>Ga0181526_10002105_pt1 | contig 17756 bp, 15 predicted proteins | sample PEATcosm2014_Bin_35_FD_119750 | JGI IMG/M metagenome (GOLD analysis project Ga0181526, IMG submission 119750) | Peatland microbial communities from MTU Mesocosm Facility, Houghton, MI, USA - PEATcosm2014_Bin06_30_metaG | ecosystem: Environmental > Terrestrial > Soil > Wetlands > Peat | place...
CCATGCTTTAGCAAACAGAACTTCCGTAGGGGGAGATATGTTCAACTGGAACAGCGACGAATATGACCGGATAAGCCGACACAACTACAGCGCCACCAATACCGCGCTAGCGGTTTAGTGCAAGCGGCTTTACCGGACGCGCGCAGAACTCCTCGCCCCCGCTCACTTCTCGCAGAACGCGCCTCCGATAGAGCACTAACGTTTACCAGGAGCTAGTCTACCTGTCGCAAGTGACAGTAGTAACTTCCGCCTCGTCGACTATTCTTTTGGCGCGACCACGGTTTGAAGTCAGTGATCAGAAGCGCGGTAACTCTTGGGTTGCTCGGTTTCGCAAAGCTTTTCACCAGACCCAAAAATCCGTGGCGCGGCTACCGACCTATAACCGGAGGGTCATGATGACCGGGTATGTAAAAGTTCTCTCCTCAGTGGCTATATGCTTGGCTTCACTCCTTGGCTATTCGACAGCATCCCGTGCTCAACAAGCGCCTGTCACCGCGATAGATATTGCGTTGGAGCCGGATGCGACGATGGTAGATCACGCGGAAGCCACCAACGCCCGTCTGCGCTCGGTCTTCCCGAAAGGCTTCGCCCTCGACGCCACGCATCATCCTCACATCTCGTTGCTGCAGCGTTACGTGCGAACGGCGGACCTCGATAAAGTTTATGCCGCTGCCGGCAAGGTTGTGGCGAGTCACCACGTTACCAGCCTTAAGTTGACGGCAAACAAATACTATTACCTCACCAGCAAATCTATGCCAGGCATCGGTTTGTCGGGTATCGTCGTGGAGACGACCCCGGAAGTGGTCAAGCTGCAACAGGATCTGATCGATGCCGTGGCCCCTTACACGGTACCAACCGGAACCGCAACGGCGTATGTCACCACTCCTGCTGATCCCGATATCAACGAAGCGACGATTCACTACGTCGAGGTATATGTGCCCGAGCATTCAGGCGCGAATTTGGAACTCCACGTTACCACCGGAATCGCCTCGCAAGAATACCTGGACAAGATGGTCGCCGAACCGTTCAAGGATTTCACTTTCTCTCCGAGTGGTGTGTCAATTTATCACCTCGGTAATTTCGGAACAGCCCAGAAAAAACTCAAGGACTTGAAAGTGAACTAAGACCTTCGCTCTCTGCTCGTCGCGTGTAACGGATTCCGCCGACGGCGAAGTTGGCTCCAGAAATGAGGGGGATTAGTACACATCAGTTGGCAGAAAGGAGTGCCCATGGAATTTACGCGGAGAGACTTATTCAAGGGTTCTGCGGCTGCGGTGCTTGCAGGAGTTATAAGCCGTGTGGCATCCGCGGCAGACGATCCGCTGCCTTCTTGGAATGACACCGGGACGAAAAAAGCCATCGTCGATTTCGTTCACGTGACGACAGATCGGACTAGTCCGAAGTGTGTGCCTGAGCCCGAACGAATCGCCACGTTCGACCAAGACGGGACGCTGTGGGTCGAAAAGCCGATGTATACCCAGGTCGTGTACTGTTTCGACCGCGTACCTGCCGTTGTGAAAGCGAAGCCGGAACTGGCCAACACCGAACCCTTCAAGACGGTTCTAACAGGCAATCGTGATGCAATTGCGAAACTCTCGATGCCAGACCTCGAAAAGATTCTTGCAGCCACGCTGACCGGAATGAGTGTCGATCAATTTGAAGAGCAAGCGACGCATTGGCTCGATAATACCCGGGATCCGCGATGGAAAAAGCGCCCCACCGAACTCATTTATCAACCCATGGTCGAAGTGCTCGCCTACATGCGGGCAAACGGATACAAGACGTACATCGTCACCGGGGGTGGTCAGGACTTTGTGCGCACCTATTCCGAAAAGACGTACGGCATTCCCCCTGAGCAGGTGGTTGGCACCATGGGAGGAACCACCTTCGGCTACGACAAAACGGGCAAGCCGTTCCTCACCAAAGATCCCAGGCTGCTTCTGAATGACAACAATGCCGGCAAGCCCGAAGGCATTCACTTGATGATAGGTCGTCAACCGTACGCCGCATTTGGCAACTCGACGGGCGATCGCCAAATGTTGGAGTACACCAAGGCTGGCAATGGTGAACGTCTCGCGATGCTGCTCCTCCATGACGATGCCGAGCGCGAATACGCCTATGGCCCCGCTCAGGGTCTGCCGGACAGCAAGGTCGGTACTTTTACCCAGGCACTCTATGACGAGGCAAAGTCGAAGGGCTGGGTCGTCATTAGTATGAAGAACGACTGGCGCCGTATTTTCAGTTGATTGTACCTTCGAGCCGACGATGCCCCGCGATAGTCATCCCTAATAACTCTCACCTCCCGGTAAGCACAGGAAGGCGACTACCGCAAAAACCGGGCGAGCACGCGTAGGGATTGCTTACCTTATCGGACTACCCATTGGGGCAACCCACTTAGGAGCGGAAAATGGCACCGCTAGTGGAAAAAGTTATAGAGAAGTGTAGAAGGAGCAAACTATGGAAGTAGCCTGTTGAGATGTCAACTGGAGAGGCCCCAGGCTCACGCGCCGGGCGAGGGACCTTCGGCTATGGGTGGTTAGCTTGACCAAAATATGCGTAAAGCAATGTCTTTCCGCTCGGCTTCGGCGCGCCGCCAGGAGGTTCCACAGTCACAAACACGGAGTCGACTTCTTTCACCAGTTGAGGATCATTCACCTTCAAAGCCCAACGTCTTTGCGACTTGTCGTCCACATACAGAAAACCAAGGTTGTGCGCAGGGCCCCCTTTCGCCTGTTGCGATCCCCACACCTCGAAGCGATGTTTGGCGTCGATGACGCGATCTTCGTTCAAATCAAAGGCGTAAAAGGTGAGTGATTTGCCTTCGGTCACAAAAATCCGCCCGAACGCTTTGCTGGGCTTGCCGTTCGCATCTGTGTCGCGGATGTCGATCACGTGTAATTGCCGAGCCACCAGAAGTTCGCGAATATCTTTTCCAGCCGCGGTCAGCTGCCGCTCCAGGTCCAGCGTAGCACTGGCGATCCTCAATTGATCCGAAAGCTCTGCAATTCGAACCTGCTGCGCGGTCAGTGAAGCTTCGTCATCCGCGCGGAGTTGATTGATTCGTCCGATTTCAGCTTGCGCTTTTTCCAGTTGCTTGTCCCGGTTCGCGAGTTCAACAGGGAACTGCGCGTTCTGGCCGGAGGCTGCCTGTGTCATTCCTCCCGCCTGTTCATTCTCGTGACGCAGGCTCTCGGCCGTTTTGGTAGCCGTTCCCAGTTGAGTGCGCAGATTCTGAATCTCGCGCTGCTGGGCCGCAAAACTCTGATTGAGCTGCGACAGTGTCTCATTCAGACTCGCGTTTTGTTGCCGCAACCGCTCAATCTGTTGCGCCGACTGCACCCCTCCTGGTTGCGAAACTGCCCGCCGGTAAATTGCCTTCCCATACACACTCACCAACAGTACAACCGCCGCCGTCACCATAGCCAGCACGCCATTTATCCGTCTTGGTCGATGCGGAATCGCCGCCTGTACCTCCGAGGAGAACACCACACCTTCGCGCCTCGCAATTTCCAGGAATCGCGCGCGCGTCCCGTGGTTAACCCTGACTCTCGTTCGGTCGACAAACTCACGGATCCGTCCCACCGTCAGCGGCAACCCGGAGTGCACAAGTTCACTGAACTCTTCTTCCAGTTTCCGGCATTGCGGACAATTTTTCGTGTGCTCGCGCAGTTCCACGCTCTCCTGCTCAGACAAGAGCCCGCCCGCGGCCAGAGCTGCCAGTTCTTCTAAATGTTTTTGTTTACTCATGCCGCTTGTCGTGTTCCTGTTCTCCAGAGATCAACGTCCGAAGTTTCTTAAGTCCCCGATAGTAATAATGTCGGACGTTGGACACGGTCTCGCCGGTCTTGCTGGCGATCTCGGCCATCGACAATCCATCATAGCTCGCCAGTTCCAATACTTGCCGTTGCTGTCGGCTTAGTGCTGCTAGCCCTTGCCTTAGGAGATGCTTCAGTTCGTGATTAGAGAATCTGCCTAATAAAGTGCCGCTGTCGGGCATCAAATTCTCCACGTCTTCGATGCTCGTCTGCTTATAAAAGTGCCGCACCGTCAGATGTTGCCGCCGATTGATGGACCGGTGGTATGCGTACTGAAGCAGCCACGTCTTAGTAGTGCCTCTCGCAGGGTCAAATTGTGCCGCCGACCTGTAAATCTCTAGAAATACGTTCTGCATAACGTCTTCCGCTTCCCCGGGGTCCCGCACAATCTTCAGGGCAATGCTCAGGACCAGGCGATGATAGCGATCAAACAGCACAGCCAAGGCGTCGCCGTGTCCGGCTTGCAGGTGAGCTACCAAGTCGTCATCATTTAGGTCCTTCATTTGGTCTACGCTTGCGAAGGGTGCCGGACGTATAGGCGGTGCCGATGTGTCACGCACGACACGTTTTAGGGATAAATCGAATGGAGGTTCATCGGGAGTCACGCACGCACCCAGACATCTCTCTATCAGAATCGTGGCGTGGCTTCAACTGTCAAGACTCAAAGGATGTCGGTATTTCCCTGGTCCTTCAATTTTTTTCTTCCTTGGTACAAACCCCTAGTCCCGTGGGCACACTCATTATGGCAAGACCTGTATGTCTGCCACCACCACCCGCCCTGGGGGACACAACTGAAAATGCACCTGATTCGGCAAACTGCGGAAATCGGCTCCCTCAGTTCGCAAGGCCGTTCGGGTCGGCCAGGAAGGTGACACATGCTCCGTCGCTCCACGGAAGAATCTGACCTCCTCGTTGCCAGCGATCGCGACGACTTTCCCCGTATGGACTTCAGGGTGCAAACCATAGCCCGACACGCCAGTCGCCAATTGATCAGCGCTCAAGAGAGAGAACTAAGCCATATCGCCAGGGAATTGCACGACAATATTTGCCAGCGCCTTGCCATGCTCTCGCTCCGTATTGAAAAAGTCTCGAAAGCTTGGGCTAAAGGCCAAACGGAGGTTGGCCAACAGTTGAAACAAATCTGGCAGCAGTGCAGCGATCTGACCGGCGATGTTCAAGCCATGTCGCACGAACTCCACCCCTCCATTCTCGACAATCTTGGCTTGGTCGCTGCCGTCAAAGGTTTTTGCCGGGAAGTGTCGGAACACAGCGGCGCTGTCGTGGAATGTACCGTCAAGGATATTCCGGACTCTTTACCTCGCGATGTTTCCCTTTCACTCTTCCGCGTGATTCAGGAGGCGCTGCACAATGCCGCAAAGTACAGCGGCAAAAAACACTTCGAGGTGCATCTGCGGGGAACCCGCGAGCATGTGGAACTCGAAGTCAGCGATAGCGGCGTGGGATTTGACACCACGGACGCGCAGAACGCCGCTGGCCTCGGTCTAGTCAGCATGCGCGAACGCGTTCACTTATTGCACGGCACCATCAACATTGACTCCAAACCCAATGCCGGAACTCGCATTCACGTCCTTGTGCCCCTGACAACCGAGCGGGAGACCTGGGCCGCCGCTACCAATTCGCCTTGGAAAGGAGAAGACCTATGGCCCGTATAAGAATTCTCCTGGCGGATGACCACACCCTGATCTGTTCGCTACTCCGGGACTTATTGGAGCCGGAGTACGAAGTCGTTGGCTCGGTCAGGGATGGTCAGGAACTCTTGAAGGCTGCCTCTTCGTTGCGTCCCGATGTTGTAATTGCTGACATCGGAATGCCATCGCTCAATGGCCTGGATGCTGGACGCCGTCTGAAAGAGGCGAATCCCCACATCAAGCTCATTTATCTCACAATGAATAACAACGTGGAGTATGCGCGCGAAGCGCTACAGGGGGGCGCTTCGGCGTTCGTACTGAAAAATTCACAGTCTTCTCATCTCCTTCAAGCCATTCGCGATGCTTTGCGTGGCATCTCGTATGTGGCCCCTGAAATCAAACAGGCCATGAGTGAATGTTTCATCCGCGATCCCCGAGCGGTCGATCGCCCCCAGCATCTTACAGACCGCCAGCGCGAAGTTTTACAGATGATGGCCGAAGGCCGTTCGCTACAAGAGATTGCTGACCTTCTGAATATCACCTACCGCACCGTACGATTTCACAAGTTCAGGATTTCGGAGGAATTAGGGATTTCCAGGAATTCGGATTTCGTCAAGTACGCTGTGAAGCACGGCATGATATCCGTTTAGCCGGTCCCATTTTCCCACCTGTCGGAAGCGACAGGTGCGGAAAGGCATCTGACGAAGTTAGCGTAGCGCGTCCAGTTTATGCGCGGTCGAAACTGAGAATCAACATCGGGAGGTACCATTAGATGGCAGGGCGACAACAATCCGACACGACCTTCCCTGGTTTTGTCAGTTTGAGTGACGACGTTACCAAGCGCGAGCTTTCCGAGCAATCTCTCCATACTTTGACCGGCCGTCTCATTCGCGCTCAGGAGGAAGAACGCGCGCGCATAGCTCTCGAGCTCCACGACGACTTCAGTCAGCGTCTCGCGCTCCTCGCTGTCAGCCTCGGTCAGTTGTGGAAAGACATCTCAGTCTCGCAAGTCAATCAGCGCCTGATGGTCCTCGAAATGTTGAGAGCGACCCAGGAAATTTCGTCGGATCTCCATTCGCTCTCTCACCAACTTCATTGCAGCAAATTGGAGCACGTCGGCCTGGTTGCCGCGCTCCGCGGCCTGTGCAAGGAGATCAGTGAGAAGTATCCCGTTCAGGTGCGGTTCATCGAAAATGGTTTTCCTCTATCGCTTCCAAAGGACGTGGAATTGTCTCTGTTTCGAGTGGCCCAGGAATCACTCCGCAATGTCGCCAAACATAGTAAGGCAATACGTGCGCACGTTGAACTGCGCGCTGAGCCTGATGGCATTAGGCTCTGTATCTCCGACGAAGGCTGCGGCTTTGACATCACTCCCAGAGGGCAGGGAATGGGCATAGGACTTATGGGTATGACCGAAAGGCTTCGCCTTGTGGGCGGCAGGCTCTTAGTCAAGTCCAAACGCCTGAAAGGCACCGAAATCCTGGCCGAAGTCCCCCCGCCATCCGCCAAAAACCCAGAGCCATCAAAGATCCGAACCGCACCCACCCTCCACCACAACTCACAAGCCATGGCCGTCGACGGCTAACCTGCCGTATCAATCCCTCAGCACCTCTTCAGAGTGCATCGGCACTCCTGTGCTATTGGACTCTCTTCCTTCTTAGTAGGAATTCAGCCAGGGCAACAAAAGACACATCATTCCGAACGGAGTCCGTGAAGTGAGGAACTCTAGCCATCGCACGCCTTCTGAAGATGAATCTCTTTTCGGTCGATCCATCCACCCATCACCAAATCCCTCACTTCGCCCCTCCCCTGTCACCTACGACAGTTCCATGGCCCCCTTCTTTCGCACAAACTCTCGCGACCGTGGACCAATTGTCAGTTGAGATCGGAACGGCCTGGTCCGTAAAAGAGAGATGGGAGAAGTGAAATGGCTGCGAAAAAGTTCCAGAGACTGTTCTCCGTAACCGTCAGTTTCCTTGTGATCTACTCATCAGAGATATTGTCTGGAGCTTCAGGCCAGCAAATTCCGGCCTCGGGCACGGGGAATCCCACCCAACCCACCCAGCAACCCGCCAGTCAGTTGCAGGCTTTGGTCGCGCCGATTGCCTTGTACCCGGATTCCTTGGTCGCCCAGATTCTGACAGCCGCCACATTTCCCGACCAAGTTGCGATCGCCAATTACTGGCTAGAGGAAAACAAAAGCCTGACCGGCAGCGCTCTGATGCAAGCGGTCGATAAACAAAGCTGGGATCCCAGCGTCAAGGCGCTCACCGAATTCCCCTCTGTGCTCGACAACATGTCCAAAAATTTGACCTGGACATCGTCTTTAGGCGAAGCCTTTCACGATCAACAGGCCGAAGTCATGACCGCAATTCAAACGTTGCGCACGCAGGCGAAAGAAAAAGGCACTCTGAAGTCCAGCTCGCAAATCACCGTAGTGCAGCAGTCTCCGCAAACCATCGTTATTCAACCGGCAAATCCTCAGATCGTTTACATCCCGCAGTACAACCCCACAATCGTCTATGGCACGCCATACGTGATTCCAGGCTACGTCGCGCCCACCTATAGCGCCGGGGACGTGGCCGCCGCGGGAATCATCGGCTTCGGTGCCGGAATCGCGGTCGGAGCGATGATGAGTGGCGGGTGCTGCGGCTGGGGCTACAACAGTTGGAATTGCGGCTGGCACGGAACGGCCGTGGTTTATCACGGTGGCGCCTACTACGGTAATGCCGGGTGGCACGGCGGGTATTACAACGGCGGCTATCACAGCAGCTACGGGTACAACAACTACAACCACTACGGAAACAACAACTACGCACGAAACAGCGGTAACAGCTACAACCGGAACATCAGCGGCAACACCGTCAACGTCAACCACTCCTCCTCAAATTCCTGGGCCCAGCACAGCAATTGGAACAGTTCCCACTCAGATGCGTTCAGCGGCATGAGCGACCATTCCGGCGGCTCGAACGGCTGGTCCTCCAGGGCCGACAGCAGTCGTGGATGGGGAAGCATGCGTTCCAGCGGGTTCAGCGGTGGCCGCTTTGGTGGCGACGGGTTTGGTGGCGGCGGTTTCCGTCGCTGACCAACGTGAAGATCGATCCTGGAAACAGATTCTGGAGGGATAGTGATGCCACAGCGGATTCGAAAGCAAAAATTGTCGGGGGTACCGTTCACGATCTTTGCCGCGGTGCTGTCGTTCTGCGCGGCCTTGGTTGCGTGTAGCAACCAACAGAAAACCGAAACTGCAAAGGCCGTGCAAAAAACGTTCGCATCGCCAGAGGATGCCGGTACGGCCCTCTTCGACGCCGCGAAATCCGGAGATCCGGCATCCTTGATCCCCATCTTCGGCTCCGACTCCAAGCAAGTCCTGTTTTCCGGCGATGCCGTGAAAGATAAAGATGTGCTGCAAGGCTTCGTTGATTCCTACACAAAAATGCATCGTTGGCGTGAAATTAAATCCGGGGGCCAGATGCTGTACACCGGCGCCGACAATTTTGTCTTCCCGATTCCCCTGGGGCAGAATCTCTCCGGCCAGTGGTATTTCGACACGGCCGCCGGCAAGAACGAGATTCTGGCGCGTCGCATCGGCAAAGACGAACTCACCGCCATCGCAGCGTGCAGCGCGTTAGCCGAGTCGCAGAAGCAATATTTCAGTAAAATTCGCGAGGGCGACAAGGGCAAACAATACGCCCTGAAGCTGATCAGCGACGACGGCAAACAAAATGGATTGTACTGGCCGGTCGCCGACGGAAAGCCGCCGAGCCCCCTGGAAGACCTTCGCGACTTCGCCAAGGCCGCCGGTTACACCAACGCAGGCGACAAACCGCAGCCTTTCGACGGCTATTATTTCGGCATTTTGACGAAACAGGGCGCCAAGGCCAAAGGGGGCGCCAAGGACTACATGGTGAATGGAAACTTGACCGGGGGGTTCGCTATTCTGGCCTACCCCGCCGAATATCGCAATTCGGGCATCATGACCTTCATCGTCGGCACCGACGGCATCGTTTATCAGAAGGATTTAGGCGAACAGACTGTGCAACTCGCTCCGGCCCTCACCGAATATGATCCGGGTAACGGCTGGACCCCAGCTCTATAGTGTGAATATTCGCGTTTTTCGTAGGGCATGACCTCGGGATCTGCTTTTCGCTATTTCGCACGCCCATTCAGCGCATCTTTACGCACCTGTCACTCTCGACAGGTTTCAAATCCTCATTCACGCTTATCTTTTAGCTCAGATGGATAAAGCGCTTGCCTCGCCGGTAGGGGGATTGTTTGTGGTTATGATGCGCATTTTGCTCGTCGATGATAATCAAGCCATGCTGGCCGACCTTCACGAGGAACTCGCGAGTGATGGATTTACGATTGCGGGAACGGCTCACGATGGCGAGGACGCCCTGCAGTTGGTCGCGAGCCTAGATCCAGATGTTCTCGTGATCGATATCACCATGCCGGGCCTCAACGGTTTTCAGGTAGCCACTCGCCTTCGCGAAAGCCACCCGCGCACAAAGATCTTATTTCTCACCATTCACGAAGAGCCGGAATACATTTCCGCCGCGTTCACCACGGGCGCCTATGGCTACGTCAGCAAGCGCCGGCTCAACAGCGACTTGGCCCACGCGATTCGCGAAGTCTTTGCCGGCCGCACGTTCCTCTCGCCATCGCTGCAAAAATAATTTTCGAACTATTTTCTGGCTATCTGTCGCTCTTGACAGTTTTCCCGCGTTACCTCCCATAGTGCAATAGGGCCGCGGTGCTAAAGCATCGCCGCAGTACCAAATTCTCAAGGCCGTTGTTCGGCCTGAAATTTTTACGTAAGGAGAAAGTGATGAAAGCTCGATTGTCGCTGCTATTTCTGATCGCGGTGATATTTAGCGGTATGGCTGTCGCGCAGGATCAGCCCAAAGTCGAACTTACCGGCGACTATTCGTATTATCGTTTCAATCCAGGCCTGCCATCTTTGTGGAATAGCCAAAACCTCAATGGCGGTGGCGGTCAGGCCGCCCTTTATTTGAATAGCTGGTTCGGCATCGCGGCCGATTTGCAGGGCTACGGCGGTTACACGCAGTGCGTAAATCCCAACAATCCTTTAGGCGTCACCGGCTGCGCTTCCGCCACTGCCTTCACTTACATGTTCGGTCCACAGATCAAATATCGCGCCGGAAAGTTTGAGCCCTTTGCCGAAGTTCTCCTGGGTGGCGCCCACTCAAACTTTTACGGCAATGCGTGCAAAGACATATCTGGCATTTGCGGCTCCGTTTCCCCCACCAACAACGCTTTCGCCCTTGCTGTCGGTGGCGGCGTCGACATTGCCGTCAGTAGCAGGATCGCCATCCGGCTCGTCGATGCTGACTTTGAGCTCACTCGATTCGGCAACAACTTCACGGGCGGAAACAACAGTCAAAGCAATTTCCGTTTCCAGACCGGGGTGCAATTCCGCTTCTAGCTTCGCTCTCCTTCATCCGCTCCTCACTCCGACCGCGTCGCAAAGGCCGAGGAGATCCACCCCCTCCTCGGGCTCCCTCATTCAAGTCATGATTGCAGGTAGCTTGGCCAAGCGAGTTGTACTGCCGGCCGGTCCTCTTTCAGTACCGGGCGAATCTCCATTCGAACGGAGTTGTCCGTGGTGGTCTTATGCGAACATCACACGCTCTGGCGTACTTCCTGGTCATCGCAAGACTAGCCCTTTTCGTTTTCCTGTTTGGTAACTCGTCGGAATTGCCTTCAATTCCTCTCGGCAAAAAGTTCTTCAGCGCACCATTATCTTTAAAGAGATCAGACCTTTGCGGCTGGGCCCACGAGGCAAAGTAGTTTGAGCTGACCTCGTATGGGTTTGGTTATCAATACCGCGGACATCTGGGCCTCGCCGCGCAAATCAATGTCTTCGCACTAGGTGTCTACAATTTGCTCGATAGGAATCCGTTTAACCGGCACCTGTAGCCAAATCCGTGTCCCGCTCCCAGGCTCGGAGTGAATCGAGAATTGCCCGCCGACCAGCCGAACACGCTCTCGCATGCTGACCAGTCCCAGTGTCTCCTTTCCGTCCGTCATTTTCAGGTCAAATCCAATCCCGGAGTCCTCGATGAACAATTGCATTTTGTCCCCATCCCCGGTCAGCGTTACCCTGGCTTCCCGGGCGGCACTATGCCTAGCCACGTTTCGCAAAGCCTCCTGAACCACGCGAAACACGCAAAGGCTCACATCTTCCGACGGATCCTTGGGAATGTCGCGGCACACAAACTTCACATCTACATGGTGCTGCTCCGAAAACTCGCGGCAGAACCCCGCGATCGACGTCTCCAGGCCAAGTGTTGCGAGCGTGGCCGGATGCAGCACGTGCGAAAGGTCCCGCAGGCTCGCCGAAAGTTCGCTGGCCATTTCCGATATCTCCTCGAACTGCAGTTGGGATTTTGCCGGCATGTCCACCATGCCCTGACGGCAGCGCTCCATGCGCATCAGCAGCCGCGCCATTCGCTGGCTCAAATCGTCGTGCAGCTCTCTGGCGAGCCTGGTTCGTTCCTGTTCTTGCGCCGTGATCAGCCGCCCGCTTAATTCTTGCAGCGCTCCTTTTGCCTGCGCGTGCTCCTCGGCCAGCACCGCCAGCACCATAAACGGAATTGCCGCGGACAACAGAAATAATTGTAAGGACAACACATTCGCCAGCGGTGTCGAACCGATGAACGGTCCCCGCCCATGTATCGCTCCCGAGATTGACAGGAACGCGACGAGAATAATCGAGCTGCTCACACCCAGGGAGCCAAACCGCAACGCGGCCCAAATCAAAAAGGGAACTAGCGCAAAGCTTAGCCCCGGAGTAATGACGCGGTGCGAAGTTACCGAGATCACATATCCGAGCGGGGCCACGCCCGAAATTAACGTCCCAACCTCAATCCAATACCGTGCAGGCTTCTGACGCCACGTCCCTAACTGCGCCGCCCAGCTCAGCATCGCCGGTGGCAAAGTCAGGAACGCCAGCGCTTCCGACAAAAAAATGATCCGCCAGCTTATCCAGTAATTCCCCTCGCTGGTTTGCGCTCCTAAAGTTGCCGTAACCGCCGGCGCAAGGATCACAGCGAAAACGGAATACTTGATCAGGCTCTTGACGTTATTCAGTCGCGGTTCGCGGTCGAAGACCGCGCGAATACCAAGCGTAGCCGCCAGTATCTCCGCCAGATCAACCAACATCAGCCAGAAGATCGAAGCTGCTGTCAAACCCGCTTGCAGATCGTAAACAACGAACCCAGCCAGCCCCGCCACCACGAGCATCGGCCAGACCTGCCAAGGCTCCAACAGCATGACTCCGGCCAAGATCGCGCAACCCGGCCATAGCAGCCACAGCGTCTGCGGCACATGCACTTCCAGCAATCCGCCCAATTCCGAAGTCAGATAGCACAACAGGAAAACGAAACACGCCAGAACGATCGTTCTAAGTCCGTTCTGACGTGCTTCGCCCCACCAGGCACCAACTCTTTTTGCAAGTGAGAAGCCGCTCAAGCCCTCAGGTCCCTTCCGTCAGCCCCTTGTTCACAAGCACCTTTACGTCCACGCGCCGGTTCAATGCGCGTCCTTGGGGATCGCTGTTCGTGGCATCCGGATGCGTTGCTCCGTAGCCTGCGGGTACCAGAATCCGCCGCATCGGAACGTTTTGCGCATCTTGGAGGTATTTCGCGACATTCGCCGCGCGGTCTTCACTAAGTTTTTGATTAAGTTGCTTCGTGCCGGTGCTGGACGCGTAGCCTGCGATTTCCACCATGTATCCTTCCAGTCCTCCGTTGGTGTACGACGCCAGTGTCGCCAGGTCGACTTTCGCAGCGTCATCCAGCGCGGAACCGTCAGCGGGGAAGTAGATTACCGCTTCCGCCACGATCTTGTAGCTGTCCAAATCAGAGACGCGCCGGTTCACCATGGAAATGGCGCTCGCATCCATCAACGCGGCGGCGCCCGCTACGTCCGCAGAGCCTTGCGCTGTATTCGCGGAAGCTTGCGCGTTGTTTGCCGACGTTTGTGCTACCTTGGCAACCCTGACGCCTTGGTTTGCTGTTGTTTGTGCACTTGCCGCCGCCGCTTGGTTCGCTCTGATTTGCTGTTCTTCCGCCACTTCCACCGCGAACTCATCCGGCGTAAAGCTGATTTTGCTCGCTACCAGCTGTCCCTTCGCACTCCCCACGCCTTCCGCCTCGATTGTCAGGCCCGGCACCATCGCTGTCACGTCCATGTCCGAATGCCGGAAGAATTCCACTTTGCCATGTTTGCGTTCGATCTTGGTTTTCCCGGTGATGTCCACAACCGTCGCGGTTCCCGATTTCTTGTCCTTTACTGTCACCAGATCGCCATTGCGCGAAACAATCGTTCCTTTCACTTTCGCTTTCTGGTCACCGGCGATTTGTCCCGCGCTGGCCCACGGCCCAGAAGCCATACCCATGGCTAGGACTGCGCAGAACACACCGCTTAGCTTCCGTGTTCGAGTTCTTCCAAAATTTAACTTCATAAAAAAAACCTTCCTTTCAGTTTCCTCAATTTGCCCTTCGTCGGAATTAAGATCCTTGCCCGATTAGGCGGACATCATTCAAAACCACCGTTACTCCGAACGATACTGTCCCGCTTGACAGGGGCTCATCCGTCACTCACGACCCCTGGCGCTGATGCTCGGTGAGGAAATCATCACCGATCTATTGCGATGGCGAAAGGAAACACCTTACGCCAAGGAGCAAGATTGGATCTTCGCCAGTGGCCGCATGAAAGGCCGACAACCGTTGTGGCCGGAAGCCATAATGCGGAATTATATCTGCCCCGCTGCGAGGCGGGCAGGCATAACGAAGCAGATCGATTGGCATGTCTTTAATCGGGACCTTGCAGCACAGGTCATTCTTCGCTGTACTAATTCAGCGCAAGAATCCATTGCGAATCACCCCCGCAGACTAATCCATGTCATGCTTATCAAGTGACTCGAAATTAGGCGGCGTTTCTATCGATCCGGTGGACCCTCAGATGGAAGTTGCTCTTCGTCGCAATCTGCCTTATTGCATTGCTGGTTGGTGCGATTGCTTGGCAGTTGTTCACGCCAGAGTATTTTGAGTGCCACTACATTCCACAACCATTCACCTCTCAGCAGTCGGCGAATCAAGCAGTCTTTATCGCAAGAGTCGTTGCGACCGGGAATCTGTGGCCGCGAAACGCAGACTCCATAGGTGAGGGCTACCCTAGAAGATATTGGGGATTGGCGGTGGTCCAAAAGACTTTTTGGGGACTGCCTTGGTGGGACCGAAAAATAGTCCTGCTCACGTTCTTTGTGAGAGGCGGCAAAGGTTTCAAACGCGGGGAAACGTACTTCGTCGAAGGGAACCGAGAGTCTCGTCGTCTGACGCGGCCCCTACCCATTTTCGAGGTTCATTGCACGCGGACCGCTGGCCTCAAGTACGCTGAGATAGACCTTCGAGCACTGAGGGACGGTCCACCGAAAAATAGTGTCCGCATCATGGGATACACCTACCGCCGCACATCCGTAAACGAGTCGACAGAGTCGCCTAGCACAAAGGTAGGCATTCGTGGTCCTGCCGGCGAAACTACCATTACATCAGACTCGCGGGGCTTCTATGACATCGGTGGATTACCTCCAGGCGCATATGACGTCCATGGAATGGACCCGCAAGCAGGTCCCTATTGGGCTCATCCGGTTTGTTATTGGACGGGTTCACAATCCCTCAAGACGGGTGACGTCGTTGAACCTAAACCACCGCGTCACACCTCGACTCCACACAGTTGCCATGCCACGCGGATTCCAGGAGTGCTTCCGATACCTGCCAGGGTGGGGTTTTTCTTCGTTGCTTCCTTGCCCCCCGGTACTACTGCTGCAGCAAAATCGACACCGTTCCGTCGTACAAATTCGCGACGGCCAGATCGAGCTTTCCATCGCCATTGAAATCCGCCGCCGTGATTGCGTACGGCCCATGCCCCACTGGATAAGGCGAACCCACTGCTTCAGTGAACGTTCCATCGCCATTGCCCAGCAGAAGGGTAACCGAACCGTATCCAACATTGTTATATCCGACCCAGGCGGAGTTTAATACCGCCAAATCCAGCTTCCCATCGCTATTGAAATCTCCAGCTACGATCGCTACCGGTTGGTTTCCGACCGGAATCGTTAGCGGCGCCCCGAAAGTGCCATCGCCATTGCCAAGAAGGACTATCACGGTGTTTGCGGCACTGTCCGTCACCGCGACATCCAGCTTTCCATTGCCATTGAAGTCGGCCGCAACGATGGCTTGCAAATTGACGCCCAGCGAAATCGGCGAATTGGGGCCGGGAGTGAATGTTCCGTCGCCTCTCCCCAGTGAAACAGCCAATCCCGAGCCCGAACTTCCCGGTCCCTCGGTATAGCCACTTGCCACAATCGCGTCCAGCTTCCCATCCTGATTAAAATCGCCCAAGGCCAGACCGTTAGCGATACCCGAGGCGTACAGATTGCCGGCCGCCGAGAACGCGCCATCTCCGTAGCCCAGCACCACAAGCCCCTGAAACGCGATATCGAGATTTCCATCTCCGTTGAAGTCTGCAGCCGCTATCGCGTCTATCCAACCGGCCGAGTTGGCAAACGCGGCGGAGGAAGGAGAAAACGTCCCGCCGCCCTTGCCCAGCAGGATGTACGCTGCCCCGTTTGGTTGGTCCGCCACAGCCAATCCCAGGTGCCCGCTGTGATTGAAATCGCCTGCGACAATGGCCGTGTTGAGGGGCGTGGCTGTGTCGTTGTATGGCGGGCTTGCCACGCGAAGCGGAGAGCCCGAGGCCGGCGAAAAGGTGCCGTCGCCGTTGCCGAGCAAAACGTACACCCAAATGTCTGCCGCGATGGCAAGATCCGCTTTGCCGTCCTCGTTGAAATCACCGGCGGTAATCCCGACCGGCTCGCCATTCTGCAACGCTAAAGTCGCACCCGTGAAACTGACTGTAGTTTCTGGCGCTGCCACCTGGAAGTAGACCACGTTGGACGTGCCGCCGCCTGGTCCGGGATTGACCACCGTAACTGCGGCCGTCCCCGCACTCGCCACGTCCGCTGCCGGAACTGTCGCGGTCAGATGCTCGCTGTCCACAAAGGTTGTCGTCAGCGGCGTGCGATTAAAGTTGACCGTCGCGCCGGATACGAATCCCGTGCCGCTCACGTGCATCGTGAACCCAGGATTCCCCGGTGAAACGGCTGTCGGGACGAGCGGCTGGTTCAAGAAGGGAACCGGATTCCCGGCCGGGACAGCCGATGTGATTTGGATGCTCAAGAAACCGTCGCTGACAGTGACGCCAGTCGCGTCCGTCACCATTCCCTCGAAGTACCAGGTTCCGGCGGCGGTCGGAGTGCCGCTAATGGTCCCCGTTTTCGGGTCCAAATTCAATCCGTCGGGCACCGCCCCGCCCACCTTCCATCCGGTGATAATGGGCCCGTCATATACGCTCCATTGAAACGGAGAGGTGCCTCCGGTGAGGGCGATCGTTTGGTTGTAGGGCGTGCCCACCGATCCGTTCGGAAGTGTCTGAAATGGAATCTGAGGGGGAGGGTTCACTGTGATTTGTAGCGAAGCACTCTTCGTCTGGTCCGCGGCGGACGTCGCCGTCACTGTCACCTGTTGTGCGCTGGTGAGAATGGTCGTCGGGGGAGTATAGGTAACAAATGGCCCGGTCGAACTGCTGAGAGAGCCTGGACCAGTCATGCTCCACGAGACCCCTTTGGAAGACATGTCATTCATTACGGTTGCGGTGATCCCGACCGTCTGGCCCTGGTCAATTGCTTGCGCAGAGGAAGGGGATAGGCTGACCGAGATGGGAGGCGACGAACTTGAACACCCGGCCGTAACCATCGACATCGCTACGACGAACAGCGCCACCCAACAAGGGCACACCTGGGACATGGCCCCTCCACGAGTAGTTCCTTAAGAGGGAAGTGTCGCACACATTCTCTTACTCTGCTGGGTGCAAATTGCGGTGATCACGCGCACTTACTCACGTGATTACTATCCATGTACAAAATGCGGGCGCCTACCTCTGCGAGCTCGCCATTGCCAGGAGATTTGGCACGATTTCGCGCAATTGGGCGTGTAGTCGGCCAACCGCAAATTACCGTGAGTTGGCTGCCAACACAGCCGCTAGTGCCTGTTAAACAACGGGGTAATCGGAAACTTAAAGTACCAGTGTACTGTAACAACTGAAACGGTAGTATGATGGCGTTCATGGAAAACACCATCGTGCTGACGGATTCGGAGCGTTTGGAACTCAACCAGCGAGCGGCGAGCCGTAGCGGGCGTGCCGATGA
>Ga0181526_10002111_pt1 | contig 17717 bp, 16 predicted proteins | sample PEATcosm2014_Bin_35_FD_119750 | JGI IMG/M metagenome (GOLD analysis project Ga0181526, IMG submission 119750) | Peatland microbial communities from MTU Mesocosm Facility, Houghton, MI, USA - PEATcosm2014_Bin06_30_metaG | ecosystem: Environmental > Terrestrial > Soil > Wetlands > Peat | place...
CAACCCGCAATTCGCCAAGATCGTGCCGGTTGCGGCGCTCGGCTGCGAAGAGCAGTTTCGCACGGGCAACTACCGCTACGACGACCGGCTGCGGACGCGTCGCTTTCCGATGATCGACGAGCAGCACGGACTGGTGCTCGCGTTCGGCTTCATCGATCATTCCGGGCGCCTGGCCGAATACCGTCTGACCGACGGCCGCACGGTGAACTCGCCCGTGCGGCGGCCGCACAGTTTCTATCTCGCCGAATTGTTCAAGATCGACCACGGCATGATCTGCCAGATCGAGGCGAACTTCATTACCGTGCCCTACCACATGCCGAGCCCCTGGGATTCGCCGTGAAACCCGCGGTGGTCGCAGGCTGTCTGTGGCTTGCCGTGCCGGTCCTGGCATGCGCCGGCACCGGTGGAGCGGGCGATGATTGGCCAGATCCCGGCGGCGACCAGGGCAAATCGCACCACTCGCGCCTGACCGACATTGGCCCCGGAAACGTGGAACGTCTCGGTCTTGCTTGGGTCGCGGAGCTCGATACGACTCGCGTGCTCGAGGCGACGCCGGTCGAAATCGGCGGCGTCCTCTACACCAGCGGCGTTGCCGGTCGTGCGTACGCCTTTGATGCCGCCAGCGGGCGGGAGCTGTGGCGCTTCGAGCCAGTGGTGGACATGCAGGTCAATCGCTATGCCTGCTGCGACATGGCCAATCGTGGCGTCGCTGTGGCACGCGGCAAGGTGTATGTCTCGGCGCTCGACGGCTGGATGTATGCGCTCGATGCAAAGACCGGCCGGATCGTGTGGAAGACCGATGCCGTCGTCGATCGTCAGCGCGGTTACTCCTCCACTGGCGCACCCGAAGTGGCCGGCGATGTGGTCGTGATCGGCAATGCCGGGGCCGAATACGACGTGCGCGGCTATGTCAGCGCCTTCGACCTCGACAGCGGCAAGCTCAAATGGCGCTTCTGGGTGGTGCCACGCGACCCCAGGCTCGGGCCGCAGGATCATCCCGATCTCGCTCGAGCGCTCAAGACCTGGGCCCCCGACAGTCGCTGGGATGTGGGGGGCGGCGGTGCACCCTGGGATGCGATCAACTACGACCCGCAGACCGGCTTGGTGCTCGTCGGCACCGGCAACGGCGGTCCCTATGACACCAGCAAGCGCTCACCCGGAGGCGGCGACCAGCTCTACCTGGCCAGCTTGCTTGCGCTCGATGCAAGAACCGGTCGGCTGAAGTGGTTCTATCAGGAGACCCCGCACGACAACTGGGACTATGAATCCGGCGAGCCGATGATCCTGACGCGCATGCGCATCGATGGCAGGGAACGACCGGTGGTCATTCACGCGCCCAAGAATGGCTTCCTGTATGTGTTCGACCGGCGCGACGGCAAGCTGCTTCGCGCCAATCCGATCGTGCGCACCAATTGGGCCACGCGGGTCGATCTGGACAGCGGCCGCCCCGCGATGGACGCCGCAGCATCGGATTATGCCGCGGGGCCGAAGATCGTGTTCCCGGCAACGCCAGGGGCTCGCAACTGGCATCCGGGGAGCTACGATCCGGACAGCGGCCTCTACTACGCGCCCGTGCTCGACATGGGCAACCTGATTTTCACCACGCCCGGGCAGAAGCCATACGTGCCTCGGGCGCTCAACAATGACGCCGCACTGATTTTTGGGCCCGACATCGAGGCGGCGTTGCCGACTCTGCCCGAGCCGTTTCAATCCGCGATCAGGGCTCTGCCAGCCTTCGAAGAGGTCAAGCGCCAGCCATTTGTTTCCGAACTGAGGGCAATCGATCCATTGACCGGGGCAACACGATGGGCCGCTCCCATGCGGGGCTGGCAGGATCGCGGCGGGGTTCTAACCACGGCCAGCGGGTTGCTATTCCAGGGCAGCATTGACGGCACATTCCGAGCGTTCGACGCGCGCAGCGGCAAGGCGCTGAAGTCCATCGATACCGGCACGTCAATGCTCGCCGCCCCGATGACCTATCGCGTGAAGGGTGAGCAGTATGTGGCCATCATGGCGGCGTGGGGCGGCGGCGGCTTTCCGTACGTGCCCCCCTATTCGGCCGCGTACCAGCGAGGCAATAAGGGGCGGATTCTGGTGTTCAAGCTCGGCGGCGGCGCGGTACCGATCCCACCAGAGCTGCCGCCGCTGGAGGTCGCACCGCAACCGCCGGCACAACAGCCGTCGGTCACGGCTGCCACGATCGCGCAGGGACGAGCCCTGTTCTTCAGGAATTGCGTCCTTTGCCACGCCAATCAGCACCGCTCGATCACACCGGATCTGCGCCGGATGCGACCCGGCACACACGAGCTGTTTCGCACTATAGTGCTCGACGGGATCTTCGTTCCCAACGGCATGCCGCGATGGGACGACCAGCTGACACCGAATGACGCGGATGCGCTGCACGCGTATCTGATCGATCTGCAGGCCAAGACGCGCGAGGATGAGATCGCAAAGCAGCAGGCCGGCATACCGCTCGATGCGCCGAGCCTGGCGATCCTGTCAAATTATTGAAGCCCGACGGAAGAAACAGGAGATCACGATGAACGACATCGCCGCCCTCACCGCTCGAATCGACAAGCTGGAACGCGATCTCGCGATCCAGCAGGATATACACCAGATCCGACGCATCCAGTACACGTACGGCTTTTTCATCGACAAGTCGCAGTACAACGAGGTGGTCGATCTGTTTTCGGACGATGGCGATGTCTGGTTCCTGGGTGGTATCTACAAGGGCAAGGCGGGCGTGCGTCGTCTCTACATCGAGCGTTTCCAGACGCAGTTCACCCAGGGGCACAACGGGCCGCGCTATGGCTGGTTGCTCGATCACCCGCAACTGCAGATGGTCATCGATGTCGCGCCGGACCGCAACACCGCGCAGGTTCGTGGGCGTTCGATGATGCAGGCAGGGTTGCACGAAACGGCCAAGGGTGCTCCGCGCGCCTGGTGGGAGGGCGGCATCTACGAGAACGACTACGTGCGCGAGCGGGGAGTCTGGAAGATCAAGGTGCTGCGTTACTTTCCCTTCTGGCATGGAAGCTTCGCGGAGGGCTGGCCGAAGACTCCGATCGATTTCATCCCGATGGCCAAGACGCTCTACCCGCAGGACCCGCTCGGCCCGGATGCGCTGATTACACCCACGCCGCGCCTTTGGCCCGCGACCGATACCATCGCGTTCCACTATTCGCATCCCGTGACGGGCCGACCGATCGTCCTCGACAACAGCCGCGCGCGCGAAGGATTCAAGGATGGATGAGATCCGCGTCTGGATCGCAAAATCCGCTATCGCCGAACTGGTCGTGCGCTATGCCGCACTCAACGATGCCGGTGACTGGGAGACGGTGGCATCGCTGTATACCGAGGATGGTCGGATGAGCCGGCCAGCCGCGCCCGACTCCTTCATCGAAGGCCGCGGTGCAATTCTTGCATCCTTCCGGGCCCGCCCGCCGCGTGCAGCACGACATATCGTCGCCAACGTCCAGGTGAGGCTGGAGGACGCTGACCGCGCCAGCGCGACGAGCCAGATCCTGCTGTTCACCGGTAGCGTCGCGCCAGGCGGAGGCCTGCCCGTGCTTCCCAACACGGCGCCGCACGTCGGCACCTACCACGACAAGCTGCTCCGCAGCTTGCAGGGCTGGCGATTTGTCGAGCGGCGCGGCAGTCTGGATTTCAGCATATCGACATGAGGTGAGACATGAGCCAGGCCGTCGCCGAAGTGCGCTCGACAATCGATTATCTGGTTCCGACTTCGCGGGTCAACCGACGATTCTGGGCGCCTGGAAAGGAACTCAATACCGGGGTCTATGCGCCCTACGAAGTCACGTTGCGCAATGCCCGGCTTGCGGGCCCCTTCTCGCTCGACGCGCACGGCTTTTGTCTCGCACGGCATCGCACCGACATCACCGAGTGGGATCGGAACTATGGTCCGGAGACGCCGTATGCGACGCAGGTTCGCGAAGTGGTGCAGCGTCTGACCGGGGCGGATTTTGTCGTGCCGCTCGGCGGCATGCTGCGCTCTTCGGGCCAGACGGGCTCAAATATTCAGCCGCCCGCGGCCGAGGCGCATGTAGACTTTACCCAGCGATCCGCCGAGCGCATTGCAGAGCGTCTGTACCGCAAGGCCCGACCCGACGGCCCAGGGTATCGCCGGTTCCTGGCCTTCAGTCTTTGGCGAGCGCTGTCGCCGCCGCCGCAGGACATGCCGCTGGCACTGTGCGACGGGCGCTCGGTGCGCGACGATGAGGGCACACACAACACGAAGATCGATGTCGATGAAATCCCGACCGGCGATGCGCTGTTTGCGCCCGTGGCGGGGGAGGAAGACATGACCGCCGCTACGATCTTCCATCACTCTCCAGACCATCGCTGGTGGTATTTCCCCGATATGAGCTCGGAGGAAGTGATCCTCATCAAGTTCTACGATTCGGACCACAGCACCGCCTGGCGCTGTCCGCACACGGCGTTCCGCGATACCAGTCGCCCCGACGCCAATCCGCGTCGCTCGATGGAGTTTCGGGGCATCGCGTACTTCCCACCGGGCTGATCGCGATGCTGCCCGCGGACGCACCCGAGAGTTCTTCAGCCGGCAATGGAGGAGATCGAGGCGCGTATTCGACGCTCGATGATCCCCGGCTTGAATTCGCCTTTGAATGCAGGCTCAGGTTCACGCGCGTGCTGGCCGTCCCCAATATCCACAATGGCGGTTTCCGCTCGGCGGTACTGCTCGATGAGGGGACGTTCGATGGCCCCAGGCTGCGAGGCCGCGCCATTCCGAGCTCTGGCGGGGACTACGCGCACTTCCGCGCCGACGATACCGCCGTCTTCGATGCCCGCTATCTGCTCGAGGTCGATGACGGGACGATTATCTACATGCAGAACCGAGGCTTCCTTTGGGGCCGCAAGCCGCACGCCATGTCGCGGCTGCGCGCCTGGGCCTTCGAAGGCGGTCCGCCCGTGGCGCACGAGGACTACTACCTTCGCGCTCAGCCCACGTTTGAAACGCCCAAGGGCAAGCACGACTGGCTCACCCGGCACGTGTTCATCGGAGTGGGCGAACGCAAGCCCGACGGTAATCTGGTGCGCTACTACGCGGTGCTGTAACCAAGCAGCTCAGCAGGAATCGCAAGCGGCGCACTTCAGCTCTTCGCGCTCCTGAGCAGACTCGCATTGGCTTCGATCATCTGGCGTACCGAGCGCGCCTTGCGACCGGTCAGCCGCTCGACATCGTCGGTACAGATGTCGAGCCAGCCCTCGCGGATCGCGCGCTCAAAGCTCACCATATCGTCGCTGTTCCATGGGATTCCGGCGACATTCTGATCGTCCACGGGCTCGCGCGGAATTCCAAGCGTATCGAAATGGGCGTACATCCCCTCATCGTTGGTGTCGACCAGCCTGATCGGATGACCGCTGATCTCACTGAGCATCGCAGCGATTTCGGCGAAACTCTCACACTTTGGCCCCGTGATCGGATAGGCCTTGTTTTCATGTCCCTGCTGCGTCAGCACTGCAACCGCGCAGTCGACACAGTCATCGCGCCAGACCATGGCCTCGCGCCCGCCGCGGGTGCTGGTGAGCCAGACGCCCGAGGCGATGAACCCCGGACCGGCATTCACGATCATCGCGTCCGCATAGTGCGCGTCCCGCAGAAAAGTCCAGGTCATGCCGCTCGAGCGGATGAGATGTTCCGTCTCGCGATGGTCCAGCGTGACGATCGCGGGATTGGCGACGTCGACGTTTATGAAGCTCGTATAGACGATGTGGCGAATACCGGTTGCGGCCGCGGCATCGATTGCCTCCTTGTGCTGGCGTACGCGTGCGCCGACGCGCGTTCCGGAAATGAGCAGCATCGCTTCGGCGCCTTGGAGCGACGTGAGCAAGGTTTCCGGCTTGTCGAAATCCCCGTAGCGCACCTCGCAGCCGGCTTTAGCGCGCTCGGCCAGCTTGGCGGGTGTCCGCGTGATGAGGAGCAGATCTTCGGCACGGCCCGCCATAATGAGCTTGTCGGTCGCGGTCCTGCCATATCTACCTGAGGCGCCGGTGATCGCGATCTTTGTCATGCGGCCGCGGCAAGCTCGGCGGCGCTCACCCACCAGCCGTGAACTTGCGGTCGCAGTCGATGCGGGATCCGGACCTTAGCAACCGGTCCTGCACCCACTTGGCCAGCGTCGATGATCCATACGGCATGTCGGAAGTCCGCTGGTCCTGTCTGTTGGTCCACGACCGCCAGCAGCCATCCTTCATGGCCTTTTCGGGACGAAGGCACATGGATGGGCTCGTTGAAGCAGTGGTTTGCCGGCAGTGCCAGCGCCTGCGGCGGCTTGCCGCTGAAATCGAGCTGCAGCAGCATGTTGAACATCGCACCGACCGGTCCCCCAGCAACCGGGGGTCCCTGCATCTGCGGATTCATGGTCAGCATCCAGCCACGCGTGTAGGGCCGCCCCTGATCGGCGGCCGCTATCATTGGCAGATCCCCCGGGGGCCCGATGACCGTCTCGCTGACGCAGTTGCTGCCGTCCTTGAGATCGATCGTCCAGCGCGCGAGGCGGCCACCGGTCTGTCCGGGTGCCACGGTGAGGCCCGAGGCGCGCTGAATGAAGGGGAAGGCGTTTACGTTCGACAGGCACTGATCGAACTGGATGCGGCCCTCGGCATCCTCGAATGCATTCAGCATGTGATAGCAGGACACACCCTTGAGTCCGCGAAACCAGCGCATCTCCGATACGCTGCCGTATCGGGGCATGACGCCGACCCAACTGTCGCGATCCATTTCGTGAACCCAGTGATCACCGCCGGCCTTCAGGCGCGCCAGGTCGCACGTGGTCGGATAGATCGGGAACAGCGCGTGATTCCTGGTGACGGCGAAGTCATGCATCATTGCGCAGTAGGGCGCATCGAACCATTGTTCGCGAGTCAGATTGCCTTGCCGGTCGGCGATGCAATAGGCGACCTTCGTCGAAGCCAGACCATCGGCCTCGTAGCCAAAGAAGAACATTTCGCCTGTTTGCGGATCGATGCGCACGTGCGCCGTCACCGTTGCGGACTTGAGCTTGCCACCGAAGTCATACCGCCCGAGCGTTTCGAGCGTGTGCGGATTGACCCGATAGGGGCGGCCGTCCTCCTTGGTCATCAACAGCCGTCCTGCGTGCCAGACCGGAGTCGTATTCGAGACCGTCCGGTCAAGGGCCGCTGCTTCCGGCCGGTCAGTGAATGGATTACGGTACTTGCCAAACAGCGCACGCCCGGCGGCAATCTCGGCGCGATGGCGTTCGGTCTGGACATAACGGATCGCAAAATCGACTGCGCCGCCGGAGAAGCGCACGGCTGAAACCATGCCGTCACCGGACAGCACTGCACCGCCGTCCTCGATGAAGGGGGGGAAGGCCGGATCGGGTACGGCGCGAAAGAAGGTGCCCTCGACCTCAGTCGGAACGCGGCCCTCGACCGCGAGCCCCGTCAGCTCGTACTCCTCGCCAATCGGAGTGTTGAGAGCGGAATATTCGAGTGTTGCGGGAAAGCCGCTCATGACCCCCACCCATCGTAACATTTGTTAGCATCATGATGCGCCCGCCCGCCGCTCGTTGGCAAGCGGCCTTCAGCCGAACCACAGGGCGATGGCGCGCATTTCGATGCTCGCGCGCGGCGGGGTGTCGGGACTGGCGAGAGGATTGTTGAACGCGACATGCGGCACGCAATGCGCGCGGGCGCGATCGCTGTCATGTGTCTTGAACACGAGCGCCTCCTCGCGCCCCATGTCCGGATACCAGTGCCACTGATGCGCGGGATCGTGCGCCACCACGATGCCTTCGAACGACCATTCCGGTCGGCCGGGCGTGTCGAACACCGCATCGGCCAGTATCAGATCCTTGGGCTGAATGCTGCGGGCATCGCAGACTGCGAGCGGCACATCCTGCGGAGGTGCTGAAATTGCGCGCCAGACGTTGAAATGCGCAAACCTTGCGACCGCTCGACCCTCGGGCGCGGCGCGTTGAGCGAACGCCGCGGCGGTCGCGTCGCTGATGTCGACGTGCGCAAAACGCGCGGGCCGAGAATTGTCCAGAGCGCCCGACTTGGCCGATTTTTCGCTGAATCGCAGGATGCCTGGATTGTTGACCAGCACCTGATCGGCGCCGCTCAGGGAGGCAATCAATTCGATGATCTCCTGGCGATGAATCGCGCTCACGGCCTCTCGATCGGTGAAGTCGGCGACCGCGCTGCGGTGCGGTACCAGCGTGAACCCCGCCTCATCGAGCGTTGCATCCAGCTCCCGGGCATCAATGATTTCCATCTCCACGGGAACGATCTCGAGCACGTCGCGGCTGCAATCATTGGCGTGGTAACGCGGCCGCGCAATGGCTCGACCGGCGTAGGCGATCGCCGCCCGCGTGGGGACCGCGGCGCCGCTGATATAACTCGTCTGATCGCGGTGCATGCTGTTCATGTGGGCGATTCTACAACGATGGCCGCGCGCCGGAGATCAACCCGAACCTTCTAGCCCATTGGGCTCATGCCGATTCCACAGCGCCGTCAGGATTGGCAGCACCATGGGCCGCAGGTCTTCCGGGACGCGAAGGATCAACGCCGCCTCGTATGCTTCGACGACTTTACGAGCCTTCGTCAGGAGGGACCGGCCGAAGCGCGTCAAAATCAGTGCCTGCGAGCGTCCATCAACCTGCTTGCGCTCGATCAGACTGCGGCCCTCGAGGCGCAGCACGAAAGGAACCATGTTGGAGCGCTGGATGTCCAGGATGCGGCCGATCTCGCTTTGAGTGAGTTTTGGCGAGGCATTGATCAGCAACAGGCAGGCAACCTCCGCGTGCCGGAGATCGAGCGGCTGCAGCCGTTGGTTCAGCTCTGCTACCGCCGCCGCCGATGCGCGCCGCAGGACATATCCCGGCAGCCTGGTCAGTGGATCCTTCATTGGGTCGAGGTGTCCGTTTTCATTTCCATCGATGGCGCTCTAAACCGATATATAGTATAACAATCGACGGAGAGATTCGATCAGCCGCACACCAAGAGGCACGAGCATGAACGGACGAGCCGAGCAGGATACGGTCGCCTACAGCGTCCACGAGGGCATCGCCTGGGTGAAGTTCAACCGCCCGGAGAAGCGCAACTGCATGAGCCCGGGCCTCAACCGGCAGATGCTGCGCGTAATCGACGGACTGGAGTTTCGCAGTGACGTCGGCGTACTGGTGCTGGCGGGCGAAGGCACAGCATGGTCGGCCGGCATGGATCTGAAGGAATATTTCCGCGACAGCGAGGCGCAGGGTCTCAGAGGTGTGCGCCAATCGCAGCGCGAGGCCTACGCCTGGTGGGACCGTCTGCGCTGGTATCAGAAGGTAACCATTGCAATGGTAAATGGCTGGTGCTTCGGCGGCGGCTACGGACCGCTGTTCGCCTGCGATCTGGCTTTCTGTGCCGACGATGCGCAATTTGGCCTGTCGGAAATCAATTGGGGCATCCTTCCCGGCGGCGGGGCTACGAAAGTCGCCACCGAGCTGATGCCGATGCGCAAGGTGATGTATCACGCGCTGCTCGGCGAGAACTTGACCGGCAAACAGGCTGAGGAGGCGGGGCTGGTCAATGAATCCGTGCCCGCGGAGCGGCTGCAGGCGCGGGTCAGCGAGGTGGCCCAAAAACTTCTGCAGAAGAACCTGGAGGCGCTCAAGGCCACCAAGGACGCAGTGCGTCGCGTACGCGAAATGACCTACGAGAATGCCGAGGACTATCTCATCCGAGCGCAGGAAGCGCTCAATTGGCACGACAAGTCCGATGGCCGCCATGTCGGCATGAAGCAGTTCCTCGACGACAAGTCGTACAAGCCGGGCCTGGGCGCGTATGACAAGGCAAAAGTGGGCTCCTGACGAGGCCGCGCATGATCCAATTCGATCCTGTTGCGACCTACGCACGGTCGAATCCCAAGGGGCTTGCCGTCATCGATCTGGAGTCCGCTCGGCGCTGGCAGTACACGGAGCTTCACGCGGCGGTTGATCGGTTGGCGGCCTGGCTCGTCGGCGAGTTCGGCCCAGCCAGCGGCGTGCGGGTGGCCACGCTCACACGCAATCGCGTCGAGATGCTGATTCTCCAGCTCGCGAGCGCGCGCGCCGGCACGATCTTCGTGCCGCTGAACTGGCGGCTTGCGCCTGCAGAGATCGAATCTCTGATTGCCGATGCGCAACCGCGAATCGTGTTCCACGAACTGGAATTCACACCGCCAGCGGCGGTCGAGCGTGCGCTGCCCATCGCCGACCTGCTCACTCTCGGCACTGCGGGTGCGCAGCCTCCCCGTCATGCGCGCCGGGCCTTCGATGCAGTATCCACCCTGCTCTACACCTCAGGTACCAGCGGGCGGCCGAAGGGCGTGATGCTGTCGGAGGCGAACGGCTTCTGGGGGTGCGCCAACTTCATCTACGGCAACGCCGTGACGATGCATAGCGTGTTCCTGTGTGACATGCCTTTATTTCATACGGCAGGGCTGTACGCCGCCACGCGCGTGCCAATCCAGGCAGGCGGTTGCGTGTTGATCTCCAGGGGTTTTGATCCCGAGAAGACGCTGCAGCGGCTTGCCGACCCCGCGCTCAAGGTCACGCACTATTTCTCCGTGCCGCAAATGGCCGCCCGGCTGTGGATTCAGCCGGGCTTCAGACCCGAACTGCTGCACGGACTTGTGGGCTGGGCGATCGGCGGCGCGCCCAACCCCAAGCCGCAGACCGAGCGTTTCGTCAATGCCGGCATCAAGATCACCGAGGGGTTCGGCATGTCCGAGACCGGTTCGAACTTCGGCATGCCGACGCATGACACAGCGCTTCTCAAGCGCAAGGCGGGCAGCTGCGGTCTGCCCTTCATGACGGTCGACGCCAGGATCGTCGATGATGCGGGCAACGAAGTGCCCGTCGGTCGGACGGGCGAGCTCTGGTTGCGCGGACCCTGCATCGCGAGCGGTTACTGGAACCAGCCAGAGACCACGGCCCAGGCCTTTCGCGATGGCTGGTTTCTCACCGGGGACGCGGCCTTCAAGGATGAGGACGGCTTCTACTACATCGCCGACCGCAAGAAGGACATGTACATCACGGGGGGCGAGAATGTCTATCCGGCCGAAATCGAAGCGGCCATCTGCGAGCTCGCGCACGTGGCCGAGTGCGCGGTGGTCGGCGTGCCTGATGCACAGTGGGGTGAGGTCGGGCGTGTCTACGTCGTGCCCGTGCCCGGGAAAGCGATCACCGCTGAGGATGTGATCTCGCATTGCGCGCAGCGGCTCGCCAGGTTCAAGACCCCGAAGAGCGCGATCATCACGGATTCTCTGCCGCGCACCGCTTCGGGCAAGGTGCAAAAGCAACTATTGAGGAGGCGTGCGCTCGAGGAAATGGCGACCTACTGAGCCGACGAGACCGCGCGTACGCTATTCATGGATCCGTCCCAACAACCCGATCAGCGTCGCGACCTCCTTCTCCGTAAAGCGCGATTTGAGCCATCGCTCATGCTGCCGGATTGCGCCCTTGGCCGTGACCAGCGCTTTGCGACCGGTTGGCGTGAGGTTGAGCGTCTGCTTGCGCCGGTCGTCGCTCGACTTGCCGCGGACCAGGAACCCCCTGGCCTGCAGTCGGTTCACGATCGCCATCGTCGTCGCGCGATCCATGCGCATGCGCTGCGCCAGGTCGGTCTGTGCAATATCAGGATGGTCATCGACCAGCCAGAGCACCGAGACCTGCTTCTGCGTCAGGTCCAGGTGAGCGAAGGTTTCGCTGAAGTGGCGGTACACAGCCCCGTGCGCCAGCCGAATGTGAAAACCGACGATATGCTGGATCTCACCAATGTCCTCATCGCCGGCGACGTGGGGGGTTGTGATGGTTAGAGTTTCTTTCGGCCTGGCCATCCTGTCACCTTGGTATAATTGTCAGTGTAACGTACAGAATGCGATCGGGGGCGAGCGCCATGTCCCATTATCCTGACACGCCGAGTTTCACCGGCTTTAACACGCCGTCACGCATTGAGGCCGACATTGTAGATCTGGTCTACGAAGGCGCCATACCGCGGGAGCTCAATGGCGCGTTCTATCGGGTGCAACCCGATCCGCAATTTCCTCCCCGGCTCGGCGAAGATATTGCATTCAATGGCGACGGGATGATCACTCGCTTCCATTTTCACGACGGCCAGTGCGACTTCAGGCAGCGTTGGGCGAGAACCAACAAATGGAAGCGCGAGAACGCGGCGGGCAAGGGGCTGTTCGGCGCCTACCGCAATCCGCTCACCGACGATGAGTCGGTTCGCGGCGAGATCCGGGGCACCGCCAATACCAATGCCTGGATTTACGGTGGCAAGCTGTATGCGCTGAAGGAGGATTCGCCTGCTCTCGTCATGAACCCGGTGACGATGGAGACGGAGGGCTATACCTGGTTCAACGGCAAGATGAAGGGACAGACCTTCACGGCCCACCCCAAGGTCGATCCGAAGAGCGGCAACATGATCGCGTTCGGTTACGCCTCCTCGGGCCTGTGCACCGATGACTGCGCGTTCTATGAGGTTACACCTGCGGGTGAGCTGATCCGCGAACTGTGGTTCAAGGCACCCTACTACTGCATGATGCATGACTTCGGGATCACCGAGGATTACGCCCTCTTCCACATCGTACCCTCGATCGGCAGCTGGGACCGACTGCGCAAGGGCCTGCCACATTTCGGCTTCGACACGACACTGCCGGTCTATCTGGGCGTCCTGCCCCGCCGGAATGGCGCGGCGGCCAAGGATATCCGCTGGTTCAAGCGCGGCAATTGCTTTGCGAGCCACGTGCTCAACGCCTTCCAGGAAGGCTCAAAGATCCACTTTGACACGCCGGAAGCAAAGAACAACATGTTTCCGTTCTTTCCCGACGTGCATGGCGCACCCTTCAACGGTATGGAGGCGATGAGCCATCTCACCCGCTGGACCGTCGATCTGGCATCCGAATCCGAGGAGTTCCAGGCCATCGAGCGGCTGACCGATACCGCGGCCGAATTCCCGCGCATCGATGATCGCTTCGCCGGGCTCCGATATCGCCATGGCTGGATGCTCGAGATGGACGTACGCCGGCCGGTGGAACTCCGCGGAGGCAGTGCCGGCGGGCTGCTGATGAACTGCCTGTTTCACAAGGACCTGGCGACCGGTGAGGAACAGCACTGGTGGTGCGGGCCGGTCTCGAGCCTGCAGGAGGCCTGCTTCATCCCGCGCAGCAAGACTGCGCCCGAGGGTGATGGTTGGGTGGTACAGATCTGCAATCGGCTGCAGGAGCACCGAAGCGACCTGCTGATCTTCGATGCGCTGCAGATTGCCAACGGTCCAATCGCCACAATCAACATTCCCATCCGCATGCGTTTCGGCCTGCACGGCAATTGGGCGGAGGCGGCGGACATTGGGCTGGCGACGTGAAGCCCGGCGGCAGTTCTAGATGGGCTCGCCGGCGCTGCGCGCACGCAGGATCACGCGGTCTTCGTCGTCCTTCACACGCAACGCCAGCACCACCAGCATCAGCACGATCAACGGCGCGACCCAGTTGATGCTCAGGATCGCCGCCGCGAGGTGGCCGCCATTGGCGTCGGAGACCATGCCCACCACAAAGGGTCCGATGCCGAGACCGAAGATGGTCTGAATTATGAGGTAGGCGCTGGATGTGATGCCCCTCATGCGCGGCAGCACCTGCTCGTACAGGACAGCGTAGAGCGGCGGCAGCCAGGCAGTCAGGACAAGACTGTAGAGCACGAAGCGGCCGTAAAAGGCCGCCGGGTCCTGCGCGCTGTAGACCCAGAGTGCGATCAATGGTGACACGGCCAGCGAGACGAGCGTGACATAGACGCGACCTGCACCGGGGAATCGCACGTTGAACCTGTCCGACAGAGGGCCGGCGATCAGCGGGCCGATGATTCCGATCGCTGCGGACAGCAGTCCGAACTGCAGGCCGGTCTTCGAGGGCGAGAGGCCGTAGTTCTTCATCAGAAACGACGGGGTGAAGCCCATGACGCCGTAGTTGATCATGGTCTGCAGTGCGCCGATCGCCATGCACAGTAGCAGCGAGGGCGAGCCCGTGATCACCGCGAAACTCGCTCGATCCGACAGCCGCAGGCGTTGCAGCAAGTTCACGATGCCGAACATGCCAAAGCCGACCACACCCCACTGCAGCGCATGGGGACTGAATTGTAAGCCGCCAATCCTGAGTGGCGGTCGCGGCGAGAAGCTCGAGGTGAGGCGCGTCAGCATCAGCATAGTGATGCTGATAATTACCAGCGCCGCGAAATTCACGACCCAATACGGCCACCGGGCTTTGCGACTGGCGAGCGCAATCCAGTTCGACACCGGGAATACCGAGCCCAGCATGGCGAGACTTGCGCGCCAAGGGTGCGGGTCGTGCGGCGAATCGATGCCGTCCATGCGCCCACGCTTCGGTTCAGCCATGCGCCAGAGCATCGCGGCCAGAATGAAGCCGGGTAGAGCCGCCAGGAAGAACGCGAACTGCCAGCCCTGGAAGCCCAAGGGCGCATGGCCCGTGGTGAAGATCTGATCCCACCAGTCCGCGGCCACCCCGCCGAGCACCGAAGATCCGCCTAGCCCCAAGGCGATCGCAGCCGCGATCACAGCCATCGCCAGGCCGCGCCGCTCGCGGGGGAAATGATCGTAAACCAGCGAATAGCCGGCGGGCTGCGTTGCACCCTCGCCGATGCCGACGCCGAGGCGCGACAGTGCGAGCAGCGCGAATCCGTGCGCGAATGCCGCCAGACCGGTGGCGAGCGACCAGAAAGTCAGCGCAATTCCCAGCAGCCGCGTCCTGACCCAGCCGTCCGCCAGTCGTCCCAGCGGCAGTGAAAACAGCGCATAGAACAACGCGAAGACCGTGCCGTAGAGCAGCCCCATTTCGGCATCGCCGATACCGAGACTCATCTTGATGCGCGGCGCGAGGATCGCGAGGATGTTGCGGTCCAGGAGACTCATCGCATTGGTCAGCGCCACCAGTATCAGCGCGTACCACGCGGCGCGAGGTATCCCTTGAGTCACAGCTTGAACCAACGCTCCGCGTTGGTCTGCATCAGCTTTCTCTTGACCGCCAGGGGAACATCGAGCAGGTCGTGCGTGCGCACTTCATCGGGCTCGTACTGGTACGGATAGTCCATCGCATACATGACGCGGTCCTCGCCGACCACCTGTTGCAGGAAGCGGATAGCCGGCGCCCAGGCCATGCCGCTCGTGGTGATCAGCACGTTGGTGCGCAGATATTCGAGGATCGTCTTCCTGAGCGGCTTCATCCGAGCATAGCGATTCGACCGAACCCCCGCCTGGTGCATGTAGTCGAGTCGGTAGACCCAATAGGGCAGCGCTTCGCCGGCGTGCCCGACCATGATCTGCAGGTCCGGATAGCGATCGAATAGACCGATCGTGATGATTCGCAACAGATGCATGCCCGTCTCGACGCCGAAACCGAAAATTGCGCCATCGAGCCCCGCCTCGAGCATAGGCCCGATCATCGAGTCCGGCGGAGTCGCGGGATGGATGTAGAGCGGCTGGTCGGTTTCTGCGAGGGCACGGAAGATGGGATCGAATTTCGGATGATCCAGGTACTCTCCCTGGGTGTGGCTGTTGATCTGCACGCCCTTGAATCCCAGCTCTCTGGCGCCGCGCACGATCTCACGCCCGGACCACTCCGCGTCTTGTGGCGCGACCGTCGTCATCCCCACATAGCGATCCGGACGTGCCGCGACCTGCTCGGCCAGAAAGTCGTTGGCGCGCCGTGCAATCCGCTTCGCTTCCGCTACATCCAGGATCGGTTGCGCACCGGGTGAGGTCAGCGCCAGGATCGCCCGGTCGATTCCCGTCTCGTCCATGTGTCGGATGCGCTGTTCGCCGAGGTCCAGGAGCCGATCGACGATCTGCGTCGCTCGCACCGAGGGACTTTGCCCATAGAAGCCCCACAGCGACACCATCCCCTTGTCGGCCGTTCCAGTTTTTATCATGCGCAGATACGCATCGATCTGTTCGCGCGTGGCGAACGCCTCCTCGGTTGCGATGCGCAAATAGCCTCGATCTCCGCCGGTCTTGAGTGTGTGAGTCAAGCGTTGTCCTTTGCTTCGAGCGCCTCGAGTCGCTCGACTTCACGGCCATAGGGCCGGATGCCGCGCGATATGGCGAGTGCAGCAAGCGGCATCAGCACGGACGCGGTCAGTACTATGGTCTTCCGCAAGTCCGCCTCAGACCCGAAAACCCTTTGTGTGATTGAACCGATCAGCTGGCTCCCGAGCGCACCGAAGACGATGAACATGAACAGGTAGACCGCCGTGATCTGCCCGCGCATGTCGTTCGGCGTGATGCGCTGGATCGCCGCGTTCTGCGGCACGGACGACGCGAGCCCGCAGATGCCGGCAGCACCAATGCACAGTAGCGCAAGCCCGCCCGATGGCATCAGCGGCGCGATGATCTGAAAGGGAGCTGCGGCGGCGAATAGGATGGTCGAGGCGCGCACGTGCGCGTCCTTGTACCGCTTGCTGAGCCATTCGACAAAGAACGTGCCGAACGCGGCGCCAATGAGTGACGAGACCAGGAATACGAGGCCCAGCCAGCTGCCGATCTGCGCCTCGTTCCATCCGTAGGTTCTGATCAGGAAGGGCGCCAGCCACGGTTGAATGCCGATCGCCTGCGTGGCGCTGAATGCGAGACCAATGAAGAGCGGCAGGTAGATGGCCTTTCGGGATGCGATTTCACGAAACACCGCTTTCACTGGCAGTGGCTTGCCGTGCGCTGCCGTTCCGCGGCGGGGAGGCTCCTTCGCGAGCAGCAGCAGGACGGAAATCACAAGACCTGGCGCGCCCACCATCATCAGAATCCACTGCCAGCCGCGCACGGTGAGCCCCATCCAGTGCGTGACCGGCCAGGTCGCAGCTAGGCTGACCAGATGTCCCCCGAGGTAGATGCCGAGCGTATTGCCGCCAATGAATCCGAGTTGCAGGATGCCGATGGCGCGGGGCAGTCTGTCAGGAGGGAAGCAGTCGGCGAGCATCGAGTAGGCGCCGGGCGCGTGGGCCGAGCCGCCCGCGCCCACCAGCATGCGACTGGAGAACAGTTGCCTGAAGCTCTGCGCGAGCCCGCCGAGGGCGGTGATCCCGCCGATGATGGCGATTCCGCATGCCAACACGATCTTGCGCGGGTAGATGTCTACCAGCCGTGCCATCGGGATGCCGACCAGCACATAGAAGACGATGTTGGCTGGGCCGATGAGGAAACCCAACTGCTCGTCGGTCAAGTGCAGGTCGACCTTGATGCGCTGCCCCATGATCCCGAATACTTGCGCGTCGAAGAAATTGAGCATGGTCGCGAGGATGATGACGGCCAGCGCGTAATATGCGGCACGGCGCGATGGCCAGGGCGCGCCGCGAGGCGCGACCTTGACTGCAGGCATGGTTGTTCCTGGAGCTCCCGCTGCCATGATCGTCTGACCCCCCAAGCCGCTCTACAATGCTTTGTATGTGTTAGATACAATACGAATCAGGGCGGCTTGTCCAGTTTTGCTTCGCCGTCTGTCGCTGGCCCCGCCAACTATACATTCTAAGGGGGATGGGACTGCATGCAGAATCTGCCAGGCAAGACCGCGTTCGTGACCGGCGGTGCGAGCGGCATCGGCCTCGGCATCGCCAAAGCGCTGTTGGGCGCAGGCATGAATGTCGTGATCGCGGACATCCGCGACGATCATCTGCAAGCCGCCGGCACCG
>Ga0181526_10002112_pt1 | contig 17716 bp, 15 predicted proteins | sample PEATcosm2014_Bin_35_FD_119750 | JGI IMG/M metagenome (GOLD analysis project Ga0181526, IMG submission 119750) | Peatland microbial communities from MTU Mesocosm Facility, Houghton, MI, USA - PEATcosm2014_Bin06_30_metaG | ecosystem: Environmental > Terrestrial > Soil > Wetlands > Peat | place...
ACCGTCGCCCGGTTACCCACTGATGCGCGCGTGAGCTTTCGGCCCCACTTGGGCGCGACGTAGGCTGAGATCAGCGCAAAGGCGCGGCCGCGCGCCATGCGTGCGCGCTCGATGTGCAGCGACGCCGGTCCGAATTCGGGCGCCAGCTTGAGCAGGCGCGGCGGGGTGGGCAGCGGCCGGTACTGCAGCAGTCGCGTGGTGGTGGTGGCTTCCAGCGCCCGCGCGCTGTCGATGAAACTGTGCTGGCTGAACTGCGTGCGCTCCCCATCGGGTGAGGGGGTCGCATAGGTGCCGCTGCCGTGCCGCCGCAGGATGCGCTTCTCCTGCTGCAGCCGGTGCAGCGCCCGGCGCACGGTGGAGCGCGAGACGGCGTGACGGCGCATCAGGTCCGGCTCACTGGGCAATGTGTCCCCGGCCGTGTACGTACCGTCGCGCAGGGCGTTCGACAGCGCTAGATACAACTGGTAATAACGCGCAAGTCCGGTCTTTTCCGGGGTTTTGACGCCGGTGCGAGCCTTCCTGGCGGCGCTTCGGGTGCGTGTCTTCGCCCGAGCTGGCATTTGATCCGCGGTTCCAATCCTTAAGGCCGATGGTGAGCCTAGCGGGGTACTGTGTACCGCGCAATCGGGCGAGCGAACTGAATCGTTAACAAAAGCGATCTTAAGGCACTCGCCGGCGTGCTGGCGGCCGAGCCTGCTGCATCTGTTAAAATGCGAGATTCCATGTCCGCTCAACTCAATAAAGGTCAGAGCTCCGTGCGAGTCTTTAATTTCTCGGCGGGCCCGGCTGTGCTGCCGCTCGAGGTGCTCGAGCAGCTGCGCGCGGAACTCCTCGACTGGGGCGGCAGCGGCATGTCGGTCATGGAGGTCAGCCATCGCAGCAAGGCCTTCCTGTCCGTGGCGCGCGAGGCCGAGTCGGATCTGCGTGCACTGCTCGAGATCCCGGCGCACTACCGGGTCCTCTTCCTGCAGGGCGGGGCCACGGGCCAGTTCTCCGCCATTCCGATGAATCTCACGGCCGCCGACAGCGAGGTCGACTACCTCAACACCGGCGCCTGGTCCAAGAAGGCGCTTGCCGAGGCGGCGCACTACTGCCGCGTCAACGTGGCGGCGGACGCGGCCGACAGCGGGTATTCGCGCATCCCGCCCCAGAGTGGCTGGCGGCTGTCCGAGCGTGCGGCCTATCTGCACTACACCGCCAACGAAACCATCGGCGGGGTCGAATTTCCGTTCGTGCCCGAGGTGCCGTCGCCGCTGGTCGCCGACATGTCCTCGACGCTGCTGTCGCGTCCGATCGAGGTGAGCCGCTTCGGCCTCATCTACGCGGGCGCGCAGAAGAACATCGGCCCGGCGGGGCTGTGCATCGTCATCGTGCGCGAGGACCTGATCGGACATGCGCGGCCCGGAACGCCGGCAGTCTGGGACTTCAAGGCGATGGCCGACGAGGGCTCGATGCTCAATACGCCTCCGACCTTCGCCTGGTACTGCGCCGGACTGGTCTTCAAATGGCTGCGGCGGCACGGGGGTCTCGGCGCCATGGCCGATCGCAACCGGGCCAAGGCCGAGCTGCTCTATCGGACCATCGACGAGTCGAGCTTCTACCGCAACCCGGTGGAGCCCGCCTGCCGCTCCTGGATGAACGTGCCCTTCACGCTGGCGAGGCCCGCACTCGACGGCGAGTTTCTGTCCGGCGCGCGCGCGGCCGGGCTCGTGAACCTCGAGGGGCATCGCTCCGTCGGCGGCATGCGCGCCAGTCTCTACAATGCCATGACGATCGAGGGCGTCACGGCGCTCACGCAATTCATGCGCGAGTTCGCGCGGCGACACGCGTAGGGGCTCATGGGTTACCGCATCCTGACTCTGAACAACATCAGCGTGCGTGGACTGGAGCGGCTGCCGCGCGAGCGCTATGAGGTCGCCTCGCAGATCGGTGAGCCGCACGCGGTGCTGCTGCGTTCGGCCGACATGCACTCGATGAATATTCCGCAATCGGTGCTGGCGGTGGCACGCGCCGGGGCGGGGACCAACAACATCCCGGTGGCGGCGCTCGCGCGGCGCGGCGTGCCCGTGTTCAACGCGCCGGGCGCCAATGCCAACGCCGTCAAGGAGCTGGTGCTGGCCGGGCTGTTCCTGGCAGCACGCAATATCTGCCAGGCCTGGGCCTTTGCGCGCGAGCTGGCGGGCACGGACGCCGAGATCGATGAGGCAGTCGAGCGCGGCAAGAGCCGATTCGCGGGATTCGAGCTGCCGGGGCGCACGCTGGGCGTCATCGGCCTCGGGGCGGTCGGTGTGCAGGTGTGCAACAGCGCCGAGGCGCTCGGCATGAAGGTTCTCGGCTACGACCCGCAGATCACCGTGCAGCGCGCCTGGCAACTGTCCGCCTCCGTGCAGCAGGCGCTGTCGCTCGAGGATCTGTTCGCGCGCTCGGACATCATCAGCGTGCATGTGCCGCTGCTGCCGGTGACGCGCGGGCTGGTGAATGCGGCGCGCCTGAAGCTGCAGAAGCCGGGCGGGGTGATCCTGAATTTCGCGCGCGCGCCGATCGTCGAGGAGGCCGACGTCGTCGCGATGCTGGACAGCGGCCATCTGCGCGCCTATATCTGCGACTTTCCAACCCGGGCCCTGAAGAATCATGCACGCGCGATCACACTGCCGCACCTCGGCGCATCGACGCTCGAAGCCGAGGACAATTGCGCCGTGATGGCCGCCGAGACCCTGCGCGAGTTTCTGGAGCACGGCAACATCCGCAATTGCGTCAACTTTCCCGAGGCGGTACTGCCGCGCCAGCCGGGCTCACAGCGCATCGCCATCGCCAACAGCAATGTCCCGAACATGGTCGGTCAGATCACCACCTGCCTCGCCGGCGCGGGCTTGAACATCGCCGAGCTGCTCAACCGCTCGCTGGGTGAGTTTGCCTTCACGCTGGTCGATGCCGAGGGCGTTGCCGACGACGCGCTGCTGACGCGCCTGCGCGCCATCGACGGCGTGCTGTCCGCGCGGCTCGTACAGCCGCTGGATTGAGGACTCGATGAAGCCGCGTCGACCCGCCAGGAAGGCGGATAAAAATAAGCCTGAACTCAATAAGTTAAGACAGCAAATTGATTTAGTAGATGAGAAGCTGCATGCGCTCATCAACCAGCGCGCGCGCCTCGCCCAGCAGGCCGGCATCTCCAAGCACGCCGATGGACACACGGTCGATTTCTATCGACCGGAGCGCGAAGCCGAAGTGCTGCGGCGGGCGCTCGAGCGCAACGAGGGTCCGCTGCGCAATGAGGAGATCGTGCGCCTGTTTCGCGAGATCATGTCGGCGTGCCTGGCGCAGGAGGAGCCGCTCAAGGTCGCCTTTCTCGGACCGGAAGGCACCTTCACGCAGGCCGCGGTGCTGAAGCATTTCGGCCATTCCGTGCGCGCACTGGCGCTGGCAACCGTCGATGAGGTGTTCCAGGAGGTCGAGTCCGGGACGGCCGATTTCGGCGTGGTGGCCATCGAGAACTCCAGCGAGGGCACGATCACCAATACGCTGGATCGTTTCCTGGCGAGCGGCCTGCACATCTGCGGTGAGGTGGAGCTGCGTATCCATCACTGCCTGATGGGCAAGATGGACTCGCTCGAGCGCGTGGTACGCGTCTGCTCGCACAGTCAGGCACTGGCGCAGTGCCGTGGCTGGCTCAACGAGCACCTGCCGGAGGCCGAGCGCGTGCCGGTCGCCAGCAATGCCGAGGGCGCGCGGCGCGCGCGCGACGAACAGGGCACCGCCGCGATCGCCGGCGACACCGCGGCCGAGGTCTACGGGCTGAACCTGCTGGCGCGCGAAATCGAGGATCGTTCCGACAACACCACGCGCTTCCTGATCCTGGGCCGCAAGATTCTGCGCCCGAGCGGCTCGGACCGCACCACGCTGCTGCTGTCGGTGGGCGATACGCAGTCCCCGGGCGCGCTGCAGCGGTTGCTCGAACCGTTCGCGCACTTTGGCATCAGCATGACGCGCATCGAGTCGCGCCCTTCGCGGCGGCGCAAGTGGGAATACGTGTTCTTCATCGACATCGAGGGTCACGCCGAGGATGCACCGGTGCGCAAGGCCCTTGCCGTGCTCAAGCGGCGCGCCTCGCTGTTCCGCGTGCTCGGCTCCTATCCGCGCGCGGTCATGTAGCGCCATGAGCTCGCTGCGCAATCCGGGGCAACTGGCGGTCGCGGCCGTGCGCGGGCTCGCGCCCTATGTGCCGGGCAAGCCGGCCGCCGAGCTCGAGCGCGAGCTCGGATTGCGCGATATCGCCAAGCTCGCCTCGAATGAGAACCCTTATGGCCCGAGCGCGCGCTCGCTCGAGGCCATGCGTGCGGCGCTCGATCGCATCTGGCTCTACCCGGACGGGGCGAGCCACGATCTCAAGCAGCAGCTCGCGCAGCATCTTCGCGTGGCGCCCTCGCAGATCACCATCGGCAACGGCTCCAACGACCTGCTGGTGCTGCTGGCGGAAGCCTTCCTGACAGCGGCGCACAGCGCGGTGTTCTCGCAATACGGCTTCGCCATCTATCGCATCGTGACGCAGGCGACCGGCGCGCGCTGCATCGAAGTGCCCGCTCTCGGCCAGGACAGTGCGATGCCGCTCGGCCACGATCTGGCGGCCATGGCGGGTGCGATCAGCGAGGACACGCGGCTGGTATTCATCGCCAACCCGAACAATCCCACCGGCACCTGGGCCCCAACGGCGCAGGTCAAGGCGCTGCTCGAGCGCGCGCCGGCCTCGACGCTGGTGCTGCTGGATGAGGCCTATTTCGAATACGGGCGCGAACGCGGCACTCAGGACGGGCTCGAGTGGCTGCCCGAGCACCCGAATCTGGTCGTGTTGCGCACCTTCTCCAAGGCTTACGGCCTGGCCGGCGCGCGTGCCGGCTACGCGGTCTCCCACCCCGAGGTGGCCGAGACGCTCAATCGCCTGCGACCGGCCTTCAACGTCAACTCCGTCGCGCAGGCGGGCGCGGCGGCGGCATTGGAAGACCCGACGCACATGCGCGAGTCGGTCGAGGTCACGATGCGCGAGCTGGTGCGGGTCGAGGCGGCGCTGTCGGCCTGCGGGCTCTGGAGCGCGCCCTCGGCCTGCAATTTCCTGCTGGTGCGCGTCGGCGCGCGGGCGCAGCAGCTCTACGAACAGCTGCTGCGCGTCGGACTGATCGTGCGGCCGGTGGCCGCGTATGGATTGCCCGAGTACCTGCGCATCTCGATCGGGCTGCCGCATGAGAACGATCGGCTGCTGCGTGAGCTGTCCGCGCTGCTGCGATGAGCGCGGCTTCGAAGCGCCGTTATCTCGTGCGGCCGGCACGGCGTGTTGGCGGCACGCTGCGCGTGCCAGGGGACAAATCCATCTCGCACCGCGCGCTGATGCTCGGCGCGATCGCCGAGGGTCGCACGGAGATCTCGGGCTTTCTGGCGAGCGAGGACTGCCTCGCCACGCTCGCGGCGCTGCGCGCGCTCGGCGTGACGATCGAGCGGCCGGGCGACACCGAGGTGCGCATCGCCGGTGCGGGACGTGACGGATTGCGCGCGCCTGCGGGCGAGCTCGACATGGGCAACGCCGGCACAGCCATGCGTCTGTCGATGGGGCTGCTGGCGGGTCAGCGATTCGACAGCACGCTCGTGGGCGACAGCTCCCTCATGCGCCGACCCATGGAGCGCGTGGCGCAGCCGCTGCGAACGATGGGCGCACGCATTCAGACCCACGACGGCCGCCCGCCGGTGCGCATTCAGGGCGGCTCGCGCCTCGCGGCCATCGATTATCGGATGCCGATTGCGAGCGCACAGGTCAAGTCCGCGCTGCTGCTGGCTGCGCTATACGCGCACGGCACCAGCCGCATCACCGAGCCGGCACCGACGCGCGATCACACCGAGCGCATGCTCGGCGGCTTCGGCATCGAGGTGCATCGCGCGGGCGCAAGCGTGAGCGTTACGGGCGGCGCGCGCCTCGCGGGCTGCCGCCTCGAGGTGCCGGGAGACTTCTCCTCGGCGGCGTTCTTCATTGTCGCAGGCTGTCTCGGCGCCGAACACGGTCTGACGATCCGCGGCGTGGGCATCAACGCCACGCGCACGGGACTGCTCGAGATGCTCGCGCTCATGGGCGCTGACATTCGCCTGGAAGCGCGGCTCGATGCGCGCGGCGAGCCCGGACCCGAACCGACGGCCGACATCCACGTGCGTGCCAGCGCGCTGCGAGGCGTGCGCGTGCCCGAACACCTGGTGCCGCTTGCGATCGATGAGTTTCCGGTGTTTTTCATAGCGGCGGCCGCGGCGAGCGGTGAGACGCTCGTGACGGGTGCCGCGGAGCTGCGCGTGAAGGAGAGCGACCGGCTCTCGGTCATGGCCGCGGGACTGAAGACGGTCGGGATCGAGTGCGAGCTGCTACCCGAGGGGCTGCGCATCCAGGGCGGCAAAATCCGCGGTGGACGCATCGACAGTCACGGTGATCATCGCATTGCGATGGCCTTTGCGATCGCGAGCCTCGCGGCCAGCGAGCCGATCGAGATCGAGGACGTGGCGAACGTTGCGACCTCTTTTCCGGGCTTCCCGTCCCTGGCGCGGGCCGTCGGGCTGGCGCTGGAGGAGGCCTCGTGAGCGCGACCCCGGGCGCTGCGCCATCCGTGGTGACCATCGATGGGCCGAGTGGCTCGGGCAAGGGTACGGTCAGCCGGCTGCTGGCCGGACGCACCGGCTGGCATCTGCTCGACAGCGGCGCGCTGTATCGTCTGGTGGCGCTGGCCGGCACCCTCACGGGCACGCCCGTGGATGATGTGGCGGCGCACGCACGCATAGCGCGCGCCATGCGCATCGAGTTCGCCAGTGACCGGCAGGGCGGGGAGCTCGTGCTGCTCGACGGACGGGACGTGACCGGCCCGTTGCGGACCGAGTCGGCCGGGGCGGGCGCCTCGCGCGTGGCCGCCTGGCCAGCGGTGCGCGAGGCGCTGCTCGAGCGCCAGCGCTCTTTTGCCGAGCCACCCGGCCTGATCGCCGACGGACGCGATATGGGAACGGTTGTTTTCCCGTGCGCCGACCTCAAGATCTTCCTGACCGCGACTGCCGAAGAGCGTGCGCGACGACGCTATAAGCAGTTGAAAGACAAGGATTCTAGTGTTACCCTCACCGCCCTTTCGCTCGACATCGCGGAGCGCGACCGCAGGGACATGACGCGGTCAGTGGCACCGCTCGTGCCGGCTGCAGATGCGATCGTTCTGGACTCGACAGCGCTCGACGCCGTCGACGTAACGGACGAGATCTACGCGCACGGCCGTTCGCGGCGGCTGTGGCCCTGAGGGCCGCGGTCACCGGAGCGAGTCGGGGGTTTCGAGTCGATTGAGTCGAAGGTACGGGGCTGCAGGATGCGGCGCCCGCAATATGTCTGACCCGCGGAGCCGGAGGCGCTGCGGATGGAAATGCCCGGCAACGGGCGAGAGAGTCTATGAACGAGCCCATGCACGAAACTTTCAGCGAGATGTTCGAACAGAGCCTGGCGAATCAACGCATTCGTCCCGGCATGATCCTGACGGGATTGGTGATCGATGTCGGCCCCGACGTCGTCATCGTCAACGTCGGACTCAAGTCCGAGGCCGTCATCCCGCTCGATCAATTCAAGAACGAGCGCGGGGAAATCGAAGTCAAGGCCGGCGAGCAGGTCGAGGTGGCGCTCGATTCGGTCGAGGACGGCACCGGCGAGACGCGCCTGTCGCGCGAGAAGGCCAAGCGAGCCCGCACCTGGACGCGGCTCGAGACCGCCTTCAACGCCGGCGAAATCGTGACCGGCATCATCTCCGGCCGCGTCAAGGGCGGCTTCACCGTCGAGATCGATCATGTGCGCGCCTTCCTTCCCGGCTCGCTGGTCGACGTGCGGCCGGTCCGGGATACGGCTTATCTGGAAGGCAAGCCGCTCGAATTCAAGGTCATCAAACTCGACCAGAAGCGCAACAACGTCGTAGTGTCCCGCCGCGCGGTCGTGGAGCAGGAATTCTCCGCCGAGCGCAGCGCGCTGATGGACAACCTGCAGGAAGGGGCGGTGGTGCGCGGCTCGGTCAAGAATCTGACCGACTATGGCGCATTCGTGGACCTCGGTGGCATCGACGGCCTGCTGCACATCACCGACATGGCCTGGAAGCGCGTCAAGCACCCCTCCGAGGTGGTCAAGGTCGGGGACGAGATCGATGTGCGCATCCTGAAATTCGACCGCGAGCGCTCGCGCGTCTCGCTCGGCCTCAAGCAGCTCGGCGCCGACCCGTGGGAGAACATAGCCCGGCGTTATCCGCCCAATACACGTGTGTTCGGCAAGGTCACCAACATCGCCGACTACGGCGCCTTCGTCGAGATCGAGGACGGCGTCGAGGGTCTGGTGCACGTATCCGAGATGGATTGGACCAACAAGAACGTCAATCCGGCCAAGGTCGTGCACACCGGACAGGAAGTCGAGGTCATGGTGCTCGACGTCGACGAGGAGCGCCGCCGCATCTCGCTCGGCCTCAAGCAGTGCAAGGCCAATCCGTGGAAGGAGTTCGCCGAGAATCACAATCGCGGTGACAAGGTCTCGGGGCAGATCAAGTCGATCACCGACTTCGGCATTTTCATCGGCCTGCCGGGCAACATCGACGGCCTGGTGCACCTGTCGGACATCTCCTGGGATCTGACCGGCGAGGAAGCCGTGCGCAATTACCAGAAGGGCCAACAGGTCGAAGCCATGGTGCTGTCGATAGATCCCGAGCGCGAGCGCATCTCCCTCGGCATCAAGCAGCTCGCAAAGGATCCGTTCTCGGCCTTCATCGCCGAGAATCCCAAGGGCAGCATCATCAAGGGCGTGGTCAAGGAGGTCGATGCGCGCGGCGCAGTGATCGATCTCGGCAACGGCATCGACGGTCAGCTGCGCGCCTCGGAGCTCGGACGCGACCGCGTCGACGATGCGCGCATGGTGCTCAAGGTCGGCGACGAGGTGGAGTCCAAGTTCGTCGGAGTTGATCGCAAGACGCGCACGATCTCCCTGTCGATCAAGGCCAAGGAAGTGCACGAAGAGGCCGAGGCGGTGCAGAGTTACCGCTCCGATTCCGGAGCACCGACCACCGGTACCAGCCTTGGCGACTTGCTCAAGGAGCAGATCAACGCACCCGAGCGCGGCTGAGCGCATCCATCAGGCGGGAGGCGCTATGACGAAATCGGAACTGATCGAGATCATCACGGCGAAGCAGAAGCATCTGCCGGCCAAGGATGTCGAACTTGCGCTGAAGCAGATGCTCGAGATCATGAGCGATTCGCTCTCGCAGGGCGATCGCATCGAGATCCGCGGGTTCGGCAGCTTCTCGCTGCATTTCCGTCCGCCGCGCCAGGGGCGCAATCCCAAGACCGGCGAGGCCGTAGCGCTCGCCGGCAAGTACGTGCCGCACTTCAAGCCCGGCAAGGACCTGCGCGAGCGCGTCAACAGCGGCGCCGATCGTCCCATCCGCGACTAATCACAAGGATCCTGGCAGTGGCAGCGAAACCGATTCGAACGGCAGTATTTCCCGTGGCCGGGCGCGGCACGCGCTTTCTGCCGGCAACCAAGGCTAGCCCTAAGGAAATGCTGCCGATCGTCGACAAGCCGCTGATCCAGTACGCAGTGGAAGAGGCGATTGCCGCGGGCGCGGAGCGGCTGGTGTTCATCACGGGCTCCTCCAAGCGCGCGATCGAGGACCACTTCGACACCGACGATGAGCTCGAGAAGCTGCTCGAGGCGCAGGGCAAGAACGACCTGGCAAACCAGGTGCGCAGCGTTCTGCCCGGCAACGCCTCGTGCATCTACATCCGCCAGCCCGCGCCCCTCGGTCTGGGCCACGCCGTGCTCTGCGCGCGTCCGGCGGTCGGCGATGAACCCTTCTTCGTGCACCTCGCCGACGATCTGATCGATGCGGAGATCCCCTGCCTCAAGCAGATGGCCGCGGTCTACAACGAGCGCGGCGGCAGCGTGCTCGGGGTCGAGGAGGTGCCGCGCAGCGACACCGACAAGTACGGCATCGTGCAGATCGAGCCGGGCGAGGGTGCCGTCAACCGTATCCGCAGCATCGTCGAGAAGCCCAAGCCCGCCGTTGCACCCTCGACGCTGGCGGTGGTCGGCCGCTACGTGCTCACGGCATCGATCTTCGACGAGCTCGCGCAGATCGGCCAGGGCGCGGGCGGTGAAATCCAGCTCACCGACGGCATCGCGCGCCTGCTCCAGCGCGAGCCGGTGTACGCCTACCGCTTCACCGGCCGGCGCTTCGACTGCGGCAACAAGCTCGGCTACCTGCAGGCGACGGTCGAGTACGGACTTGCGCACTCAGCCGTCGGCGCGGAATTCCGCAAGTACCTGCGCGGGGTAGCCTCCCGCCTCTGAGGCTGCGCGTGACATTCGTCACACTGCGCGCACACCCGACTCGTTCTCGCAAACCACTGAAGCGACAATAGAAATCGGCGCACCGTGTGGTCCGATGCCGGGCCGCGCGGGCTTCAAGAATCCCGCCGTGTGGCCGATAGCCGGAGTTGGACCGCTTCAATCGGTAGTGGCTGCGCATGATAGCGATCATTGGCTCCATCCTCGTCCTCGGAAGCGTATTGGGCAGCTTCCTCATGGAGGGCGGCAGCCTGCTGCTGTTATGGCATCCGAGCGAGTTCATCATCATCCTCGGCGCGGCGCTTGGCGCCTTCCTGTCCAGCAATTCCATCAAGGTCGTCAAGCAGGCATTCGCGGCGGCGATTGGTCTGCTGAAGGGTACGCGCTATGGGCGCTCGGACTACCTGGATCTTCTGAAGCTGCTCTACGACATCCTGGTCAAGATCCGCAAGTCCGGCATGCTCGCGATCGAGGCGGACATCGAGACGCCCGAGAAGAGCAAGATGTTCACCGAGTATCCGCGCATCCTCGCGGATCATCACATGATCGAGTTCATCACCGACTGCCTGCGGCTCATCATCGGCGGCAATCTCGATCCGAATGAGCTCGAGAGCCTGCTGGAATACGAGCTCGAGACGCACCACAAGGAAGCGGCCGAACCCGGCCACGCGATCCAGAAAGTGGCCGACGCGCTGCCGGGCTTCGGCATCGTCGCGGCGGTGCTCGGCATCGTGAACACGATGGCCGCCATCAAAGGCGCCGATACCGCCACCATCGGCGCGAAGGTGGGCGCGGCGCTCGTCGGCACTTTCCTCGGTATTCTGGTCGCCTACGGCTTCGTCGGTCCGATCGCCTCGGCGGTCGAGAATCGCGCGCACGAGGAAGGCAAGGCCTTCGAGGTCGTGAAGATGGCGCTGGTTGCGAGCGTGCGCGGGTATGCGCCGCCGGTGGCCGTGGAGTTCGCGCGCAAGCTTCTCTGGTCGGACGTTCGGCCGAGCTTCTCCGATCTTGAGAATCATCTGAAGGGCAAGAAGAAGGAGGCGCCGAAGGAGGGCGTCGCGGCATGAGCGTTCCGGGCGGCAAGGAAGTTCGGCCGATCATCATCAAGAAGATCAAGAAGAGCGACGCCGCGCATCACGGCGGCGCCTGGAAGGTGGCCTACGCGGATTTCGTTACGGCGATGATGGCCTTCTTCATGGTGATGTGGCTGATCTCGTCCGTCACCAAGGAGGAGCGCGCCGCCATCTTCGAATACTTCAACAACCCGAGCATGGAGCAGGGCAAGTCGGTGAAGCCCTCGCCGGGACAGATGGGACCGGGAGGCGCCAGCACCAGCGTCATCAATCTCGGCGGCGCACTCGACGCGCGGCGCTCCTCGAGCCCGATGTCCACCGGCATCGGCACGCCCGTGAACAGCAACGCCCCGGCCACGGCCACCGCCACGCCCGCTGCGCCGAGCTCGGAGGAGCAGGCGCGCAAGCTCACCGCGGCCGCGGATCACAAGAAACTCGAATCGCTGATGCAGGAGCTTCGCCAGGCCATCGACATGAGCCAGGCGCTCAAGCCGTTCAAGGATCAACTGCTGCTCGACATCACGCCGGAGGGATTGCGCATCCAGATCGTGGACGCGCAGAACCGGCCGATGTTCGATCTGGGCAGCGCCAAGCTGAAGGACTACACCAGTCAGATCCTGCACGAGCTCGCCCCCTACCTGAGCAGCGTGCCGAATCGCATCAGCGTCTCGGGTCACACCGACACGACCCCCTACGCGGCGGGCAAGGGCGAGACCAACTGGGATCTCTCGGCCGACCGCGCCAATGCCGCACGCCGTGCGCTCGAGGGCGGCGGACTGTCCACCGACAAGATCGCTCGCATCGTCGGCCTCTCCTCCTCGGTGCTGTTCGACAAGGACAATCCGCGCAACCCGATCAATCGTCGCATCAGCATCATCGTGATGACGCAGCAGGCCGAGGAGGCGGCAGAGAAGACCGACGCCGCGCCGCCGGTGGCTTCCGGCGATGCGACGGCCGCGGCGATGGTGGAACAATCCACCGCTGCCGCGCCAGCCGCGCCAGGCGCGACGCCCGCGGTAGCGCCCGCCGTCGCGCCTGCGGCCGCGCCGGTCGGTGCGACTGCACCGAGCACGCCCGCCCCGGCCACTGCCGGGACGATCGACCGCACGGCACCGGTCGCGCACTGACATTGTTGCGCCTACAATCTCAGCCGCGCGCGCGGGTGCGCGGCGGAGATGGATCATGTCATTCCCAATTTGGCGAAGCGCCCTATCGCGCGCGCCGCTGCTGGCATTACTGGCGGCAGCAGGCTGCGCCACGAGTACGGCCCCCACGACGCAGGCACCGCCGCTGCCGGGCACCGAGGCGTGCATCTTCACCGTCAATCTCTTCGACTGGACGGTGCTCGACGACTCGACGCTGATCGTGTACGCACCACAGCGCCGCGATCCTTATCTGGTGAAACTGTTCTCGCCGGTCTTCGACCTGCCATTCCGGCAGGCGCTCGGCTTCGAGGACATCGAGCACAACGGGCAACTCTGCAAGGGCGACTATGTCGTGGCGCGCGGCGATGCCCCGAGCCGCACGATCATCTCGTCGGTGCGCGCACTCACTCCGGAGCAGGCCAAGCAGATGATCGCGGCGGCGAAGCACGCGGACGCGTCGAAGAAATGAGGCGCCTCACGCGGATGCACGCTCCATGACGAGCCAGTCCAGCGTACTCGCGACCATCGGTAACACCCCTTTGCTCGAGCTCACGCGGCTCGACACGGGCCTGTGCCGTTTGTTCGTCAAGCTCGAGAACCAGAACCCGACCGGCTCGATCAAGGACCGCATCGGACTGTCGATGATCGAGGCGGCGGAGCGCGAAGGACACCTGCGCCCGGGAAACGATCCGTGTTTCACCATCATTGAGGCCACCGCGGGCAATACCGGCCTCGGTCTCGCGCTGGTTGCCGCGCAGAAGGGCTATCGGCTGCTGCTCGTGATTCCCGACAAGATGTCGCAGGAGAAGATTCTGCATCTGCGCGCACTCGGTGCCCAGGTGCGCCTCACGCGCAGCGACGTCGCCAAGGGCCACCCCGAGCATTATCAGGATCTCGCCGCGACGATAGCGAGGGAGACGCCCAACAGCTTCTACGTCAACCAATTCGCCAATCCTGCCAATGCGCGCGCGCACGAGGCGACCACGGGACCTGAGATCTGGGCGCAGACCGGTCAGATGCTCGACGCGGTGGTGGTCGGGGTCGGCAGCGGTGGCACGCTCACGGGACTGTCGCGCTACTTCGAGCGCGTGGCGCCGCACGTCGAGATGATCCTCGCGGATCCAAAGGGGTCGATTCTCGCGGATCTCGTGACCAGCGGCAGCATCCAGAAGCCGGCGGGGTCCTGGCTCGTGGAAGGCATCGGCGAGGACTTCGTGCCGCCGATCTGCGATCTCTCGCGGGTGCGCGGCGCCTATGAGATCTCGGATGCCGAAAGCTTCGCGACGGCGCGCGAAGTGCTTGCCAAGGAGGGCATCCTCGGCGGCTCGAGCTCGGGCACACTGATCGCCGCGGCGCTGCGCTACTGCCGCGAGCAGCGGCAGCCCAAACGCGTCGTGACGCTGGTCTGCGACAGCGGCAACAAGTACCTCAACAAGCTCTACAACGACAACTGGCTGTTCGATCAGGGCCTGCTCGATCGCCCGCGCGAGGGGAACCTGCTCGATCTGATCGTGCGCCGCTATCAGGAGGGCGGCACCGTGACGCTCTCGCCGCATGACAGCCTGATGCTCGCCTATCGGCGCATGAAGCTGTTCGACGTCTCGCAGATTCCCGTCATGGAGGGCGAGCGTGTGGTGGGCATCGTCGATGAATCGGATCTGATCGTGCACCTGCACACCGATCCGAAGCGCTTCCAGGATCCGGTCAGCACGGCGATGGTGCGCACGGTGGAAACCATCGCGCCGGATGCGCCGATAGGCGATCTGCTGCCGATCTTTCAGCGCGATCACGTGGCGATCGTTGCCGAGCGCGGCCGGTTCGTGGGGCTGATCACGCGCATCGATCTGCTGAATTACCTGCGCAAGCAGCTGAGCTAGGGGTACGGCATGAGCGACAACTCCGGCGATTCACGCCCCGAGGGGCAACGCGGCGGATTCGCCACGCGTACGATCCATGCCGGTCAGACCCCCGATCCGAGCACCGGCGCCGTGATGCAGCCGATCTATGCGACTTCGACCTATGCGCAGCGCAGTCCCGGCGTACACCAGGGGTTCGAGTATTCGCGCACGCAGAATCCGACGCGATTCGCCTACGAGCGCTGCGTCGCCGATCTCGAGGATGGGACGCGCGGCTACGCCTTCGCCTCGGGGATGGCCGCGACCGCAACGCTGCTCGAACTGCTCGCGCCCGGGGATCACATCGTCGCCTCGGACGATCTCTACGGCGGCAGCCGCCGGCTGTTCACGCGCGTGCGCCAGGCCTCCGCGGGACTGGCCTTCAGCTTCGTGGACCTGCGCGATCTGTCGGCGGTGGCAGCGGCGATCCGGCCGCAGACGCGGCTGCTCTGGGTCGAGACGCCCAGCAATCCGATGCTCAAGATCGCAGATCTTTCGGCTCTGGCGCAGCTCGCGCGCGGCCGCGGGCTGCTGAGCGCAGCGGACAACACTTTCGCCACGCCGTACCTGCAGCGACCGTTGAGCTTCGGCTTCGATCTGGTCATGCATTCGGCCACCAAGTATCTGAACGGGCACTCCGATGTCGTCAACGGCATGCTCGTCGTGGGCGAGGATCCGGCCCTGGCCGAGCGGCTCGAGTTCCTGCAGAACTCGGTGGGCGCCATCGCCGGCCCGTTCGACTCATTCCTGGCGCTGCGCGGCCTGAAGACGCTGTCGCTGCGCATGCAGCGGCACTGCGAGAATGCGCTCGAGCTGGCGTCATTCCTGGAACGGCATCCGAAGGTCGCCCGCGTGCACTACCCGGGCCTTGCCGCTCACCCGCAGCACGCGCTGGCGCGCGCGCAGATGCGCGATCCGCGCGGCCAGAGCGCCTTCGGCGGCATGATTTCGATCGAGCTCAAGGGCGGGCTGGAGGACGCGCGCAGGTTCCTCGAGCGCTGCGAGTTGTTCGCGCTCGCCGAATCGCTCGGCGGCGTCGAGAGCCTCATCGAGCATCCCGGGATCATGACGCATGCCAGCGTGCCGAGCGAGGCGCGCGCCGCCCTCGGCATCACCGATACGCTGTGCCGGCTTTCGATCGGCGTCGAGGCGGTCGAGGATCTGCGCGCCGATCTGAGGCAGGCGCTGGGCTAAAGTCCGATCAGAGCCGCTGTCGGCGCAGCGGCAACTGAATCTCCACCGTCAGTCCGTTCAACTCGCTGTTGCGCGCTCGCACGCTGCCGCCGTGCAGGGCCGCGACGCGTGCGGTGATCGCAAGACCGATGCCGTAGCCGCCCGAGTCACGATCGCGCGCGCTCGCGATGCAGAAGAATGGCTCGAAGATGCGCGCCAGCAGGTCCGGCGGCACGCCCGGCCCGTGATCGCGCACACGGATCAGGGCGTCCTCACCCACGCGCTCGACCGAGACATCCACTGCCGCGCCGTCGGGGGAGAAGCGCACGGCATTGCGCAGCACGTTCTCGACGGCGCGGTAGAGCAGTTCGCGATCGCCCTCGATGTTGAGCGGCGCCATCGCCTGGATCGTCACGCGGATGGCGTGCGGCTCGGCCTCGACGCGCGCGTTCTCGACCAGCGTCTCGACCAGCTCCTCGAGATTCACCGGCTCGACCGCGAGCGCGCGCGCCGGATCGTCCAGGCGCGACAGACTCAGGATCTCGCCGATCAACTCATCGAGGCGCGCGGCTTCGCGCTCGATGCGATCGAATTCCTGCGCGAGATCTGCGTTCGGGCGGCGCGCGAGGCCGAGCGCGATCTGCAGGCGCGCCAGCGGCGAGCGCAGCTCGTGCGAAACATCGCGCAGCAGCTCGCGATGCGAAGCGAGCAGCGCACGCAGCCGCTCGGCCATGCGATCGAAGTCCAGCGCCAGCAGCGCGAGCTCGTCGCGTCGATCGCCCATGAGCGTCGAGACGCGCACGCCCAGATCGCCGGCGGCGATCGAGCGCGTCGCGGCGCGCAGGTGCCGGATCGGGTCGGACAGGTAGCGCGCCAGCAGGAAGCAGACGATGGTGCTCACGAGCAGCGTCGCGAGCGCAGTCACGATCGGCGTCTCGGTGGGATTGAATATGCCGAGCGGTCCGCGCCGCAGCCGCAGCAGCGACAGCGCGTACATTTCATTGTTGGCGGAGACCAGCTGCGAGAGCCAGCGCACGTCGCGCGCATCCGGCGGCAGGTCCGGCACGCGACCGGCACCGGTGATGCGGCCGAAACGCGCGCGCAGGGATTCCGGCACGTGGCGGCCGAGCAGATCGTTGCCGTGACTGTCGAGCACGTACAGCCGATCGGGCGCGGCTCGCACGGCCGCTTCGGAGAGCCAGTCGCGCAGTCCCGGCACCCCCTGTTCGGCGAGGATGCTCGATGCCTCGCGTGCCAGCGCGTCCTGCCGTGCCTGCTCGCGCACGGCGCGCTGATCGGCCAGCCAGAGCGTCGCCATCACCGAGAAGGTGAGGGCCAGCACCATCGCGATCCAGAAGGCCACGAAGATCCGGACGTAGAGGTTGCGCATGCGCCGGCGTCAGCCGCTCGAAGCGGCGTCCGCGACCGTGAGCACATAGCCCGTACGGCGCACGTTGACGATCGAGATTTCGTTTGCAACCGCGGCGAGCTTGCGCCGGATGTTGCTGATGTGGGTATCGATGCTGCGATCGTAGGGCGTGAGGCGCCGCCCGAGCACCTGGCGCGTGAGCTGCTCGCGTGAGACCACGTTGCCGACCTGCTGCATGAGCACTTCGAGCACGCGAAACTCGGCCCCGGTCAGCGTGACGGTCTGGCCGCGCGCGCTCGCGGTACGGCTCGAGAACAGCAGGCTCAAGGGGCCCACATCGATGCGATCGCGCCGCCCGGGCTGCGGCTCGAGCAGCAGGCTGCGGCGCAGGATGGCGCGCATGCGCGCCACCAGCTCGCGCGGATTGAAGGGCTTGGGCAGATAGTCGTCGGCGCCGAGCTCGAGGCCGACGACGCGGTCGATGTCCTCGCCGCGGGCCGTGAGCATCAGCACGGGCGTGGTGTTTTTCTGCCGCAGCAGCCGCAACACGTCGAGCCCGCCGACCCGCGGCAGCATGACATCGAGCACGATCAGGTCAAAGTGATGCCGGTCGAGCGCATAGAGTGCCTCGTCACCGTCGTGCACGGTCGTGAGCCGGAAGCCCTCCGGCTGCAGGTATTCGGCGAGCATGCGGC
>Ga0181526_10002115_pt1 | contig 17703 bp, 16 predicted proteins | sample PEATcosm2014_Bin_35_FD_119750 | JGI IMG/M metagenome (GOLD analysis project Ga0181526, IMG submission 119750) | Peatland microbial communities from MTU Mesocosm Facility, Houghton, MI, USA - PEATcosm2014_Bin06_30_metaG | ecosystem: Environmental > Terrestrial > Soil > Wetlands > Peat | place...
GCAGGCCTACGACAACTCGACGGAAGGCTACCGCGAATGGCTGACCGAATACATGTCGCCGGTGGAATGCACGGCGTGCGGCGGCAAGCGGCTGCGGCCGGCCAGCCTGGCCGTGCGGGTGAAGAATTTCTCGATCGCGGAATTCACCGCGCTGCCGGTGGCGCGCGCGCTGGTGACGGTGCGGAACTGGGAATTCGGCGAGCGCGAGACGCAGATCGCCGGCCGCGTGCTGGATGAAATCCGCCGGCGGCTGGAGTTTCTTTCCTCGGTGGGCCTGGATTACATCAGCCTGGAGCGCTCCGCGGCCACGCTTTCTGGCGGCGAATCGCAGCGCATCCGCCTGGCGACGCAGATCGGCTCCAAACTGCGCGGAGTGCTGTACGTGCTGGACGAGCCCTCGATCGGCCTGCATCCGCGCGACAACGGCCGGCTGCTCGAGACGCTGGCGCATTTGCGCGACATGGGCAACACGGTGCTGGTGGTGGAGCACGACGCCGAAACCATTGCGCGAGCCGACTACGTGATCGATCTAGGCCCCGGCGCCGGCCGCCTGGGCGGGCTGCTGGTGGCCGCGGGCGATCCGGCGGCGATCGCCCGCAATCCGCAATCGCTCACCGGCCAGTACCTTTCGGGCGCGCTCGAAATTCCGGTGCCGCGCGAGCGGCGGACGCCCGGCGAGAGCCAGTTGCGCATCCACGGCGCCCGCCAGCACAACCTGAAGAACCTGGATGTCGCCATCCCGCTGGGCGTGCTGACGGTGGTGACGGGGGTTTCGGGCAGCGGCAAGTCGACGCTGATCAACGAAATCCTCTACCGTTCGCTGGCGCGCGAGATTTACGGCTCGCGCGAGGAACCGGGCGAGCACGACTCGATCGAGGGGATAGCGCTGCTCGACAAAGTGATCCGCATCGACCAGGCGCCGATCGGCCGCACGCCGCGCTCGAATCCCGCTACCTATACGGGTCTGTTCACTCCCATCCGCGATCTTTACGCCATGTTGCCGGAATCGCGCGAACGCGGTTACAAGCCCGGCCGCTTCAGCTTCAACGTGAAGGGCGGCCGCTGCGAAGCGTGCCAGGGCGACGGGTTGAAGCGCATCGAAATGAATTTCCTGCCCGACGTGTACGTCACCTGCGACGTCTGCCGCGGCCGCCGCTACAATCGCGAAACCTTGCAGGTGAAGTTCAAGGGCTACTCGATCGCGGACCTGCTGGATGCGACCGTGGAAGATGCGCTGCCGCTGATGGAAAACCTGCCGCAGATTCGCGCCAAGCTGGAAACCCTGCACGACGTTGGGCTGGGGTATGTGCACCTCGGCCAGTCTTCCACCACGCTTTCCGGCGGCGAAGCGCAGCGCATCAAGCTGGCCAAGGAACTGAGCAAGCGGCAGACCGGCCGCACCTTCTATCTGCTCGACGAGCCTACGACGGGCTTGCATTTCGACGACGTGCGCAAACTGCTGGACGTGCTGCAACGGCTGGTGGGATTGGGCAACACGGTAGTGGTGATCGAACACAACCTGGACGTGGTCAAGACCGCCGACTGGATCATCGACCTGGGTCCCGATGGCGGAGAATACGGCGGCCGCGTGGTGGCCTGCGGCACGCCCGAACAGGTGGCGCGGTCGAAGAAAAGCTACACCGCGGAGGCGCTGCGCAGAGTGCTGGGCAAAGGAGTGGCGGCATGAGCCGGTACCGGAAGCAACCGCTCGATTTCGCCGGGCTGCACACGGTGGGGTTGCGGGAACGCGGCGGCAAAATCGGGACTGCGGACTTCGCGTCGCCTTACCGCCAGGGATCGGGCATGGGCGCGTGGCTGGATTCGCTGCCCCGCATTCTGGCGGGTGCGGACTTGCGCCAGGTAGCGGAAGCGGTCGCCGCCGCGCGCGCAAAGAAGCGCGCCATCATTTGGGGTCTGGGCGGCCACGTCATTAAATGCGGCCTGGCGCCGGTGCTGATCGATCTGATGCGGCGCGGCTACGCCACGGTGTTCGCGCTGAATGGCGCGGCGGCGATTCACGATTTCGAAATCGCGCTGGCCGGGCACACCAGCGAGGACGTGGAGGCGGCGCTGCCCGACGGCCGTTTCGGATCGGCGGAAGAAACCGGCCGCGAAATGAACTCGAGCATCGTCGAAGGCGTGCGCGACGGGCTGGGAATCGGCGAAGCGCTGGGCCGGCGCCTGGAAACTTTGGCCGACCCGGCCTGCGCGCCGTTCAGCCTAGTTCTGCAAGCTTACCGCGCGGCGGTGCCCGTCACGGTTCACGTGGCGATGGGAACCGATACGCCGCACACGCATCCGGCGGCCGACGGGGCGGCCATCGGCGCCGGCTCGCACCACGATTTTCGCCTGCTGTGTTCCTACGTCGCGGACCTCGACGATGGCGGCGTGTATCTGAACGTGGGTTCGGCCGTGGTGCTGCCCGAGGTCTTCCTGAAGGCCGTTTCCGCGGTGCGCAACCTGGGCCACCAGTTGGGCGGATTCACAACCGCCAATTTCGATTTTCTGCAACACTACCGGCCGCGGATGAATGTCGTCCAACGTCCCCATGCGGGCTCCGGCGGCGTCGGGCTTTCCATCACGGGCCATCACGAGCTGATGATTCCGCTGCTGGCCGCGGCGCTGATCGAGAAGGATTCATGACGCCGGAAGAGCCGTCTATGAATCCGGAACCAGCCGCCGCGCCGGAGCTCCCGGTAGCGCCGGAGCAGACCGCCGAGTTTCCCGCCCCGCCGCCGCCCGCGCCGGAGCGCGATCCGTTTTGGGGTTACGGCGACCTGCTATGGTTCTTCGGCCTGGCGATTCCCAGCCTGCTGGCGGGCTGGGCCGTCGGATGGCTTACGCTGGCTTCGCTCAAATTGAAAGTGGTGAGCCTGGCCGCCGAAATGATCGTGTTGTACGGCCTCTTGTTCGGCTCGCTGCGGCTGATGTTCCGGCTGTGGTACGGCCGCCCGTTCTGGCGATCGCTCGGATGGAGACCGATTCGCCTGCCGGTGATGTGGGTGATGTTGTGCGGCATGATCACCGCGGTGCTGGTGGCGGTGGCGAGCAGCCTGATCCACACGCCGACCGGCGAAAACCCGATGACGCAACTGATGGAGTCGCGCGCCGATATCCTGGTGATGTGCGTGCTGGGTGTCACCCTGGCGCCGCTGTGCGAGGAACTGGTCTTTCGCGGATTTCTGCAGCCGGTGCTGGTGCGCAGCCTGGGCGCGGCGCCTGGCATTCTGCTGGCTGCCCTGCCGTTCTGGCTGCTCCATTTTCAGGAGTACGGCAACTCGTGGCGACACGCGCTGATCATCGCAATGGCCGGCGTGGCCTTCGGATGGATGCGCCAGGCCACCGGTTCCACCAAGGCCGCCGCGATCATGCACGCGGCGTACAATTCGCTCTTCTTCATCGCGCTCTTGACGGAAAAGAGGATGCTGCCCCGCTTATGATCGAGACGATTCAGTGGATTGACGGCGCGGTGGTGATGATCGATCAGAGGCGGCTGCCGCTCGAAGAAAAGTACGTCACCTGCCGCAGCTTCCAGGAAGTGGCCACGGCCATCCGCGACATGACGATTCGCGGCGCGCCGGCCATCGGGGTAGCGGCGGCGATGGGCGTGGCGCTGGGCGTGCTGCGCGCTTCGGAAACCAATCTCGACGCTCAAATGGAGGAGATCTGCGCGACACTCGCCGGCACGCGTCCCACCGCGGTCAATCTGTTTTGGGCGATCGGCCGCATGAAGCGGGTGTACGCAAGCGTGGCCGGCCAGCCGATCGGGGAAATCCGCCGGCGCCTGGTGGAAGAAGCGCTGCTGGTGCGCGAGGAAGATATCGCGATCTGCCGCGCCATCGGCCGCAACGGAGCCTCACTCGTGCCGGACGGGAAAACCGTACTCACCCATTGCAACGCCGGCGCGCTGGCGACCGCCGGCTACGGAACCGCGCTGGGCGTGGTCCGCGCGGCCGTGGAAGCCGGCAAGCGGATCGACGTCTTCGCCGACGAGACCCGCCCGTTCCTGCAAGGCGCGCGGCTCACGGTGTGGGAACTGCAACAGGACTCGATCCCGACCACGCTCATCACCGACAACATGGCCGGCCACTTTCTGAAATCCGGCCGCATCGGCTGCGTGGTGGTTGGCGCGGACCGCATCGCCGCCAATGGCGACGTGGCCAACAAGGTGGGAACCTATTCGGTCGCCGTGCTGGCGAAGGAGAACGGCGTGCCGTTTTTCGTCGCCGCGCCGGTTTCGACGCTCGACCTGAGCCTGGCTTCGGGCGACGCGATCCCCATCGAACAGCGCGCCGCCGACGAAGTCACCCACGTTTTCGGTACTCGCATCGCCCCGGAAGGAACGGTGGTCGAGAACCCGGCGTTCGACGTCACGCCGGCGCGTTACGTCACCGCCATCGTCACCGAAAAGGGCGTGGCCCGCGCCCCCTATGAAGAATCCCTCAAAAAACTGGTAAGTTGAAAAGTGAAAATGCGAACCATCCTGATTACTCTTCTTTGTTCTCTCGCGCTGGCGGCTGCCGAAGGCCCGCGGCGCGCTCCGGGCTTTGCCCTTCCCGACCTGAAGCTCCAGTTTCACGATCTGGCCGATTATCGCGGCAAGGTTCTGGTCCTCGAGTTTCTGAAAACCGACTGCCCGCACTGCGCCGCCTTTGCCGAAGTGCTGGCCCAGATACAGCCGAAGTATGGCGACAAGGTTGCCGTGCTGGCGGTGGCCAATATCAAGACCGACTCGGCGCAGAACATCGCCCAGTACATCGCCGGCCACAAACTGACCTACCCGGTGGCGCTCGACGAGGGACAGATGATGTTCTCTTACATCCTCAGTCCGCAAAGCGCCGAAATGCCGCATGTGTATGTCATCGATGCAGCCGGCTACATCCGCGCGGATTACGAATACACCGCCCTGACGCGCAACGTCTTCGAGGGCAAGGCGCTGTTTACCGATATCGACCGGCTGCTGAAGAAATAGCGGCGGGCACAAGAAGCCGCGCCGCCGGGGAGCGGACGCAAAACTAATTACGTAACGGCCTCAGTGCTTGCCGACCATCGCCTGCACGTCTTTGCGCAAGGCAGCCTGGCTGCCGGGGCGGCTGTAAAACATATGGCCGCCCGGATACTCGCGCACGGCGACGCGCGAAGGATCGCCCATCAACGGCATCTGATCCACCGTCAGCAGCGAGCCCATGAAGGGGCACGAGAGATCGTTCCAGCCGTGCGCGATGATGACGCGCAATTTCGGGTCGGCCGCCACCGCCTGCCGCAGATCGGGCACCGCGCCGATGCGCAGGGCGCGGCTGTCGCGATCCCACTGCGAGCCCACCTCGTGGCTGAGCGTGTTGTAGCGCGCGTCCGTCTTCCAGCCGACCACGCGCGTCACAAACTCCACCATCGCGGTAGTGGTCGGCGCGATGATGCTCTCCAGCATCGGATCGTTGGTGCGCTGCTCCGGAGCGTAGGGAAATGGGTCATACCCGGTCACATTCGAGTCGTATATGCTGCCGATCTTGCCGCTCTCGCGAAAGACCTCGCGCAGATAGGCGCCGATCTCCAGTCGCCCGCCGGCCCGGCGTACAAACTCCTCCTCGAGGCCGGTCATCGCGGTCACGCGTTTCACGATGCGCGGCGTCGCCTCCGGATCGGAACGGCCTTTCAACAGGTCGGTCGCATACTCGCCGCGCGTGTACGCAAGCACCGGCGCCATGGCTTCCGGCGTCAGCTTGTGCTCGCGCTCGAGGTGCGCCGCCGTAATCGATGGCAGCGTCAGCATCCACGGAACCGGAGAGACGTCGCCGCTTTCATTGAGCGCCGGATTCAGGTACGGCGAGACCAGCACCACGCCGTTCATCGCCACGCCGAGCTGGGTTTGCAGATAATGTGTGATGCGCGGGCCGCGATAGCCGCCGTAGCTCTCTCCGACGAAATATTTTCGCGAGCTCACGCGCCCGTTGGCGACCAACCAGTCGTAAATAATGCGCGAGAGGTAATGAATGTCGTTGTCGGTGCTGAAGAACTGAATCTTGGCATCGAGCACCGGAATCAGCGACCGGCTGTAACCGGTGCCTACGGGATCGATGAATACCAGGTCGGTGAAATCCAGCCAGGTACCCGGATTGTCGGTTAACTTCGCCGGATCCGACGGGCTGTCTCCCTCCACGCCGAACTCGATGCGCTTGGGTCCGATGGCGCCGAAATTCAGAAAGACGGAGGCCGCGCCCGGACCGCCGTTCAAAGCGAAAGTGACCGGTCGGTCCTGGCCCTCCATGGTGTACGCTGTGTAGACTACCTCCGCGGTCTTCTTGCCGGCGTCGTAGACCGGCAGCGTGCCCACCGTGACCGTGTAGTGGAGCGGTTTGCCATCCAGTTGAATGCTCTGCGCCACGTGCGCATCCGCGGGCAGCGGAGCTTCTTTGTCGCCGGCTTTCTCTTTGTCTTTATCCTTCGCATCGGCGGCTGGAGCCGGCGGAGGTGGCGGCGTAGGCTTCGCATCGGCAGGAGCCGGCGGAGGCGCAGGCTTGGTTTCCTGTGCCCCGGCGCCAGACGAGCCAAAAACCAGCATTAGCGCGGCGAGCACACCCGCCACGGCATGGTCGCTAACTGAGTGGAGTGAAATAGATCTCATGTGGTTACAATAACCCAAACCGGCTGTTTTGTGACGACCCCCGAGTGCATCCGGTTCGGGCGCAAATGGGTTGCGCCTTGGCGAATCGGCCAAGCCGGGCCGGGCGTGCCCGGCCCCTACGAGTCCGCGGCGAAACAGAACGTCATCGAAATCGCCTACGTCAGAACACGCGGCGCTTGAGGCGTTCCAGAGTGAATTTGGCGGTTTCGGCGACCGCCATCACGGCCATCACACCGGCTTGCACGGGGTCGGTGACCACCAGGTCGGCCGCGTCCGGAACGCTGCCGGCCATATTCAGACTGATCACCAGCAGGCCCTGCTCGCGAACCTCGCGCACCGCCGTTTCAATTTCGCCGCCCATCAACGATCCGGCCAGCACCAGCGCCTTGGCGCGCGGCAAGCGGGCCACGGCGCGCACGGCATCGGCCAGTTTTTGCTCGCCCACCAGCGGAATCGTGTCCACCGAAATATGTTCGCCGCGGATGTTGTGACGGTCGGCTTCGGAGACCGCGCCGATGGCCACCTGCCCCACCTGCGCGCCGCCGCCCATGATGATGATGCGCTTGCCGTATACGGTCTCGAAAGGCTTGACGACTTCTACCTCGCGCACGATGGGAAGGGCCCGCAGTCCCTCGACCAGCGGATCGACGCCCCCCGGCAGAATCACTTCGAAGTACGTGCGGGCCTCTTCGGGCCGGTTCGCCAGAATTTCGACGGAAGTGATATCGCCCTGGTGCTGCGCGATCACGCCAGTCAGTTGGTGCAGCACTCCGGTGGTGCCAACTGCGTGAACCACAATCCCGATGGTCCGCGTCTTCATAAGCTCCTAGTGTAACTGGCGGGCAAGCCGCTGCGGCAGCGGTTGGCAGGCGAAAACGCCCGCCCCGCCGCCGCGGCGAGTTGCTACAATTCAGCGATTGGCTATGAAGATACGCACCTTCCCGGTTTTTCTGGCTTTTCTCGCGATGGGCTTTGGCGACGCGGTCGGCCCCTTCGTCAGCCTGGCGAAAGATCAGTTTCATTTGAGCAACACGGTGGCCTCGCTGATTCCCTTCGTCGGATTCAGCATGTTCGGCCTGCTCTCGGTGCCGATGGGCGTGTTTCAGGACCGTCGCGGCAAGAAAACCGTGTTGCTGCTCGGACTCGTCGTCGCGCTGGTCGGTTTGCTCAACGCCAGCTTCGGCCTCACGACCTTCCTGCGCTTTCTGCTGACGGTGCTGCTGCTCGACGCCGGCGCGGCCATTCTCCAGGTGGCCGGCAACCCTATCATGCGCGACGTCTCCGCGCCCGGCAAGTACGCGCGCAATCTTTCGCTCGGCCAATTCGTCAAGGCCATCGGGTCGCTCTCCGCGCCCATCATTCCCTGGGCTGCGGGCCGCTACTTCCACGCGAGCTGGCAAGTCATGTTTCCCATTTACGCAGTCGCCCTGGCGATCACCATCATCGCGGTGAGCACGCTGCACGTGAAAGAGGATAGCGGCGAGCGCCATGCCGCCACTTTCTCTTCATGCCTGGCCTTGCTCAACGACGGCTACGTGCTGGCCATGGTGGGCGCCATCTTCTTCTACGTGGGCGCCGAAGTGGCCATGAGTTCCTACATTCCTCTGTTCCTCAAGGAGCAGTTCAGCATCGATATCGCGCGCGAAGGCCTGCTCGGCACCGGACTGTTCTTCACCGCTCTCACCATCGGGCGTTTCTCCGGCGGCGTAATTCTGAACTGGATGGCGCCGCGCAAATTCCTGGCTCTCACCTGCGCGGTTTCCATTCTGGGACTGCTCGGGCTGTTCGTGCCGGTTGCCGCCGTCGCCGCCGCGGCTTGTTTCGTCGTCGGGCTGGGATTCGCCAACATTTTCCCGCTCATCTTTTCCACCGCAGTCGACGCGCTGCCGCGGCACACCAACGAGCTTTCCGGCCTGATGGTCACCGCCATCGCCGGCGGCGCCATTCTGCCTCCTTTGATGGGCCTGGTCGCCGACCACAGCTCGGTGATGATCGGCTTCGTCGTCCCGCTGGCCGCCATCGGCTACATCACCGCCGTCGGACTAATGGCAAAACCCGAGGCCGCATAGAATAGTGGGGCGGACGCCCTCGTCCTGGGGTCCCCTTTGGGAACGACCCCTTGGCCGGGCAAGTTCCCGGCGGAATAGAATATTGAAACGGAGCCAATCATGAATGAAGTCGTCACCTTTTTGAACTTTGATGGCAACTGCCGCGAAGCCATGGAATTCTACAAGAAATGTTTCGCTGCCGAGCTGTTCCTCCTGCCCTACTCGGAAGCACCGGGCGATTTGCCTTGGGTGACCGAGGAAACGAAAGGCAAGATTATGCATTCGTCGCTTACCAAGGGATCGCTTACGATTCTGATGGGGGCGGACACGATATCCGGCAGACTCTTCCAGCCAGGCAATAATTTCTCGGTGGCGATCCATTGTGAAGGCCTGCAGGAAACTGACGCACTGTTCACGGCACTCGGCGAAAACGGCGAGATCACGATGCCCTTGCAGGAGACGTTCTGGGCCACTCGCTTTGGGATGCTGACGGACCGGTTCGGCATCCGTTGGATGTTGAACCTCGGGAAGCCCCCCCAAGGATAGGGAGCGATTGCCGGGAGGTCAGCGAGCGCCCGTCCAGGGCGCGGTTTACTGCCGGCCCATGAACGAATGCCACCAGGGTTGTGGCTGCGCCGCCGGCGGACGCACCAGGGCTGCATTCCGGCCCTCCACCACGTTCCGCGGATTGCCGGTGAAGAGCAGGTCCGCCGCGTCCTCGTCCATCTTGCGCCGGACCAAGTCACGCGCCAGGTCCAGGCGCGGCGGCCGGTGCTCGGGATCGTGCGCGTCGCTGGCCACGAAATGCACCAGGCCGCGCGCGAGCATCCGCCACGCCGCGTCCAGCGCCTTGGGGCCGAATCCTCCCTCCAGCGACTTCGCCGTGATCTGCACCAGAACGCCGCGCTCGCACCACTTTTCCAACTGGTCGAGCTTTCGCGCCAACACCGGGTTCCGCTCGGCGTGCGCGACGATGGGATCCATCCCCGCGTCCGCCAGCCGCATGAGCAGGTCCTCCGCGTGCGGAGGGATCTGCGCGGCGAACTCGAGCAGCAGGAAATTCTTGCCGTTCACGGTATACTTTCGCGGATTGGCGAGCGCATCCTGAATCGCGTCGAAGCTCACGTGCAATTCGCAGCCGCGATGAATGCGCGGCTTGCCGTCTACCGCGCGATTGAGATCCTCCATCTGGCGATCGATCACCTCGGCATCGGGCGCCGACTCCGCGTTCGCATGAGGCGTGCCAACGATGTCCGTGGTGCCGCTCTCGCTCGCCACCCGCAGCATCGCGAGCGTGGTCTCGCGGGTATCCGCCCCGTCGTCCACGCCCCAGAAGATATGGCTATGAATGTCTACCAAGTCTTAAGGTATACCTCAAATTCGAATGCTATAGAAAAAAACACCGGCGGCAAAGACCGCCGGCGTTACGGCGCTCGAGTTTCTTGGTAACGCCGGCGGTCTTGCCGCCGGTGTTCTTTGCTGCGCTATGTGGGAACGTCGAGATCATTTCCCTCCCGATCCCAGCTTCTTCAGCAGCCACGCCATGTTCCGTCCCAGCACTTTCATGGTGCGGATGCCCTCCTCGTCTCTTTCCACCTCGCCGGGTTCCCGCCCGATCCCGATGTTCCAGTAGGACGAACCCGGTATGATCATCTCGCTGATCAGAAAAAAGTGGTTCAGGGCATCGAACGCGTGCATCGCTCCCGCCCTGCGCACGGCGATCACCGCCGCTCCCACCTTGCGCCGCCACATGCCGCCGTTGGCGCCTCCCACCATGCAGGCGCGGTCGATGAGAGCCTTGATCTCCGGCGAGACATCGGCCACGTAGGTCGGCGAGCCTAGCAGAATACCGTCCGCCGCGGCCATTTTTTCGATGTAGGCGTTGCCATCGTCGTTGCCCTGCGCGCACCGCCCGTCTTTGCGCACCGAGCACTCGCGGCACGCCAGGCACCCATGGATCTTCGATCCACTCATCTCCACCAGTTCGGTTTCGATGCCTTCCTTTTCCACTTCGCCGAGCACGTAGCGAAGCAAAATCGCGGTGTTGCCGCCTTTTCTCGCACTGCCGTTGAAAGCGATCACCTTCATATTCGACCTTCCATTTCGAAAACCTTATTCTCTCTCCTGGCAGGCCGATACGGCTCGGTCCTGTCTGCACTGAATCGGATTATAGTGAGGCATGACCGCCGCGATCCGGCGTAGCCGGCCGGGCCGGTCCGCCCACTGGAGATCGACATGGACTTGACGCGTAGAGATTTGTTGAAGACCAGTCTGGCTGCGCCGGCCGCGGCTGCGGCGGCGACAGAGACCGCGACTAACGAGGGGGCCCCGAAGCAAGCCGCGCCGCTTGCGACTGCCGTTCCCACGTCCAGCCGCGAGCGACTGCTGCTCGATTTCGGCTGGCGCTTCCACTTCGGTCACGCCACCGACGCGGCGCAGGATTTCAATTTCAGAGGCAATTTCTCCAAGACCGGCAATTTCGGCCCGGCCGGCACGCTGCTCTTCGACGACAGCGACTGGAAGGCCGTCGATCTGCCTCACGACTGGGCGATCGAATTGCCCTTCCAAAACGATCCCGCGCTCACCAGCAAGGGCTTCTATCCGCTGGGGCGCGCGTACCCGGCGACCAGCATCGGCTGGTATCGACGCATCTTCGAGCTGCCGGCTTCCGACGCCGGCAAGCGCATCAGCATCGAATTCGATGGCGCGTATCGCGAGGCCACCGTCATCTTCAACGGCTTCTACATGGGCAGGCACATCGGCGGCTACGATCCGTTCAGCTTCGACGTGACCGATTTCGCGGCTCCCGGCGGCCGCAACGTGCTGCTGGTCCGCGTCAACGCGACCGAAAGCGACGGATGGTTCTACGAGGGCGCCGGCATCTACCGGCACGTCTGGTTGGTGAAGACCGCGCCGGCGCACGTCAAAAAGTGGGGAACCTTCGTGCGGTCGCAGGTGCTCGGCGATTCTGCCGCGGTGCAAATTCGCACGGAGGTGGAAAACCACGGCAAAAATGCGCAGAGCACGCGCGTCAGCTCCACCATCCTCGATCCCGCGGGCAAGGTGGCCGGCAGGGCGGCCACATCGCCCGAGCCGATCCAGGAAAACGGCGAGCATGTCTACGAGCAGCAGGTAGTGGTGAAATCGCCCGCGCTATGGTCGCTCGAAGAACGCAATCTGTACACGCTGGTAACCGAGATCGAGGCCAGTGGCGCAATCGTAGATCGCTACGAGACGCAGTTCGGCATCCGCACCTGTGCGTTCGATCCCGAAAAGGGCTTTTTCCTGAACGGCCAATCCGTCAAGCTCAAGGGAACCTGCAACCACCAGGATCACGCAGGGGTGGGCGCGGCGCTGCCGGACGCCGTGCAATACTTCCGCGTTCGCAAGCTGCAAGAGATGGGCTGCAACGCGCTGCGCACCTCGCACAATCCGCCCACGCCGGAACTGCTGAACGCCGCCGACGAACTGGGCATGCTGGTGTTCGACGAAACGCGCATGATGTCATCGAACCCCGAAGGCTTGCACCAGTATGAGAACCTGGTCCGGCGCGACCGCAACCATCCCAGCGTCTTCATGTGGTCGATGGGCAATGAGGAGGGCGCGGCGGCCACCGACAAGGGCTTGCCGATTCTGACGGCGATGAAGGCCGTGTCCACCGAACACGACGGCTCGCGGCCGGTCTCCATCGCGCCGCTCGGCGGCAATAACATGGGCAAGTTCGGGTTCGCGGCGTGCGATGTGCAGGGCTACAACTACGCCGATCCCGCGGCCGACGCGTTCCACGCAGCCAATCCGCTGGTTCCCGTGATGGGCACCGAGCAGGTCAGCGCCGTGGCCACGCGCGGCATCTATGTGATGGATCCGCAACACGGCTATGTCGGCTCGTACGATCCCTACACCACCACCGGCCGCGCCTCCTGCGAAGGTTGGTGGACCTTCTCGAACGCGCGGCCGTGGCTGGCCGGAGGCTTCATCTGGACTGGTTTCGACTACCGCGGCGAGCCGTCGCCATACGGCTGGCCCAACATCAGCTCGCAGTACGGCATCATCGATACCTGCGGCTTTCCGAAGGACAGCTTCTTCTATTTCAAATCGTGGTGGACGCGAGAGCCGGTGCTGCATCTGTTCCCGCACTGGAACTGGCCGGGTTACGAAGGCCAGGAGATCGCCGTTTGGGTGTACTCGAACCTGGACACGGTGGAGCTGTTCCTCAACGGGCAGAGCCTCGGCAGCAAGGACATGAAGAAGGAGTCGCACCTGGCGTGGAACGTCAAGTACGCTCCGGGCGTCATCGAGGCGCGGGGACACAAGAACGGCCAGCCGGTGATGACGGCGAAGCGCGAAACAGCGGGGCCGGCGGCGAAGCTCGTGCTCACGGCTGACCGCACCGAGATTTCGGCCGATGGGGAAGACGTGGCGATGTTCGCCGTCGAGGTGCAGGACGCGCAGGGCCATCGCGTGCCAATCGCCGATAACCAGGTAAGTTTCCGGGTTTACGGCGAGGGCCGCGTGATCGGCGTCGGCAACGGCGATCCGGCCAGCCACGAATCCGACAGAGGCAGTTCGCGCAAAGCCTTTGGCGGCCTTTGCATGGCGCTGGACAAATCCACCAAGACGGCGGGAAATATCGCGGTCGAAGCAAGCTCGCCGGGATTGGCGCTGGCCAGCGTCACGATAGTGTCGAAAGCCGTGAAGCTGCGCCCGCAGGTTGCGGTTTGGGAGCGCGAGGTCCCCGCCGGCATTGGCATCACTGGCCTGTGGAGGCCCACAACTGCGGCCGAGGGTCCGGGCGGTTTCGGAGCCAGCCAGGTCTTCACGCTCCGTCAAGATGGGAACTCGCTCACCGGAAGCATCGAAGCCGGCGGACGCGGCGGCGACACTCTCATCGCGATCGAAGAGGGACGCGTGGATGGCGCTAACATCTCCTTCAAAGCCGCCAACGCTGTTTATACCGGGGAGCTGAAAGGAGACCTGATCGAGCTCCAACGAACAGGTGGCGAGCCGGACCGTCGAGAGCGCCCCGCCCCATCCGAGCCCTCCGGACCGCGCCCGGCTATCGGCCCACCGCCGGACGGTTCGGACCCGTCGCGTCCAGCTCTCGTCGGCCTTGGCGGAGGCCGCGGGCCGCAAACTCCCCCGCCGATCGTCCTTCACAGAACCAAGCGGTAGATCGGAGCCGCGCGCGTCAGCCAGCGGGTGCTCTAACGCACTCTCACCAGCCCTATCAGGTTGCTGAAAAATGGTATTTCGGCGCAAGGAGCCGGCCTATTCTCCATTAAACCCAACGTAGAATCAGTAACTTGCGAAGGCTGGTGAATGGCACCCTAGATGCTGACAGAGCTTTGTGGCAGCCTGCCATGACGGAGATCACCGGGCCACCGCCGGTTCGATCCTTCGAAGGGCGACTCGAGGCTGTTTGAAATTCTGGCACGGGGGGGGCCATCGATGCGACTCCCGTGCCAAACAGCAGCGAGCAAGGAGGACCGTCCGGCTTGAGCAAGGAGATTTACTATCACGGTCGTCGCGACCAGCCAACGGTGGCCTTGACATTTGACGACGGCCCTAACCCGCCACGCACCGATGAAATTCTGGAGATATTGGCTTCCCGTGGTGCGCGCGCGACTTTCTTTGTCGTCGGCAAGTGGGTTGAACGCTGGCCCGATGCTTTCAGGCGTATACACCAGGCGGGACATGCAATTGGGAATCATAGCTATAGCCATAGCCGGCCAGCGGCGGACTTTGACCGGGCGGAGGCTGTCATCGGAAGCTTTACAGGAATGCCCACCAGGTTCCTGCGCGCCCCTTACTTTGATTACCGCGGCTGCCGCCGATCGCCGGTGGCCCTGTCGTCTTCCGTGAAAACCGTCCAGTGCGACGTGAATCCCAGCGACTGGTCGCATCGCGGCCCCGACAGGATAGTGGCCGGATGTCTTCGAGCTCGGAGCGGATCGATCATTGACTTGCATGACGGCGCAGAGGATGACGACGAGGCCAAGCGGTTGGCTCGGCCGAGACCCTTGGTGGCCGCGCTACCGCGCATCATTGACGGACTGACGTCAAAGGGGTATAGGCTGGTCGGGCTGGACGAGATGGAATTGGTTGAAGGAAAAGAGCTGACGGCCTTTGCCTCCAGCCCCAGGTAAGGCTGCACAGCGATAGGTTGTCCCTCAGCCTCTCGCCGCAGCGTCGCTGCCCGCAGCCAGATCACCATCCAAATCCGTCTTCGCCCGCCGGGCCGCTTGCTAGAATCTACCTATGGCGGAAAATACCGGGCCACAACCGGTGCGATCCTTCGAAGCTTGTCTCGAGGACCTGGAGAAGGTGGTGAAGGAACTGGAAGGCGGAGACCTGCCGCTGGAGCGTTCGCTCGAACTGTTCGAACGCGGCATCAGTCTCTCCGACGAATGCCGCAAGCAGCTCGAGGCAGCGGAAACGCGGGTCGAGATTCTGCTGCGCAAGGAAGGCAAGATCGCCGCCGAGCCGTTCCGTCCGGAGGACGCGGAGAAAGCATGAACCTGCGCGACTACCTCGCCGTGCAGCAACACCTGGTGGATGCCGAACTGGACCGGCTGACGCCGCCCGAAACCACGCCTCCCGAAACCATTCATCGCGCCATGCGCTACAGCCTGTTCGCTGGCGGCAAGCGCATACGGCCGGTGCTGTGCCTGGAAGCCGCGCGCACGGTGGCGGGCGATATGGAAGGCGCGGTGACGGCGGCGTGTTCGCTCGAGCTGATCCACACTTACTCGCTGATTCACGACGATCTGCCGGCGCTCGATGACGACGATTACCGTCGCGGCAAGCTGACCAACCACAAAGTGTTCGGCGACGCGATGGCGATTCTGGCGGGCGATGCGCTGCTGACGCTGGCATTCCAGGTGCTTGCCGAGTTGCCGGCGCCGGCGGACCGCAAGGCGCGGCTGATGGCGGAGCTGGCCACCGCATCGGGGACAGTGGGCGGCATGATCGGCGGACAGGTGGCGGATCTGGAAGGGGAAGGCAAGCCGCCCGATGCGGCGCTGCTCGAAAGCATCCATCGCGCCAAGACCGGCGCGCTGCTGCGGGCCAGCCTGCGCATGGGCGCCATTTACGCGGGCGCGAGCGACGCGCAATACGCGGCGCTCTCCTGTTACGGCGAACACATCGGCCTGGCGTTCCAGATTGTCGACGACATCCTCGACGTGGAAGAAACCTCCGAGGCGCTCGGCAAAACCGCCGGCAAGGACGCCGCGCAGCACAAGATCACCTTCCCCGCGGTCTACGGCTTGGAGGCTTCGCGGACCATGGCCGAAGCCGAGTGCGCCCACGCGCATCGTGTGCTGGAGCCATTCGGCGACCGCGCGGCGCGCCTCGACGAGCTGGCCGACCTGATTGTCCGCCGCAAGTCATGAAGACGCGGCTGGACCGGCTGCTGGTGGAACGCGGCCTCGCCGAAACTCGCGAGAAGGCGCAAGCCCTCATCATGGCCGGCGAGGTGCTGGTGGACGGCCACAAAGCGGCCAAGCCCGGCCAGGGTGCGTCGGCGGAGGCGGTGCTCACTGTCCTGGCGCGGCCTCCCTACGTGAGCCGTGGCGGATTCAAACTGGCCGAAGCGCTGCGGCATTGGAAGATCGACGTCGCCGGCTGGGTCTGCCTGGATATCGGCTCCTCCACCGGCGGCTTCACCGATGTGCTGCTGCAAGCGGGCGCCGCGCGCGTTCATGCGGTGGATGTAGGAGCGGGGCAGCTCGATTGGAAACTGCGCACCGATCCGCGCGTGGTGGTGCACGAAGGCATCAACGCGCGCCATCTGGCCGCCGGCGAGATCGGCGAGCCGGTGGATCTGGCCACCTGCGACGTCAGCTTCATTTCGGCTACGCTGATTCTGCCGGCGGTCGCGCCGCTGTTACGCCCGAATGGGCAAATGGTTATACTGGTCAAACCGCAGTTTGAAGCTGGCCGCGGGCAAGTGGGCAAGGGCGGCATTGTGCGCCGGCCCGAAGTCCACCAGGCGGCTTGCCAGCGGGTCGAACGGGCCGCGGCGGATCTTGGCTTCCGCACCGATGTGATCGAAAGCCCCATCCTCGGCGCCGAAGGGAACAAGGAGTTCCTGCTTTATGCCCACCATTAGTACCGTCGGCATTTGTTCCAAGCCGCACTCGGAGGAAGCCCGCACGGTCGTGCCGCGGCTGCTCGAGTGGCTGCAGGAGCGCTCGATCGCGGTGCGCTGCGACCAGGAGACGGCCGCCTACGCGCCCGCCGTGCAGGCCATACCGCGCGCCGAAGTTCCGCCGGGCTGCGACCTGGTGATCGTGCTCGGCGGCGATGGCACTCTGCTCTCCGCCGCCCGCGCCATCGGCAAGCTGGAGATTCCGCTGTTTGCCGTCAACCTGGGCGGGCTGGGCTTCCTCACCGCCATCACCATCGACGAGATCTACCCCGAGCTGGAGCGCGCTTTTCGCGGCGAACACCGCATCGCCCGGCGCAAGCTGCTTTCCACCGAAGTGGTGCGCGGCGACGAAGTGGTGGCGTCTTACCAGGCGCTCAACGACGCCGTGCTGACCAAAGCCGCCATCGCGCGCATGATCGATCTGGAAGCCTGGGTGGACCAGCAGTTCGTCTGCGCGTACAAGGCCGATGGGCTGATCATCTCCACTCCTACCGGGTCGACGGCTTACTCGCTGTCCGCCGGCGGTCCGGTGATTTTCCCGGCGGTGCCGGCCATCTGCCTGACGCCCATCTGCCCGCACACGCTCACCAATCGCCCGGTGCTGGTGCCGGAAACCAGCGTGATCCGCATCCTGGCGCACAACCCGAACGAATCCACCTACCTGACGATTGACGGCCAGGTGGGCGGCCCGATTGTGGACGGCGACGCGATTGTGTGCCGCAGCTCGAACTACGCCCTGCATTTGATCCGGCCGCCGCATGCCAGGTTCTTCGACGTGCTGCGGCAGAAGCTGGATTGGGGCAAGCGATGAAGCGGCCGTCGCTGACGGCGTGGATCTTCATCGGCATGGCGGCCGGCGTGGCCGTGGGCGCGCTGGCTCC
>Ga0181526_10002120_pt1 | contig 17675 bp, 16 predicted proteins | sample PEATcosm2014_Bin_35_FD_119750 | JGI IMG/M metagenome (GOLD analysis project Ga0181526, IMG submission 119750) | Peatland microbial communities from MTU Mesocosm Facility, Houghton, MI, USA - PEATcosm2014_Bin06_30_metaG | ecosystem: Environmental > Terrestrial > Soil > Wetlands > Peat | place...
CCGGAGATCTTCCTGCATGCGCTGACGTAGGTGAGTCATGGACACCTCCTTGGGTGTCCAAAACTCTATCCAACCGCCACGGAAGCATAACCCTGCCGCGCTAGCGGCTTAGTGCAAATCGCCTTCGCATCAACTGCCTGAAAGTCAGCTTTGCGGTAAAGATGCCTCAGCCTGACCCCGCGCCCGTCACTTTACTCAAAACCCCGTTTTACATGCGCATCAGTTCTCAACTCGTGGACTGCCCCACGTGGAAACAGTGAGGCGTGGCTGCCGTTGGCTCTCTCCAACTGGGGCCAGGTCATGTCGGTGGACTAAACACCCCGTGCGCAAACCCGTAATGTCGCGTTCTCAGCAAGTTGCGATCAGTTTTCGGTTGGGGTTCTTTCCACATGATCGATGACGAGCATGGGGACGGGGCGATTCTGCTTTTCCAGTTTCAAGCCGAGTTGCTGTTTGAGCGCGTCGAAGAACGAGAGAATACCCGTCGGCTCAGGTGCTTCGGCGGACATGGGAGTCTCGCCGGATGGAGCCTGTGGTTGCCGCAGTGCCTGCGGCAAGTTGTAGGTGACGGTGAAGTCGTAGCCACCTTGAATGCCGGTTTCGTCGATGACACTGGCGTCGCCGACGGATGAGGGCTCAAAGTTCATCATCTGCACGGCGAATTGGGCCATGGTTATGTTCCGGCAGATGAGTGAGCGCAAGGGCATCGAGCTTGCCGCATCCTTGCCCGCTGGTCCCGGACCTTCACGGCACGTCGAGCGACTGGCTGGATCTGCTTTTTTGAGCTTGGGAACTAAGGCAGTCAGCACGTAGGCCAGCGCGGGCCGCACCTCCGTATGTGTCTTCAACTTGAAGCGTTCCTCGAGCAGTGATCGGATCATTGGGCGAAGATCCTCACTGTCGACGGCTACACCGCCCGGCATGGCGGGAAGTTTTGCGAGGATGTCGAACCGTTCGATGTCGAACCACTTAGGAGTGTTGGCCAACCCATTGAAGTTGAGATAGTTGAAATCCCAGCCGTAAATGATCAGCTGATACATGTTGAGCCCCCGCGCGTCAAGTTCGCTCCCCCGGGGCACAATGCCGTTTGATCGCGTATCGGGTTTACTGGGCTTGATGACTGCAACTTCGAACTCGGTCGGCGCATGAGGCAGAGCATCGGCGGTACCGGGAGGATCTGGCGTGGGTAACCGATTTGCAGTCTCGACGATGACAACCGGCTGAGGGGCAAGCTTCGCTTCGAGTTTAAGGCCAAGCTGCTTTTCCGCGATATCAATTACAGCGATTTCGCCCTGTGACGTGCCCATCAAGTAGGGGTTCCACTTGATGTCGAAGTTCCATGCACCTTTCAGCCCGGTCGCGTCTAGGACGGGGTCTTTGGGGCGGTTGAGGTTATACAGGAAGATCGCGAGGTCCGCGGCGGTCATGTTGTGGCAGGAAAACACAAAGTTAGGCGGCGCCGACAGGCCCTGGTTCCCTTCACAGCCACTCGGGCCTTCGGAGTCCGCTGGTTTAAGCTTTGGCGGATCGCTGCCGGTTGTGAGCACGAAGGCAGGCAGCGGTTTGACGTCTGTGTGCGCGACTAAGCCAAAGCGATCGGCGAGCAGGCTGCGCAGCATAAGCCGGAGCGTGTCGGGCGAAGTGGCTGGCGGCACCTGGGCGACGATGTTGAAATGGTCGAGCTCAAGCCATGAGGGGCCTTCGACGACGCGGTCGGGCTCGACGTTGTAGGCGCTCGCGATGATGGCGACCAGAGTGGCATCCTGGAAGCGGTAACGGTTCCCGCTCAGCGATCCGGAGATTGCCATGTGATAGCCCGAATGTCTGCTGATCTGGACGTCCGCGGCTTCGAACATGGCCGGTTTAGTGGCGGCGGTAGTCTGGGCGAACGCGGGGAGACTGAGCAGAGCAGCAAGCGCGGGAAGGGCGAATTGACGGGACAAGGAGCGCATGGTCAGTTCTCCGTGGGCTGTCTCTGATGTGGTCGAGGACGAGCATGGGCCCGTTGAGCTTCTGCAGTTCCAGCTTAGGGCAAGTTCGCCTGAAGGGTAGAGCGAGATCCGGCATCTGTCAACAGATCTTGGCGTTGCGGGCGCCAACTCGTCTCAGATCTCCGTTGTTTACCTGAAGGCAACAAGACTGCGAGTTGTTGGCTCTGCCTGGAAAGTCGCCATTTAAGGTAAAGTACCTCGGGCTAAGACTGCGCCTGTCACTTTATTGAAAACCCCGTATTTCAGCAGGTGCGGCCAGCCTATAATCAGGTCGCCTTACGAAGGGTTGAACGGACGGTGCTGGCGGACATCAAGAAGACGGCTGTAGCGGCGGCGGTTACCCTGACGCTAGTGCGCCTGCACTGGATCATCGGACAAGTCCAGCTTATGGCATCGGTTCAGCAACCGCGATGGATAGCGGCGGCTCAACTGGCGGCCAATGCGCTGTTCCTCATCCCGTTGCCGGTCCTACTCTGGACTCTGTATACAACAAGGACAAGGCTGCTAGTTTCCCGCAATCTTAGATACTTGGCACTCGGCACCGCGTCTGTTTACGGCTTGTTTTTCGCAGTCCCACAACTCTATGGGCTTGCGCGGGGACTACAGCAATCACCCGATCTCAGATGGTTCAAAGGCGCGACAGTGGCGCAACAACTCTGGGGCTGGCTCCGCACGCCCTGGGCTGGAACCCTAGCCTGGGAGAGCTTGATTCTGTTGTCGCAGGTTGCCTTCGTTCTCTTTTTGATTGCTCTTTTCCGTCGGGGACTGTTGCCCGAGATCACGGACGGACATGCGCAGTTAATTGCGACAAGAATCGCGACAGTTGCAGTGTTCATGGGCGGGCTAGCAGTGGCGCTGAATGTCAGTCAAGTATGCTACGCTGCGGTCGTGTTCGGCGCGAAGTCGAATTTGTCTCTTCAGTACGCTTTGTACCCGCTTCCTAATCTGTGCTGGGGGATGGCAGCTTGGATTGTTTATAAGGGCCTTCGACAAGCATCTTTCAGTGAGCCTGCACTCGTATGTTGATCTCCTAGCTCCCGTAAAGTCATGCCAGCTCAGATGGTCGACGCAACACTTGCTTGCAGTCTACTTGCCGGCGTCTGGAAGCCCAAGGTCGGACGTTGATTCAAGCGCAGCGCGACCTGGTCGAGCTGCGCTTGCGAGATGGCACTTGAGTGTGCTTGAGGCTCTTCGTCAGCACTTTCACTTCAGGTTGTCCCAGTCCTTTCCCTCTGGTCCCGTGAATACCTTGCTGCAAGGTCGGGAGCAACTCGTGCATTGCGGTCCGGTACGGGGAGAGTCCCTCTTGTCGGCAGCTTCGCTCACAAGGTGATTCAGCCATTGTTTTGCCAGCGGCTCGTTCACGTCCTTGGTGAGCCACCGTTCACCGGAGAGCATCGGAAGATGAACAATGCCAAGTTCGACCGCGTCGACATCCTGCCTCGCTGCTAGCCATTGTGCGAGGACTGTGTAATTAGGCGTCTTCACGTACCTCGGGCGCCGAAGAAAGGGATCTACTAGCATCGGAATATCCCCCTTGCGGTATTTGCTCCACAGCACAACGGCATTCTCTCCCTTCACATCCCCGCGGTCGAGTCGGAGAGTATACGGCTGGTACGGATGTAGAACCTGGTAATTCAGGAGGAACAGATTGACGCGTCGAGTGAAGGTTGCAGCCTTACCCACACCCTTCCAATAAAGTCGCGTTCTTGGTGCCCTTGCCCCAGCTTTTCTGCCATTCTGTCACCCAGCGTTTTCTGAGGCCTGGAGGCGAGCAGATGATCCCCTTACTTCGCTCCCGCAGCGCCCAGCGGAACGTCAGCCTCGCCGTCTCCTCTAGAGGGTCGATCTCGGCAGGAACATAGATGCTGCATTGGCTGCGTTGTTGCAACTCTCGATCAGTAATTACCGTTCTCGATAGCATTCAGATATTCCTTATCGGGGTCAAGCTCTAGTCCTCGCATCTTCTTTCATTTCCGCTCCCATGTCCACGAATTGGACTACAAATCGCCCATTTCCGTGCGCTGCGTTTTGGGCTGGACCGGTCCATCTGGCTGTCTCATACCGTCAAACTGTCATCGACTCACCATCGGCTAGGCGCCTGATGGAGGGGAACCCAGTCGTGTCGCGCCACGAGGCCGGCGCGGCGCGAGCGCTGATCCGATCCGGAACCAGTCGAAAATGCTTTGAAAGTGGGCACCCGGTCGAGAAAGCGCTCATAATGTCGCCAGTGAAACGCAGTCGCGGCCGGCGGTTCAAAGCTAAACTATGCATTCTCAATTATTTATAGCTCGCGGGCCAGTCCATCGAAACCTTCGATTCAACCATAGCGCGATCCACCACGCAGACAGGTGACCGCGGGCACATCCGAATCCTCTGCCGACCCGGTTGGCTACAAGGGATACCGGCATCTCGACACGTCACCCGGATTAGTCCCAGAAATCTCGCATGCGGTCGGAAATGGCGGCCTGCGTGAGATTCCGGAATCCCGGACGCTGGCCGACTAGTCAGGACTAATCTGACGTCGATGAGTGACTCGGCGATGATGCGCTCGTTGAAGCTCCGGCGATTCGCGGACTGAGCGCCAGTATCGGAGCTTACAGCTGTGCAGTTATTTTCGAGCAGCCTGTGCCGATATGGGGGCCGGAGGGTGAGGCTGCCAGGCGGGACCGCCTTCTTCCCACTGGTCATCGGTGAGTTGCTCCACATGGGTGCCGTCACAGTTCATCACAAATATCTCGCCATACGGCTGCGGGCTGCCGGTGTAAAGGGTCTCGTCCTTGAACCCCATGCGTGAACTCGTAAACAATATCCGCTCTCCGTCGGGAGACCAGGCCAGGTGCGCTTCATTGCCGTGGGTGTGCGTCAATTGGGTTACATCCGTCCCATCGGGATGGACCGTCATCACTTCAAAGTCGCCAGCAATATTGCGCACAAAAGCGATCAGGTCTCCGCGCGGTGACCACAAAGGAAAGTTGTCGTACTGATCGGTCAACACGGTCACCGAGCCGTCGGCAAGATTCATGATGCGCAGACCTTCGCCATCGGGTCCGGCGGTGCGGTAGACAATGTGACTTCCGTCGGGCGAAAAGGCCGCAAAACCGTTGTTGTTCTCGCCCGAAGTAACCACGTGGAAGCCAGTGCCATCGGCATTGAGGATCGCCACCTGCGCTCCTCCGTTAACGCGATCCATGGGCTTCTTGGTTCCCGCGGCGAAGTCAAGAAAAGCTGTGAAGCCGCCCACGCCGACAACGATCTGCTTGCTGTCCGGCGACCATTGCGGGGCCAGGATCAAGTCCTTTCGCTCGAGGATGGCATGCGGCGGCTGGTTGCCGTCGATGACCATCAGACTGGTGACGCCGCCGGGAACGACGTTTGAAACCGCCAGCCGCATTCCGGTTCGGTCATATGCCGGCAACGCCGTGGTCGCGTAGAGATCGAAGTTCGGATTCCGGCTCCATTGCCTCACCGGCGCGGAACTCGGCGCAAAAGCTGTACGGCTGTAGACAACATGATTGCCATCCGGAGACCAGGCGGCGGGATTGGCCGCGATGTCCGCACCGGAGGGGCCTGCCTTGCCGTCGGCGGAAACAATCTGGATCCTGGCTCCGTCGCCACGCAAGTAGGCAATCTTGCCGGAGGCAAGAACCGACGGCGCCAGTTTGACACCTGGGCCGCTGGTGATGGGAAGGATAGAGCCGGTGGCGATGTCAATCCTATAGAGCTGGTTCGCTGCGTCTGCCGCATAAGGCGTAAGCAGCTTGGTCCGGTTGGTCCATGTGTCTTCCGCCGACATGCAGTAGGTCACAACGCTCCCGCTGTCAGCCGTCCATTTGGGATTGCCGCAGAAGTTCCCGTGCTGCGAAATACGCCTGAGCCCCGAGCCGTCGGGGTGAATGAGATAGATGTCGACGAGTTGGAGCCGCTCCCAACGGCTTTTCGCCGTGGGAAGGCTGCTGTCGCGGTCCGAAGAGAAGGCGATCCAGCGGCCATCGGGCGACCACGCCGGCCTGAAATCGCCACCCCGCCCCGTGGTCAGCGCCCACGCTTTGCGGGTGGCGAGGTCCAGTACCCAGAGATTCGCAAAACCCTCAGCCCGCGTCGAGACAAAGACGATCCGCCGGCCATCGGGAGAGTATGCGGCCTGATCGTCGTAGGCCGCATCGTCGGTCAGGCGCTCGACATCGCTACCGTCGGGATGCATGCGGAAGAGATTGGCGGGTCCGGCCCGCTCCGACGTAAAGGCGATCCAATCGCCCCTGGGAGACCACGCGGGATTGTAGTTCAGCGAGTTTGGCTGCGTGAGCGGCCGCTCCGCTGAGCCATCGGCGTTCGAGATAAAAAGGGTGGACTGGGTTGGACCCAGGCGGTCGAAGACAACCCGATCGGCCGCAAGGCAGGAAAGGCTCACGGCCGCGAATGCAAAGATGCAAAGAAATCGAACAAGAACACGAGGCATCGTGCCGCTCCGAGATCTGGATTTGGTGGGAGGGAAACCCGCCAAAGTGTAACACCGGAACTAGGACTGAGCGATTGTTTCTAGCGATCATGCCGGGAAAGCTCGTTGACAACCTGGTATGTATTCGCCTTCCAGTGCTAGCATCCGTGCATGCCAGTGACTCCAACAGAAGTCTTTCAGCACTATACCGACGCCTGGAATCGGCATGATGCGGCTGGCATTGTCGCCACATTCGCAGAGGGCGGCACCTACACCGACCCAACGACCGCCGGCCCGCTTGCCGGAGCAGCAATAGCAGCCTACGCACAATCCCTCTGGGACGCCTTTCCCGACTTGAGTTTCGAAACGGTAGGTCTGACCCATAATGATCAGGGATTGGTGTCAGCCGAGTGGCTTATGAAGGGTACCAACACGGGCCCCATGATGGGCCTGCCACCTACGGGCCGGTCAGTAGCGCTCGCCGGAGCCGACTTCGCTCGCATTGACGGCGGCAAGATCCTATCCCTGCAGGGGTATTTCGATGGTAGCGCTGTCCCGCGCGCACTGGGACTTGACATCATCATGCAGCCCTCCTCGATCGGCCCTTTCGGATTCGGCACCAGCGTTCGGGCAAGCAATGGAAGCACCGCACTTCCCGGTGCATTCAGTATCACCAACTTCTTTGCGCGCAATGCAGAGGAGGTAGCCATCATCCAGGAGGGCGGCCGCAAGATTGCGATAGACATGCTCTCGATGCCGGGGTTCATCAGCATGGTCTCAGCTGTCGTGGGAGATTGCCTGATGACCATCACCGCTTGGGAAACCCCGGATTCTATGGCGCCCTTGATGAAGCAGGGAGAACATCGTTCTATGGTCAGCCGCTACTTTACCTCGGAATTCGGGCACGGCGGAATGACCGGAGTGTGGGTTCCAGGACGCCTCAATCCACGCCGCGTCCGCTGCCCCGGCTGTAACAAGATGACTCCTGTCGAAGCTCCGCAACAGAAATGCAGGTGTGGCGCTGTGCTCCCCGATCCACTTGCCTATTGGTAGCGGGATTCGCGCAATCCACTCATAAGGGATCGGTACTCGCGAGTCGGCCTTCTAGAGAGAATCGGCAGTGACTTGCCTGATAATGCGAGAGTCTCGTCAACTTGCCAGCCGTCCAGCCGGAATTGGTCCCCGGAAGTCGCAAGGCTCCGCCGATCGGCTTCCGTTCAGTCGTCGGTTTACGTCAACAGGGCAATGCACGTTTCCAGCGGGGTCACCCTCGAAATGCGCATTGGCTATAAAGCGCCAAATTGACTTGCCGCATAGCCGAGAGTTCCGGTTTCATGCACAGCATCGGCCACTTCGTCTATCTCATCCAGTCCAAGCTCGCGGCCCAGGGCCGCTAAACAACATCGCACCTGTACTTGCTGCTCTGGTTTTCACCCGGTTCGACATAACCGACATTTCTATTTCACAGTGAAAATATCGTAGACAATACCAGTAGCTGTCTTCTTGCCCACGCCTATCGCAATCATTCGATTCAACCACGCAAGCTTTGCCGATCCCGTCTCAAACACTGGACTGATGCGAAAGTAATAGAGGTCCGGCGAAACATCTTCTCCCTTCGCAATGCGAGCGCGAACGTCCGGTGCTATATCCACAATGCCACGATAACTCACAAAAATCAGCGAACCGTCGTCGCATCGAAGCGTTATCCGAACATCCAGGCGCGAGACACCGTCCTTGTCTGTCAACACCCAATCCCCACCGCCCGGAAGCACCTCGCCTCTCAAACGCGGCCCGGTAAACGTGCCTCGTGTCACGTAGTAGATGCGGCGATTGCCGAGTGGCGTCACCCCAATCTCCTGCGGCGGCGCCAAATCCGCAGTCAGTCGCATCAGCAACTCGGTCCGCGGAGGGGCGGCCTGTTGTGCCGGTAAGCGGCTTGCTGCACAGCCAAACAAAACGAAAATCACAAGTATCCGAAGCATGCAGAGAATCTTCTCATAACATCCAGGCCACCCCTGCTTCTATCGATTTGGCTTCTCACTTCTGCGAATCGACGACGAGCGCATAGGCGATAAAGCGCCAAATTGACTTCGCGGATAGCCGAGAGTTCTGGTTTGCCAGGGCTACACGTCCGCAATCCTGGGCGTGTCGCGTCGAAGGTTCCCTATTCACACAGTGCGTTGGGCACGCGCTTTCTTCCCATTCGTGGATGAGTGCGCCGCGAATTGGTGGAGGGCGCCTGCTAACTTATCCGTCATGGACAAGTGAGGCGTATGGTCGGTATCGAGTTCGACCACATCGTCGCACATGTTCTCGGCGATCATTCGCCGCTGCAATGGCAAAGGAATCGCCCGATCGCGAGTACAGACGACGAAATACCGGTTGATTCCGTCGAGCGCCCCGGCCGGGATCGATACTGGTGTCATGAAGGGTCCGATCGGCTACGGGCGCTGCCGTGCGATGGCCCACGCCGCGACCTCGTCTGCACAGCAGCCGTACAACGCCTGACGCGACGCCGCAGCCGGCATAGTGGCAACCGGAGGATCACCTTCGATAATGATATTGGCTTGCACCTGATCGCCGGCCCCCTCCGGAAGCTTTGTCAGGTCAAGAAGACTCTGACCATCCTTTGGCAGGAACGCGGTTGCGTAAACGAGCGCCGCGACCTGTTCCGGACAGCGTGCCGCCGCCTGAGTCGCGATTACGCCGCCCATGCTGTTACCGACGACAATCGCCGGCTCGGAGTCGGCAGCAAGCACCTCACACAGGCGGGCCACGCAGCGATCAAGTGTGACTTCGCTGGCTGGCGTGTTGTCGTCACCGAGCCCGGGCAAATCAAACGCGGCCACCGCATGGCTGGCCGCCCTCAAATGGTTCGTCAGTGGCCCCCAGATCCATGCGCCGGAAAACGCGCCGTGTACAAGGACAAATCTCGCCATTTGATCTCCGTTATGCCGACTGGCCCCTTCTGGTGGCAAGCCAGCGCAATGGAAGAATCATAGATGAAACCGGCTCCCCGCGCTGAACAATGTGTTCTATAACCACCGCCCTCTTGTGGTTTACGCCGAGGTCATAGATCAACTGGAAAATAAGAATTTGAGATGTTGACAACAGGCCAATGCACATTTCCAGACTTGACCTCTGTGGAGTCGCGGTGTGGCGATGTTGGACTCGTTGACCCAGAGCAACACTAATCTCGAATCAGGACGGTCTATGGAAATTGCGCGGCGGAATCGCTCGGAGTGGAGTTCTGCAACCGCGGGGAGGTCCGGGTTAAGGCTTGCATTAGACTCAGGGAGTGCTGGAGTCGCTCGATACCGTTGGCGACAACTTACTCAGGCAGCTCAGAAAAAGCGCAACCGCCAGAAGGTTCGTCCGTCCATGATATCTCCAATGTTGCCTGGCTACGGCTTTAGCCCAAGCGCGGCGCCGCTTTGCGCGAAGAATTCAGGGGCCGGAAGGAACACCCAAAAGCCATTGCGAAAACTTGGCTCCCTCGCGGCGGATCCCGCTAATTGGAGCCAGTCTTCAATTTGACAGGTGAGTGTTCCGCTCCGCGTGTTTCACCAGGATTTGAAACAGTTCTTCTCTTCCAGAAAATCGCTACTGTTTAGTGATTCCGCTTCCGGCCGGCGCGGGTAATGACAGCACCCGGATCCTGGCAGATGGCTTGAAAGCCATTTGAGTTGTCGTCGATGACGAAGGAGAAGCTAGAGGTAAACCCGGAATTAGCCTCGGTGAAGGTGCCGGTGCAATCCTCATTCACCGTGTAGGTACCGGTTGCGGTCCCGGGGCCTACGCTGCCATTGGTGCTCGAATTGAGTGTGAAGGTGACACCGCCTTTGCCGTCGAATGTTTGGGTGCCGACCTCGGCGTACGGTCCGATAATGGGAGGGTACGGGGCGGCAACGATGAAGCCGGTCGATGTGTAAGCGAAGGTGCCCTCCAAGCTGGCCACGGAGCATTTTCTGTCCTGGGCGTTTGCAATGGACATGGTGCCGAAGGCAAGCGTGGTGATTGCGGCGACGGCGAAAGCATTTGCGATTGTGCTGAATCGTATTCTCATTGTTCGTCTCCTGTTTTATGGTCAGTTTTGGGTGTACCGAGCCTGGGAACAGACTCGGCTTCGAAGCACTGGAGCAGCGACGGGAGGCAGATCTGAGCCGGTCCAGTACCGAAATGCCAAAGATGCAACTTGCCGGTTGCGAGCCAGTCTCTTAAGTTGGCGCCCGGCACCGCCTCACTTAAGTCATCGCCCTCAACCGTCATCACATCCACTTCGGCGCAACACGCAGGGCACCAAGTGACGATGGTTTTGGCCCTGCGCACGACCAGAAGGCTATCGGTTTCAATGGTGATCCTTGTCGTTCTCACCAAGACGGCACGCTCCGATCCGCCCTTCGTTGCTGGCAGCGGCTTCGATTGACTGCATCCTGAGCGAAGTCGAGCGGGAAAGTCTTCAAAGCGCACTTCAATATTTCTCAGAGAGTCTCAGTGAACGCACTTACGCAACAAACAAATGGACTTAGGGCGAAATGAGCAGATATCCGGTGTGGCGTTCAATGAGAAGCCCGAGGACTCTGTGGTAGATTCGAATACGCTCAATCTCCCTGCGCTGCGGCTTTTCACTCGTCTGGTTTTCAAACCTATGACTACAGCCCCCAGCACTATCTATGAATTCGGGCCGTTCCGCATGGATCCGGACAGACAGGTGCTGCTCCGTGAAAACCGGCCCATTCCAGTTACTCCGAAGGCTTTTGAGACGCTGCTCGTGCTGGTCCGCCGCAGCCATGACTTAGTCACAAAGGACGAGTTGCTGAAGGAGGTCTGGCCAGACTCGTTTGTGGAAGAGTCGAACCTTAGCCAGAACATCTTCCTGCTGCGCAAGGCTCTGGGAGACACCGCGGAGAACCGCCAATATATTGTGACATTGCCAGGCAAGGGTTATCGATTCGCGGCGCCGGTTCGCACTGTAACAGAGCAAGGCGATACCCTAGTGACCCAGGCACGGACATTCACGCAGATCGTGATCCAAGAGGATGGACCGGAGACAAGCCAGGCGCTGAAGACGCTTCCGATTCCGCGAAAGCCGGGACGTGGCCGGAAATTCGTGCTCTCTATGGCAGGTGTGGCTATGCTGCTGGCGCTTGGCGCATTCCTTCTGATTCGAACTCGCGTGCCTGCGAACCTGGGTGAGAAAGGCTCCATTCTGGTCGCCGACTTCGCAAACATGACCGGCGATCCCGTTTTTGACGACACTCTGCGACAGGGGCTCTCCGTCGAACTTGAACAAACGCCGTTCCTTCAGCTTGTCTCCGACGATCAAATCGCGCAGACCCTGCGTCTGATGGAGAAATCATCAAATACTCCCTTGACGCCCCGTGTGGCCCGTGAGGCCTGCCGCCGTGCCAACGCCGCGGCAGACATTGAAGGCTCGATTGCAGCACTGGGGAATCAGTACGTCATCGGACTTATCGCTGTCGATTGCCGGAGCGGGGAAACTCTAGCTCGGGAACAGGTCAGTGCGAGTGGGAAGGAAAGCGTCCTTAGCGCGCTTGGGGGCGCCGCTTCTAAATTGCGAGCGAAACTCGGTGAGACGCGCGCCTCGCTCGAAAAGTTCGACACACCGCTGGAGCAGGCTACCACGCCTTCCCTTGAAGCCCTCCAAGCTTACACCTTAGGAAGGCGGGCTATGGATGGCATCGATACGGTTCAAGCCCCGTCTTTCTTCCTCCAAGCCATACGGCTCGACCCCGACTTCGCCATGGCCTATGCGAGGCTCGGGACGAGCTACAGAAATTTGGGCGAACTGGGGTTGGGGATTGAAAACACGCGTCAGGCTTACCAACTGCACGAGCACGTGAGCGAACCGGAGAAGCTCTATATAGATGGTCACTTCTATGAACTCGTCCCCGGAGACCTTGAAAGATCACGCCAGGTGTTTGAACTCTGGGCTCAGACCTATCCACGAGATTGGACCCCAAGAAACAACCTGGGAGTCGTTTACGCGACGTTGGGGCTACATGACAAATCCCTTGAGGAATACCGTGAGACGCTTCGTCTGCACCCGAATGCCTTGGTTTATGTGAATCTTGCTTTCTCTTATCTTCACCTGAATCGCCTGGAGGAAGCCCGGTCCACGATTGAGCAGGCCTTGTCGAACAAGTTGGATTCTCCAAATCAACACCTCCTTCTGTACTGGCTCGCTTTCCTGCAACGCGACTCGACAGGCATGGCGGAGGAATCACGTTGGGCCGCCGGGCAGCCGGGGGTGGAAGACATGCTGCTATCTTCCCAGGCCGATACTGCCGCCTATTATGGAAGACTTGGAGAGGCACGGAATCTTTCACGCCTCGCGGTAGCTTCAGCCGAGCGGGCGGAACGGCGCGAGTTGGCGGCGGCGTACGAGGCCGACGGAGCCCTGCGAGAAGTGCTCTTGGGCAACGAGGCCGAGGCCCGTGAGCGATCCGCTGCCGCGCTGAGCCTGTCCGACAACCGATATGTCCAGTTTGAAGCGGCTCTTGCATTGGCTTTCCTGGGCGACGATGCCAAGGCGCAGCATTTGGCCGACGATCTAGACAAGCGGTTTCCTGAAGATACTCTTGCCCGATGCAACTATCTGCCGTCGATCCGTGCCCTGCTCGCGCTGAACGGCAAGGATTCTTCCGGTGCGATCGAGATTCTCCGAACTGCGGTCCCTTGTGAGATGTCTTTGCCGAGTTACAACCTGCCAATGGTCGCGTTGTACCCTGCCTACGTACGAGGAGAAGCTTATCTGGCCGCGCATCAGGGTAGAGAAGCAGCCGTCGAGTTCCAGAAGATCGTCGACCACTCCGGCATTGTTCTCGATGAACCGATCGCCGTGCTGGCACACGTCGGCTTGGCGCGTGCCTACGCTCTGTCGGGCGAATCTGAAAAAGCTCGAGGTCAATATGAGGAATTCTTTGCACTCTGGAAGGGCGCTGACCCCGAAAGCCCCCTCCTTATGCAGGCAAAAGCCGACTGCGCGAAGCTACGATAATTTGACTAACTAGGCTTTGAAGTTCTTCTGGGCTGCGATCTTATAACGATTTCACCGACGCTCTCGAGCCTGGTCCTCGGCATCATTGTCTCGTTGTGCCTCGCATGTTGCCTTTCTGTAATTTTACTTCTCAGTTGACGAGAACAGGCCTTAGCGTGTTCCCAGCCTCGGCCCAGCTCGATTTTGATATTCCGCTGTTTAGCGCCTCTTGAAAGGAGCAGAAGGGCCAAAACGGTTGCCTAAAACGCCGGCGGATAAACTGCAAGCCAGTGTTGCACCGACCGGTTGAGACCGCCCCGTATTTCGGCACGTTACCCCTTGATGCGTCCCAAATGGATGAAACCAGAACAACCGAATAATCGACCTACCCTCTATAATTTTCCCGACATGCCACTGCCGCAGCTCTCTCGCAGAAGCCTCCTCAAGTCCATCGCAGCCGCCGCGCCGGCAGCCGCAATTCCGACTGCGCTCTTGTCCCAGGGCGCCAGTCCGCATCACATTGCTCCGGGCCCGTTTCAGCCCACGTGGGACTCGCTCCGGGCGGGCTACCAGACCCCCGAATGGTTCCGCGATGCGAAGTTCGGCATCTGGTCCTGCTGGGGGCCGGAGTCGATGCCGGAGCAAGGCGACTGGTACACCCGCAACCTATATCTTCAAGGCTCGAAGCAAAACAAGTTTCACGTGGCCAACTACGGACATCCCTCGAAGTTCGGGGCGGTGGAATTGAACGGGACCTGGAAGGCCGAACGGTGGCAGCCGGAACAATTGATGGACCTGTTCGTCTCCGCCGGGGCAAAGTATTTCGTAGCGCTGGCGCAGCACCATGACAACTTCGACATCTACAACTCGCGCTTTCATGAGTGGAACTCCGTGAAGGTCGGACCGAAACGGGACATCATGGCGGTATGGGCCAAAGAGGCGCGCAAGCGCGGACTGCGTTTCGGTGTTTCGAACCACGGGGCACACGCGTGGCACTGGCTGCAGGTTGCGTACGATTACGACCCGGAAGGGCCCATGCAAGGCGTCCGGTACGACGCCTATACCCTGACCAAGGCGGACGGGGAGGGCAAGTGGTGGGAGGGCCTCGATCCGCAGAAGCTGTATACCGGGCGCAATATCGTGATGCCGGACGGCTTCACCAGCATTGCGGAGGCCAACACGTGGCATGAGGCCAACGACCGCCCGTGGAACGAAGGCGTTCCGACCATCGACCCGGACTTCGCCGAGACATGGTTTCTACGCTGCCAGGATCTGGTCGATACCTATAGCCCCGACCTGCTTTACTTCGACGATAGCGAACTGCCGCTGGGCCAGTATGGCATCGATATGGTCACCCACTACTACAACTCCAGCGTGCGCAAACACGGCAAGGTGGATGTGGTGGTGAACGCGAAGGACATCAAGCCCGAACACGTCGGCTCGGTCACTCTGGATGTCGAACGCGGCAAGGTCAACGGAATCCTCGCCCAACCGTGGCAGTCCGATACGTGCATCGGCGACTGGTATTACGACCGCTCGCTGTTTGATACGCATAAGTACAAGACCTCAACGTTCGTCATCCACACGCTGATCGATATCGTCAGCCGCAATGGGAATCTACTGCTCAGCATTCCGCTGCGCGGCGATGGCACAATCGATGAGGACGAGCACTCGTTTCTGACGAATGTTGCCTCGTGGATGCAGGTGTACGGCGACGCGATCTACGGTACCCGCCCCTTCAGCGTCTTCGGCGAAGGGCCGCCGGACTTTGCGGCCGCAGGCACCTTCAACGAAAAGAGGCAGCGGCCCTACACCAAGGAAGATATCCGGTTCGTGACCAAGGGCGATACCCTTTACGCCTTCGCCTTCGTCTGGCCGAACGACGGCAAGCTGCTCATCAAAACTCTTGCCAAGGGCTCCGCCGCTCTTCCGAGGCCAGTTCAGCGTGTGGAGCTGTTCGGCGGGGGCCGGATCGTCTTCGATCAGGATGGCAGCGGCCTGCATCTCACCCTTCCCGCAAACCCGCCGAACCTTTACGCCTACGCCTTCACCATCCATGCCTGACGAGGCGCTCCGAGCCCGAAGGGCCTTTCGAGATCAGCTTGAGTTTGCCAGTCGGCGCAGTGCAGCCACTCATCGCTGAAGTCTAGCAATCGCCAGGTTTCCCTCAATGTGAGGATAATTACAATGCCTACCATACAAGCGGACGACTGCGGCTTCGCGAGGTCAAGAGAACAGTTCCAGAAGGCAGGTACGCCATTTTCGATAGTAGGCAATCGCGGTCGAAAACAGCCCGTATGTGGTCAGCTGGTGATATCAGGCCAATGCACTCATTGACCTAGAATTGCGCCGCATTTGAGGGTTGGTCCCCATAAACGTTAGGTCCCTATCGGGACTGTCCCGGCGCGACGAGGCTTGCCTGTGGCAGGATCTTCTGCCGGGACAGTTTCGATAGGGTCGTTTGAAGTAAGTCGCTGGCGCGACGGACGCGGTGGTCTACCTATGGGATTTCGATGGGCGCGAGATGGCCTTTGTGGGCGTTGGATCGGGGAGGCGGGACGAATCCTGCGGGGCGGACTCTGGTTCCGGCGGAAGTGGAGTCCGGAGCGGCGATTGCAGACGCGCTTCGTGAGGATCGTGGCCGCAGCCAGAGCGCGGGCATATCACGAATACCATGAAGGCTACGGCGCGGGGGCACGAGCTCGTCTGCTCGTGCGGGACGTACCCTTGACCAAATTCACCAACGGGGAACCACCCTGTCATGCCCAGATACGGGAGCTGATGGCGCTGGGCTTTGAGGACGCCGGCTCAGTACCGAGTCAGCGGTCGGTGCAGTTCGAAGGGAAGACCTATACCGAGGGCATCCTGGAATCTCTGGTGGAGCGGAAACGGGAACAGATGGCGGCGGCTTGGACGGCTGCCTGCAGCTTGAAAAAACATCGCCCGCCAGCACCGGCGCCGGACGGTGCGCCCGGGGTGGAAACAGGGCTGAGGCTGGTCAATTAGGAGCCATACCGGACAGCTCTGTGGAGGGCTGGGGCGGACTGCCAGGTGACCGTCGCCGGCGGGTGAAAATCACTTGGTCACAATAGCTCGGACCCAGTCGAGTACCTCTTTGCGCAACTGCTTGTCTTCGCGTGCCCAGGCAGCCAACCAAAGGGCCAGCCATAGCGCACAAACCTCTTCCCGTCTGTCTGGATTGCTGGCCGAGGCCATTTCTGGCGGACGAGTGAGATCCCGCAGTTGAGCAGCGCTCATCGGCGATTCGGGCGGCGCTTCGGGCGACCCCCAAGCGGAGAGGTCCTTGCTTGCTGCCAAATGGTTCCGGGCTTTGTCCAGGACATTGATCGCGAGCCAGTAGTCGGGTTTCCGTTCGAGTAGCCAGGATCCCACCAACTGAAGCATCTCTTCCAGATGCTGTCGCCGCAGTTCCTCGGGGCTCAGGGGTTTCGACGGTCCCGGCTTGGGTGGCTCGGGCACGACGCGCGGCGGGAAAACGGGCCGCGGCGGGAGAATGATCCGCTTTTTCGGAGTCGGCGTGAGCTTGTGAGGCTCGGTCGGAGTCGGCGCCGCAACTTTTCTATTCGGGGTCGCACGACGGCTGCGTTTCCAGACCGCAGCTTTCTTCTTCCTTCTCGTGACGGTTGGCTTCTTGTTTGCATTAATACCCTGGACCTTCATGTCGCGCTGGATGGTTGTCCCGGTTACCTTTAACTCCTGAGCGATCAGACGCAGAGATTTTCCGGCCTTGATCCCGGCGGCGATCAACTTGCGCCGTTCCTCCGGGGAAACCTTGCTGCTGTCGAGTTTGCGCGGCGGCTGAATAGGTGGTATCGAAACGGTTGGTGGACTGGTTGGTGGGGTAGGTTCCAGGTCCAACTCCTCTCCCCCGTGAAGCTCGATGATGTATCTATCCTTATAGAGAACACGATCACGATTCAGAAACCACCCCTGCATAGGCTGCCGCTTCTGCTCGTGAACGCCAAAGTTCCCAACCGGCAAGCAAGCGACTTCTCCGTTCTCCAGATCTTCTGCTATGGCCGCGAAGATCTCATTCACTACAGCACGTGCCTGCTCCCGGGTAAGCTTACGGTGCTCCTCGAGCACCGTGTTCCTGAGGACACGACCCAGATCCGCGCGGGTCATACTCGGCTGGTCGTACCCGCTAGCCATGGTCATCACTCTCCTGGTTGTGCCCGCTCCCCATCATTGCAGGGTTCTGGTCGAATGCCCAAGGACGACGGTC
>Ga0181526_10002125_pt1 | contig 17642 bp, 16 predicted proteins | sample PEATcosm2014_Bin_35_FD_119750 | JGI IMG/M metagenome (GOLD analysis project Ga0181526, IMG submission 119750) | Peatland microbial communities from MTU Mesocosm Facility, Houghton, MI, USA - PEATcosm2014_Bin06_30_metaG | ecosystem: Environmental > Terrestrial > Soil > Wetlands > Peat | place...
ATCATCGCGGCCATCGCAATCCCGAACTTGATGCGCTCGAAGATGGCAGCGAATCAGTCTTCGGCCGTCGGTTCTCTCCGTACCATCAATACCGCGATGGTGACCTATTCGACGAACTATCCTACCGTTGGCTATGCAGCAACCTTGGCGACCCTTGGTGGCGCAGCGAGTGCCTGCACGGGTACTACCGCCGCAACTTCCGCTCAGGCTTGCTTGATCGACAACGTTCTCGCGACCGGCACGAAGAGCGGGTACGTTTTCGTCGCGATAGGCGGCGGCGGAACACCGGCCGTGACTTACACGTCCCTTGCAACGCCTCAGGTCCAAGGCCAAACCGGTCAGAACGCTTATTGCTCTGATCAGTCTGGCGTACTGTACTACGACAATAGCGGCACGGCCTGCAGCAACGCTAGCACGTCGCTCTAAATCGCTGTTAGACTCCTCAGGCAGAGCGGGTTGATTTCAGCCCGCTCTGTTTTAATTTGTGCACCCATGGAGCGGGAATTAGCAGTCGTTGCAAGTGATCCCGAATTCCAGAAAATTGACACTTTTCGCCTTCGCAGTGACAGTTTGTGTCAATGAACACCTGTCCGAAAAACTCTGATATATTTGTCTATGAAAGCAAAGGCCTTACGCTGCCATCAAGCGCTCCGATTCGCAGAGTGTTTGGCACCTCGTATGCTACAGCCTATATGAATTCGTTTAACGTCTTCCTCTGTACCGTTCGCTGGAGACAGCGCCAATGAAGGATCGACAGGGTGGGTTTTCACTAATTGAGCTACTCGTGGTAGTGGCAATCATTTTGATTATTGCCGCCATTGCGGTTCCGAACTTTCTTCGAGCCAAAATCTCTGCCAATGAATCTTCCGCTGTATCTTCGGTTCACGCGGTGGATACTGCGGAAATAGGCTACGCCAGCATGTATAATAACATCGGCTACTCCGTGACGTTGGCGGACCTTGGCACCGGGGGGCAGAATCCTTGTCCCGCAACCGCGACCGCTTCCTGCTTCATCGACCCCACTTTGGCTGGCGGCACAAAGTCCGGTTACGTTTTCACTTACGTGCAAAATGGTTCCGTGACGCCCTCGATTCAATTCACGATTAATGCAGACCCGCTGACGATGAATATTACTGGTCAGAGGGGATTCTTTTCCGACGAAAGCAATGTGATTCGTTACAATTCCTCCGGGCCCGCCAACGTGGGCAGCCCCCCGCTTTAAGCTATCCGCTGCTAAACTGGAAGGGTGCGATCCACGTTCACCCTTCTGCTGGTCTTGATAGCAATCTCGCCGGCCGAGAGTGTTGACGATCGCCTTCTACAGCTCTTTGAGTCCCAATACAGTTCCGCGCAAACATTGCAAGCCACCTTCCTCGAGTGCTACCGCGAAAATGGACGTGTCGTCCGTGTCGAGTCCGGCGACGCCTATTTCTTGCGTCCCGGAAAAATGCGCTGGGACTATCAGGTTCCGGAAAAAAATACGTTTCTGGTCGATGGCAAGTATGTTTGGTTTTACTCCCCGGCAGACCACACGGTGACCCGAATGCCGGTAAAACAGAGCGAAGACTGGCGCACCCCCCTTGCCTTTCTCACTTCCCACATGAAACTCTCGAGGCTCTGCTCTAAGGTCGCGCTGGTGCAAGATGAGAAACCTGCCCAGTCGGGTGACTCAGTTTATCAGTGCACGTTGCGCGGCAGCCCGGATGCTGAGACTTTCACTGCCAAGCCTGTCCTGTTCGAGTTGTCGCCCCAAGGTGCGCTGAATAGGATCGTTGTTCCGCAGGAGGGTGGGATCCAGATGGAATTTTCCTTCACTGGCTGGCGATGGAATCCCACTCTGGACAAGTCCGTCTTTCAATTCATTCCTCCGCGCGACGTGGTAATCGTGGATGGTTTGCTACCGGATACGCCGGGCCTACGTCAGTAAAGAGTAGGAGCCATTGCACTTGTTGCTACGGAGAATAATGTGCCTTGCGTTGATTTCGGGTAAGCTCTGCTTGAGGTAAACTATACGCTATGGGGGAATTTGTTTGTCGCGTTGCCGATGCGAACGGTCGTGTCTTCTCTCACGTAGAAGCCGCCGCCAATAAAGATGAGGCGCGCCAAAAGCTATCCGACCGAGGCCTGTACGTCTACTCGGTTGATCCCCGCAACACGTTGGTCAGCGGGTTCCTTGGGGTGCGCCGGGATCGCAAAATTGGCGGAAACGATTTCCTGGTCCTGAATCAGCAATTCAACACTCTCGTCAAGGCTGGGCTTCCGATTCTCCGCGCTTTAGATCTGCTGGCGACTCGGGCGAGCGCCCCTAAGCTTCGCCCCGTCCTTACCCAGATTCGCGACCGCGTGCGGGAGGGGAAGTCGCTTTCGGAAGCCGTGGACGAGGCAGGTGTTTTTTCGAAAGTGTACTCAACGGCAATCCTCGCAGGGGAAAAAAGCGGCAATCTTTCTGGCGTTCTCGAATACTACATCGCCTACCAGCGGGTCAGCACCAACGTGCAAAAGAAGTTGGTCGCCGCACTGGTGTACCCCACATTATTGATTATCACAGCCACGGTGATCGTCACTTATTTGGTGACGTTCGTAGTTCCAAAGTTCGGCATGCTCTATCGCGATCTGGGAGTGGAGTTGCCGACGCCAACGAAAATTCTCATCGCGATTACCGTCGATTACCGGCTATACATTCTGGCGCTCGTCGCGCTCCTTGCACTGCTGGCGCTCGGGGTCTTCTTTTGGTCGCGCAGCGAACAAGGCGGAGTTGCCTTCGACCGCTTCAAATTCAAGCTGCCAGTGCTTGGGCCGACTCTGTTGAAGTTCCAGGTAGCGCAGTTCTGCCGGACGCTGGGCACGCTGCTCACAGGAGGCACGCCGCTGGTTGCGGCTCTGGCGACCGCTTCGGAATCCATCGGAAGCCGCCTGGTGCGCGGCACGGTGGGCGAGGCCACGCAGATGGTGCGAGAAGGCGAGTCGCTTCATGGTGCTCTGTCTGCAAACCGGGTGATGCCAGAGATGGCATTGGACATGATCGAAGTGGGGGAAACCAGCGGGGCGCTGGCCCCCATGTTGAATAGTGTGGCGGAGTTCTACGAGGAGGAAGTATCCCTGAAATTGGGTGCGCTGGTTTCCCTGATTGAGCCCGTTCTCCTGATTGTCATGGGGTTGGTGGTTGCCGGCATCTTGATTTCGCTGTATCTGCCAATTTTCTCGTTCTCGGTTTCTGGAACATCGAGGTAAGGTGAACACTTTCTATGGCCACAGCTGATCCCAATCTTCAAAATTCCGCTGTCGCTGCGGGTGGCCCTGTAGACCTGGAGCAGGAGCGGGCGCAAGCACGCCGTCTGGCGGCCAGGTATCGCTGTGGGTTTATTGATCTTCAGGAACAACGCATCGATGCGGACCTGTTTCGGACGATCCCTGCGGACTTGATGTTCCGCTACAACTTTGTGCCACTTGTGGTGCATGACGGGACGCTGGTGATCGCCGTGGCTGACCCCAGCATCGTCATCCTTAGCGACGAACTGCCGCTACTTCTAGGCAAGAAACTCACTTATAAGGTTGCCACTGCCCGCCAGATCGGCGACCTGCTGAAGCGAACGGAGCAGTCCCAGCGCGTGCTCGAGCAAGCCACCGAAGCCTTCACCCTGCAGGTCTCCAAGGAAGACGAGGAGGAAAGCGAAGAAACCATTTCCGGTGATCGCCTGACGAGAGATACCACCGTCAGCCCGGTGGTCCGCCTGGTGGAGACCATTATCTTCACCGCTCTCGAGCGCCGCGCGAGTGACATTCACATTGAAGCGCGCGACGCCGAAGTTGCCGTGAAATATCGCATTGACGGCGTCCTTCAGCATGCCATGCAACCCATTGCCAAGGAATGGCACTCGACGGTTCTGTCCCGTATCAAGGTGCTTAGCGACCTGGATATCGCCGAACGACGGGTTCCCCAGGACGGCCGTTTCCGCGTGAAGTACAAAGGCCGTTTTATTGATCTTCGCGTTTCCATTATGCCGGCCAGCCACGGCGAAGATGCCGTGCTTCGCGTTCTCGACAAGGAAACGCTCTCGGAGAAATTTCAGAGTCTTAGTTTGGACGTAGTCGGTTTTTCTCCGGAGGAGACCAAGAGCTTCCGGCGGTATATTCGCGAGCCTTATGGCATGGTGCTTGTCACAGGACCGACTGGCTCCGGGAAGACCACCACGCTGTATGCGGCAATTAATGAAATCAAGTCCGATGAAGACAAAATCGTCACCATCGAGGATCCCGTCGAATATCAGCTACGCGGCATCACGCAAATTCCGGTAAACGAGAAGAAGGGCCTGACCTTCGCCCGAGGGTTGCGATCGATCTTGCGGCACGACCCGGACAAGATCATGGTGGGAGAAATCCGCGATCAGGAAACCGCCCAGATCGCCATCCAATCGGCGCTCACCGGCCACCTGGTGTTCACGACGGTCCATGCCAACAACGTCACGGACGTCATCGGCCGTTTCATCAACATGGGGGTTGAGCCTTACAATTTCGTTTCCGCACTCAACTGTATCCTTGCGCAGCGGCTGGTTCGGCTCATTTGCCTGAAGTGCAAGCGGCCCAAAAAGCATACGGATCTTGAGTTGGCCGAATCCGGTATCGATCCGGCGACCGCCGGCAAATACCAGTTCGCGGAAGGCGCAGGTTGCCTGGAGTGCTCTGGGACGGGTTTCCATGGCCGCAGCGCAATCTGTGAATTGCTTGACTTGAGTGACCATATCCGTGAAATGATTGTGGATCGCAGGCCTACCTCCGAAATCAAGCGGGCGGCCATCGCGGGGGGAATGATTACCCTGCGCGAAAGTGCTCTTGCAAAAGTTCGCGCGGGTGTAACCACGCTGCGAGAAATTAATAAGGTGACGTTCGTTGAGTAGCGGAGCCGCAATCCGGGAAGGCATTTCCAAGTCGGACCTCGTTCATCGATTCTTCCGTTGGATGGACGATACGCCGCATCCACCGTTGGCGATTGAGATTTCGCCAGAGCGCGTAGCGGGTGTACGCTTCAGCCGGGCGGGCGCGCATGTTGCCTACGATATCGAGGTGCTGCCCAAAGGAGCCATTGTTCCTTCGGCCATCGAAGCAAATATGGCGAACGTTGCCGCGGTGAAGTCCGCCGTCGCCAGTGTGTGTCAAACGCTGGGTGCGAAGGACGAAGATGCGGCGCTGCTTGTGCCCGATCCTGTCATTCGCGTTTTTGTGCAACACTTCGAGGAATTCCCGCGCAGCGTGGAGGAGGCGGTTCCGATGCTGCGGTGGAAGCTGAAAAAGAGCGTGCCGTTCGAGGTGGAAGAGACACTGCTGTCGTACATGAGACAGGCGCCGAGAAGCGAGGGCGTGGACGTTGTGACCGCCATCGCGCGGCTTCGCATCATCAAGGAATATGAGGCAGTCTTGGAGGAGGCGTCACTCCGGCCGGGAGTGGTTCTGAGCACCACACTTGCTGCGGTTAACTTGCTTGAGGATCAGCAACCCACGTTGCTGGCACGCGTCGCGGGCACTTCGCTGACCACGGCGATCGTTCGAGAAGGGGTCTTGGCTGGCTACCGCTGCACTGAACTCCCCGTCCATACCGATGCCCTCACTCCGCACCTGCTTCTCGAGGAGATTTACCCACTGGCTGCATACTACCAGGATACCTGGCAGGAAGGCATTCAGGCTGTGCGAGTAGCCGGACTTGGAAATCGGCTGCAGGAATTCGTCCGTCCGCTTGAAGATGAATTTAAGTGCACGGTGCGATCCTTGCTGAGTGCTGCGGTTTCGGATGGAAACCTGCGCGCCGAAGCCCGGCCGCTGGCGGACCAGGAATTAGACGGCCTGGTTGGCTGGATGCTAAACCGGAATTAGAAGGGATTCGACGGAGAACCTCATGCGTGTCGGACTCAATCTTGCCACCAAGCCGCTGGTCAGCCATCGACGATTTCTGGTTGGCTCGACGTTGTTGGGAATCTTTGCCGGCGTGCTCTTTATATTTCTCGCTTGGCATTTTTACAGCCTACGCAAGGCCGATGAGGATTTTCGGGCGCACCTTGACAAGATCCAGCTACAGATGGAGCGCTTGCAGGAACAGCGGAGCGAACTGGAGCGCTTTTATGCGAAGGAAGAAAATCATCATCTCCAGGATAGGGCCAAGTTCATTGGGAGCGTCATCGAGGCCCGCAGTTTTAACTGGACCAAGATGTTCATGGACCTGGAAAAGACTCTGCCTCCCGGAGTCCACGTTCTGAGAATCGCCCCAACACTCGAAAATGGTTCGGCTGGCGTTAAATTTGTCGTTGGTGGCTCCTCCGAGGAATCGAAAGTGAAGGTACTGAAAGCATTTGAGGATTCCAGGTCCTTTACGCACGTCGAACTTAGTTCGGTGGGGACGCCCAGACAGGGTGGCGGCACCGCCACTTCGGATGTGTTTGAAGTGGAATTCTCGGCGATTTATACGGGTATCTAAGCATGCGCAATTTTAAGACAAAGAAACAAGTGATTGTGGCATGCCTTGCGATCCTGCTTTTGGCGGATGCTTCGCTGATTTATTTCAGTGTCAAACTTTCTTCGCCTGCGAACGATCGCCAGCAGATCCTGCTGGCGCAAACACGCCAATTAGCGTTAGTGAAGGCGGATGTTGAGCGTGCTTCTAAGATCCGCGAAACCATTCCCGAAATATTGAAAAAATTCGATCAGTTTGAGTCAACGCTTCTGCCTGCTTCGCAAGGATACTCGGTCATTCTCCAGGAAATGGATCAATATGCTCACGATACGCACCTGATTGTTGAAGGCGTCAAATATAATCACAAAGACGTGACTGGACGTAACCTGACGGAATTGAGTCTGGATGCGTCCGTCAGTGGGGACTATGACGGGATTGTCAGTTTCCTGAATCATCTGCAACGCTCCAAGAATGTGTATATTGTGGACTCGCTGGCAGTGGATACACTGGCGTCCGAACACGGGCCGGCGGGGGCATTGCGAGTCTCGTTGCATTTGCGGACCTATTTCCGGAACGTGTGATGGCCCAGACGAAGCAACAGAAAGAACGAATCGTGCTAGCCGTGCTGCTGGTTGTAGCGGCCGTGGTTTGGTACGCCTACTTTGGGAAGGGAAAGACGGCGGTCGGCGGCGTGACCGCGGCGGGGACCTACACTCCCATTGACGCCGAAGACTATAGCGTGATTTTCAAAGACCTGGGCGAATCCCAATCAACGGTATACAAACCGTCCGGCCGCAATATTTTCGTCGCCGGCCCTGCTCCGGTTTCGCCTTCGGCCGTGGTCGAGGTGAAAGCAACGAAGTCCGCACTGGAGCTACCCACTGTCCATCCACCGCCTGAACCCCCTGCGCCGGTACTCAGCATGAAATTTTTTGGGTATGGGTCGTTGCCTAACAACGGTCCGCGGCGCGCGTTTCTGCTGGATGGCGAGGATATTCATATTGTGGAGGAAGGCGACACTGTCCAGAATCACATTCGGATAACGCATATCGGCAATGACCGCATCGAATATGAAGACACAGTTACTGGCAAGAAGAACTCGACGAATCTGGAGATGCCCCCACAAGCATGAAGCAGAGTTTGCATTATCGACGCGCGCGCAGGGCTGAGTCAGGGTACGCCCTGCTGATGGTTATGTTTATCCTGGCGCTACTGGTTATCGCCATGGCCGAAACCGCGCCAACCGTGCTGAGCAAGATCCAGCGCGAACGAGAAGCGGAAATGGTCTGGCGAGGGAAGCAATATACTCGCGGCATTCGCATGTACTACCTGAAAATGAATCGATTTCCCACATCGCTGGACGATCTAACCAAGCCTAAAACGGGCATTCGTTTCATGAGGCAAGCCTACAAAGATCCCATGAACGAAGTGGATGGCTCCTGGAGACTAATTTACGTGGGTCCGAACGGTCAACTCATCGGTAGCCTGAGCGATCGCAGCATTGGCATGAGCGGGCAGTTAGGTGGCTCGGGAACGGCTGGGACTCAGGCGGGCGGGTCCTCGTTTTTCTCTACCGGAAGCGGGTCTGGATTTAACAACTCCTCTTCTACTTCGTTCGGTTCTACCGGGTTTGGCACCAACCAGGCTGCGGGAAACACTCAAATTGGCGCAACCGGAACCACCTTCGCGAATGGCACATCGCCGACTAACTCCACTGGGACAGGCGATAATTCCACGTTTGAGGATCCCGGCCAGCCGCACTCGCTTGCCGGCCCCATGGATGCCAGCAACACAATCGGGGGAAACATCATCGGCGTGGGGAGTAAGGTCAACAAAAAATCTTTCCTGGTGTACGAAAAGGCGAAAAATTACAGGCTCTTTGAGTTTATCTGGGATCCTTCGAAAGATACGACCGTTGGGCGCGCCTCAACCGGGATAGGCACGCCGGTGAACGGCATGAACCCTGCGGGAACAGCCAGCCCGAACTCGCCCTTTTCTAACGGGATGAACCCCGGGCAGAATCCAAACCAGCAGAATCCGAATCCCTCGCAGAATCAGAACCCGAACAGCAATCCCGATCCGAACGGGATGCCGCCGCTCCAGGCTCCGCCGCCCAGTCAATAGCTAATTTTTTAGATTTGTGGAAGTGTTCTCAGCCAGGTTGCTTCTGCGCGGTGGTTTCCGCTTTGATCTTGGCATAGCTCTTGGCAATCCGCTGCACGTACTTCATCGTTTCCAGATAGGGGGGAACACGCCGGCCATATTGATCCACGCGCTCTGGACCGGCATTATAGGCGGCCAGAGCCAACGTCAGGTCGTGGTATTTCGCAAGTAGCTCCTTCAGATAACGGGTTCCGGCGTTCACGTTCTCCTCGGGGTCAAAAATGTTTTTCACGCCGAACCTCGCCGCGGTCTGCGGTAAGAGCTGCATCAAGCCACTCGCCTTTTTGGGTGAGACTGCCTTCGCGTTGAAGTTCGATTCCACCGCCACCACGCAATGAATCAGGTCGGCATCCATGCCGTAGCGCGCCGCTGCCGCGCGAATGACCTTTTCAAATGGTGTTTTGTCGCTCAAGGGTTCTTCGATAGGATCAAAAATCTCTTCAGGCTCGATGCCCACAATGTCACTCAGGGGAACCTCGGCGACACCGCCTTTGAGGTGCAAGATGTAGCGATCAGGGAGGATCTCGTAGCCGGTCACATCCAGCCGCGCGCCGCTGCGCAGCACCACGTAGTCCGCGCGAGCCAAAGTCCCCCCGCCTAGAAGGAGAACGAAGACCACAATTCCACCAGCCAGAAATTGTCGTATCGACACGCTCACCCCAAGCTCTCGGCGAGAGCAAATCGCTCAATAGCTGCAGCCACGCCGTCTTCGTCGTTCGAGCGCGTGACATGCCATCCGCGTTCTTTCAGTTCTGGAACGCTGTTTTCCATCACTACGGGCACACCTGCAAAGGATAGCATCTCCAAATCGTTATGATTGTCCCCAATGGCCAGGATTTCCTCGGGAACGATGGCCCGGGCGACTGTCCATTCGGCCAGGGTCGTGCCTTTGGTCACGCCTGGATGAATCACGTCGATCATGGAAAAGTCGCGATCCTCGTAGATGGTCACGGACAGAGCGAAGTCCTCGACAAACTGGACGTGTCGTAGGGTCAGTTCGACTTCTCTCATGGATGCCACGGATCCTGTGAACATCACTTGGATGGGATCCTCGATTAGGCAGTTCTCTAGGGGCGTGGCCTCCGCCAGGAATTCGCGGTTCCGCTTGTAGTAGCCGCCGCGCGTCGGGTCTTCCCAATCGATCGACTGCAAGATGACTTGATTCGCCTGTGGTCGATCAAATACGACCGCAGTAGCTTCTCTCCATGACTCGGCGGCCTGAAGGACGCGACGTGCAGTTTCTCGTGGCAACAGATGGCGAAGCAATGTGTTGCCCTCTTTTGTGCGCACCAGAGCGCCGTTATTCACGATCATCGTGAGTGGCGCGTCGATTTGTTTGGCCACCGGCATCGCGAAGTCATACCTGCGCCCGGTTACAAGTGCTACCTCGACGCCGCGGCGGGTGGCTTCGGCAATGGCCGCACGATTTGCCGGAGAGACTTCAAATCGGCTGTTCAGAAGCGTTCCATCGATATCGAGGGCAATGAACCGTATCGCCATACATCTAGTTTACCGGAATCGTTGTCGGAGCCCTCGAAAAGAGCGGCTTTTCGTTGTGCGGAAAGAAACAATTTGGTTGTGCTAAAATCCCGCTCTCATGGCCACTCATCGGTTGTATTACGACGATTCCTTTCTCCGAAATTTCACCGCACGCGTTCTCTCCTGTTCGCCCGCAGAGCCGGTTTCCACCGAATCCGGCACCAAGCCTGCGTGGGAGGTGTTCTTGGACCGCACAGCGTTTTACCCCGCCTCGGGAGGACAGCCCCACGATCTCGGACGTCTGGGTGAGGCCGTAGTTATGGACGTGCGCGACGAGGGCGAAGAGATCGCACATATCGCGGATCGCGAACTCATTCCCGGCGTGGTCGATGGGTGCGTGGATTGGGCGCGGCGGTTTGACCACATGCAACAGCATACTGGGCAGCACCTGCTTTCGGCTATGTTCCAAGAGCGGTTTGGCTTGCCAACTGTGTCGTTCCACTTGGGCAGCGATGTATGCACGATTGATCTGCGCGGGCCGAAACCATCGGTGGATGTGTTGCGCGGGGCACAACGCGCCGCGAATGCGATTATTTTCGAGGATCGCTCCGTACTTGTGAGGTACGGCACCGCCGACCAACTGGCGCAACGCGGTGTGCGTAAAGAGGTCGACCGGGAAGGCATTCTCCGAGCCGTTGAAATTGACGCGGCGGATTTGCAGCCGTGCGGAGGCACTCACGTCAAGAGCACCGGACAGATCGGCCTGGTGTTGACTCGGCGCTTCACGATGATTCGCCAGGACTGGCGAGTGGAATTTGTGTGTGGAGGGCGCGCCGAACGCTTCGCAGCGGGAGATTTTCAGTTGCTCCGCGCGATTGGCGAGCGACTTAGCTGTGCTCCCGAAGAAACTCCGGCAGCAATCGAGAAAAGTCTTGCGGAGCGCGATGCCAGTTCCAAGAGTCTGCGGACCGCCTTGCAACAACTGGCCGAGGTTCGCGCGAAGTGCATGATTGCGGGCGCCCAGGCGGGGGGCGATGGGTTGCGGGTTGTTGCGGAAGCGTTGCGAGAAGAAAATGCCGAATTGCTCTTGCCACTTGCTAGCGAGCTTGCCAAGAACGAGAAGATGGTTGCATTGCTCATCCATGAAGGCACGGGGCAATTAGTGTTCGCCCAGTCGCCGGGGGCAGGGAAGGACCTGAGCGCTGTCCTCAAGCAGTTGGTTGCCACAATTCCTGCGAAGGGGGGCGGGACGCGGGATTTCGTGCGAGCTAAGGTCATCGACCCATCGCAGTGCGGCTCCGCCCTGGCGCTTGCCAGACAGCTTCTGCGAACGGAATGAGGGAGGCGATGGTTGCTGCAATCCGCACTGTTACACGGATCGATAACCGCCTGAAAGCACGTCACTTATTTAGCATGACGCAAGGCGCCGAGACAGGCCCATGGGACAATTATCCGCTGGCAGCTAGGTATCCTGGCTCTGTGAAAAAGGCACCTTCCTCCGTTGACCAGGGGATGGTGCATCCCTAAGATGAAGCGACCCGAACCGCGAACATCTTCAAGCAGCTCTTAGCATGCGTCGAGCAAGACTGGAATCGCGATTTTAATGCTGCGCAGACACCGTGACTGACTCTCTGAGGGCGAAACACGCTTCCGCCGCTAAACTAAGCCTAGCCCGCCAACTTGGGCTGTTCGACGTGACCATGCTGGTGATGGGTGGTATCGTCGGTTCCGGCATATTTATCAATCCGTACGTGGTCGCGCAACGCGTGCATACCCCCGGATTGATACTGGCTGCTTGGACTCTCGGCGGAGTTGTGGGTATTGGCGGCGCCTTCATCTGGGCGGAGTTGGCGGCTACGCTGCCCGAAGTGGGCGGCCAGTACGCTTACTTGCGCGAGGCCTATCACCCGGCGGTCGCATTTCTGTACGGATGGGTTCTGCTGCTAGTAATCCAGACCGGAGGGATGGCGGCGGTAGCGATCACTTTCGCGCGATATTTTGTTGAACTGACGGGATTGCAGGCGCCCGACTGGGTGATTGCAACCGTTGCACTCGCTGCGCTTACGATCATCAACTGCTTCGGCGTAAGGAGCGGCGGACGCACGCAAAGTGTGCTGATGGTGGTAAAAATCGTGACCATCTCCGCGCTGGTGATCGCCGGGCTGGCGTTGACCGGCAGGCATTCGATGGTAACGACAATTGCGGAGCGGGAATGGTCGCTGACATCGTTTGGCGCCGCGATGGTGCCAGTGCTGTTCGCGTACGGGGGATGGCAGACGGCCAATTTTCTAGCCGCGGAAGTGAAGGAGCCTAGGAAAAACTTACCGCGTGGACTATTGCTGGGAGTTCTCGGCGTTGTGGTGCTTTACTTGGGCGTAAACTGGGTGTGTCTTCGCGCGCTCGGGCCACAGGCGCTGGCGGCAACAACTACCCCCGCGACTGCCGTGATGCGGATGGCCTTAGGCCAGCGGGGCGCGATGTTCATTGCCGCGGCAATCGCTATCTCTACGCTGGGGTTTCTAAGCCAGTCGATCTTGACGGGGCCCCGTGTGTACTTTGCGATGGCCGATGATGGGCTATTCTTTCAGGCGATCGCCTGGCTTGATCCGCGGACGCGTGTACCGGTCGTGGCCATCGTCTTGCAGAGCGTGTGGACGATGGTAATCGCGCTTTCCGGGCACTATGAGCAGATATTGAATTACGTGATCTCAATGGATTTCTTGTTTTTCGGGCTGACAGCGACAACGATCTTTGTATTCCGCAGGCGGGCCACGCGCGGAGAGAGGAAGGGCGGACAGGGTTATGCCATGCCGGGTCACCCGGTAAGCACAGTTCTGTTCGTGGCGATATGCTGGTGGGTGGTTGGGAACACGGTGTACCGCTATCCACAGAATAGTCTTATCGGTTTTGCGCTGCTGTTGGCGGGCATTCCGGTGTACTGGTTCTGGAGTCGGCGGGCGCGGCCACGAACGGCTGGCGCATGATCGCTTCTTTTGCAAAGAGGAGAACCCGGGGATGAGTAATTTGCGGTCAGAAGCAGCGTCACGCTATCTGGCATGGGCTAAGCGCAAGCCGAATGCCCGCTTCAACCTTGCAGTCAGTGGCGTATTGGACTATCCGCTGGCTGAATTGCCGGTGCGCATCGAAGATCTGGAGGTCGCCGGGGACGCACCGTATGGCTATCAACCGCTAATGGAGCGGCTGGCGGCAAAGGCGAGCGTGCACAAGGAATGCGTCGTCTACACGCTGGGAACATCGATGGCAAACTTCGTGGCCCTTACGGCACTTGTGCATCCCGGCGACGAGGTCCTGATCGAACGGCCAACGTACGACCCGCTGCTGACAATCCTCGATCATATTGGTGCCAAGGTACGCCGGCTCGAGCGTCGCGCGGAGAAGGGATTCAAGCTCGAGCTTGAAGAGCTTGATCGCGAACTTACGCCGCAAACGCGTCTCGTGATTCTCTGCAACCTGCACAACCCGAGCAGCGACCTGACCGATGAGAGAACTTTGCAGCAGGCAGGCGCGATGGCGGCCAAAGTAGGGGCACGTGTCTTAGTAGATGAGGTGTACCTGGAGGCAATGTTCGACCAGGCGTGGCGTTCTGCGTTTCATCTGGGTGCGAATTTTGTAGTCACCAGCAGTTTGACCAAAGCGTATGGACTGAGCGGCATACGCTGCGGCTGGATTCTGGCGCAGGCCGACCTGGTCCAGCGGATGTGGCAGATCATCGATTTTACCTACGGAATCCCGGCGCATCCAGACGAACTGCTCGCTGTGATCGCCCTTGAAAATCTCGATCGGGTGCGCGATCGCGCGCGTACCCTGTTAGAAACGAATCGTGCGCTGGTTAACGAATTCCTTTCCAAACATCCAGACCTCGAGTGTGGGCCCAGCCGCTTCGGCACTACCCTGTTTCCGCGGTTGAAGTCAGGCCGTGCTGCCGAATTTGTGAGAATACTGCGGGAACAGTTCGAGACCAGCGTTGTCCCGGGCGAATTTTTCGAGCAGCCGGAGCACTTCCGGCTTGGGTTTTGTGGAACTACAGAGACGGTACGCGGCGGGCTGGATAGGCTGAGTGCCGCACTTGCAGCCTTCCACTCCCTCTCGCGTTAGGAAGAATCAGATATTACTTGCCGATGTACCGATGCTAACGGCAGCGGCGTGAGATGGGCGGGTTTAATCGGCTACTTGTTCGTAGGCGTGTTCGCCGAGTTGGGACTCGTCCAATCCGACCTCTTCGGTGAGTTCGGTGACTTTGACGGGCGTGAACAGGTCGATGATCCGCAGCATGGCATAGGTGAAGGTGAAGGCCCACACCGAGGAGAAGACACCGGCGGCCACCTGCTTCAGCAGGAAGATGGGGTCGCCGGCCAGAAGGCCGTTGGCGCCGTCGGGGTTAAATTCCTTGGTGGCGAAAATGCCGAGCATGACTATGCCGAGAAATCCGCCGACTCCATGGACTCCCCATACGTCGAGCGCGTCGTCCCAGTGCAGCTTGTTCTTCATCTCCACTGCGTAATAGCAGACTACGCCGGAAACGATGCCAATGATGACGGCAGTGGTGGGGGAGACATAACCGGCTGCGGGCGTGACTGTAGCCAAACCTGCGACGGCACCGGTGAGGAGTCCGAGGAATTTCGGTTTTTTCTCATTCAGCCAGGAGACCATCAACCAGGCAATGGCGGCGAAGGATGCGGCCACGTCTGTATTGAGGAACGCGGTGGCGGTGACGGAATCCACGCGCATCTCGCTGCCAGCGTTAAAGCCATACCAGCCGAACCAGAGGAGACCAGTACCGAGGGCGACCAAGGGGATGCTGTGAGGTCCGCGATCAATCACGCGGCGCTTGCCCACATACAGCACACTGGCCAAGGCAGCCATACCCGCGATGTTGTGGACTACAATGCCTCCGGCGAAGTCTTTTACGCCCCACTGCTGTAGAAAGCCTCCACCCCAAACCATATGCACGAAGGGGAAGTAGACGAAGGTCAGCCAGCCAGTCAGGAAGAGCATGTAGGCTTTGAAGCTGACGCGATTGGTGAACGCGCCGGAGATGAGCGCGGGGGTAATGATAGCGAACATCATCTGATAGGCGATAAACACGAGAGCGGGGATAGTGTCATTGGGAGAGGGGGTGTTCAAACCGATGCCCCGGAGAAAGGCGTTGTGGAAGTTGCCGATGACTCCATGCCAGTCGCCGCTGAAGCACAGAGAGTAGCCATAGAGATACCAGATGACGGTGGTCCAACCCATGGACACAAAGCTCTGGATCATGATGGCCAAGACGTTTTTTCGACCGACGAGACCGCCATAAAAAAAGGCCAAACCTGGGGTCATAAGCATAACCAGGCTGGTACACAGAATCATGAAGCCGGTATTGCCGGTATCGAGATGTGGCATGCAGTCCTCCAAGTGAATTGTCTTGAAGAAACCTCGCGGAACGGCGAGCGGGGGTCCGGAGTTCGGAACGAAGGCGCAGTTGGAGGGCCCACAGACCCAGTTGCGCAAAACTCGAGATAACAGTGAGAGGCTGGACCCAAACAAGAGGACGCGCAGTGTTGGCCGTCACAACGAATTGTGATGGGTGAACAACGACAGGACAGGACGACGGCCTTGGCTCAAAGGACACAGTAGCGATACGCCGGGAAGTATGGCAAGCTGTCCGCATGGGAAACCGAGACAAAGGAAATCGCGAAAAAAAGAAGCCCAAGAAACAAGTTCCTAAGGTGGCACCGCCGAGGCGGGACGAGCACGTGTTCCCTTCACCCGTTGCCCCGAAACCCACCGAAAATCACTAGGGCAGCCCGGGCTCAAGATTCGTCGGCGCGCGGGCAGATGCTGGCGGGCAGGTCAAGACTGGGGTTGTGTTTGGACTGGGTGTCGTGCCCCAATCAGCGATTTTCGAAAAAGACAAATCACAGAGGTTGCGGTGAACAGCGAGTGCTGGTGTGTTTCTCAGCAACGAAATACTCAAGCGTGCCCGCACCGATGAGACGGAGTAAGGGAGTCGGTAGTAGGATGGGCAGTCGAGATAGTAAGTGGTACGAATAAGAGAGTGGAAGGACAGGAGGACCGATGAGATTGGTGCGGAGTGGTTTGCTGGCTTTGGCTGGGATTTTTGCAACAGCCGGGCTGGCGGTCGGGCAGACGGTGCCACAGAAGCCAGAACTGCCGGTGGAGAAGTGGACAGGGAAGACGATCATGTTGATCGGAGCACACGCGGATGATGACGCACTGTCTCACGGGACGTTGGCAATGTTGCAGGCGCATGGAAATCAGGTGTACATCGTGACGCTTACGACGGGGAACGTGGGCACGCAAGACCCGAAGCTATCCCGGACGCAACTGGCGGAAATCCGGCGTCAGGAAGAACTGGAAGCGCTGAAGGAGTTAGGAATTCCCGGGGACCACTACATCAATCTTGGATATGACGACGGGATGTTGGAATTCGAAGACCGCAAAGCAGTAGTGGAAAACTTGGTGCGGTGGATACGGAAGCTACGGCCGGATGTGCTGTTTGCTTGGGATCCGGGGAAGAACTTTCAGCGTTGGCACAAATCGGACCATCGCGCGGCGGCGTATCTGGCCGCAGATGCGGCGCGCGCGGCAATGTGGCGGCTGCTCTTTGAAGGCCAGATTACGCAAGAGGGACTGAAGGAGTTCATGGTCCCGGAATACATGTTTTATAACGATTACGATTTTCAGGATGAAAATGTATGGGTGGACATCACGGATTATGTGCAGAAGCGCGTGAACGCGGACGCGCATTACATCAGCCAGTACGGGCCGGGATGGAAGAACTACAATGCGAATCCGAGCGAAGAGGAAGTGAAGGAAATGAAGGCCTGGGCGCTGGACACGATTCGCACCCGGGATGGAAAGCGGACGGAAGGGTTCAGGTATTATCGCGGATTTCCAGACGCGATGGGAAAGTAAGGCCTAGGGCTAGCCACCTGGTTCGGGAATAGGCTCAATGCGGCCCAGGAGGAATGCGTAACCGACGATGCCAAGGGCGAGAATGACGGCGGCGGTGACGAAGGCCGAGGCGAACGAGTGCGTTGCGGATACGATATAACCGGTGATGATGGGTGCCGAAATTGCGGCCAACTGTCCGGAGAGATTGGCAATGCTGGCGAGTGTCCCCACACTGTCGCGAGGAGCGATGAGCGAGGGCACCGTCCAGGCCACCGGCGCCGCCGCCGCAAGGCCGCCTAAGGCGAGGCTAATCCACAGGAGGGCAGTTGTGGGACTGTGTGGGTGAACTGCGCCAAAGATGGCAAGGCCGAATCCCGTGCCAAGGATCAGGACGGACTGGCGCACGCGATTCGCATTCCAACCGCGCTGAATTAGAAAGTCAACGAGCCATCCCCCAACCACAATGTCAGTGACTGTAGCAAAAAGCCATGGCGCGGCCGTGTAAAACGCTGAATGCAGAAGATCCATGTGGTGGGCAATGGAAAGATAAGTGGGGAGCCAGGTGAGTAGCAGGTAGAAGCTGTAGTTGTACGCGCCCCAGCCAAGCGCTAAGCCATACACCTTGGGCTGACCCAACAAATAG
>Ga0181526_10002126_pt1 | contig 17642 bp, 14 predicted proteins | sample PEATcosm2014_Bin_35_FD_119750 | JGI IMG/M metagenome (GOLD analysis project Ga0181526, IMG submission 119750) | Peatland microbial communities from MTU Mesocosm Facility, Houghton, MI, USA - PEATcosm2014_Bin06_30_metaG | ecosystem: Environmental > Terrestrial > Soil > Wetlands > Peat | place...
AAAGCTGATGTTGCCTACCGTTTCCTTATCTACCGGAAACTCGTACGTTCCGACGGAGCCAATCTTGACGGCCTCAAGCTGGCTCGCGGTTAGCTCTACGGTCGTACTGGGTTGCTGTGTTGCAATCACTGCGTTGGCCGGCCGTGGTGTGCTCTCATTTGCGTGCGAATTAGTTTCGCATTTCAGAAGGACTGCACCGGCCGCCAATGCCAGCATGGCACCGCTCGCACTGGCTACCTTCTTGAGCGATAAACGACGCCCCATGATTAAATGCCTCCAAGCGTGCTCCATCGAAAGCCGCTAATTTCGTGTACCTATGTCACCTTTATAGAAGAGAAGTGAGGATTTGAGAGCCCTGTCTTCCGTCCCAGAGAGGCTATCTTCCAGGCATCGGCAACCTATCTTTTGGTCGCTTGCAGGCTAGCGTTCGTTCGTATCCATTACACTGGGGGGTGCACACCCCGCAGCTGTTCTGGGAAGTGTGCATTCGCGCTATGGAATTCTCGTCGATCTATTCCGAGGGTAACCGGCGACGGTTCCTGATCACCGCCGCTCTTCTCATGGTGGCGATAGCTATCATCGATTGGCAGACGAAACCATTTATTTCCATCGGATTTCTGTATTTGTTTCCGATTCTTCTAGTTGCAGGTTTCTTGCCTCGCTGGGAAATCATTTTCGTGGCGCTTATCTGCTCGGTGCTCCAGGAACTGTTCAGTGAACTCCCATCCAGTGAAGCCATCTACCGGCTATTCATGGCGTTCGCGGGATTTTCTGGCACTGGCTTGTTTGTGTCGGAGATCATCCGGAACCGTCAGATGGCGCTGGACCATTTATCTGAGGTGGAAAAGCAAATTGAACTGCGAAAAGAGGTCGAGGGGCAGTTGCAAATGCTGGTCGAAAGCAGCCCGGTTGCCATCGTTACCATCGATTCCAACGGGATCATCCTTCTGGCCAACGAAGCAAGTCAGAATCTTCTGTCTACGGGAGGGATCTCAATCGTTGGACTGAATATCGTTGAGTTTCTTCCTGCACTGCAGGCGGCCGTGCAAACTCAGCGCTCGCGCCAATTCCGCACGGAACTCCGATGCAGGGGAACGCGAAAGAACGGGGAGGTATTCTTAGCTGCGGCATGGTTCTCGACCTACCTGACAGAGCGAGGGCCAAGGTTAGCCGCCATCATCGTCGATCTTTCTGAGGAATTGCGGGACCGCGAAGATTTGAGTCTGGACCACTTGTTGAAGAACACAAAGATTCTCATGAGCGGGATCACCCACGAGATTCGCAACCTGTCTGGCGCTATCCTCGTTGTACACAAGAATCTGTCGCGCCTGCCCAGTTTGCAGAACAATGAAGATTTCCGGGCGTTGGGGACACTGCTTGAAGGTCTCGGACAGCTCTCGGAAATGGAATTGCGGCCTGCCGTAGACCAGCCTCTGGATGCTATCGAACTCTCCACTGTCTTTGACGAACTTCGCGTTCTGCTCGAACCTTCCTACCACGAAGCCGCAATTGAAATTGCCTGGAGGCTGCGGGACGACATGCCCTTGGTTTTCGCGGATCGTTATGGTTTGGCGCAGGTTTTTTTGAATCTCTCCCTGAATAGCCTCCGCGCCATGGCGACCACGCAGCGGAAACTTTTGACGATTAGCTCTTCCGTGGAATCCAATTTTGTGGTCATTCGTTTTGAAGATTCCGGCATCGGCGTCACTTCGCCTGATTCTTTGTTCAAGCCGTTTCAGCAGGGCGCCGATGCCACGGGGTTGGGCTTGTATGTTTCCCGCGCCATCGTGCGCAGTTGTGGGGGAGACCTCAATTTCGAACCACGCCCTGAAGGTTGCTGCTTTGCAGTCCGTTTGGCTAGAGTTACCGAAAGGCAGGAAGCTGCACATGAGTAAGGCTGGTCAGAAAACAATCCGTTTGCTGATCATCGATGACCACGCTCTTTTCCGTGAGAGTGTCTCCCGACTCCTCCAGTCAGAAGCCGGGTTTGAGGTGGTCGGTGATTGTGGATCGGGTACCGAAGCCCTGCGCATCCTGAAGTCATCGGGAGAAATTGACGTAGTGTTGCTGGACCTGGATCTCGGCCAAGAACGCGGCGCGGACTTTCTGGATAAGCTCCAAAAGGCGCATTTTGGAGGAAAGGTGCTCCTCGTAACCGCCGGAGTGAATGACAACGAAGTTCCTGCCTTGATCCGAAGGGGCATTGCCGGAATTTTCCTGAAGCACGGTTCGCCTGCTTCACTGATTCAGGGAATCCGCGAAACGGTAGAAGGTAAGGCTTTTTTTGAGCAGGATTTGCTTCGAAGGGTTTTGGGACGGACGGACGCGGTCAACGTTGACGAGCCTCGCCCCAAATTCACCGAACGCGAAAGACAGGTGCTTTCGTACGTCTTTGAAGGACTTGCCAACAAGCAGATTGCTGATCGACTGGAGATATCTGAGACCGCGGTCAAGGCCTCTCTGCAGCAACTCTTCGCCAAAACCGGGGTCAGAACACGGAGCCAATTGGTTCGTGTGACGTTAGAACAATACCGAGACCAACTCTAATTCGCACCTGTGTCTTGTGCTTGGCGATGTGCAGTACTCGTGCCCATCGTTGCCTGGCTCGGTGGTGTGAGTCATCTCTCGTGGTTTGGTATGAGGGATTCGGACACCTCCCACTTCCAAGAAGTACATCCGGCGTACACCTGAGCCTCGCCGCCCAAGATCAACACTAGAAAACATCATTCTTAAAAGGATTTCCGTGAACCGGGGAGGACTCGAACCTCCAACCCGTTCTTCTCAATGAGACTAGCATTTAGCTGATTCTTATAGTCTCTTCCTGCGTCATACATCATGGTTTTATGGGGTGTTTGGGGAGTTTCGTTCTCGACCCAGCGATAGCTTTTCGACGGCCTTGCTCTGGTCGTCGCAATAGTCTGACTCGTGGAACTCATTGAATCATTCAATCGTCGGAACTATTCCATGCTGAATTGTTAATAGTTGACCCTTTCCCCCGGCGTTTGGCTGTGAATAATTCTCTATTTCAGGGTTGCCCAGGCTAAACCGTCCGGCTCGCCGCCAACATCGATGTGGCTCGTAACCTCGAGGGTCTTCAGATCCAGTACAGCGACATAATTGTCAGGCCCACAGGCGATGAAGGCTCGACTGTCTTCAGGGTCCATCAGAATGCCAGCGGCTCCGTGGCCAATTTTCACTCGCTTGAATTCTTTGCGTGACGCTGCATCGTAGATGAGTAGATCGCCATCGCCCAGACTTGAAATCAGCACAAGCCTTCCGTCAGGAGTGAACTTCAGCCGATTTGCACCGAACGTCCTCGAGTTCAGCGTAGCTGTCACGGCCCGTGTCGTGAGGTCAACCACTGAGAGGGTGCCGTCCTGCGCATTCGCCGTCCACAGCTCGCGTCCATCCGGCGATACATCAAATCCTTCGTCGCCTTTGCCAACCGGAATGACGGTCTCACTCCAATCCATGCGCGGTTGATTCCCTGCTGATGGAGGCGGAGGAGGTCCCATCGGGGGCAGAGTAACCTTCTCCAGAATGCTGACCGTCGCAGAGCCAACGTTGGTTGTATAGATCTGCTTCTCATCGCGAGTTACGTAGAGCATGTGCGTCCGGTTCTGGCCGGTGCCCATAATCCAATCGATCTTGGCGGACACAGGATCATAGGTTGCGATGGCCTTCGCACCTTCAGCAGTGAACCAGACCTTTCCTCCAGCAAACGCGAGTCCGTGCGGGCCATTCAAGGCTCCCGTATCGATGTCGGGCAGCGCTCTCTGCCCGACCAGGTCGATAACGGAAAGCGCATGGTAGCGCCCACCACCATAGATAGAGACATAAGCCGTCTTCCCATCGGAAGACGCGATCACTTCGTGGGGATCTGCACCGACCGGAGCGCGTGCCATGACCTTCAGGGTCTTCGGATCCACTATCGCGAGTGTGTGATCACGCTTGGAAAGCGCCAGCAGCGACCGGTTCGGCTTCGCTTGAGCAAAACCTCCGATCGCGGCGGCGAGCAGCAGCGCCATTGCGGCACTGGCGAAAACCGATTGGGGAGTTTTGAATTCCATGATTTCACTCCTTTGACTTTGGTGTTCGAGCGCGGTTGTCTGCCATTTGGGTCGTACTCATGTTGCGGACTGTACGATATCCCACGACATGGCATGGAAACCATCTGAATCGCAATTTCCTCAGATGTAGATCCTTCCCGGACAAGTGGTGCATAGTACCCAGAGGATGGTTACACTTCCCATTGCCAATCAGAATGCAGATCCGACTCAGTCAGGCGTGCCCAGACGTAACCTTGCCAAAGACGCGGCAGTAGTTTCCCCCGCCGACTCTAGCGATATCTTCCAGCGCAAAGCCCTGCGCAAGCATCTCACCGACCACCGCTGGGAAGAATCCTCCTGTCAGGCCTGGCCAAGCCCTATTGGTACCCGAACCCAGACGCGAGGAGAGTAGATCCGTGTCCGTACCGATACCGACGTGCTCCATACCGATCGCGTCCACCATTGCCTTGATGCTCTCCACGAACTCTTTCAGCGAGTCAGTCAGATGAGTCCACACGCCGACCACGCCCCCGGCGTCAGCCACGACCTTCGCGTGATCCTTGCTGATCAACCGTGGCTTCATGCTCTCTGCCATCCTTGGGTTTCTGCCCGTCCAGCTGTCTAGGTTCGTGTGGGACACGATGAACGGCTGCGTGGCCACTTTCAATGCGCCCACCACTGTCTCTTGGCTGGCGTGGGCCATGTCCACTACGATGCCTAGGCGGTTGCACTCCTTCACAACCTCTGCACCAAACGGTCTTAAGCCGTTCAGGTGAGCTTGCCCCGTGTTCGTGTCGCCCAGCGGCGTTACCATGTCGTCTCGCTCGTGAAGCAGTTGAAGGTTCCGCAGGCCGCGTTTGTAAGCCTCCTCGATGCGCTCCAGATGGCCTTCGATGAAGTGTGACCCTTCCACCGTCTGAATGATCGTTGGCCGACCATTCTCATGCGATGCCTGCAGGTCTTTCAGGTTCAGCGCACGGCGAATGTGTCTTTTCTCCAGCTGCAAGTCGATCGCGTCGAGCCAATGAAGGAAGTTGACTCGCGCATCGCCTGGCTTCTCATTGCCAGCGAAATCCAAAACAAAGCTGGCGCAGACGGCGGTAAGCCCTGACTGCTTGAGTTCGTCTGCGATGAAGAGTTCGGGCCCCTGCTGTTGTTCCTGCGGGCGCTGTGGCGGGCCTTCCTGTGGTGGGGCCTGCTGGTGATGTGGTTCCGTCCCCGCCGGATAGACATGGTTGTGCATGTCGATGCCAAGGGTCTTGGAAAGAACCTGTGCGACGCGCCGATCGACTCCCTCGGCTGCGGCATTCCACCACGCCGGGCCGATCAACATCGCTCCGCCAGCACTCGTTGCGGTTCTTAGAAAGTCTCGCCGCGAAGGATCCGAATAACTGTTCCTCGCCATATTGCTCCTGTGCATATTTCTTGTCGCCTTCCCCGTTGCCAGAGTTTAACGCCGTCATCACCAGCATGCGGAAGAACCCGTTACTTGCCGAGTCAGGCTAGGGACGCAGAGGCCGCGAACGCAGCGCCGCGACAATTTCTTTCTGATGCATAGCGCGAGCTGACACCCCAATCCTCACTCGCCGTCACGACAACAGAATGGATCTAGGAATAGCGAATACCCCAGAGCCTCTCAACATGACTTGGGCTGTAGAGCGCAGCGAATATTTTCGCTTCTTCCAGTCGCCGGGGATGTTTCTTCTCTTGACTCTTCCCTTTATAGAACGACGTTACCGGAGATGTGTGGGTCCCAATACGAATGCGAATGTAACATCTTCGTCATAAACGCATAGTTACGCGCGTACTCTTTGCTTCTCTATCGGCGCACGAACTCGTCTCAGCACTGCTCATCCATAAATGAATTCGTGCTTCTTATCGAGTCGGCCCAGCTTCGGCGGTAGGTCTTGCATTGGCCCCATCCACTGGAGTTCGCGGTCGATATCTGAGTGGAGGCGATATTTTTTCTGGAGGGACGCGATCGACGGGCCGACGAGGTCGATCTTGGACAAGTCATATTGACCGAGTCCCATTTGAGCGCAGTATACGAGGTAACCAGGCCACTGGCTGTCAATACTCATGGTTTCGAGAGCAACGCGGTCCGCGGCGATGTAGTCCGTGGAAGCGATGGCTAGGCGGGAATCGACGGGAGTACCGGAGGTGGGGCCGTTGCCTTCCATCCCTTCGAAGCCGTCGATAACGGTGGCGCCCCAGAAAGGCCGCAGTTTCTGAGCGGTGAGGAGCATGTTGTATTGCATCTGGCGGACACCGACGTGGTACTTGCGCTTATCGCTCCAGTGACCGTCGCCGGGAGCACTGTGCAGAGGCGCGCCCAAGGTCATGTTCTTCACGGACAAGGACGCGACAGCAGCGTTGTGGGTCTTCATGACCGCGCAACAAATGACATACGCATCGGGATCGAAGAACCTCGCAGCCAATCGAACCGGAGTAATGTGCAGGTCGTAGTCAATGAGTGTGTGAGTTTCATATTTCGCTTCGCGGTTGAGATCCAGCAAGCTCAACTGGTGCGAGCGCCATTCCTTTTCAAGGGGCTTGTAGCCGAGATTGGCATAGCCCTCCAGCGTGTCGCCAGCCGAGGATTCCGCAATCATCACCGGACCGCGGAAACGCGGTGCGAGATAATCCAGAATGCCGTTGAGCGCGTCCACGTGAGTGGAGGCCAACTGTTTTTCGGTTGAGACGTTGTTGGGCTTGATGAGGACGTACTTCTTACGTTGGAGCCCGGGCCTAATCTCGGAATCGATGCTGACCAAGGCCTCGAACACGTTCTTGCGGCGATTGTCCCCATGAGTGAGCGCGACCTTGGAGCGTTCTGCGTACGGAAAGATGGGCGGCGCGGTGGTGGGCGAAGTTGCTCCCGAGGCATCCGCCGGCGAAGAGTCCAACAGAGAAGACGCCAACCTGTTCGAGGCGTTCGAATACATGAGGAACCCCGCGGCTCCTGCAAGTTGGAAAAAGTTCCTGCGAGAAGAATGCACTGTGCCCTCCGTCACTGCCGTCAGCTACATCTAGCGTATGTTCAGTCTAGTCTGCCGAATGGAGGGTTCCTATGACTTACGACACATCGAGGCGTGGTTTTTTGACCGCCGGCTTGGCTCTGCCACTGGCCGGCCTGCACAACAAAATAGGACTATTTCAGTCCGAGTACTCCCCGGCTGGCACAAATGCCCCGGTTAAGCTGGATTACCGAACCCTGGGCAAAACGCACTTGCAAGTGACTACATTAGGATTCGGCTGCATGATCACTTCCGACCCGAGCGTGATCACGCGCGCCGCCGATATTGGAATCAACTATTTCGACACTGCTCGCAGTTATCAGCATGGCAACAACGAGAGGATGGTGGGAGCAGCGCTGAAAGGGAAACGCAAACAGATTGTGCTCTCCACGAAGTCGTCCGCGCCCGACAAGGAAGCGGCGCTGAAGGATCTGGACACGAGCCTACAAGAACTTGGCACGGACTACGTCGACATCTGGTACCTGCACGCAAAGAGCAATCCGACCGACATCCACGATGACCTGATCGAAGCCCAGCAAATTGCAAAGAAACAAGGAAAAATCCGCTTTGCCGGTGTGAGCACACATTCCGGCCAGAGGGAACTATTGCCCTGGCTTGCACAGAAGGGCGCGTTCGACGTGGTTCTCGTGGCGTACAACTTCACGATGGACAGAGGCATGGAGCAGTCGGTGGAAGCCGTGGCCAAGGGCAATTTGGGTGTTGTGGGAATGAAAGTTATGGCGGGTGGTTTCAAGAGCTTGAAGCCAGGAGATCCCACAATCGAGAAGCTGCATCGTGAGGGTGCCATGCTTTCGGCGCTGAGGTGGGCACTAAAGAACCCGAATGTGTCGACAACCATACCGAGCATGACGGACATGGACCAGTTGGAAGAGAATCTGAAGGCGATGGCCCAGCCGTTCGGCGCCGCGGACGAGAAATTGTTGGCCACGAAACTCGAGGTGATCAAGCCGCTGTATTGCCGGTTGTGCGGAGAATGCGAAGGCACTTGCGCGAAAGGATTGTCGATTCAAGATACGTTGCGGTTCTTGACGTACGCCGAGGGCTACGGGCAATTCGCGCTCGGCCGGGAACGGTTTCAGGAATTACCCGTGGTGCAGAAGGCAGTGCGTTGCGGGGATTGCAATGAATGCACCGTTAAGTGCCGTCACGGCGTGCAGGTCTCGGCCCGCATGAGCCGCGCCCAAGAATTGTTTGCATGAGAATTAAACTCGTCCTGCCGCTCGTGCTTCTGTTTGGAAGCCCAGCAAGCGCGCAGGTATACCTTAACTGTCAGCTGGTGCCAGGCTGGGAACAGTTCGGAACGAAGCGCGAGTACACCGCCGACAATTTGTACGAATACATGGATGGCAATGCGGAGAGCTATCTGCTGTATGGATTCGTGCGGATGCGGGGGATCAGTTGCACCTCAGGCCAGAAAAAGCTCGTGATCGATGTGTCGGAGATGGAGGATTCCGATCTGGCTTACGGGATGTTTGCTTCGAACCGTGATCCAGCTCAGACCATCGCGAACATTGCCATGGGCGGGCAAGTCCAGCCGCGACGTGCCAGTTTTGCCAAAGGCAAGTACTACGTGGAAATAGCCGCGAGTCCCGATGGCAATCACACGGCAGCACTGCAGGCGTTTGCGACTAAGATGGAGGCGCTGCTGGAAGGTCGGAGCACCCCGCCGGAAGCGCTGGACTGGTTTTCAAAGGAGAACCTCACGTCGGTCCGATTGGTTCCGGAAAGTGTGCTGGGGTTGAGACAGTTGAAGCGCGGTTATGTGGCGAAGTATGCCAAAGGACAGGCATTCATTGTTCTGGAAGCGTCGCCGGGATCGGCCGCGGAGGCATTCAAGAAAGTTCAGGCACGTTTTCCCGACGCATCTCCTGCAAAAGTTGCGGACGAGGCCTTTCAGGCAACAACACAGTATCTGGATGGAATCTGCATTTTTCGGAAAGGGCGCTACCTCGCAGGCTACGCGAACTTGCCGGATTCTCAAGAAGCCGTGAGCTCTGCAGCGCAGCTAGCCACTCGTATTCCCTAACAATGTTCAACGCGGATCTCAAGCGGAACAGCCAGTACCATTTCCATTTGTAGTATGTGCCTCTTTGTAGCGAAGGGTTCATCAGGCTAGCTCCACTCCCGAACACCAATATAGCCACGATTCACAAGCGGCGTCTCACCGTACGTTTCGTCAATCGACGACCACCACAGCACGCTGCAAGAATCACGGGCCAAGGCTTCTAATAAACGCTAGTGATTGGAGAAGTGGGTAACATAAGCAACCTCTCCGATTAGCCGCGCCGACTAACCAATACTCTGAAGGTCACGCAAACTATTCGAAGGTATGTCACTTCGCCCACACGAGGGCAATGACCGCACTCCAGGTGGAACGTGAGGACAAACTACTGAGGAGGGATCGCTGTGAATCCAGAGTCGCCGTGAATTTGCGTATCTGAAGGGGCATGAGCCTGAGGGACACCGGTCTTCGCCTGGTCAACTGTCTTGACAATTTGCCCCACTACTAGCCCCAGCCTGTCGGTTCCGCTGTACACATGGAGGACGGCGTTACTGCGGTCCAAGAAGACATACCGGGGTAGGCTTAAGTCAGGAGCTGCCGACAACGGGAAGCGAAAATAAGTTTCCGCGCCTTTGTCCCGGACCTGCGTCCAATCCATCTTATGTTCAGCAATGAAACGGCGCCAGACCGCATCGTCCGAGGTCTCTTCGTCGAGGCTGATTACCGTGAGTTGCGTCGGTGGAAAACAGTGCGCCAACTCTCGCATAACGGGAAGTGCCCGAATGCACGGTGGGCACCACGTTGCCCAGAAGTCCAAGAGCACAAAACGGCCAATCATAGCTTCAGACGAGAACACTCGGCCCTCGCTATCGGTCACACTATACTTTGGTGCGGGGCCCTGCGATTTGAGCGGAAAACCCGTGTTCTGAGCTGGATCTTTTGCGGCAGCTTCGATGAACTTCCTAAATGCCTGGGCAGCTTCTGCATCCCGGTTCTCTCGCAGCAGCGTTTCCCCTAAATTGAAGTAAGCCGAGTCGAACCAGGGATCGAATTGTAAGGCCAGCCGAAAGGAGTCTTCCGCCGAGTGTAGCATCCCGGCGCTCTCCGTTGTTTGCGCGGACTCGCGCAGCCAGGACATTCCGATGATGTTGTGGGCCTCGGCGCGTTTGTGGTCACCAGAGATTGTTTCCAACACTCTTGACTCTCTCTCTCTTACGATGTCGAAGTGGCCCAACTGCAATTCCGATATGGCAATCCCGGCATTGATCTCCGCTGAGGCTGTTCCCGCCAACTTCTCCGCCTGTCGAAAATGTTGTGCCGCCTCGGCGTACTGCCCCTGCTGTAACGCCAAGACGCCAGTTTGAACTTCGCGTTGCGCGGCTTGGGGATCAACTAGAGGGGACTGGCCCATGCCGAAGGAAGGAGCCACAAGCAAGAAGAGGGTAAGGCAGACGAATCCGCGCAGATCCATGTTGCCATCCTGAAGTACAACCAGAGTATAGCCGCGAAAAGCGGCGGCGCGCCAGGTGCGCTTCTATCTCTACGGCGTTTTCTAAGCGTGAAACGCATCCTCCGAGACAGACCTCCAGAAGTTTGCTTATCTCTTCCTGCTCAATAGCGGTCGAGTGGTGCGCTCTTCTGCAGGCAGAGCGCACTTGAACCGGAGGCTCTCACCGCCGCTGTCGCGGCGATTCATCACAAGCACACACGTTACGATCAGCTACTCAAGCGTGGGGGGAATCGAAACGATGCCCGGGACACTGTTCGCAATGCCGTTGAGCGAATGATGCGAGTTCTACTCTGTGGAGCCGGCCTGATTCCAGTCGATAATGTTGACCAGGTTCCAGTGATTTTTGTTTAGCTGAAACTCAAGCTGGCCATCCTTGTTGATGATCAGCTGCGCAGCTGGGTAGAGAACTCCCGTGCTCTTCGTCTTGTCGGAGTCGTTTAAGTCGAATTCGCCAGCAGTCAAATTGTAGGCGGTGGTTGGGGAGTTCTGGTAGACTTCACCGAATTGAAGCCGGCGGTTCGTGGCGAAGCGAATTTTGCGGCCGGTGTCGGTGCGGATCAGGCGAATGTAGGCGAGATCAGAACCCACCGTGCCGGTGATGGCAATGCGACCTACGGACCTCATCTTCGATAGCGCATCCACCAAACCCTTATTCTGGCCCTTTTTGAAGGCATCGACGAGGACGGATCTGTCCTCCTCAGTGGAAAACTGGGAGATGATGACCTTCACGCTGAGGGTTTTACCCGACTGAGTGCTTGTTCCCACTGCTGTTGCGTCAAGCGCCTCTATTTTTCTTTCCTCCTGGGAATTAACAAGGGTGAGCGCTATCAGGAGCAGAATAGCGAGTGTGAGACTACCGTAGATGAATTTGCGAACTGTGGACTTGAAATTCTCCCTGCCTGGCATTGTATTGTCCTCTTTTCCGCCTCAAAAAATCAGCAAACATCTCCGAGATGATTTTAGGCAACATGGTCGTTCCTGTCAGTGCTGTTTGGAACACCTTTAGAAAACCGGCTCGTGGGCCCGCGCATTTATCTATAAAGAGGGTCCCTTTGTACTTGTTGGATATGGAAGCAAGCCTTTTGGATTTGGGAAGGTGTTTGGTGGAGCGGCGGCGGGGGATGCATCGAAACTTCCTCCTAGGGCCAGATGCAGATTAACTCGGTTGGTGCGCTGAACCATCTCGGTTTTAATTTTGGCAATCTCAAACTGCAATAACGACAACATGTCAATGACCCCGGCTTAATACCGAAATCTACAATCACACACAATAAGCCTGACTTGATGGGACTGCTATCTGGCGCTGAGATTTCAATACCGCTCCGCCCCTCGTCTCTGATGGCTGAGCGGCGGAATCCGAGATCTACGGAATGCGGAACACGATACGCGGTTTTCCGGGCGCATCCCAAACATCTTCGATTGCTGAGAGCGGCACGGTCTTTGTCGCGATCTGAAGTCTGGCGGGTGCGACGGCATCAAAGACAATGCTGATCGAGCCTAGCAGCTTCGGGAACGGAACACTCTTCAGTCCGCTGCCCATCAACTGAATGGCGGACGAACGGAGCGCAGCGCCCGGGAGTTCGAGGTTTTCCTCGCGACTGGCTCCGCCGACGTGCACGAAGCGGACAGGGTGTGTATCCTCTACCGCCTTCGATGGCCACGATGATGGTCTTTGCGCTCTCACCCCATAGATAATCAATCACGACGTCGATGCCGTCAACGAACTCCGCAATCAGCGCCTGCTCATAATACTTGGCTCCCAGCGGATGGGAATTACCGAGCGTGAACGGAATTAGGACGTCTGCTCCTACAGAGCGTAGTTCCTGAAGCTCTCTTTCATTGCGGCCTGCGGCGATGACTTTGCTTGCACCGAGATATTTTGCAAGCTGAACGGCGAGCCTGCCCGCAGTTCCGGTTGCGCCATTGACGAGGACCCTTTCCTTGGTACGCATCTGAGCACGCTCTACCAAAGCGGCCCAAGCGGACATGCCGGGATTGGCAATAGCGGCCGCAGTAACGTCATCGAGGCCGCCAGGAACAGCAACGCACTGCTTAGAACGAACGAGAGTTCTTTCGGCAAGCGCTCCATATGGCGCTTCCGGCAGGACGAAGTAAACGCGCCGTCCATCCGCAGTGCGCCCGACACCGTCGGCACCTGCCACAGATGGAAACGTACCGCTTGAACTGTAATGGGAGCTCATGGATCGGGACTTGCTGAACTGACTAAGCGCCGAAGCGTTTACGGTGATGAGTTCTTGTCCTTCGCCAGCAACGGGTTCGTTGAAGTCTCCATATACAGGCGACTTGCCCGCTACTTTGATGATTCCTGCTTTCATGCTATTTCTCCATTGTGTTCAAGCCAGAATCTGAGCCCTGTGCGTCTATGAGGGCTCGAAATCAGTTCCAGAGGCATCAACAGGATGTGTAGGTTCGCCTGCGAACGCCGTAACTGGTTGCATCCCGATTGAGGCGATATAACCGTCAGGCCGGATCAGAATTCGTGTCCCCTCTCGCATCACGAACTCCGTGGCGTGGGTGCCTCGCATCTGTTCGAAGAGCCTGGTGCCGTCAGCGAGTCTCACATCCGGCATCCGGTCTCCGGGGTGCAGCCGTCCGAAGGGTTTACCCGAGGACAAGGCACTCGTCCGGTAATGGAGCCTGAGCTGATTTGTCGCTGCTCCGCGCTTGAGCGAGCGCGTGCGGTAGATCTGCTTGCTCAGCCCCAGCACCGCAGCTGCAACAGGGAGGCGCTCCGCCTCGTAGGTGTCAAGCAGTGACTCAGGACCGCCGCGCAGGACGTGCGCGAGCTTCCACCCGAGGTTGTAAGCGTCCTGAACTCCGGTGTTCAATCCTTGGCCGCCAGTAGGCGGGTGTAAATGCGCCGCATCACCTGCAAGGAAGATGCGGCCCACTCTCAAGCGATCGACCATACGAACCGCAGGCCGGTACATCGAATTCCACGCGATTCGCGAGACATTGCACCCCGCCACTCGTTGGATTGCCGACTCAATGCCTTCCACGGGCTCTCTGGGCGACATCATTTGAAAAAGCGAAGCGTCAGGGGCGGGCAGCGGACAAAGGCCGATGGAACCTCCTTTTGCGAAGGGCCATACGTGCCAATCTGTGTGGTCGAGCTCCTCGACGTTGACATCGGCAACGAACGTGGCCTCTGTGCCAAGAGTCTCTCCGCGCAGGGCCAATCCGAGCGCCTTCCTGACCGCACTGTGACCGCCATCGCAGCCGATAAGATATTCCGATGTCACCAACTCCCCGGTGGAGAGACGGACCTGTACCCCGCGCATTTTCAGCGACACCTCCTCGAATGCCGTGCCAAACTCAACGTGACCACCTAGCTGTGCCAGGCGCTCTCGCAGGATCTCCTCTGTGCGACTTTGCGGAATCAGCCAGAGGTTCGGATAGGGCACGCCTTCTGTCGCTTGCTTGCGCCCTCCCAAGGGTCCAAGCCGCAGCGACAGATGGCCTACATGCACGCGGAATCCCGGATATGGCATGCCCGCTTGGAGGAGCGCTCCGATGATCCCGAGATCTTCGAAGACCTCCAGCGTGCGCGGTTGAATCCCTTTTCCTCGTGAGCCGTGACGGGGTTCTTCAGCCGCGTCAATCAGACGAAAAGCGATGGAACGCCGGGCAAGTTCGATGCCGAGTGTTAAACCGGTCGGGCCAGCCCCGACGATGATTACTTGTGTTTCGTACATTGTACGAACAGATTAATGGTACAGTGTACGAATGTCAAGACCCTTCCAACTCAGCCGAGACAAGATCGCCGCCACGGCCCTTGCGATAGCCGACGCCGAGGGCTTCGAATCGGTTTCCATGCGGCGGGTCGCCCAGGAAATGGGCGTCGGTACGATGAGCCTCTACTACTATGTCAGGACCAAGGCCGACCTGATTGCTGCAATGGACGACGCACTTATGGGTGCAGTCTTGTTACCGTCTCTGCCAGGCAACTGGCGCGAGGCACTAACCGCGATCGCATTCCGCACACGAGATGTCTTCTTGCGGCACCCCTGGGCGCTCTCCTCCATGTTGTTGGCTTCCCCCGGCGTCAACGCGATGCGCCACATGGAACAATGCCTGCAGGCGCTTGCTGGGACAACCATGACCACCAGAGAAAAGCTCGCGTTGCTTGCAATCATCGATGACTTCGTTTTCGGATATGCCCTTCGTGAAGCGGGGAGCGACCCGAAGGTCGATCTGAAGTTCGCCAGGGCACAACTCGCGACGGGGGCCTTTCCCAGGCTCAAAGAGGCCTTTGGCAAAGGACGCCTGCCCGCCATGCCGGACCGTTTTCAAATGGGTTTGCGGGCACTTCTGGATTTGGTGAAGGGGACCAGCGGATGAGCTACAAGGGGATCCGTTGCGAGGGCAGTATTGTCGGCAAAAGGGACATTGACCAGAAACGGCGTTCGAGGTGATGAAAACTCAAGTGACCTTCATCCTCACAGACCTGGTCCACGCCAGCCTCACGAAAGGATGAGTTAAGGACCCACGCGAAAGGTACCTGCTGACACCTCTATAGAACGGCACTTATCAGGGGCAGGTTTGACGGGCGGAAATCTGTAGATAAGCGCTCCGACATCTCTCGCAGATCCAAAACCGAACTGTCGTCTCTACTTCGCGATGGGCAGCTCGGTCGGATGCTCAAGACGGAACTCAAGGAGACTTTCACTCGGTACGGAAACCTGCTCGCCCTTCTTTGTCGAGGCAACCACAGTTCCCGCGCCTGCGCCTGCCAGCGCTCCAATCCCTGCTCCCTTACCTCCGCCAGCCAGGCCGCCAATGAGTGCGCCTAGGCCAGCACCGCCCAAAACCTTTTTGGTCGTGTTCCCGCCCTCGCCCTTCCCCTTGATCTCGTAGTCAGTCGTCATGAGCGGATAGGCAGTTCCATTGATAACAATGTCCGTCAGTTCCAAAATCAGTTGCGAACTGCCCTTAAATTTTCCCGATGAAGATGCCTGCGCGAGGACTCCATAAACCGTGGTCCCTTTCGGGGCAACGGTTACCTCGAAGGCTTGTAGATTCGTTTCCAACGTTGCCTTGAACCGATACCCTACTTTTTGTTTGCTCGAATCCACTGAATCTACCATCCGCACCAATATTCGCGTCCCTGCTTGCAGGGTAACTCGCTTGGACCCTTGGGCGGCAGAGAACGGTGTCAGTCCTAATGTCAAAATCGCTGTCAGCATCAGCGCGGCCGATCTGATTTTCGCCACCTGCATGTTCAATCCCCTCTTAATGTTCTTCATGAGCCCACCACCGGCAGCGAAGACGCGATCTTGAGATCGATGATCATCAGCAATTGATGTTCAACCAGTACGAAACGAGCCGCTGTTATCGCACCCAATTGCTGCTTCACTAGTTCATAATACTTGCCGAGCAGTTCGTCCCGTTGCTTCTGATAGGCCATGGCGCTCTTTATTAGCTCGTCCGCCTTTGCGTCGGTCATCTTGTCATACGTGCGGGCATATTCTTTAATGTTCGCGACGCGCAGATCGTTGAGCTTGTTAAGTTCGGCGTCATAGTCGCGATAGATAGGCCAGAACTTGGCTGCATCTTCGGCGTCAAACTGCATCACCGTTCCTAGCAGCCTAGCCTTTTCCGCGCTCACGTCCTTGCGTAGAAGTATGATGTACTCCCGCGTGTTCAGGTCTTCTGGCGTCTGAGACGTGGCGGCAGTTTTTGCTTGTGGCTCGGTCGATGCCTTCGTTTGCGCAACCAATGCCGCACTTGAAGTCAGACACATGGCGAGCAACACTGCCATTCGGATTGAACGCATCTTGATTTCCCTCACTTTTCTTCGCGAACTCCTGACAATTGCGTTGCAGGGAAGCAGGAGCAGGACTAAGGCGCAGAAACATTACGCCTCGCATCCAATAGAGTCAAGGGGCCTCATCCGGGCAGTCATCCGGGCAGTCGAGTTGTTTGATAGCGGTAATGGTAAAGTCTGAACAAGTTGAGAGTGGTGAACCGGGGAGGACTCGAGCCTCCAACCCATTGTTCTCCACTCGAAACGCAAAATACCTAATGTTCCAAGCGGTTTCCTCGTTTCGAGAATGGCAAGAATGGGCGGTTTTAGGCGTAGTTGTTACCACAGTTGTTACCAATAAGAGTTTCCTCTCACGGACAGGGGCTAGTTTGGAATCTCGCCAGTTTTATGACGCTCCGAAGAGGCATAGGGTTCGATTTCCCACCGCAGTTGTTTCTAGTCCTTCTGCGATTTGCTTTGTGATTGCGGGAAACCTATTTTCACGGACATGCCATAGTGGCGATAGTTAGAGTAGTGGTGTTCGTTGCGCAAACTAACCTCATGTATCGGCCGTTCTTGGAGCCATGTCCGTTCAAGATCAAGTAGACCTTCACCTCCATCAGCAACCATAATGAGGTGGAACGATCTGGCTACGTCGATGAGCCGCACCTCGCCGAACTTCACTTCGGTGGTTTGCCGAGGCCCAGTTCCGTCATTCCTTCTCCGGAAACAACCCAGGCATCCAGCGCGGGGCTAAGGCTGCCGGAAAATTGATACGAAGCCGACCGTATGGAGTCCTGGACCGGACAACATTGTGCTTCTCTAGGTCTGCAACGACGATTCGGGCGTAACGCGCTTTTGTGTTTATAATTTGTGCGACTTCGCCTCGTGATACTTCTCCCCGATAAAGGATCGCGTCAAGCAGCAGGATCGCTTTTGGAGAGAAGCTTTTTAGCCGGACTTCTTCTTCAGCCCACATGTGAATGCGTGTACGCAAACGCTCTGGCTGAACAAGGCTTTCCATGAAATCAACTTGATCGATGCATATTTCCAGGAAGAAGCGCGTGAATTCGACGAGTGCTTCTTCGCTGAGGTGGCCGCGTCCATCCAAATCATTTCGTCTCGTCCTATCGCAATTCGCGAGGAGTTCTTTGTATCTCTTGACGTCTCTCGCCAGTCCCCGAGCAATGGACCAGATGGCTCCTGTGTCGAGAGTTTCGAGGAGCATCGCGTGCGACATCAATCGAATGACCCTGCCGTTGCCATCGAGAAAAGG
>Ga0181526_10002127_pt1 | contig 17627 bp, 16 predicted proteins | sample PEATcosm2014_Bin_35_FD_119750 | JGI IMG/M metagenome (GOLD analysis project Ga0181526, IMG submission 119750) | Peatland microbial communities from MTU Mesocosm Facility, Houghton, MI, USA - PEATcosm2014_Bin06_30_metaG | ecosystem: Environmental > Terrestrial > Soil > Wetlands > Peat | place...
AACGCAAGCGGGAAAGACGCTCCGTCACGGCGACGAGGCGGGCGACTGTGCGAAGGGCACCAAAAGCCGTCCGTCACACGGCTGCGAAACCATCCCGTCCACGATCGGCGCGATGCCCGCGTCAAACGGGCTGAGCGGCTCGTGCGCGCCACCGCTGCCCCCGCCAATCGCGATCTGCGTGCCGTTTGCCGGGCCGCCTGGTGCGCTGCTGCGCACGATCGTCGAGTCGGGGCCGGCCGGGTCGGCATATCCGCCTCGTATGGCGCGCGGATATCGCACAAGCCATCCGGTGCAGATCGTCGTCGGGCCTGCCTTACGCGCGGCAACGACCCACATTTTCACGCGTTCCTCGTTTCCCGTTCCCTTAACTTCGTAGATGTATTTCGTCCTCGCGAGGACTTCGGGCGGCGGCGTCGGCTCGAGGCGGCCGCGCAACGAGTACGTCGGCGTGTATTGTTTGCTCTGCGGATTCACCGGGTTATTCGGAAGCATCGCACGCAGCTTTGCATTGATGTCCGGCGCGCTTCGCGTCCTCGGGGCGCGGGTCGGTTGCGCGCTGGGCGATGGTGCCGCCCGTACCGCAATCGGACGCGGTGGGGCAGCCTTTTCAACCGGACCGTTGCCGGTGCGCGGCCCGGGGGAGGCACCGCCGCTCGGCGCGGGCTTTGGTGCCGTGCCGGCGGTCCGCGCGACCACCGCCGTGCTGGTCGGGCTGGGGCTGGGTACGCCGCTGACGGGCGCCGGGCTGGCGCGCGCAATGGAGGCCGCAGTCGGCACCGGCTTGGGCAGCGCTGGGGCGGGCGTCGCGGGTTTGGCGCTGGGCCGCGCCGTTGGAGCCGCGGGCTTAGGTGAGGCCCGGGCGACGGGCGCGGTTGAAGGCACCGGTGACGGCGCGACTGTCGGCGGCGGCTTCAACGCAACCGCGATCGGTCCGACCGTCGGAATGCTAACCGGCGCCGAAGGCACTTCGTAACTGGGATGCGTCTCGGCGATATTTTGCGTCGGCTGCGGGTTGGGCTCCGGCGTGCTTTGTGGAATCGGACGCGGATTCGGCGGCGCGGTCGGTGCGGACTTTGCAAGCTCGTGACGATTGACCGGCAAGCGCTGCGCGAGCGGCGCCGTCACGGGAGCGTGATGCAACGGCGCGATCTGGGACACGTGCGGCACGGGCGCGACGGCGCGCGTGGCCGCCGGTTGATTGGGTACCACGACGGGGGAAGTTCGCGAAAGCGTTATTACTTCGCCGCCTTGCACGTTCTCGTTCGCGCCTTGCTCCGACGAGCTTACCAGCACGGTGAAGAGCAGCGCCGCAAGCAAAGCGTGCAGCAGGAGCGACGCGAGGAAGCTTCCCGTCAGTCGTTCTGGATAGCGCCGGTCCCGCGGATCGCGCCCGAACTTCACCGCCCTGGCCCGAATTTCACCGCTTTAACTGCGGTGCTGCATCCGCAGGAGCCTGCCGGTTCCGAGGCACAAGGCTGAATCTCCGATGGAACAAATTTTGCATAAGCGCACGAAAATCGTCGCGACCGTCGGTCCGGCATCGCGCGATCCAGCCGTGCTGCGTTCGCTCTATTTGTGCGGGGCCAACGTGTTGCGCCTGAACTTTTCGCACGGAACCCCCGAAGAGCACGCCGCCGTGATTCGCTCCGCGCGACAGATTTCTCGAGAGCTGGGCATTCATACGGCTGTGCTGCAAGATCTGCCCGGTCCAAAAGTTCGCACCGGCTTGCTTGCCGGCGGCGCGCCTTCCGTACGGCTCGAGCGTGGCGATCGATTCATCATCACCACGGAGGATGTCACGGGAACCAAGGAGCGCGTGAGCACGACGTATCGCGATTTGCCGGCCGACGTCGAGGTTGGTAAGCGCCTCTACCTCCAGGACGGTCAGATCTCGCTGCTCATTGTCGGAAAGAGCGCCGAAGATATCGAGACGACGGTCGAGTTCGGCGGCGAGCTTCGCCCCGCGCAAGGAATCAACTACTCCGACGGTTCGTTGAACATTTCGTCGGTAACGCCGCGCGATCTCGAGTTCCTCGCCTTCGGGCTGGACCACGGCGTGGATTACGTCGCCATTTCGTTCGTGCGGTCGGCCGAAGACGTCTCGATCGTCAAGGACTTCATCGCCGGGCGAGGGCTTCGCGTTCCCGTCATCGCCAAGATCGAAAAGCACGAAGCGCTCGCCGAGCTGGACAACATCATCGCGGCCGCCGACGGGGTTATGGTCGCGCGCGGCGATCTGGGAATCGAGGTGCCGATCGAAACGGTGCCGATCATCCAGAAAGAGATCATCGCAAAGTGTAATCGCGCCAGCAAGCCGGTCGTGACCGCGACGCAAATGCTCGAGTCGATGATCACGTCGCCTCGGCCGACGCGCGCCGAGGCAACCGACGTCGCCAACGCGATTCTCGACGGAACCGATGCCGTGATGCTTTCGGGCGAAACGGCGCTGGGAAGCTTTCCAACAGAGGCGGTTCGCACGATGGCGGAGATCGCGCGGGAAGTCGAGCGCCACTATCCGCACGCGCTCTTGCGAGACCGCCGCCTGGAGAACATGGAGCCGACGATTGCCTCGTCAATCGCCGAAGCGGCGACTCGGGCCAGCGCCGAACTTAAGACGCCGTACATCGTCACCGGAACGACGACCGGCAACACCGCCCATCACCTTGCCGCGTTTCGCCCGCAGGCTCGGATCATCGCACTCACGCCGGAGCGCGACGTCGCGCGCCGGCTCGCGCTGCTTTGGGGTACCGAAGCCTTATTGATCGATCCGTATTCGTCGATCGACGTCCTGCTCTACATGACCGAGCGGCACATGGTGAGCGCGGGCCTGGTGAACTCCGGTGACTTGATCGCCTTTACGACGGGAATGCCCGTCGGATCCGGCGGCACTAACGTTCTAAAGATCCACCAGATCCCTTAGAAAGCTCGGGGTATGCCGGCCTCGCTAATTCTCAGGTTAATCGCTCGGCCGGCATACCCACTCGCCATCGATCATTGTCGTTTGAGCAGCGCGCGGGCGTGGCGCAAGGCTACGTCGTGTGTCTCACCTGAGAGCATGCGGGCGATCTCGGCTTCGCGCTCTTTTCGGCCGTTGAGCTCGCGCACGGCAATCGTCGTTTCGCCGCCACGTTCCAGTTTGTCGAGAACGTAGTGACGCTCGGCCCACGTTGCGATCTGCGCGAGATGCGTTACGCAGACGACTTGCCCTTGTCGCGCCAGCTCACCGAGCCGCGTGCCCACGGCGGTCGCGGTCGCACCGCCGATACCGGCGTCGATTTCGTCAAAGATCAACGCTTCAAAGGAGTTGCGCGACCGCGCGAGCGCGACGACGAGGGCGAGCAACACGCGCGATAGTTCGCCTCCTGAGGCAACTCGCGCAATTGGTCGCGCCGTTTCGCCGGCGCTCGCAGCAAAAAGAAACTCCACGCGGTCCGCACCCAGCGGACCGGCCCGTTCCAAACGCTGCAGATCGACGTCGAAGCGGCCGGAGCCCAACGCGATCTCGCCAAACTCGGCGATCACGCGCTTCCCGAGAGCGCCCGCGGCCTTTTGCCGAACCTTCGTCAGCGATTGGGCCAGGCTCTCGAGCTCGCGGGTGGCCACTTCCGCCTCCGCGCGCAACTGCTCCAAGAGGTCGTCGCGGTTCTCGAACTCTTCGATGGCCGTTCTGGCGCGACGCGCACGCTCGATAACCTCGTCGATCGTTCCGCCGTATCGCCGCTGCAGACGTTCGATCAGAGCGAGCCGCAGATTGATCGCTTCGAGCTCGCCGGGTTCGAACTCGGTCGAATCCAACTCGCGGGCAACATCGGCCCCCAGCTCGGCAGCGTCGGTCTGCAGGGTGACGGCTCGTTGCGCCATTTCGCGTAAGCCTTCGCCGAACTTTGCGACGCCCGTCAGCGCAGCAGCCGCCGTCCCCAGCCCTTGCGTCGCGGCCGACTCGTTAACCGACAGAGCTTCGTGCGCGGCGCCCAGCGCGACGGCAATGCGTTCGACGTTGTCTAAATACGCGCGGCGGTCGCGCAGCTGCTCGAGCTGCGCGGGATCCAGCTGCGCGTCTTCGATCTCGCGCGTCACAAAAACAGCTTCGTCGTACCGCTCGCGCGCATCGCGTTCGTCGCCGGTCATCCGTTCGAGCGATTGCGCCGCGGCTTGCGCCCGAGCATACGCCGCGCCCACCGAATCGCGCAACGCGAGCGTGGAATCGCCGGCGAATCGATCGAGAAGCTCCAAATGATAGGCCGGCGAGAGGAGGCGCTGCGCCTCGTGCTGGCCTACCAGCTCGGCAATCGCATCGCCGATATCGCGAACGTACCCCGCCGTCGACGGCCGGCCGTTGACGCGAACGCTCGAGCGCCCGGCTTCGGTTATCTCGCGAACGATGCTCGCTTCTTCCCCCGGATCCAGCTCGAAGCCGTCGGCCTCGAGTCGCGCTCGCAGCGAATCGTTCGGCTCGAATGAAATCGTTACCACCCCGCCTCGCGCTCCGCGTCGCACCGCGTCGGGAGCGGCTCGCGCGCCCAGCGCGAAGTCGAGAGCGCCTAGCAGCATCGTCTTACCCGAGCCGGTCTCGCCCGTGAAAATCGTCGCACCTTGCGCGAACTCCACCGCGGCACGCGCGATCAGACCGTAGTTTTCAATTTCCAGACGCCTTAGCATCGAAGATTCTTTAACGGCGCGGATCCTTGATGGAAACACCCCACAGCATTTTCGATTCGAGGCGCTCGAGAAAGTGCAGCGGCTTGGTGCGCGCAAAGCGGACTCTCTTGGGATGGCAACGGATGACGACGCTGGATCCGGGCGCCACTTCGCTGAGCACCTCTCCGTCGCACTCGAGGTGTGCCTGCGCGCCTTCGAGGTCGGAGGTAATCTCGATGGTCGAATGCGTCGGGACGATGAGCGGACGCGAAAACAGCGTATGCGGCAGCAGCGGCACCACGCCGAACGCATCGACGGTCGGCGCGATGAGCGAACCGCCGGCCGAGAGAAAGTATGCCGTCGAACCGGTCGGGGTTGCGACGCAGATTCCGTCGGCCGCAATTTGAGTCGCGGCCCCGTCGTCCACGCGCAAACCAAAGGGCACGATGCGCGAGACTTCCCCCTTTCTGACGACGACGTCGTTCAGAGCGAAGTAACGCAGTTCTCCGTACTCGGCTTGCAGCGCGGTTCTCTGGTCGATGAGGAGACCGCGTTCCACCAAGGCCGGCAGGTCGGCCAGACGCGGATCGTCCTCGTCGAGCTCGGTCAGGAAGCCTAAGCGCCCCGTGTTTATGCCCAATAACGGGATGTCGTGCTGGACCGCGATGCGCGCCGCTCGCAGGAGCGTTCCGTCCCCGCCGACGGTGATGAGCAGAGCGGCATCTGCGGCGCGCGGGCCATCTACCACCTCGAATCCGCCGGCGCGAAAGTCGCCGGCAACGCGGCGGGCAATCGATCGCGCGTTCTCGCGCGTCATGTCGACAAACAGCGCGACGATCTTGGACTCGATGGCGAGCACCGTCATAATGCGGGTCGTTCGTCGAGGACCTCTTCGATTCGTGCGTCCTCGAAGGGTATTCCGCTCCGGCGAAGCTTCATAAAAAACTCGCGATTGCCCGCCGGTCCTCGTAGCGGCGAGCCCCTGAGTGCCACGGGAACCAGCCCGAGGCGGAGGGCGGCCTCACGCAGCTCTTCCAGGATTGCGCGGTGCGTCTCCCGTTCGCGCACGACGCCGCCGGCGCCGAGCCGCTCGCGCCCGGCTTCGAACTGCGGTTTGGCGAGGGCGACGATCGTGCCGCTATCCCGCAGATATCGTGCCGCGCGCTCCAAGATCGTACGTAGCGAGATAAACGACGCGTCGATCGCGATGAGGTCGAAGCCGCCGGGAAACGCATCATCGGGGAGCCGGCGAAAGTTCGTCCGCTCGATCACCACGACGCGTGGATCGTTTCGCAAGCGCCAGTCGAGTTGACCGTAGCCGACGTCGAGCGCCGTCACGCTCGCTGCGCCGCGCTGTAAGAGGCAATCGGTAAAGCCGCCGGTCGATGCGCCGACGTCGAGCGCCGTGGCGCCGTGCGCCTCGATTCCAAAGGCTGCCAATGCGTGATCGAGCTTCTCACCGCCGCGGCTGACGAACCGGCGCGGCTGCTCGATTGCGATGCGAGCGTCGCACGCGACATTCTGCCCCGCCTTGGTCGCCGGGTTTCCCCCAACGCTGACGCGCCCTTCGAGGATCAGGCTGCGCGCTTGCGAGCGAGTGATGCCGGCCTGATCGGCAACGGCGTCGTCGAGGCGACGGAACCCGCGCTTCGAGTTCACGGTGTCGGACACTTGGTCACAAGGCCTGCGATACGTTACTTCGGTTACCCCTAATTAAAGATTAAGTGTTATACTTTAGTTGTGGGGAGACGAATTAAAGCCTTTTGGCCCGGCACGGGGCCGCTGTCTAGCTTACCGCGCAGAGACCGGCAAGGATGTCACTATTGGTCCTATGTTCCCGATCCCCTCATAGGGCGACCCCTTTTTCTAGCGGCTCGCGAAGCGGCCGATGTGGCCGACGCCGAACGAGCGATCTCGCAACTCGATCGTGATGCAAGAGCGCTTGCCGACACCGAAGCACTCGCCCGGCTTCTTCTGCGTGCTGACTCGGTGAGTTCCTCAAAGATTGAGGGCCTCCAAGTTGGCGCTCGCCGATTGCTCCAGGCCGATGCAGCGCGCGCACAAGGGAGCGACGTTAACGACGTAACCGCCGCGGAGATCCTCGCAAACGTTGATGCGATGAACTTTGCGATTCGAGCAGTGCGTCCGGGCGAACCGATAACGCTCGATTTACTTCTTGACGTGCACCGTCGATTGATGGGACCGGCCGGAGCCGGACCTCGGGCTGGGAAGATTCGCGACAAACAGAGTTGGATCGGTGGCAGTTCCTATAATCCATGTTCGGCGAGTTTCGTTCCGCCGCCGCCCGGGCTGCTTGCAGACCTCCTGGAGGACTTGTGCGCGTACTGCAGCAGCGATGCGGCTCCTGCCGTCGTGCAAGCGGCAGTTGCGCACGCGCAATTCGAAGCGATTCATCCCTTCCCTGACGGGAATGGTCGAGTCGGGCGGACGCTGATTCACATGGTTCTCCGGCGACGCCGGCTGACGACCGCGATCACGCCGCCCGTCTCACTCGTTCTAGCTACGATTGCGAAGGAATACGTCGCAGGGCTCAACGCAATGTGTTACGTCGGTGAGCCTACCTCGAAGAAGGCCGTCGAAGGCTTTAACTTCTGGATAGGCACGTTTGCCTCTGCGTGTACGAGAGCGGTTCGGGATGCCGGTATTTTCGAGCGCCGCATCTTCGATCTGCAGAGGCGCTGGCGCGAGCGCGTTGGAGTCGTCCGCTCGGACTCAACGGTACTTCGGCTCATACATGCGCTACCCGGCTTGCCGATCCTTACCGCTTCGGAAGTTCAAAGGCGGCTGAAGTGTTCGCTGCCGGCAGCCATAGGGGCAATCGACCGATTAGAACGTGCAAATATTCTAAAGCCGACGAAAGATCGGCAGCGCAAACAGATCTACGAAGCACGCGAGGTCATTGCGATCTTCACCGCACTCGAACGGCAGCTCGCCTCAGCCTGAGGAACCTCGTCGCTACAGGTCTTTGAGTTGGCGCAGCGCCGCTCCGTATGCCGCCTCGAATGCCGTGTCGTTGACGTCGTGGGCCGAATCGTTCGCCGTCGCCGAAAAACAGAGCTTGGTGCCGCGATGCGTCGTTACCATCGTCGTCATATTGATGACGCCGGTGTCCGAGCCGCCTTTGTACGCAACGTGGTCGAAATCCGCCGGATTGGCCACCCCGGGGTTGATCGACATCAATGGCAGCGACGCCACTCGTTCCATGAGCTTGCAGAGATCTCGAACGCTGTAGTGCCACTCAATGCCGAGGTCCGGCGTGGTCATCATTTGCTCGATGCCGGGCAGCGGCAGTGCGTCGATGCGCCGCAGGACTCCGGCTCGACCCGCGGCCGAGTCGACCGTGAGATACATGCCGCGGCTGCTCGCGCCCTCGTCTGACTTCAAGATAAACATCTCGCGCGTGGTCAAGAACGGTTCGTTGCTGCCGGCGTAGCGCGCGAGCGCAGCGGGGCCAACGGTCCGCACCAGCGCGTCGGCCGCGGTATTATCGCTAATGGAGATCATCTCCGCAGCGTACGTCGCGAGCGTCAGCGGTGTTCCGGCGGGCCACGTGCGTAGCACGCCGCTCGGCAGGCTCTTCCATTGCTGCGCCAGCGGCACGACGTCGTTCCAATGCCGGGAGCCGCCGGTAATTTCGTCGAGAAGCGCGTTGAGCACCGCGAGCTTGAACGCCGAGCCTACCGCCAGCACTTCGGATGGATTGAGCGCCGCTGGTTCCGGCCGGCCCTTTTCGACGATCGCGTAGGATACCGTGCCGGCTACGCGCTGCAGCGTTCTCAGAGCGTCGTTTAGCGAGCTTGCGGCAATCTCCGGTGGTTTGAAGAGTAGTCCATCGATCTTCATGTCCGCGTCGAGATGGATCAGGACCTCCATGGTCCCTTTGGCAAAATGCGCGACGAACTTTGCCGGCGTGTACTCAACGTTCTGGTAGGCGCCCAGCGTGGCAGGCAGGCCCGCGATAACCGCGTTCACTTCGGCGGCGGAGACCTGCGCCAAAAAGGTCGCGCTGAACCACGACGCATCGGCGTGCCCGGTGCGCAGCATCGTATCGATCCGGCTGCGAGCGAGACCATTCGCGGATGGCACCGGCGATGCCGAAGCCGGCGGAGACGGAGAGGGGTTCTGGGCGGCCGCGGCCGGCTGCGCAAGCGAGAGCAGCGAAAATGCGAGTGCGGCGGAGATTATCGCTCGCATGGTGGCCGTTCTTGGGCGGCATCCGCGGCCGCCCCTCCATTCAAATCGATGCGAAAGCGGAGTCCCGCGAGATCGCCGTGCGCGGTGCTCTTCTCGAATCTCCCCACGCAAACGCCGCCGTTGGCGAGAATGACTCGCTGCGACGGGACGTTCTCTTCTTCGGTCGTCAGCTCGACGTATAAAAGACCTTCGCGACGAGCCTCAGGCAGAATCAAACGGAGCGCCGCAGTGGCATAACCTCGCCGGCGCTTCCACGGAACGACGCCGTACCCGATGTGTCCCAAACACCAGGGCGGCAAAGCCGAAGTGCCGGGTTGCCACCGCAGTCCGACCGTACCGGCGAAGTCGCCATCCCACATCCAGCGCCGAAAGCCGGGAAGACGCGGAACGAACGACCCGCTAGCCAGACGGATTGGCCCGCTCTTAGCCTCGCGGTCGTCGAGCGAGTTCAAAAAGGCGTTGGGGTCCGACGCGATCTGGCGCAGATGTTCGGTTCGGGCTTCGTTGCGCAGGTTGTCGGGAGACCAACCTCTTTTCAGGGCCGCAGCGTACCTTTCGAGGTGTTCGGCAGACGGTTTGACGAGAGCGAACGCGCCCGCTTGGCTAGAACGGCAGCTCGTGGTCGAGCTCCGCAGCGGGGGTAGCACGATCGCCGCCGGCGCCCAACGGCGGCTCGGCCATCGCTTCGTCGATCTGCTCTTGTGCGCTCTTTAAGAACCCTTCGCACTCGCGTGAGAGCTTCTTACCCTCTTTGAACAGCACGATCGAATCTTCCAGACTGGGCTGCCCACTTTGCAGCAGCTTTACGATCTCATCGATGCGGTTGAGTTTTGCTTCGAAACTCTTGGGGTTCGAATCATCCATCGGCATATACTTTTTCAACGCGAGCTTCTAAGGTCCCGGCAAAGAGCCGGGCTTCGATGGTTTCGCCGGGCGAGACTTGCGTGGCGGACCGCAGCGCGCGGCCGGCGTGAGTTACGATTGCGTATCCTCTTTCGAGCGGCTTTTCGGGATCGGAAGAGACGAGCCGGCCCGCAGCCAGCGCAAGCTGATTCTCGCGCTGACTCAAAATAAGCTTTGAAAGCGACGCCAAGCGTTCGAATCTCGCATCGACGGCGCGTTGCCGTTGCGCAAGCTGGTGCGTAGGTAAGCCGCTCAAGCGAGTCTTGAGCTCCATGAAGTGCTCCGCCTGCCGGGCTACTTTCGCTACTGGATTGTGCGCCGACAGGCTCCGTTCCAAAAGCATCCAGCGCTCGCGCCGGCGCCCGACCGCACGTTGCCAAGCGACGGCCAGAGCGTCGTCGGCACGATCCGCGCGCTGCATCGAATCGGTCAGTATCTCTCGCATCTCGCCGGCAAGATGGATTCGCAGCCGCGCAAGCCGCTCTTCACCGGCCTGCCAGAGGCCCGCGATGAACTGCGCCGCATTGGATGGAGTCTCGCACTCGAAGTCGGCGACCTCGTCGGCGAGATGGTGATCGGCAGTGTGACCGATGCCGGTAACGACGGGCGTCTTGGAGCGCATGATCGCGCGCACGACGGGTTCGCAATTGAACGCAAAAAGATCCTCGTACGAGCCCCCCCCGCGGGCGAGCACGATCACGTCGGCGTTCAGGGCCGCGGCGCGATCGAGCGCCTCGGCAATGTCGACGTCGGCGCCGAGACCTTGAACCCGCGTTTCAATGAAGCGAACGCGCACGCGAGGCGCACGCGCTTCCATTGTCTTGAGAAAATCCTCGGCGCCCTTGCCGCTGGCCGAGACCAACGCCACGACGTTGGGGAAGGACGGAATGCTGCGCTTTCGGCTGCGTTCGAAGAAGCCGAGTGAGCGAAACCGCGCCTTTAACTCCTCATATTGCTGGAAGAGTTTACCGATGCCCGTGAGTTCGACGCTTTCCACCACGAGTTCGTAACGGCTGCGCCACTGCGCAAGCCGAACTTTTCCATAGGCAACGATAGCCGAACCGCGCGGGAGCTCCGGAAATGCCTGCGCGCGGCTATGGTGGGCGAAGCATTGCAGGACTGCATGCGGATCCTTGAGAGTAAAATAAACGCCGTTGGACCTCGGGGTCCATTCCGATATCTCGCCGCTGATCCCGATGTACTCGAACGCGTGGACCCGGCGAAAAACCTCTTTCAAACGTTCCGAAAACTCGCCGACCGTCACGACGACCGACGCCGGCTTCGCGTTGTGGTCGTCGGCTGAGGTTTTCACGCGAGCCTACGGCTCGTCCGTGGGCGGCGGTTGCGCGGTCGGCACAAGCAGTGGCGACGGCGTCGCCACCGGCGGTTGCACGGGTTCGGGCGGAGCCGCGGCGGCGGGCGCGACGTCGTCGGGCTCGGTTTGGTCGATCGAGCCGCCGCAACCGGACTGCGGCTCGGTGCCCTTGAGGAAGTACTCGTATCCGCGGCGGCAACCAGCGACCTTTTCGATCTCCTCAGCCGGGAACGGAAAGTCGTGCGGCGCCGTGCCGGCCAGCGCGGCCTTCATAAACTTTGCCCAGATGCGCGCCGGTATGTTCCCGCCGTACGATTCGTTCATCGGCGAATAGTTATCGTTTCCGAGCCAAACCGCCGTGACCAAATCGGGCGTATAGCCGACGAACCAAGCGTCGCGAAAACTGGAAGTCGTGCCGGTCTTGCCGGCTGCGGGGCGCCCGATGACGGCGTTGGGATAGCCGGTACCGTGCGCGATGACGTCCTCCAACATCGAGGTCATGATGTAAGCCGTTCCCGCACTCACGACATCGGTCGACGCGGGAAAGCGATTGTCCAAAATTATGGTGCCCAGCGAATCCTTCACCAGCCGAAACGGTGTGGGGTCCACGTGCAATCCTTGGTTGGCTAGCGTCGAATAGCCGCTGGCCTGATCGAGCACGGTGACGACCGACGAGCCAAGCGCGAGTGAAAGATTCGCCTCCAGAGGAGACGTCACGCCCATGCGATGCGCGTAGTCGATGATACGGTCCAACCCGATGCGGTCTGCGAGCTTCACCGCAACGATGTTGCGCGACATCGTCAGCGCCTCTCGCAGACTGATCGCACCCATATAGCTGTGGTCGTCGTCCTCGGGTGACCATTCCGTTCCGTCGCCCATCGGATAGCTTACCCGAGTATCGTCAACCAGCGTGCTGGCCGGTATCCCCGAATCGATCGCAGCCGTGTAATCGTAGATCTTGAATGACGAGCCCGGCTGTCGCCGCGCCTGCCAGGCGCGATTGAATTGGTCGTCGAGCGAGAAATGCGCGCCGCCCACCATCGCGAGGATCTCGCCGGTCGACGGCCGCAAAACCACCAACGCCGCTTGATGCGCGCCGATCCCTTCGGCAATTGCCTGGTGGACGCCCCACGCCACCGCCTCCTGCGCGATGTTTTGCATCCGCTGATCCAAGGTGGTATAGACCGCAAGGCCGCCCTCCTCGACCGCAGTCGAACCAAACAAGTGCTCCAGCTGCGCGATGGCATACGTCGTGAAGTAGGGGTTGCGGTAACCCTGCAAACCGGGAATGCGCTCTGAAACCAAGTCGAGCGGTTCGTCGAATGCGGCATCGGCCTGCGCAGACGTGATGTCGCCGCTCTCAACCATTCGATCGAGAACGTGGCGCTCGCGATCGCGCGCGAGCCCCAAGTTCACCAGCGGCGAGTAAACCGAAGGGGCGGCCACCACCCCGGCAAGCATCGCCGCCTGCGGCAGCGTGAGCTTGTCGACACTGCGGCCGAAATAGGTGTGCGCGGCGGCGTCGACGCCGTACGCTCCGGACCCCAGGTAGATGATGTTGAGATACCGCTCGAGGATCTCGTCCTTCGTGTAGAATCTCTCGATCTCGATCGCCAACAGCGCCTCTTGAACCTTGCGCGAAACCGAGACCTGATCGTTGAGAAAGAGCCGGCGAGCCAACTGCTGCGTGATGGTCGAGGCGCCCTGCAGTTGCTGGTGCGTGAGATCCGCGAACGCCGCGCGCACGATGCCGCCGAAGTCGACGCCGTGATGGTAGTAGAAGTTGTGGTCCTCGTTGGCGATAAAGGCTTGGCGCACGACGTCGGGAATGCGCGAGAGCGGAACCCAGACGCGGTTCTCTTTATAGACCGAAGCGAGTTGCGTGCCGTCACGAGCGAAGATGCGAGTGGTCGCCGCCGGCTGATAATCGGCCATGCGGCTGATGTCGGGCAGGTTGCGCCCGTATGCGGCCACCATTCCGGCAACGGTGCCGATGGCAAAGAGCGCCAGCAAAAAGACGGTGACGGCAAAGCCCCGCAAGATGCGCGCGGCTCGCCCGCGGCGCTTACTCCTTGGCATTTGCGACGGCGCTGAGCACTCCGTTTACAAACCGTCCGGAGTCTTCGGTGGAGAAGCGTTTGGCCAACGCGACGGCCTCGTTGATCGCGACCGCGGCCGGCGTTTTCGGGCGGCAGTGTATTTCAAAAGTAGCCATTTCAAGCAGCAGGCGATCGATCGTGGGGAGCCGTTCGAGCGCCCAACCTTCGAGCAGCGGGCTCACGATGCGATCGGCTTCCTCGGCGTATTCCAGCGTGCCCAGCGTCAACTCCTTGACGAAAGCCCGTTGCTCGCCGTCGGCATCTTCCCCCACGACTTCGCGCAACGCGTCGTGCGGCTCGCGGGCGCCGATGACGATGCTGTAGAGAACTTGGAGAGCCTGCTCGCGCGCCACGCGACGCGACGTTCGCTTCGTCATCGAAGCGCCAGCTCGTTGCCAAGGAATTCAACGTTGTAGCGGCCGTCGCGGAAAGCCGGAGCAGCGAGAACTTCGAGGCACAGATCGATCGTCGTTTGAACTCCTTCGATCACCGTCTCGCGCAACGCGCGCTCCATTCGCGCGATGGCGATCTCCCGCGTGTCGCCGTACGCGACCACTTTGGCAATCATCGAGTCGTAGTATGGCGGAATCGTCGCGCCGGCGTAGAGGTGCGTGTCCACTCGAATCCCGGGACCTCCCGGAAAGACCAACTTCGAGACGGTTCCGGCCGCCGGAGCGAAATGATTGCGAGGGTCTTCGGCATTGATGCGGCACTCGATCGCATTTCCGCGCGCGGCGAGATCGCTCTGCGCATAGCCCAGCGCCTCGCCGGACGCGATGCGAATCTGCTCTTTGACCAGATCGATGTTGTAGGCCATCTCCGTCACCGGATGCTCGACCTGGATGCGCGTGTTCATCTCCATAAAATAGACGTCGTCGCCGGCGACAAGAAACTCCAGCGTGCCGGCATTCGTGTAGCCGACGTGGCGGCACGCGCGCAAGGCCATCTCGTGCAGCGACGCGCGGAGCGCGGGCGCAAGATTCGGCGCCGGGGTTTCCTCAACGAGTTTTTGGTGGGCCGGCTTCTGAATCGAACAATCCCGTTCGCCCAGATGAACGATGTTTCCAAACTCGTCGCCCAGCACTTGGACTTCGATGTGGCGAGGAGCGCGAATCAACTTCTCGAGGTAGAGGCGGCCGTCTTTAAAGCTCGCCTCCGCCTCGGCCGTCGCGCCGGCATAGGCTCGTTGCAACTCGCCGGGGTCGTCGACGACGCGCATGCCTCTGCCGCCTCCGCCCGCCGTAGCCTTGAGCAAGATCGGATAACCGATCGCCGCCGCCGCCTCGTACGCTTCTTCCACCGAGCTCACAACGCCGGTACCGGGTGTGGTCGGCACGCCGGCCTCTCGCACGACGTTCTTTGCCGTCGCCTTGTCGCCCATCAAGGCGATGACTCGCGGTTCGGGTCCAATAAACGTCAGCCCGTGATCGGAGCAGATCTCCGCAAAGCGCGCGTTCTCGGCGAGAAATCCATAACCGGGATGAACCGCGTCGCACCGGGTTATCAGCGCCGTGGAGATGATGTTCGGGATGTTCAAGTACGAGCGGCCCGCCGGACCGGGCCCCACGCAGAACGCTTCGTCGGCCTGGCGCACGTGCAGCGAATCCCGGTCGGCTTCTGAGAAAATTGCGACGGTTAGAACGCCCAGCTCTTGACAGGCGCGATTGATTCGTAGCGCGATCTCGCCGCGGTTGGCAATTAAAACCTTTTGAAAAATCTCAGCCTCGCGCGATCGAGAAAAGTGCCTGGCCGTATTCGACCGGCGATTCGTCCGTAGCTGCGATGCGCACGAGACGCCCCGCTCCCATGCTATGAACGGGCGTTCGAATTCCGAGCGCTTCGATGTAACCCAGCTCGCGGTCGGCGTCGAAGGTCTCGCCTTCGGACGGCGCCGGCCGGCTCAGATGAAATATTCCAACCAGATCGGCCTTGATCGTATCGAATCGAAGCCGAGTCGCATCGGCAACGGCTCGATCGTTCGCGCGGCGTGTTCGATCGGCTTGCGGCTGCCGGCGCCCCACCTCGATCTCGTCATCTCCGCGTACGATCCGTACGCGCACGGCGTCGCCGCTGCTCAAGAAATCCGCCAGCGCGCGCACGCGCTCGCTAATGGCCGAAGAGTTCTCGGGCGACATCATGGTACCGCCTTCGCGCTCGACCCTTACGACGCCCGCCAACTCGGAGTCCGGCAGTGCGTCCCGCATCGCCGCAAAGCGATCGTCGAGCTCGGCGAGGGGTACGAGCACGAAGGCTCGCTCGGCAAGATGCTCGTGGGGGACACGCAGCCGCTCGTCCGAGATCGTCAGATCGTCGTAGAGCAGTAAGTCGAGATCGATGACGCGCGGTCCCCAGCGTTCACCGGCGGTGCGACCGAGCCGCCGTTCGATCGCAAGAAGCGCATCGAGCACATCGTGCGGCGACAACTCGGTCCGCAGCGACGCAACAACGTTCAAGAACTCGGTTTGGTCCAAACGCCCCCATGGCGCGGTCCGATACGTGGAGGAGATGGCTACGAGCGTTCCGAGGTTGGGCAGCTCGTCGAGAGCACGCGAGAGATTGCCGGTTCGGTCGCCGGCGTTCGCCCCGATCCCGACGTAGACCGTATGGACGCTCAACTGTTTTCGTAACGCGGATTGCCCCGATCGAACGTGACCGACGGCGTCGCACCGTCGAGAATCGCGGGCTTCGCGATCGTTACGACCGCGCGCGCAACGCGACGGTCCTCGAAAACGGCCTCGAGAATATCCGAAGCCAAACGTTCGAGCAGCGCATACGACGTGGTCTCCACGATCGCGACGATCCGGCGATGTAACTCGGCGTAGTCGATGGTGTCGGAGAGATCGTCGCTGAGTTGCGCCGCGCGCAGATCGATCTCGGCGTCGAGGTCGATCGCGAAGGGTTGGGGACGATCGCGTTCGGCGGCCTCCCAGCCGTGGCGGCCGTACGCGCGTACGCCGCGCAGCGTTATTCGGTCCATCCGTCCGGCCGCCACCCGCGCACCAGCGCGTCCGTTACCGCGGCCGCATCGCGCGCCGCACGCACGTCGTGAACGCGAACGACGTCCACTCCGGCCGCGATTGCAAGGGCGGTCGTGGCCACCGTTGCATAGACGCGATCGCCGGCCTCTTTGCCGGCTAGCTTGCCGAGCGTAGACTTTCGCGACGTGCCGATCAGCGTGGGGAATCCGAGCGCCACCAGCCGCGGCAGCGCCTTTAAGACGGCGATATTCTGTTCGGCCGTCTTGCCAAAGCCCACGCCGGGGTCCAGAACGACTCGATCCGGAGCGATCCCGTGCGCGACGGCCCGAGATGCGCAATCGTCGAGATAGGCCAAGACCGCATCGACGACCGGCCCGTCGTACTGTGTGCCGTTTTGATTGTGCATCGCAACGATGGGCATCTCCAGGTCGGCGACGGCGTCGAGCAGAGCGGGTGGCGCTCCCCAGACGGAGTTGACGAGATCGGCGCCGGCTGCGTGAGCGGCGCGCACGACCGCGGGCTTGTACGAGTCGATGGAGATAGGAGCCGCCGGAAAGGCCGCCCGAAACGCGCGAATGACGGGAATCACGCGTGCGATTTCGACGGTTTCGTCAACCGTCCGATGACCGGGGCGCGTCGACTCCCCGCCAACGTCGAGAATATCCGCGCCCGCGCGCCACTGAGCGATCGCATGCGCGATGGCAGGGGGAGCGCTCTCCACGCCGTCTCCCGAGAACGAGTCCGGCGTCACGTTCACGATCGCCATGATATACGTTTGCACGCCCCAGGCAAGCTCGCCGCCGTGCAGGCGTAGGCCGCCCCTTACACGATCGCCGGTATGAACCACTCGCGCAACTCTCCGACGACGAACGTCGAGCCGGTTACTACGACGACGTCGTCGATCGCCGCCAGACGGCGGGCCACCGTTAGCGCTTCGATTGGATCGCCGATGGCACGCCCCCAGCACCCGATCGACTCGGCGATCGTGGCCAATCGCGACGGCGCAATCGCGCGGCGCCCGGCGGCAGCGTACGACGTGAAGGTGAAGGTGCATGGCAACGCGGCCAAGATCTCCAGGATGCGCCGCGCGTCCTTCGTTTCGCCGATCGCGACGACGTAATGGACGCGGCGGCCCGCGAAGCTCTCTCGCAACGAGTCGACCAGCGATTCCGCCTTTTCCGCGTTGTGAGCCATGTCGAAGACCACCGGCGGCTTTGCCGGAAGCAACTCCATCCGTCCCGGAAGCGAAAGCTCCGAAAAACTCCGCCGGATCGCGTCGCGGCTCGGGCGCAGCGTCTCGCCGAGCTGTTTGAGCACGGCAATTGCGGTCACTGCGTTCGTGAGTTGGAAAATTCCTAGTATCGGCAGAGGCGGCACGTCGTCGATTTGCACGACGTCGCGCGCGTAAACGACGGGCGCGCCGACCTGCGCGGCATAGGTTTCGATGACCGCGGCCGCCGAATCCGGAAGCGACCCGAG
>Ga0181526_10002128_pt1 | contig 17622 bp, 12 predicted proteins | sample PEATcosm2014_Bin_35_FD_119750 | JGI IMG/M metagenome (GOLD analysis project Ga0181526, IMG submission 119750) | Peatland microbial communities from MTU Mesocosm Facility, Houghton, MI, USA - PEATcosm2014_Bin06_30_metaG | ecosystem: Environmental > Terrestrial > Soil > Wetlands > Peat | place...
CTGCCGCCCAGACGCTCGGCACGCTGCCGGAGGTTCTTCAGGCCGCGGCCCGTGGAACCGGCGTCGCCCATGCCGTCTCCGTCGTCGGCCACGACGAGCCGCAGCTCCTCGCCGGCGGCAATCGTGACGACCACCTGGTTCGCGTGCGCGTGCTTGCCCACATTGGTGAGCGCCTCCCGGAGCACTGCGAGCACCTCTTCGGAAAGCTGACCGGTGACGACCTTGTCGACCGGGCCGCTGAACGAGACCTGCGGGTGGAGGCCCAGCACCGAGCGGAGCTCGTGCACGAGGTCGAGGACCTTGGGATGCAGTCCCTCTTTGTTGATGGTGAGCTCAATGTCGAAGATGGCCTTACGGAGTTGGCGGATGGTCTCGTCGAGCTTGTCGATGGCCTCCCCGATGCGCATGACCGCCTCCGGCCTCTCGACCAGGCGAGCCGTGCCCTGCAGAGAGAGCCCGATGGCGAACAGCCGTTGGATGACCGAGTCATGGAGGTCGCGGGCAATGCGGTCGCGGTCCTCGGTCAGCGCGCGATCACGCACGAGGCCGTGGAGGCGCGCGTTCTCAATGGCGATGCCGGCCGCCATCGCCAGGGCGAGCACCAGCTCCTCGTCGTCTTCGGAGAACTCCTGCGCCGTCGTCTTGTTGGTCAGGTACAGGTTCCCGTAGACCTCGCCGTGCACCCGGACCGGGACACCGAGGAACGAGCTCATGGTCGGGTGGTGAGCCGGGATGCCGAAGCTGTCCGGGCTGTCGGCGATGTTGGCCAGGCGGAGGGGCTTGTCGTCCGCAATCAACGTCCCGAGGACACCGCGCCCGGTGGGGCGGGGACCGATGGCCTGCTCTTCCTCGCTGGTCAGTCCCACCGTGAGGAACTGGTCCAGCGCCCGCCCGTCCTCGGTCAGGACGCCCAGTGCGCCGTACTGCGCGTCGACGAGGTCGACTGCCTCCTCAATGATCCGGCGGAGCACCGCCGGCAGGTGCAGCTCGGCATCGAGGATGAGGATCGCCTGCACGAGCCGGCGAAGCTTGACGGGATCGTCGATACGGTCGAACGGCTGCACGACGCGCCAGGATAGAGCCGAGTACGGCGCACGGCGCGCCCGCCTCGGCGCTCCGGCCTTTCTGGTCCTCCGTTCGTCGCGTGGCAGTATTGGCCAGATGGCGATCAGGGTCTTCGTCCTCGACGATCACGAGCTGGTGAGGACAGGCCTGCATACGCTGCTCGAGGCCGAAGACGACATGGAGGTCGTCGGCGAGGCGGGCACCGCGGAGCAGGGCCTGACGCTGATACGCGACCTCGAGCCGGACGTGGCCATCCTCGACGTCCGCCTTCCCGACGGCAACGGGATCGAGGTCTGCAGGGAGATCCAGTCCACCTCTCCCCAGGTCCGGTGCCTGATGCTCACGTCCTATTCCGACGACGACGCGCTGTTCTCGTCCATCATGGCGGGGGCGTCGGGCTACGTGCTCAAGGAGGTGGGCAGCGGCGACCTGCTCGGCGACATCAGGCGGGTCAGCCAGGGGATGTCCCTGCTCGATCCGATGCTGACGCAAGAATTGTTCGACCGACTCCGCAAGGACCAGGAGGCCGAGTCGCGCCTGACCGTGCTGACTCCCCAGGAGCGCAAGGTCCTGGAGCTGATCGCCCAGGGCCAGTCGAACCGCCAGATCGCCGAGCAGCTCTTCCTGGCCGAGGCCACGGTGAAGAACTACGTCTCGAGCCTCCTGTCGAAGCTCGGCATGCGCCGCCGGACCGAGGCCGCGGTGTACGCCGCCGTCCTCGCGGAGCGCAAGGGTACGAACCCCAAGGGTACGAACCCCAACGCCTGACCACCTCGGCGCCCGACCGTCGGTGTCAGGCCACCGTCGCCCGGCGATGGTCGTCCAGCGTGCGGAAATCGACCCCCACGGTGCGCAGGAGCTCCTCCAGGCGCTCGCGTTCGGCCAGGGGGTTGGCGAACCAGGTCGGGTCGCTCTCTATGCCCAGCGCCGTGCACAGCCGCAACAGCATGCGGTCGTGATCGAGCTCGAGCGCCAGGTCCTCGGCCATGATGTGGCTCCTGTCGTGGCCGTTTCCGGTGAGCTGGCGCCGGCGCTGCAGGAGCACCACGACGAGCTCGTCGCTCGACGAGGGCAGGGGCAGGGGCTCCACTTCGGAACACAGGCCCACCAGTAATTCGCTGTACATCGACATCGCAAACATAATTTTGCTGGAATTGGGCGAGCGGAGTAGAGCCGATACTCCTGTTTTGTCTAGGGCCGATACTCCCTATCGCACGCCACGCCCCAGCGTGCCCGAGCGTGCCCGGGCGGCGAACATGGACCGTACGCTGCTGGTTTGTCCACGACGACGACCGGTTCCCGGGGTCGTGGCGGGTGTCGGGAGGGAGCGGTGCGGTCAGCGCTTGGCGACGCGCGTCGAGCGATCCGCTCGCGCCAGCACGTCCTCGGCGGACTCGGTGTCCTCTGCGATCGCGACGCCCAGCGAGGAATGGACGCGAATGTCGCTCACGCCCACGATGACCGGCTCGTCGAGCGTGTGCTGTATCCGGCGCATGAGCGGCCCGACCGCCTGCTCGTCGCTGACGGTGAGCACGACCACGAGCTCGCTCGAGCCCACCCGGCCCACCGTGTCCTCGCTGCGCAGGATCGACACCAGGCGGCGGGACGCCTCGCACAGGACGGCGTTGCCCGTGGTGTACCCCAGGTCCACGTTGATCTCCGCCAGGTTGTCCAGGCCGATATGGCAGACCACCACTTCGCCGCCGTGGCGCCGGCGGCGCGTCAGGGCCTGGGTGAGGCGGTCGAGCAGCAGGAGCTGGTTCGCCAGTCCCGTGTGCGGGTCGGCCATGGAGAGCTGCCAGAGCTGGTCGTACTTGCCCGTGCCCGGCGCACGCCGTCCCGGCACTCCGTCCCCGACCGCGCCGAACTCCTCCAGCATCGACTCCACGGTCCTCGCCGACCCGCCCCGCGACGACTCCGCGGCGGCCGGTCCGGCGGCGTCGGCGGGGACCCGGTCGGTGCCGGCGGTCTCGCCACCACGTTGTCCCTTCGCCTTCTTCACAGTTCCCCCTCCGATCCGACTTTTCACTGTTATCGGAACGGTCCCGTCTGAACCAGAGCCAGAAGTCTCGTGACCTGGGCCGAACGCCCGGTCGCGCACCGAAAAACGTTCTCGGTAGAGCGTCAAGTTTACTCCCGGAGGGTGAAATGCAGGCCTGGAAAAGACTGCAGGACGGTTGCGAAAAGGGTGCAGTGATCACGAGCCCGACCGGCGCCGGGCGGCGTCACCGACCCGCGCTAGCCTCGCCGCTGGCCTTGCACCTTCACCCACCTCCTCCCACCGCGACGACGACCGCGCCCGACCTCTGCCCCAGCGCGACGACATGGTGACGCCTTCGTGACCCCGCAGACCGAGCCGGCGACCATGGTGGTCGACACGGCCGGCCTCCGTTCCCTCGTGGCCGACCTCGTCACCGAGGAGTTCTACGGCTTCGACACCGAGTTCCACACGGAGAAGACCTACGTCCCCGACCTGGCGCTCATTCAGATCGCCTGGGCCGACAAGGTGGCGCTCGTCGACCCGCTGGCGGTCGACCCCGCCCCCCTGGCCGAGGTCTTCGGGGGACCGGGCACGGCGGTGGTCCATGCCGCCTCGCAGGACCTCGATGTGCTGATGGCCGCCTGCGGCACCGTCCCGGCCACCGTGTTCGACACCCAGATCGTTGCCGGCTTCCTCGGGATGTCCTCACCCTCGCTCTCGCGACTGGTCGACCAGATGCTGGGCGTCTCCCTGCCCAAGGCCGACCGACTGTCGGACTGGCTGGAGCGCCCGATCTCGGACCGGCAGGTCTCCTATGCCGTCAACGACGTCGCCCACCTGTTGGAGCTGCGGCTCGTGCTGACGGAACGGCTCCGCGCCCTCGGTCGCCTCGACTGGGCGCTCGACGAGTGCGACCAGGTGCTCGGCGATCGCGCTCCGGCCCGCGTGCCCGAGGAGGCGTGGTGGAAGCTCGGCGACATCCGCGGCATGTCGCGCCGAAGCCGCGGCGTCGCCCAGGAGGTGGCGGCCTGGCGGGAGCGCACCGCCGCGGAGACGAACCGCCCCCGGCGCATGATCCTGTCGGACCTCGGCCTGATGGCGATCTCGCAGCGCCCGCCTCGCAACGGCGACGAGCTGCGCCGCGCCCGCGGCGTCGACGGCCGGCACCTGGCCCAGGGTCGAGCGGCCGAGATCCTCGCTGCGGTCAACCGCGGCCTCGGGCTGCAGCCGGACCAGATCCGGATGCCCACCGAGGGGCGCGACGCGGTCGCCCCGGCCGCCGCCGTCGCCGTCTGCTCGGGCGTGGTGCGCCAGATCGCGGACGACCTCGACTTCGACCAGGGGCTCCTGGCCACCCGGGCGGACATCGCACAGTTGCTCGCGGCCGAGCCCAGCCGCCTCGACACGGGTTGGCGTCGCACCATCGTGGGCGACCCCCTGCGCCGGCTCATCGACGGGGACGTCGCGGCCGCCTTCGACCGGCGCGGCCATCTCGTCATTGAGGAGCGCTCGCGAAGGCCGGTGCCGCCGACAGGCGGCCACTCCTCCGCCGGGGGCTAGCCGACCGACCGCTCCCGCCCCGCCCAGTAGGGCTGGCGGAGCTTGTACTTCTGCAGCTTCCCCGTGGCCGTCCGGTCGAGCGCGTCGCGCACCTCGACCGTGGTCGGCGCCTTGAAGTGGGCCAGCCGGTCGCGGCAGTGCGCGATCAGCTCGGCCTCGGTGACCGTCTCGCCGTCGCGCACCACCACCAGGGCCTTGATCGTCTCACCCCACTTCTCGTCGGGCACACCGATCACCGCCACCTCGGCCACGGCGCTGTGCTGGTACAGGCAGTCCTCGACCTCGATGGACGACACGTTCTCCCCGCCGGTGATGATCACGTCCTTCTTGCGGTCCGAGATCACCAGGTAGGCCCCGTCGAGGTAGCCCCCGTCCCCGGTGTGGAACCAACCGCCCTCGAGCGCCCTCGCCGACTCCTCCGGCTGCTCCCAGTACCCGGCGAAGACGTGGTTGGCGCGCGCCAGCACCTCACCCTCGGCATCGGTCTCGATCCGCACACCCATGGCAGGGACGCCGGCGCGGCTGAGCAGCATCGATCGCGAGGGTGCGTCGAGGTCGTCCCACTCCGAGGGTGCCCGGTTGATGGTGAGCAACGGCGCCGTCTCGGTCAGCCCGTAGATCTGCATGAACTCCCACCCGAGCTCGGCCTCCACCCGCTCGATCGTCTTGGACGGCGGGGGTGCGCCCGCCACCACGATGCGTACCGTGCCCCGCCCGGGCACGTCCCGTCCCTCGCCGGCCCGGGTCTCCGCTGCGCCGAGGATCGCCGCCACGACGGCCGGCGCGGCGCAGAGGAGCGTCACGCCGTGGCGCTCGATGCGCGAAAGGATCTCCTCGCCGTCGATCTTGCGCAGCGCGACGTGCGCGCCGCCCATGCCGGTCACGGCGTACGGCATCCCCCAGCCGTTGCAGTGGAACATCGGCAAGGTGTGGAGGAGCACGTCGCGATCGCTCACACCGGTGTGCCACCCGAACATGGTCGCGTTGAGCCAGCAGTTCCGGTGGGTGAGCTGCACACCCTTCGGCCGGGCGGTCGTGCCCGAGGTGTAGTTGACCGAGCACGTGGCGTTCTCGTCCGGCTCCCACGGGCGGGGGGCCGCGTCGGGCGGCGCCGGGGCGAACAACGCCTCGTCGTCGGAGCCGTCCAGGCAGAACCGGTGGCTCACCTTGATGCCATCGACCTGATCAGCCACCTCGGGGTCGTACAGGAGCACAGACGCCCCGGAGTGCCCGACGACGTAGCCGATCTCGTCGGTCGTCAGCCGGAAGTTGATCGGGACCAGGATGCGGCCGAAGCCGCTGACCCCGAAGAACGAGGTGAGAAATCGGCCCGAGTTCGGGCTGACGATCGCGACCCGCTCCCCGTGCCCGACCCCCAGGTCGTCGAGGGCCAGGGCCAGGCCTCGCGCCCGCGCCTCCATCTCGGCGTACGTCTGTGTCCCGAGCGAGCCCGCCACGTCCGGCTCGTCCTCCACGGCGACGCGGTGCCCGTAGACGAGCGCAGCCCGGTTGAGAAAGTCGGACACCGTCAGTGCGACCTGCATGTCACCCCTCCGATCTCTCGAACTCGGTCTCCTGCGGCCGACCCTAGTTGACGGCCCCGGTGGCGCCCTAGAAGTGACCGAGGACGGGGTGCGCGACGTACGGCTTCTCGAGCAGCGCGATCTCCTCCTCGCTCAAGGTGAGCTCCTCGGCGGCGAGCGCGTCCTTCAAGTGCCTCTTCTTCGTCGCCCCGACGATGGGCGCCGTCACGCCCGGCTTGGCGAGCAGCCAGGCGAGTGCCACCTGCGCCGGAGCCACGTCACGCGCCGCCGCCACCTCGACCACGGCGTCGACGACGTCGAAGTCCGTTGGTTGGTCGTAGAGGTAGTCGGTGAACGGGTCGGTGCTCGAGCGCGTCGTGTGCCGCCCCCCTTCCCGGGTTCGGTTCCCGGCCAGGACGCCACGGGCCAGAGGGCTCCACGGGATGCAGCCGACGCCCTGGTCCAGGCAGAGCGGGATCATCTCGCGCTCCTCCTCGCGGTAGATCAAGTTGTAGTGGTTCTGCATCGAGACGAACTTCGTCCACCCGTGCGTCTCGGCGGTGTGCTGCGCCTTGGCGAACTGCCACGCGAACATGCTGCTCGCCCCGATGTAGCGCGCCTTCCCCGCCCGGACGACGTCGTGCAACGCGCCCATCGTCTCCTCAATCGGTGTCCGGGGGTCCCAACGGTGAATCTGGTACAGGTCGACGTAGTCCATGTCCAGCCGCTTCAGTGACGCGTCGATGCCCGACAGGATGTGCTTGCGGCCGAGGCCGCCGCCGTTCTCTCCCGGCGTCACCGGCATGAACACCTTGGTGGCGATCACCACCTCGTCGCGGCTCAGGTACTTCGGGACCAGCCGTCCCGTGGCCACCTCGCTGGCCCCGCCCGAATACGTGTCGGCGGTGTCGAAGAAGGTCACCCCACCCTCGACTGCAGCCCGCACGATCGGCTCGGCAGCCTCCTCGTCGATGACCCAGGCCCGCTCGCTCTCGTTCCCGAATCCCATCATGCCGAGGCAAATCCTCGAGACCCGCAGACCCGACGTGCCCAGATTGGTGTAGTTCATGGCTGACCTCGCTCGCGCCCGCCCGCGGTCGGGCGGCACCCGAATACTTATCAGTCGTCAGCGTCACACCGTGCACCCCGGCGCGCCGGGGGGCTCCCGTGGCGCGTCAGGGGCAGAGCTTGGCCAGGTGCAGCAAGTGCGGAACGCAGCCCAGGGTGCCACCGGAGGATCCGCTGCCCCCGCCACTGGTGGGATTCGCACCGGTGCCGTCGCCGTACCCGTGGCCGGCCCCGCTGTTCCCGGTGCCGCTGTTCCCAGTGCTCCCCTGCTTGCCGGGCCCGCTGCCCGGGCCGTTGCCGTTCCCCGATCCCTGGCCGGTCCCGTACCCCTTGCCGCCCTGACCCGTTCCGGTTCCCGTTCCGGTTCCCTTGCCGGTGCCGGTGCCGGTGCCGGTGCCGGTGCCGGAGCCGGAGCCGGAGCCGGAGCCGGAGCCGGAGCCCTTACCACCGACTCCCGTCGAAGTGACCGGGAGCGACGTGGTGGTGGTCGTGGGCGAGGTCGTCGTGGTGGTCGTGGGCGAGGTCGTCGTCGTGGTCGTGGGCGTCGTCGTGGTGGTGGTCGTGGTCGTGGTGGTGGTGGTCGCCGGGCTGAGGCCGGTGAGCGTCGCCGTCGGAGCGGTGCCTCCGCTCGGAGGGCCGGTCGCGATCACCAAGGTCGGTGTCGGCGACGTCGCCGAGACCAGCGGAGTGGATCCGCTCACGTGGGTGACGCCACCACTGGCGGCACCGTTCCCAGAGCCGGCTCCCGCAGTTCCCACGCTTCCCGCACCGCCGGTGGTCGTGGACTTCGGCGCGCTCTGTCCGTTCGGCACGCTGGAGGGGACGGACGATTGGGCGCTGATGACGGGGCGCCCGGCGCGGCCGGGACCGCCCGTGAAGCCCGTGAGGCCGGCGACGACAAGGACCACGGCGGCAACGCCTGCGAACGCGGCAACGGCGCGGTTGCTGGCGAAGACCAGCTTCGAGGGATTCGTGGCGATCGCCGCCGCCGCGGCAGCGGCCGCACCGGCACCAGGCTCGGGGAGCGGCTGGCCGAAGGTGCGCGAAGTGAAGACCTCTTCCAGCGTTGCGTAGTCGTCGGGCTCGGCCCATTCGGGCGTCGATCCCCCCATGGTTCCTCCGTAGGAATCGTGCTTCTGCGCAGGGGGATGTAGCCACCCGAAGCCTGGGGCTCCCGGGAACTACTGATCATTTACCCCCTCGGTTGCCACCATATAACTAGTCGGCCCGAATGGATACCGGGTCGACACAACCCGCTAGCAATTTTGTTCGAACCCTTGTGCGGACATGGCGAATTCAGGTATCGCGCGGCGCGGTGCGCTCCATTTCTGCAACGTCAGCGCGCTCCTCACCCTGCTGCGGGTGTCCGGCCGATTGCGCGCACCGTTGCCCCCACGTCGCCCACTGCATTGGTGACGGGTTGCAATTCGGTACCGCGTTTCCGAAGCGACCGGCCGTGGTTGTCACTGCGTTGCTCAACGTTGTGACCGCGTTGCCGATGAGTGTGGGTTCCGGTGCAATCGCGTTGCCGGTTCCCTGGGTCGCCGCGGTCGAAGGTGCCCGCCCAGCGGTGCTGCCACTGGTGCTTGTGGATGCCGCGACATTGTTGCGGCCGCGAGGACGGTCGGGGTCGCCGGTGCCGGACATCGATCCCCTCCCCTCCACCGGATCCGCCCCGTTCGGTTCACCCGCCCAGTGCGCCCGACCTCTTCCCTGCACCGCGGCGAAGGTCGACCCCTGCAGGAACCCGCGGTCAGGACGCCCATTTCCCGACAACCCGGGTACACGGGACTCGCGACTCCGGCAGGGGCGCGGCGCCCTCTTCGTCAAGCGGGTGACGTAGGGCGCCCCACTCCGGCCGGGTCGAGCGGTGTCGTGCAGAGCGATCGGCCGGGTCGTCACCGGGCGAGGTCGAGTGTCAGCTCCGCGATCGCCGGAAGTACCGGCTGAGGGTCTCCTCCTGCTGCTGATACGACGATCCGATCCCTGTCCCGTAGAGCGAGGTCGGCTCTTCGAGCATGCGCTCGAACGTCAGCTTGCACACCCCCTGCCCGTTCTCGACCATGAAGGGGACGTCGTGGGCGCGCACTTCGAGTGCGGCCCTGGAGCCCCGGAACCCACCGGTGGGATCGAAACCGAACCCGGGGTCGAAGAACCCGGCGTAGTGGGTGCGGAGCTCGCCGCTCGTGGGGTCGTATGCGGTCATCTCGGCCGCGAGGTCCGGCGGGATGCTCACCGCCTCGTGCGACATCAACAGGTAGAAGCGCTTCGGCGAGAGCACGAGGCGATCACCCTCCTCGCGGAACACGGGGTCCCAGAACGGCGCGGGGTCGGTCTCCCCTCCCGTGGTGAGATCGAGCAGCGGCGCGCTGTCTCGGGTGCTGTAGCCCACTTGACCACGCTCGTCCCCGTGGAGGTCAAGGCCGAGGAACAGTCCGTTCGAGAGCACGAGGTCATCGACGGGCACCGGCTCGCCCTGTGCGAAGAGGATTGGCTCGGCGAGGTGTGCCTCGCGCACTTCGTCGTCGGTCAGCCAGGGCCGGCCCATGGAGAGTCGCAGCTGGTTGAGCGTCAGGTCCTCCCGCACCCGTACGGCGAACGAGAGCGGCACCACCTCCAGATACAGGGGGCCCTGGTAGCCCGGCGCCACCTCGTCGAACCGGTCGCTGTGGTCGGTGATGACCCGGGTGAACACGTCGATGCGGCCGGTCGAGCTCTTGGGGTTCGCCTTCCCCCGCAGCCCGGCAGGGAGGTCGAGGCGCTCCTTGAGCTCAATCAGGTAGGGGCACCGGGCCTCGAGCATCGCCCCGTCCCCGCGGAGGTCGATCTCGTCGAGGATGTAGTCCTTCAGCTTCCGCTCGACCGAGTCGGCACCGGGAAGGAAGCTGCACCGGATACGCAGCGCCCGTTCGCCGAGGCGCAGATCGAGGCTGGCGGGCTGCACGTTGGCGTCGGGGATGTTGAAACGTCCGGCGTCGACGTACCCCGCCCGGATGGCCCGCTCCAGGAGCTGGCCCGGCAGCACCCCTTCGGCGGTCGGTTGCAGGCTCAGCACCACGGGCGCCGCCGGCTGATTCGTGGTCTCGGAGCCTGCACGGACAGAGCAAAGCACGTGTGGAGACCACGCGAAAGGCCAAGAGTGGGGACGTCGTCGGGCACAGCCTGTGGACGACTTGGGGACGGTTGAGCCGTACACGGGGGTTCCGCAGGAACGGGACGGGTTGTCCACAGGCCCTGGCGACACATCGGAGGTCGATTTGCCCCGCCCCGGGGACGCGGGGGCGAAATCGGCGTTTCCATCCCAGACGATCGACCGGCCCGTGATGCATAGTTGGCCGGACGAGGGTCGGCCGATGGAGCTCCAACCCGCCGGAGAAAGGGAATTGATCCGTGCGAGCACACGCAGCCACGAGGGGGGCGGCGGGACCAGCCTCGCCGTGAGGACGACGGCGCGGCCCATTCGGCTGGCCGACATCGACCGCTTGCTCCAGGACTCCGCTGGGGTCGGGCATGCCGGGCCGGACGCTCCCATCCGGGCCTGGCGCGACGAGCTCACTCGGGCGCTCGAGTCGCTGAGCTACGCCGAGACCGTCCTCGGCGGCGACGTCGAGATCCTGCGCCATGCCCTGGTCAACCGGGCATCCGACCCGAACAGCCTGGTCCGGGACCTGCCCCGGGTGCTGGCCGCACGCCCTTGGGGTGACGGGTGGGCGGCACCGGAGCCGGACGAGCTCGGCCCCCCACTACGCGAGGACTGGGTCGACGACTGGGACGTGTTCACGCGATCGGATCTGCTGATGTCGGCCCACCAGCAAATGGCCTACACGGACCTGGCCTCCCGCCCCGATGTGCAGCGGGTGCTCCGCAGCGTCCTCGAGCAGTTGGCCAACCTGGCCCTGCGACGGGAAATCATGGAGGCCCGCCTTCAGGAGATCCGCGCCGCGATCGTCCAGCAGTACCGGGACGGCCAGGTCTCGACCCGGGACTGGCTGAGCTGAACAGGGGCGCCACGACAGGCCGCGGCGCCACACCCCCGATAAGCTGACGGGTCGTCAGATTTCTGCACCCGAGTGCCCGCCAGCGCGACGCACGTCCCGGAGGTCTCATGCTCGACTACGTCATCCGATCCGGCACGCTCATCGACGGCACCGGTGAGCCCGGTCGCCTCGCCGACGTCGGAATCCGCGACGGACGGATCGTCGCCGTGGGCACGGTCGACGAGCCGGCGACCTCGGAGTTCGACGCAACCGGGCTGATGGTGGCGCCGGGCGTGGTCGACCCGCACACCCACTACGACGCCCAGCTCTTCTGGGATCCCCTGGCCTCCCCCTCCAACGTGCACGGCGTGACCACCGTCATCGGCGGCAACTGCGGGTTCACCCTGGCCCCGATCAACGCCGAGGATGCGGACTACATCCGCCAGATGATGGCCAAGGTCGAGGGCATGCCGCTCGCCGCGTTGGAGAACGGGGTCCCGTGGAACTGGTCCAGCTTCGCCGAGTACCTCGCCGCGCTCGACGGTCGGTTGGGCGTGAACGCGGGCTTCCTGGTTGGGCACTGTGCGCTCCGGCGCAAGGTGATGGGCGCTGAGCGCGGAGAGGAGGTTGCGACCGACGACGAGATTGCCGCCATGCGGGCGCTCCTGGCCGAGTCGCTGGAGGCGGGCGGGTTGGGCTTCTCGTCTTCGCAGTCGCGCACCCACTCCGACGGGGACGGCCGGCCGATCAGCTCGCGCTACGCCGACCGGCGCGAGATGCTCGCCTTCTGCGAGGAGGTGGCCGCCCACGAGGGGACGACCCTCGAGTACATCACCAACGGCTGCCTCGACTCGTTCAGCCCCGAGGAGATCGACCTCATGACCTCCATGAGCGTCACCGCCCGCCGGCCGCTCAACTGGAACGTGCTGACGGTCGACGCCCGATCCGCCGAGCGCATTGAACACCAGCTCTCCGCGTCGTCGGTGGCGGCCGAGGCGGGTGGCCGGATCGTCGCCCTCACCATGCCCACGCTCGTCCCCATGAACATGAGCTTCCGCACCCACTGTGCCCTGTTCCTCATCCCCGGATGGGGCGACGTGATGGGGCTGCCGGAGGCCCAGCGAATGGAGCAGCTGGCGGATCCCTCGGTCCGCACCTTGCTGGACGAGCGCGCCAGGAGCAAGGAGGCGGGCGTCTTCCGCGGCCTCTCGCATTGGGGTACCTATGTCATCGGCGACACCTACGCAGCGGCGAACGACGGGTGCGCCTTCCGCACCGTGGCCGACATCGCGGCCGAACGCGGGACGGCACCCTTCGACACCCTGCTCGACATCGTGCTGGCCGACCAGCTGCGCACCGTGCTGTGGCCCAACACCGACGACGGTGACGAGGCGACGTGGGACATGCGCGCCGCCATCTGGAGTGATCCGCGCGCCATGGTGGGCGGCTCCGACGCCGGTGCCCACCTCGACCGCATGTGCGGCTCCAACTACCCGACCGCCTTCCTGGGCGACTGCCTGCGGGGTCGCAGGCTCGTCCCCGTCGAGAGAGCCGTCCAGATGATGACCGCCCAGCCCGCAGCGCTCTTCGGGCTGCGCGAGCGCGGCCTGGTCCGCGAGGGATTCGCCGCCGATCTCGTCGTCTTCGACCCCGCCACCGTAGGCTCCGAGCCGGCCCGCCTGGTGCACGACCTGCCCGGCGACACGCCGCGCCTCTACGCCGGCTCCCACGGGGTCGTGCGCGTCCTGGTCAACGGGGTCGAGACCATCCGCGACGGTGCTCCGACCGGCGCACTGCCGGGCGCCCTGCTGCGGTCGGGCCGCGACACCGCGTCGGTGGTGCCCACCCCCGCCTGAGCCCCCACCACCCGCGCCCGCGTCTAGCCTCTCCCCCGGTGACGCCCGATCCGAACGACCCGGCGCTCGCCGTGGAGGAGCCGCCGATGGGCGGCACCCCGGGGGCCGAGTCCTCGCCCGAACAGCCGAGCCCGCGCCCGTCGAACGCACGGTGGATCCGGGAGGCCGTCATCGTGGTGGTGGTCGCCGTGCTGGTGGCCGTGCTCCTGCGGGCCTTCGTCGTCCAGACCTTCTACATCCCGTCCGGTTCGATGGAGCCCACGCTCCAGATCGGCGACCGCATCCTGGTCAACAAGCTCAGCTACCACCTGCACGGCGTGGACCGGGGCGACATCGTGGTGTTCGCGCGACCACCGGCCGAGGACTGCGGCGGCCCCGAGGTGAACGACCTGGTCAAGAGGGTCATCGGGCTTCCGGGTGACGTCCTCTCGTTGTCTGACGGCTACGTCTACGTCAACGGGAAGAAGCTCGACGAGTCCTGGCTTCCCACGTCGGAGCAGGGCATCACGGCCGCCGGGCCGACGGGCAACAGCTCCAACCTGGCTCGCCCGTACCGAGTGCCGGCCAACGACTACTTCGTCATGGGCGACAACCGCACCGACTCCTGCGACAGCCGCTACTGGGGCCCGATCGCCAAGTCCCTCATCGTCGGCAAGGTCGACGTGCGCGTCTGGCCCATCTCGTCCGTACGCTTCTTCTGACCGCCCCGCACTGACACCGCTCCGGGCGGGCTGATCAGCCCTCGTCGACCTCCGCGGTCACGCGTGCCACGGCGGCGACGGTCTGGCCTTCGTCGAGGTTCATGACGCGAACTCCCGTCGCGTCGCGACCCTGCGAGGCGATCTCTCGGGCCTGGGTGCGGATGACGACGCCGCCCGAGGAGACCAGGAGGATCTCTTCGTCGAGAGCGACCATGAACGCCGCGACCACGTTGCCGCGGGTGCCGGTCAGCCGGATGCCGCGCACTCCCTGTCCGCCGCGCGTCTGGCGGTTGAACCGCTCGAGCTTCGTGCGCTTCCCGTAGCCGGCATCGGTCACGATCAGGATGTCGGTGTCGTCGGCCGCCACGTCACACGACACGACCGCGTCTCCGGCGCGCAGGCGGATCCCCCGCACGCCGGCGGCGTCTCGACCCATGGCCCGCACGTCCTCCTCGTTGAAGCGGATGGTCATGCCGCTGCGCGTCACTTCGAACAGGTCGTCGTGACCGGACGTCGCCACCACCCGGACCAGCTCGTCGCCCTCACGCAGGTTGATCGCGATGAACCCCTCGCGCCGGGACTTGTCGTACTCGCTCATCGCGGTCTTCTTCACCTGGCCCAGCGCGGTGGCGAACACCAGGAACTGGTCGGCCGCGAACTCGCGCGTCGCGATGATCGCCGTGATCGACTCGTTCGGCGCCAGCGGCACCAGGTTCACCGCCGCGGTGCCGCGGGCGGTGCGGTCCTTCATGGGGATCTCGTGACCGCGGAGACGGTAGACCTTGCCCTGATTCGAGAACAGCAACAGGTAGGCCAGGGCGGAGGCGTGGACCACCTGGCTGACCAGGTCCTCCTCCTTGAGCCGGGCGCCCTGCACGCCCCGGCCGCCCCGCCCCTGGGTGCGGAAGGCCGCCGCCGCCACGGACTTGATGTAGCCCGCCCTGGTCATCGTGACGACGATCTCCTCGTCGTCGATGAGGTCCTCCACTCCCATTTCGCCGGGGTCGTGGGTGACGACGCTCCGTCGCGGGTTGCTGTACTTGTCGCGCACGGCGATCATTTCGGTCTCGATCACACCGCGCAGCTTGCCGTCGTCGGACAGGATCGCCTCGAGCTCGGCGATCGTCGCGCGCAGCTCCTCCATCTCAGCCTCGAGCTCGCTGCGGCCCAGCCGGGTGAGGCGGCCCAGGGTCATGTCGAGGATGTGGGTCGCCTGTACCTCGGTGAACGTGAACGGCTCGGCCATCAGCGAGGTGCGGGCCTCGGGACGGTCGGCCGACGCCCGGATGGTCGCGATGACGGCGTCGAGCATGTCGATGGCACGCAGGAGGCCCTCGACGATGTGGGCCCGGTTGCGCGCCCGGTCGAGGCGGAACTGCGAGCGACGCCGGATGACCTCGATCTGATGGTCGATGTAGTGCGAGAGCGCCTGGGCGAGGTTCAGCGTGCGGGGCACCCCGTCCACGAGCGCCAGCATGTTGACGCCGAAGCTGGTCTGCAGCGGGGTCTGCTTGAACAGGTTGTTCAGGACCACGTTCGCATTGGCATCGCGCTTGAGCTCTATGACGAGCCGCGGCTGCTGGTTCGCCGAGGCGTTGCGCATCCCGCTGATGCCGTCGAGGTCGCCCGCCCGGACCAGCTCGGTGATCTTCTGCTCAATGACCTCGACCGAGGTCTGGTACGGGAGCTCGGTGACCACGATGGTGTCGCCGGTCCGCCCCTCCTCGATCTCCGCGACGGCCCGCATCTTGATGGAACCGCGGCCGGTCCGGTAGGCGTCGAGGATCCCCTGACGGCCGAGGATGAGCGCGCCGGTGGGGAAGTCGGGACCCTTCACGAACTCCATCAGCTCGTCGGGCGTGGCCTCGGGATGGTGCAGGACGTGGATGGCCGCGTCGATCACTTCGCCCATGTTGTGCGGCGGCACGTTGGTGGCCATGCCCACCGCGATGCCCTGCGACCCGTTGACCAGCAGGTTCGGGAAGCGCGCCGGGAGCACCACCGGCTCCTGGGCAGAGCCGTCGTAGTTGGCGACCATGTCGACCGTCTCTTCGTCGATGTCCGCCATGAGCTCCAGGGCGAGCGGCGCCAGGCGACACTCCGTGTAGCGCATCGCCGCCGCGCCGTCGTCGGGCCCGCGGCCGCCGAAGCTGCCGTGGCCGTCGATCAGGGGGTAGCGGAGCGAGAACTCCTGGACCATGCGGGCCAGCGCCTCGTAAATGGCCGAATCGCCGTGGGGGTGATAGGTCCCCATGACCTCGCCCACGACCTTGGCGCACTTGCTGTGGGGCCGGTCTGGACGCTGGCCGTTGTCGAACATGGAGTAGAGGATCCGGCGGTGGACCGGCTTGAGCCCGTCGCGCACGTCGGGCAGGGCGCGGGCCACGATGACCGACATGGAGTACTCGAGGAACGAGCGCTCCATCTCCTCTTGGATCTCAATGGGCTCGATGGAGCCGCTGACGGGCTCCTCCCCACCGGCGGGAGCGTCGTTCCCCCCGCCCGATCCCGCTCCGCCGCGGCCCGAGCCGCGTGTGGACTGACGTGGCATGTGCGATCCCTACTCCCCGTCCCGTCGCTCAGATGTCGAGGAAGCGGACGTCTTTGGCATTTGTCTGAATGAAGTGGCGGCGGAGCTCGACGTCGTCGCCCATGAGGATGGAGCAGACCTCGTCGGCGGTCGCGGCCTGCTCGACGTTGATCTGGAGGAGCGACCGCTTCCCCGGGTCCATCGTCGTGTCGCGCAATTCGGCGAAGTCCATTTCGCCCAGGCCCTTCAGCCGGTTGAAGTCGTGCTTGTGGTCCGGGTGCTCGGCGAGGAACGCATCCCGGGCCGCATCGTCCTTGAGGTAGATCTTCTCCTTGCCGACCAGGGTCGAGTACAGCGGCGGCTGCGCGACGTAGATGAAGCCGCCTTCGACCAGCGGCTTCATCTGGCGGTAGAAGAACGTCAGCAGCAGGGTGCGGATGTGGCTGCCGTCGACGTCCGCGTCGGCCAGAAGGATCACCTTGTGATACCGGATCTTCTCCACGTCGAACTCCTCGGCGAGCCCGGCGCCGATGGCCGAGATGAGTGCCTGGATCTCCGCGTTCTTCAGCATCTTGTCGATCCGGGCGCGCTCGACGTTGAGGATCTTGCCCCGGATCGGGAGGATCGCCTGCGTGTGCGGGTTGCGCGCGTCCTTGGCCGATCCGCCGGCCGAATTGCCCTCCACGATGAAGAGCTCCGACTCGCGCGGGTCGCGCGACGAGCAGTCGGCCAGCTTGCCCGGCAGACCGGCGCCGTCGAGCGCCGACTTGCGCCGGGTCAGGTCACGGGCGCCCTGGGCGGCCATGCGGGCCCTGGCGGCCTGCAGCGACTTCTGCACGATCTGGCTCGCCTCGCGCGGGTTCTCCTCCAGCCATTCGGTGAGCTTCTGGTTGGTCGTGCGCTCTGCCAGCGACCGGATCGACGTATTGCCGAGCTTGGCCTTCGTCTGCCCCTCGAACTGCGGGTCGCGCAGGCGGACCGAGATGATGGCGGTGAGCCCCTCGCGGATGTCCTCGCCCTTGAGGTTCTCTTCTTTCTCCTTCAGCAGATTGCGGGCGCGGGCGTAGCGGTTGACCACGTTGGTCAAGGACTTGGAGAAGCCCTCGACGTGCATGCCGCCCTCAATCGTCGAGATGCCATTGGCGAAGGAGTGGATCGACTCGTGGTAGCCCGCGTTCCACTGCAGGGCGATCTCGACTTCCTGGCCCTCTTCGGCCTGCTCGAACGACGCCACCTTGCGGAAGAGCGACTCTTTCGACGCGTTGAGGTGCTTCACGAAGTCGACGATCCCGCCGTTGTACTTGTAGGTCATCTTGGTGACCGGGTCGGTGCGCTCGTCCGTGAAGCGGATCTCGAGCCCC
>Ga0181526_10002132_pt1 | contig 17609 bp, 11 predicted proteins | sample PEATcosm2014_Bin_35_FD_119750 | JGI IMG/M metagenome (GOLD analysis project Ga0181526, IMG submission 119750) | Peatland microbial communities from MTU Mesocosm Facility, Houghton, MI, USA - PEATcosm2014_Bin06_30_metaG | ecosystem: Environmental > Terrestrial > Soil > Wetlands > Peat | place...
GACATCCTGTGGAGCGACGGGCAAATCCGCATATCGAAGCGATGGGCGAAGGGGGAGGACGGCGAGACCAAGACGGCGGCCTCGAACGGCTATGTGCCGATGCATCCGGTACTGGCGCAGTATCTGAAGGAATGGCGTGCGCAGAGCCCACATTCGAAGGTCGATAATTTCGTCTTTCCGTCGCTGCTCAAGGACGGCAAAGTACCTATCTGGGCGTCGACGTTCGTGCAGGATCATCTGCGGCCGGCGGCAATCAGCGCTGGCGTCGTACTCGCGAAGGGGCAGCGCTTCGGTCTTCACAACCTGCGGCACAGCTTAAGCACCTGGCTCGTGAACAAGGGGAAGGTCGATCCGAAGACGGTGCAAGGTATGTTGCGGCATAGCGATATCCGCACGACCATGAACCTCTACACGCAAGATGATCGCGACGAAAAACAGGCAGCGCAAGGCGCATTCCTGAGTGCAGTGGGACTCGGAAGCCACCTGGTGCAGTAAATTGTGGATCGGATTGTGGATTGTCACTGTGGGTGCCATACGAAGCTAAGTCCTTTGCTTTGTATGGCGGGGACGACGGGGCTCGAACCCGCGACCTCTGCCGTGACAGGGCAGCGCTCTAACCAACTGAGCTACGTCCCCAGATTGTTTTTTTCAACAATTTGGTTATATGTCACATAGAATGAGCGGTTTCGCAGAATTCGCTATTTTCGCTCTCTTCCACCTTGCCGCTGGTTTGGACTCAATTTCGCGTCTTCATGGACACCTAATGGACACCAAGCAAGACAACAATTTTGCCGAACCAACAACGAAATTTAGTTTATCAGAAAGGACACGACTCTGGTGGTCTTGTTGGGGGAATAGCAATGTCGGCGCCGGGACCCAAAGCGCTGCCGAGATAGAGAATTCTGATTGACTCAGACTTCATGGAACTTGTCGGTTTACGGCCATTTTTGCAAGATCGGTCGAATCATTCAGTTAAGAAAGTAAATCGCCCTAAACTGCGCTCTCTGCGATGGGAGCGGCTCCCATCTTCTTCAGGACGCTCTGCATCGCGGTTAGTAGAGCTTCTATGTCAGCTGGCGATAACCGCCCGACGGTTCCGATGCGAAAGCATGGCTCTTTAGTGAGTTTGCCGGGGTAAATGACGAAGCCATGCTGGCTAAGCTGCTGATAGAACTCTTCGAAGTTGAAGCGCTGGTTTTTGGGATAACGAAAGGTGGTGATGATTGGGCTTTGGTCTTCCGGCGCAAGATAGGCTTCGATGCCCAGCTCAGCCATGCCGCGCATCAAAGCTTCATGATTTGCCCGATAGCGATTCAATCGACCGACCGGGCCTCCTTCGGCCTCCAGTTCAAGCAAGGCTTGACGAAAGGCAAGCAGTACATGTGTCGGTGGCGTAAAGCGGAACTGGCCGTCAGCCTCAAGTCCCGTCCACTGCGCATGGAGATCGAGGCTGAGCGTGCGCGCCAGGCCCTTCGCTTCGAGCAGGTGGCCGCGCCGCGCTAATACGAAACCGAAGCCAGGGACGCCTTCGATGCACTTGTTTGCCGATGAGATCAGAAAATCAATATGCGCTGCGGCGAGATCGATGGGGATCGCGCCGAAGCTGCTCATGGCATCAACTAAGTATGCCGCGCCCGAACTCTGCACCACTTCGCCAATCTCGTCAATAGGATTGACGATTCCGGTTGTGGTTTCGCAATGGATCACTGCTACGTGCGTGATGCCGGGCGTTTTTGCCAAAGATTTTGCCGCGTCAGCGGGCAATATCTTGCAATTCTCGGGAGCCTCGAAGATCTCGATATCAATCCCGTGGACGCGGGCGATCTGCGCGATGCGGCGTCCGTAAGCGCCATTGATCAGGATCAGCAGTTTGCCGTCACGCGGAATCACGGAAGAGATCACCGCCTCGATCGCGAAGGTGCCGCTGCCCTGCATCAAGACGCATTCATATTCTCCCCCGTTTCTGGGTGATTCCGCTCCGCCAACGGAGAGCAGCCGTTCTCGAATCTCGCGCACGGCTTCAAGAAACTCGCAATCGCGCGATCCCATGTCGCGCAGCATGGCGGACTTCACAGTGGCGCTGGTTGTGAGGGGGCCTGGAGTGAAAAGCAGCTTATCTGTGGTCATCAGTTCAGATTCTCTCTTTTCTTTTCTATTTGTTGGTGTACGCGCTGTGGCTGCCCGCTTTCAGACGTTCATCGATCTCATCCAGAACGGAGGGAAGATCGGCCAATGTGTCGATCACGTAGTGCGCCCCAGCATTCTGCAATTCTGCGCGCGCCCCAATCAGGCGAGTCTCTTTTTCAGTCTCGGGGAGCTCAAGAAAATCCTCGCGGGAGAGTCCAATGCTATTCCCGGTTCCTGCGACTCCGATCGACCACGCTCCGGCATTGAGGCCCTCGAGAACATCGGCGGGCGTGTCGCCGACCTTGGCAATGGCTGCGAGTGGATACACCTGCAAGCGCACGGCACACTCATACATCATGAAGGGATGCGGCCGGCCGGTTCCGGCTTCCTCCGGCGTCAGACTGCAATCGGGAGTGTAGCCCTGCAGTGCGCTGGCCTCAAGCAGCAGATCGAGCATGGCGCGCGTATAGCCGGTGGTCGAACCGATCTTCATGCCGCGCCGGCGCAGCGTTTCCACCGTCTCCAGAAGGCCATCAATCACCCCGGAGTACTCTTCCAGGCAGGAAAACTGGAGCGGAATGAACTCGGCATACATGGCTTCCACATCTGCATCGCCCGGCTCATTGCCACGCAGGGCAGTCCATGCCTTACGGACGCGGGTCATGGAGAGGATACCGCGGATATGTTCCTTCTTGGGAAGGCCCATATGTTGGCGGGCCTCCAGCTCAGACAGCGCGATGTCAGCGCTCGCGAAGACTCGCTGCATGGTTCGCGCCGGGGCGAGGCTGCCAAAATCGACTGCGGTTCCGGCCCAGTCAAGAACTACTGCTTTCAGGTTGGTCGCTGCAAGCGATTGCCCAGGAAGGGCGGGATTCTGGGGGTTCAAATCGTTCTCCAGGTGAAGATTGAGGCTTATGAAGATTCTGTGAGTGAATCGACCACTCTCTTGCGGCCAAGTATGCCGAAAGGGAGCAGCTTCGCTCCCTTTCGTGAAAGAACCGATGTTTAGTACGAAACGCGTAGCGACATTTGAATGGACCGCGGGCCGGCCTGCGAGCCGGGCGTTCCATCCTGCTCGTTCGTGATCTGGCCGAAGGACGAGCTGCCGACATTCATGTTGGGAATGCCCCAGTTGTTGATGTTGAAGAGATTAGCGAACTGCGCCTCGTAGTGAACGCCGATGCGCTCTCCGATATGAAAGGTTTTGCCGATGGAACTGGAGAACGTGGTTGTGGTAGGGCTTTCCAGGATGCCCACACCGCAGTTGCCGAAGCGGCCAATGCTGTTGGCCGGAATGGAGTAAGCCCCGACGTTGAAGAAGCTGGCGATGGTTGGGCTCTTCTGGTATCCGCTCACACTGGAGTCGCAATCGGGATTTTGCTGCTTGACAGAGCGGTTGCTTGGCCCGGTGCCGGAGGGATCCGAAGTGCTGCTGGGAAAGTAGGGCGTGAGCCAGAAGCCGGAGTGATACAGCAGAATCGAGGACATGCTCCAACCGCCGATCAACGCGTCGACGGTTTTGCTGCTGTTGCCCATGACTTGCTTTCCGCGACCGACCGGAAGCTCATAGACCACGGTGCTCAGGAACTTCCTGCTCGGATCATAGAAGGCGTTGCCGGTTTCGGCTGCGATGTTGTAGACGTTCAGGACATTGTCGCCGTTGTCGCCCTGGCCGCCCACCGGGATTGCGCCGCTGGGCACCGCGCCCAGCGCGTTGGTTTTGTTGTAGGTGAAGGTGAAGGCGTTGTTGAAGGTGAAGCCGTGGCCCATGGTCCGGTTCGCTTCCAGAATGAGCGCATCATACTTGTCGCTCGGGCCGTTGGCGCGAGTGAGAACCTCGCGGAAGTTGGGGAAGTTGGCTCCGTTGGCGGCGCGATATTGCCAGTATCCCAGAGTGTTGGCAGGAACCTGGTTCAGGTCGGGGCTGTAAATCAGGTCGTAGGTGTGCGAGCCAATATAAGTCGCCTTGGCGACCGTGTGGAAGCCGATGTTCTGCTCGAAGGCGGCATTCCACTGGATCACCCTGGGATCCTTCAGATCCCACTGGTTGGCGCGGCGATAGCCGGGGCAGGAGGTGGGGCAGGCGGTCCAGGGCTGAGCGTAGGGGTTGGCGCCTGTACCGTAGGCGTTGGCCCAGGTCATCGAGCCATAACCAGCGGTGGGGTAGAAGGATCCGAAGTTGCTCGTATCGACGCCCAGCAGAGAGTAGAGGACCGCTCCCAGGACGGGCACGGAGTACATGCCGCCGCTGGCGCGAACAACGGTTCCGGATTTGGGACTCCAGGAGAGGCCGAGCCGGGGCTGGATGTTTGTGGTGTCAAGATTGCGAAGTGAAGTGGGAAGCCCAACCGCCGAGTTCAGCACAAACTGGTTCTGGAAATTGACTTGCGAGTTGTTGACGAAATCGACCCACGCTGGGGAGAGCTTCTCGTTCGGGTCGTAGACCAGTTTTCCGTAAGTCGAGGAGCCTTTCCGGTAGTCGAAGTTGCCAATCTGATTGGTGGCGTCCTGAAAGGGGGTATTCAATTCGTCCCGTAGGCCAACCGTCACCGTGAGGTTTTTGAGCAGCTTGTATTCCGTTTGGGCGAAGAAGTCATAGTGATAGCCAAAGGGCTTGCCGTCGGGGCCGTTCTGCGCCTGATCGGCTTCGTCCAGGTAGCCCTGCGCAAACTGCGCGGCTGCGCAGGCGTCAGGATAGAGTGCTTGCTCGTTGATCACTGTAGATCCGACCTTGAGCTTGGTCGGGCACACCTGCTGTCCGGTGATGTAGTAGTCGCCGTATTCGTCGCCGACCTCAAAGGTAATGTTGTCCTGGTAGTTCAAGCGGCGCCAGTCGCCGCCAAACTTGGAGTTCCATTTGTGGTGTGTCCAGGAGAAGTTGTCGCCGATCTCCCAAATCGCGTTCTTCTGGTCGCGGGGATGGCCAAACTGGTTGGTCGCGCCGCCCATCAGATTTCCGACATAGAAGACTGGAACGCCGCCAAGTCCATTGACCGGAGACCCCGGAAGGCCCTTGATGCCGAGCGCGCTGATGATGGAGTTGCCCTGCGTTGCCTGCGGATAGGCGTACGTCAAGTTGTAAGCCGTGTAGCCGCCGCGCAATTCGTTCACCATGTTGGACCTGATGATCATGTTGTAGGAGATGGCCACGTTGGTGGCGTCGGTCACGGTGGAGAAGGTGCCCATCTCGGGGTTATAGCTGGTGTCGCCGACAGCACCGAGAGCTCCCTCCGAGGTGGCATCGCTGCCGGTGCTGGTGATGTTGTGCTGCGTCACGCGCCCGAAAAGATGGTTCCTCTCTGAAAAGTTGTAGTCCAGTCGTCCGTCGAAACCATCGGCTGAATAGGTGCCGGGCCAAGTTGTATTCAAATTGTTGCCGCCGATGCTGCTGTTGGGGCTGTCAAGATACGAACTGGTCGCATGGGGTCCGGCAGGCACGGGAAAGAAATCCTTCATGATCGTTGCCGAGTCCGCATTGACCGAGACGGCGTTGTTGGTGATCGGGCTGCAACCCGGCACAACCGTTCCGGCTGTCGGCCCGCTAGGTACGATACAGGAAGGGGTGAACAACTCCAAGCCGGTAGAGCCGGAGAAGTCGCCGGACGCCCATGCGGTGGGCATCGTCTGCGTTGCGATCAGCGTGTTCTGATCGAGCCGCACGCCCTCGTAGTCGAAGAAGAAATGCATCTTATTCTTGACGATCGGACCTTCGAACGAACCGCCAAACGTGTTGGCGCTCAGGGTGGGGTTGAAGAGCCCGATTCCATCCGTTGCGTTCCAGTCCTTATTGGTGAAGTACCAGAATCCGCTGCCGTGGAATTGGTTGGTGCCGCCGCGAGTGACGACGGTGAGGTCGGTCGGCTGCGCGAACTCGGCGCTGTTGCCCGAGGTATTCACGCGAAACTCGGCGATGCCTTCCACTGAGGGAAAGAGGTTCGTGCTGGGTCCGCCCTGGCGCACGTCCTGGATGGAGATGCCATCCAGCGAGAAGGACGTTGCGGTCGGCAGTTGTCCTGAGAAGGTCAGGTTGCCGCCAGGATCCTGGCTGACGCCGGGCGAGACGGCGGCGGCCTCAATGGGGCTGGGCGCATTGGATGCGCGGAAGTTCAGCGCCAGCGTACCGATCTCAGCCCCTGACATGGAGGTAGAGGTTGTGAGGTCTTCGCTCACCAGCGACTGCCCTCCATCCACAATCACGGTCTGCTCGGCGCCCTGTACCTTCAGGCTGATGTCCGAACGAGCCGTCTCGCGGGCCAGCACAACCACGTTCTTGTCTTCAAAAATGTCAAACTGTGCTGCCGAAACCGTAATGGTGTATTGGCCAGGATCGACGTTTAAGAATTGGTAATCCCCCGCGCCGTTTGTCATCACACTGCGAGCATCTCCAGTACCCTGATTTAGCGCCTCGACCTTTGCGCCGGCGACCACGGCGCCGCTTGCGTCGGTTACTCTACCGATGATCCTTCCGAAGGTTGACTGCGCGGCTGACTTTGCGGATGTAATCAAACCGCAAAGCGCCAGTAGACAGAACATGGAAATTCCGGGAAAAAGTTTTGCTGCGCTTTTCAAGTTCTTTCTCCTCTCGCTTCGACTGGGGCCGTGGCAGCACCGAACAGCGGAGTTATTAGCTGCGCGGGGCCACACCGGGCGCATGATTGAAGACTGGCCTATCACTGAGTCAAACGGGCGCGCGCCTTGACGTAACACAACTTCATAAGTGCAAACGGCGGGCCTTTGACGCGCAAGAAGCGTCGATGGAGCGCGTGCAAACCGCATCGCGCTTGTTAACTTTGTTGGATATACATTTGCAGCAAAATATGGCTGTGATGTAAACGCATCGTGAAATCTTCGAGAAGGACGAGTGAATGGCAGCGACCAAGCCCTGTGGTATCGCGGGGCCTGACGAAACCTGCAAAGTGTGGACCGGCCGGTACGGGGAATCTCTGGCAACTCCTCAAGGTCAGCGAAGAGCGCTCATCGAAGGAAATCCGGAGCGGGTGCCTGACGCATCCGCGCTGGTCAAGATTCCACTCTTTTCACGCCGCATCGTGAAGGACACGGAAAAGAGCCGTGGGTCAGCGTCTGTGTCGTCGCGACTATCGAGAGGAGACGAGTCCGATCGGCTGAGCAGGAATGGTAGATGCCCAGAACACTGCCCTCGCCGATTGCAAAGTACTATCGGGCCAGGTTCAGCCTCGGTTCCTTGGCGGTTGGCAAGCTCACACCAAGAACTGAAGCGATAGTTGGCGCAATCTGGCGCATATCGATGACGCCAAGATCGCGTCCTTTTTCGATGTCACCGCCCATGGCAAAGAACGCGGCGCGCATCTCAGGATACGATGGCAGATAACCGTGCGTGCCCTTTACCGGCGGCTGATCGCTGACCAGCGCACCGGAGAAAGCAGAGCCGAAGGTGAATCCCGGCCGCAGAGCGAGGACGAACTCGGCATCGGGAAATCCCCCCGACTCCTTAATCATTGCACGATCTAGAATCCTCGCAATTCCGTTGGCGGAATCGGCAGCCAGATGTGTAAGCAGCGCACGAACTTCTTCGCGCGTCTTGGCATCCGACGGGTCATGCAGCATGATCGCCGCCATTCCGCCAGACGCCCAAGGCTCGGCCTTCCACGACGTGACTGTCAGTCTGCCATTCCCATCAGCCTTGGCTTGAATCAGTCCGGCTTGCAGGAATGGGATCGCGATATTCAGCGCGTGATGGACGCTCGCGAATCCATGGTCGGAGACAATCACCACGACGGTGTTGGGATCATTCTTGAGCGCCGCATCGATCAATTGGGCAACCATTCCGTCTACGGCTTCCAGCGTCCTGTTCGCCTCCTCGCTGAAGGGGCCGGAGAGGTGCTCCGACTCGTCGAGTGAACTGAGATGGATGGTCATGAAGCCTGGTTTTTGACGCTCCAGAATATCGAGCGAATAGCGGGTGCGCACGCGGTCGCCCTCAACAGTCGTGTCGTTGCCCATCATGTAAGGGCCGAGCCGCTTCTGTAGGGCAAACAACAAGCCTTCGGGACGAGAGATGGCCGCCATCAACTCGACGTCCTGAGAGTTGGCGTCCTCAGGATCGACTGAGTCGTTCTCGGTGCGCCAGTATTCGGGTATCAGCGTATCGACACTGTTGGCGTTGACGCTGACCGGCCAGCTCACGCTTGCTGTGGCGATGCCCTTCTGGTGCGCGGCGTCCCACAGAGTGGGCACACGGATGTCGCCCGCATACCAGTACCAGGCACCATCCATCGTCCGCTTCGGATCGAAGACCGTGTTGTTGACGATGCCATGCTCGGCAGGCCAGACGCCGGTAATTAGCGTAGTGTGGTCAGGGTAAGTGACGGTCGGCAGGACGGCAATTACACCTTCCGCATATGCTCCATCGATTAGGAAACGCTGCAAAGTCGGGACCCGTAATCCATGCTCGGCGGCATGGGTCACACATTCTGGTTTCAGACCGTCGATGGAAATCATTACAACCGGCGCAGCATGAAGAGTGGCAGAAGGCGTAAAGAACAAGGCGATGAGCAGAAAATGGACGCAAATGCGGAATGAGTGGAGCATTCCTTCAGTTGACATCAGACAGGACTGCAAATGTTGAATCGCAGATGAAATAACTTAGCCGAGCATCGATTGGCTCGGGGAGCAGTCCCCTGAGGCCACCATTGAGACTGGAATCTTCTGTCCTCCCGCTGGGCTGAGGTCCCGGGAGGGACCCGGAGCCTGCGCTTTTTTTTAGGACCGATCCGGCTAGGAGCGCTCTCTGCGGCGGTGGCAGGCAAATAGTAAAAAACATCGGAAGTATGTACTTTACGCAAGGCCAGAGGCAGTTGAATTGCGCTTTAGATGGAAAGGCTAATTGTTCCGGCAGCACCATTGTAGAAAAGTGTTGCTTTTTGGAGAATATCTCTTCCAATGATCGCAACCAGACCCATCGGTTTTAGCTTAGCTCCCATAGCGCGGGGAACCTGCAAGACCAGAACACCACCGATTGTGATCTGAATAGGATAAAGATTGCACGGGGTAGATTCGTGAGATGCTGAGGCCATCTTACCCTGATCGACCACAGGTATCTTGAGTTCTCTAGCTAGATCTTCATCGATAGCAGAAATGGTAGCTCCCGTATCAATCAATGCGTTTCCTGGCGCACCCATGATTGCCTTCCCTTGAGCAAGTAGCGGCTTTGCCATGTTGACTTCGAGGCAAACACTTACGGGAACGATTGGACCGCGCTGATGAAGCGCCAGCGACGGGGAAAGGTTGACTGTTTTCCCGTCCGGGGTCTTTCCTTGTGCTAAAAGCTGAACATTAAAGATCGGCATAGACCAATCCGAACGCAAGAGCGGGCACAGAAATCAGTTCATCTGAGTCTTCGGCTCTACGGATGAGTACATCGGTTAGCCCATGCTTCTCTACTGCTGCGGTGAAAGCTGCTTCGCGTGTTTCGTATGCACCGGACACTTCTTCGCCCTTGATGACCAAAAAACGCCCTGGATACATTTTGGCGAGTCTGTCTCTGTTTTCTTGAAGATACTTCAGTTCAACTTCCAGCATGACCGTTTACTCCTGTCAGAACCTTGTGGACTCCACTATACACGAGGATGCGAAAATCATCCGCATTTCGGCCAACCGCCAATAGGTTTTTTCTTGAGTAGAGAGGTCTTCACAGCCTCTTGCCAATTGCCTTCAATTCTGAGCATCTCCGGCTTTGGTCCGGGTGGAGGCTTATTGCTTGCCTGTTTCTTCGGTATTTTTGGCATGACCTTTATGCGGTTTTGTATATCAGCCGCTTCCCTTCCGCCGACTTTACTGCCAGCACAGTTCTTTCGCCGTCATTCAGTTTATGACTGTTCCAAACGAAATCAAACTGCCACAGATACCGATAGAGATATTCCCGGCTCACATTGTGATAGACGCCGATGATTCCCCTTTTGACAAGGGCAAAGGAAGATTCTGCCGTGTTGGTATTGACATCTCCACGAGCGTATTCCTTCGCGCTGTGGCAAACGCTTTCATGGCCCCCTGCAAATTCCTTGCCGATGCCATTGTAGGCCGAATTCTCGTCACTGATGATCCGGGCGCGGGGATCGACTACCTGCCGGATTGCATCCTTCAAAGTCTTGCAGGTCACATCGGCTACAACGTGACGGCGAATATCGCCACCCCGCTCTACAGCCGCGAATACGGGTGTCTTGCTCGTTCCACGGCCACGCTTGTTATTTCCCTTATAGCGGGGCTCTCCGCCTACGTAGGTTTCGTCAACCTCAACCGTGCCGGTCAATGGCGGAGCGGTTTCGAGGTCTGGAGCCATGGCGAACCGAATCCGGTTCATCAGGAAAAGGGCAGACTTATAGCTGATCTGGCAGTGACGTTTTATTTCCAGAGCTGAGACGCCCTTCTTTGATGTGCAAGCCCTCCAGAATGCATAGGCCCAGTGGCGCATTGGCAACCTTGATTCCTCGTAAACTGTGCCGATTCTGACAGTATACTGCTCTTTGCAGTCTCGGCAGCGCCAGAGATAGCGGTTGTTGCGCTCTCCAGTCTTGGCGTCGGCCATCTTGTAGACAGCCACGGAGCCGCACTTCACACAGCAGGGATTATCGCCCCAGCGCTGCTTCTCAAAGAACTCGACAGCAGTCAATTCGTCTGAGCAGGCCGCTGGAATCTCGGCAATCGTTCCAGATTTCGATAGATTGTGCCGTGTCTTCTTCATACAAACAACTTTATACCTAACGCAATCATTGCGTCAAGTAAAAAATAAACAGAGAAGGAAGAATCTTGCAAGCGCACCGATGTTGATGTAGACTGGTGCTGTTGTCTGGTGCGGTAAGAGGGGCTCGAACCCTCATGGCTGTAGGGGTCGCCTACACCCGCCGGAGTCCAAATCCGGTGTGTCTGCCAGTTTCACCATTACCGCACTGCATGAGAGCAGCTAGCGTCCATTCCCCTCCAAGGATTCGCGCTAGCTGCTCTTTCTATTGAACGGTCATTCCCTCCACTCCCTCTTCCGGCTTGACTTCGATCACCGGTTTTGGCTTCAGTACATACTTGCCGCCTTTTCGCACCGAAACCTCGTCGTTGTCGCGGAGCCTCTTCAAGACGGAGTACAGGTACGGTCGGCTTACATCAAAGACTTTGACCGCTCCCCACAACTGTGCCGGGGTGATTCCAGATACATGCAAGCCAAGAACCTCTCGCACCTTATCTGTCTTGTTGATCTCGGGCTGTGATACCGGCTCTTCGGATGCGTCGTCTTTTGCAGTATCCTTCGCTTCCGCAACTCCCGGCAGGTCCATCGGCAATTGAGTTTCCCGCGCTTCTGCCTGCCACTTCTCTCGCTCTTTTTGCGCGAGCGTGTAAGCGTTATTCCAAATCGCAAAGTCACTCGCAGCAGCCTGCAATTCGGCTGCGGATTCCTTGTGCGCCTGCTCTGCCGCACCCAGACGCATCCGAGCCGTCTCGACGTAGTCTTTCATCATCTCCAAGAATGTCGCCATTGCATCCCTCCAAGGACAACTATAAACATAGCATCGAATCGACTCAGATGCAAACAAGGTAGGGTGTGTGCAAGGAATGATGTGATATGTGGAAAAATATCTAACTGTTGATTCCAAAAGCATTGCTATGTGGAAAAACGGTACTTATTCCAACGATTTGCACCGTTTTTGGTGCATGATTCTTCCCGAGTGGCCTTGCGTAAAGTACATACTTCCGAAAAACATTGGCGCCGCGCACTTTTAAGGCCATTTCTTTAGTCAAGCAATTCGAACTCCGCGACGCAGAGGCTGTAGGCGCCTTCGGGGCTCTGCGCATTCTTCCAGGAGGGAATACCTGCGCGGTCGGCGCGCCAATTGGCGGAGTAGAAGAGGATGAGCTTGCCGTCGGCCGAGTGATTGAACTTGCCGGGCATGCAGACGAAATAGGGCTGGCCTCCGAGAGGGCCGCGCAGGGAGGCGATGGTAGACCAGGGACCGGTCGGCGATTCACTCTCGACGCCCCAGAGGTTGTAGCAGCCAGCGTCGCCGTCGGCCCAGCCTCCGCAGAGAAACCCGAAGTAGCGCTTGAGGGCGGGCTGCCAGGTGATGTTGACGCAGCCGGCGCCGCCCGGCCATTCGAAGACCGGGGCGATGCGGAAAAAATCGCTTGTCCAGATGGGACCTTCGGGCGAGTTGCCGGCGAAGAATTCCCAGGCGGCGGGGCTGTTGATGGACTCCGGCGAAGGCTTGATGCGAGCGAGCGAAACGGCATCCCCGCTGGACCAATTGGCGATGCCGTCTGCGGTGTAGGTGCCGTGGCCGGCTAGGTAGGCGTAGCCGTCAGGCGAGTGCTCCAGATTGCGGCCGAAATCGACAAAGTGGGGCGTGCCCATGCGGATGGGAGCGCCGCCCGAGCAGCGGCCGGTCTCAGGAAAGAGCGGGGAACGGTCGTCGTGGGGCGAGTCCTGCCAGGTGAGACCGAGGTCGCGCGAGATGCGGAAGCCGCCGAATCCGCCCAGTTCGTAGGTGATCGGCACGCTGTGGAGGTTGAGCCAACGGTGGCAATAGTAGCCGCCGTAGTACCAGATGTCATTGTGGAGCAGGTTGGCGCAGGGGTAATAGCCCTCGTAGCGATCACTGGCGCGAGAAAAGGGTGGGAGTGGAGTGGCGCGGAGGGCAAAAGGATCGTCGCCATCGAGGCGGGCGTGGCCTTGAGTGGTGCGCTTGTCTGCCTGGATAGTGAGAGCGTCCTTGCGTACGGTAATGCCGAGGTCGCGAAACCAGCGCTCATGCAGGCCTTCCGGGTCTTCCCATTGCGAATTGGCGCGGATGGGGCGGCCCTGGGCGTCATTGACGCCACCGTCGGTGTAGCTGGAGTAGAGCGAACCATCAGCAGCCCAGCCGGGGAACCAGGTGTCAGCGCCGATTGACTCAGAGTAAATGCGCTGGCGGCCGGTGAATCGGAGGCCTTTGTAACGTGCGCTCTGCGGGAGGGGAGGTTGGCCCGTTGGCGGCATGAGGGCTCGAGCCAGCGGTCCGTCAATAGCGGCGGGAGCGACAAAGGCCAGGCTGCCGCATGCCGCGGGGGCGGCTGGTGCGCAGAGCGATGGCGAGGCGGCAGCGGCTAAAGCGGCGGCAGGAAGGGACTGAAGAAAAGAGCGGCGGTTCATGAGCTCTCCGGATGAACCTCTCTTTCTATCATCCCGATGCTAGTTCCCGATACCGCTGATGCGCGGTTCCCTGAAGGATAACCTTCCACGAGGCGCCGATAGCTCGGCGATTAGCAACTTGAAGCCATGAGCGGTTCAGGGGAGTAATCCTAGAGCTGCGCATAACTGGTACTCAATGAACCCCTAGGTCTTAAGTCCTCGCAGAAGGCGTTGTGCGTCACCATGACATTGCTGCTGTATCCGATTTGCTGCACTGTGATGGCTCAGGGTCCTGCCACCTCCACTTGTCATCTAGGCTTGATCTCTCATGTATTTGCTCAGGACATCTACCAATCCCCGGCTGGGGATACACTGCTTTGCCGAAAAGGAAGATAGGATGTAATCCAGCTCATTCTCGGACAGGCCATTGAAGAGGCCGGCGTAGAGCGGCTGCATCAGAGTTCCCGTGTAGAAGCACAATAGGGTCTGACTCATGCACCGTACGTTGAGTCGCGCATCCAACTGCGGATCACCAACCACTTGACGGATCTGGTCAGCAAGCTGAGCCGTTGCATCCTTTACCGGCGTTGACGGTAGCCACTTCATCCAATCGTCGGAGCCAAGAGCAACCTTCTTACGGAGGAGGTCGCCGATACGCTCCATGTACGGAGATGCAGGGTTGAGTGTCAGCATACCCATCACGCCAACATCTTTGTAATTCCACGTTGTCCAGTGCGTCTCGTGTCTTTCAAAGATGCCAATCTGATCATCTAATGCACGAAGCCGGTCACTACTCTCATTGGCGGGACCATTAAAGACAGACCCAAACTCGCCAACCCACAGCGGAACGTTATGCTGCTGGGTGAACTTCGTTCCCTCGGCATCGAGGAAGTTGCGCTCCTGTTTTGTCAGATCCCAGTCCTGAGCACCGCCCGCCGCAGCCGATCGCGGATGGATGGTGCCAGGGTATCGGCCAGGTCCAAACCCAGGCACAGTGTAGTTATGTGAACTGTAGGCGAGATTATCGTCGAAGGGTTTCTCTAGCCCCGAAAAGTCCTTTGCGTAGTCATCGCCTTCAAGGAAGATAATGTGCCTGGAATCGATCTTGCGAATCTCTGTAACCAGGCGCCGGTAGACCGCATTCATGCGGTCAAAACGGGGCCTGTAATTGGAACCCACGTTCCATGGATAATCGCCTAGGGCGTTGTTCGCACAAGGCTCATTCAACACATCGTAGCCGGCGATCACAGACCTGTTCTGGTAGCGCCGCGCAAACTCCTGCCAAAGAGCAACGAATCGATCCTGATAGAACGCAACTTCCCAGAAAAGGCAGATGCGCGATGCGTTGTCAGAATGCCAGTGGACATTCTGCCACCCCTGCGCCGAATGAAGGTCCAGAATGACGTAAAGACCATGTCTTTCGCAGTGGCTTAACACTTTATCGAGACGGGCAAAACCCGCCTCGATGTATTTGAAAGGTGCGGCATCGTTCTCGAAGTGTCGATAGTTAAGAGGTATCCTGACGACGCTGGCGCCAGCCTTCCTGAGAAAAATCACATCGTCTTCGTTGAAGAAGTAGTCCAGCATGCGCTCGAAGAAGAACTGAGCTTTAGCCGGACCGAGCACCTCCGCCATCTGCGCTCGGAGAGTATGCTCCGCGCCTGGGTGCCCATTAATGAAATCCTCCATGTTCATCCAGCCGCCTGGACAGGTTCCCCTCAGGCGAACCTGTTTCCCACTCGCATTGACGATGTGACGGCCGCTAACACGAAGGAACCCCATCTTGTCATCCCCCTCATGATTGTCCGCTGCTTGCGGACCGGTATTCTGTTCCCCTGCGGCTGCCAATCCTTGTCCCGTCAGGGCTGCCGCACCGGTAAACGCGGCAAGCCTGAGAAATTCACGCCGTGGCTTCAGATTGCTTGCTTTCCTTGTCATAAGACCTCTCCAAAGAATTTAGCTTTGGCGGTTAACAATGGCAACGGGTCGTCGGTAATGAGCAAGTTCTAACCCCTAGGAACACTATTGCCGCCCCTTGTCCTCAAGCAACCTTGTGCCAAAGGACTAGAGTAGCCGTCCAGTTGCTCCAAGCATGAAAACCGCGACCATTGAACCCGGATTTGGAACGACAGGTCACCATCGCGACTGGAATCCGAGGTCGTTTTGGGCTTTGGGGATCGAAGTTGGGATGTGCGTTCCCAGTACTAATCCGGTCTGCGGCGCCAATACAACGTCATTTCGGCGCTCTGGAGCCGCGCAGACTCTTCGAGGGCTTGCTGTGTAAAATGATCTGCCCATCATGCAACAGGCAGCAGCCCTGGGTATCAGGATGGGCATCGAGATCATCTATCGCCGGCCCAATACGTCCAAACCCGCGCCAGGACACAGGATTTATCCCTACCTGTTGCGCGGCCTGGCCATCACTCGTCCCAATCAGGTCTGGGCCATGGAGATCACTTACATCCGATAGTGTCGAGGGTAGTGAGATCTTCAACACCGACCGGGGCAGCCAGTTCACCAGCGAAGCCTTCACCGGGCTGCTAAAAGAAGATGGGACATGGACGACAAAGGCCGCTGGCGCGAAAACGTCTTCGTCGAGTGCACCTGGAGATCGGTCAAGTACGAATAGGTCCACCTGCATGCCTTTGCCTCGGTCAGCGAGGCCAGAATCTGTTGTAAAGTCCAACGGCGTGGTGGCAAACAATCCTTACACGCGAGCGTTGACAGAATGGGACCGCTAACCAATCAAAAGGGAACGCAATTGAGACACAGCACGAGGTACCCGTTTCGTGGGGGTGCTCCCAAAACCGAGGATAAGGCCCTGACGAGTTGCGTCACCGTAGTAGCAAGGCGAGAGCGGCCAAAGCTGAAGACCGTGCTCAGCCGCTCTTTCGACGATCTTTCGATCTCGGATCCCCTTCGGCAGCGTCACTGCCAAATGCATTCCGGCTTCAGCTCCATGCACCTCTAGCATCTCCCCAAACTCATCTCGGAGACTGTTGACAAGAGCGCTGCGACGTTCCTTGTAAAGCTGACGCATCTTCCTGAGGTGCCTTCCAAAATGCCCCATGCGCATGAAGTCTGTAAGCACTTCCTGATAAAGGTACGGTGGGAAGATGTCCATGGCGGCGCGAACTGCTACGAACCGTTCCACCAAGTCAGACGGAACGACGATGTAGCCAACTCGCAACGACGGTAATAGAACTTTGCTGAAAGTCCCAATGTAGATTACCCGTGAATTAGCATCCATTCCCTGCAAGGAGGCGACCGGGCGGCTTTCGTAGCGATATTCGCTGTCATAGTCGTCTTCGACAATCCAGGCTCCTGAACTCTGTGCCCAATTGAGAAGATGCAGACGTCGCGACGCGCTCATAGTGGAACCGAGTGGATATTGATGAGAAGGTGTAACAAAGGCAGCACGCGCTCTGCGATGCCGCTTGATACCCACAGCTACGTTCATGCCCTCGTCATCTACAGGAACGGGAATGAGTTGACACCCGGCCGCACTCAGCAAAGTTCGTTGCAGTTTGTATCCAGGCTCCTCGATCCACACCGGGCTGCCCGGATCGAGTAGAACCCGAGCGGTGATGTCAAGAGCCTGTTGAGAACCTGAGACAACCATGATCTGGCTCGGCTCGCATACTACTGCGCGCGCGGTGCGTAAATAGGAGCAGATCTCTTCACGAAATCGCTCGGAGCCAAGTGGGTCGATGTGATGAACAGCGCGTGCGTCCGGATTTCGACTATGACGAGTCACAAGGTTCGACCAAATCTCAAAGGGGAACTGGTCAAATGCCGGTTGATGCACACCGAATGCACCCCAGCCAGCTCGCGACGGCGAGCCTTCGAAAGTCGGGAGCAAAGAACTGCGGCGTGCGATAGGGCGAGATCCACAAGGAACAAGAGCGGACGGCGTCACTTTCCTCTCAACTGACATCAATTGCTCCGGCAGAGAATGCGACACAAATGTTCCTGCTCCCCGGCGGCTCTCAAAATACCCTTCGGCCAGAAGTTGTGCGTAAGCATGAAGCACCGGAAAGCGGGAAACCTTAATCTCGATCGCCAGCTCGCGGCTTGACGGTATTTGCTGTCCAGGGCGCAAGTCGCGCCGAAGGATTGCCGTACGATATGCGTCGTAGATCTGACGGTTTAAAGGGGTCGGCGCACTCCGATTGACGTCGATAACGGGTGCAATTCCGCTGGCGATCTTGCTCATCGTCTTATTATATTTGCGGTGGTCCCGTTTGTTCGGACAGTTTTCAGCGATTCTTAAGTGGAAGGCTCTGTTTTCTGTTTAGCCGCCGGTGGTTCTGGCGGGCGGTTGAAGTTGACCTGGCCGGCGATGTTGCAA
>Ga0181526_10002133_pt1 | contig 17605 bp, 9 predicted proteins | sample PEATcosm2014_Bin_35_FD_119750 | JGI IMG/M metagenome (GOLD analysis project Ga0181526, IMG submission 119750) | Peatland microbial communities from MTU Mesocosm Facility, Houghton, MI, USA - PEATcosm2014_Bin06_30_metaG | ecosystem: Environmental > Terrestrial > Soil > Wetlands > Peat | place...
GACCTCGCGCTGCTTTTGGCTGCCTTTCTTGAAAGCCTGGGGGATCACACGCAGGATGACGAGATCGGGCACATCAGCAGCGGTGCGATCGCCGCTCCGATAGACGTGCTGGAACTTCTTTGTTTTGGTTAGTTGGAGGATCACATTTTCATACGTCGCGACGCGGGTATCCTCAGGGATCAGCAAGTCATCCGTCGGGTCGGTACGTTCAAATTGAATGGCGGAGGCAGTCAGCTTCTGCGGCGTCTGAGGAGTAGTTCCGGGCTTTCCCGGTGGGCTGGGTTGTGCCAGGAGAGAAGCGGCCATCAAAAGGACGGCGGTGCCCACAGCGATTGAGAAATTGGACAGAAATGCAGCTTGGGTGCGAGACTTCATGGTTTCTGCTCCTTCTGTTCTGGCGGTTCCACATGAGGGGTGGCCTTAGCGCCCTGCGCAACGAGTTGATCTTTTAACGCCGTGGCCTTGCCCGAAGGGAGGACGAAGACGGTTCCGTGAAAGCCGCCATTCGAGTCTACGTATTCCACGGTGAGGACTTCCACCTGGTGCGAGAACAGACTCACGATCCGTCCCCCTCCATAAGGGATAGCTGCTTTGGCCAGTGTGCCTGCCGGGCCGCTGACGTCTTGCCTGCTCTCTTGGCCGGTAAAAATGTCCTGTATGGAAGCGATGCTGACGTCGACCTTGTTATTGCTGGTTGCAAATTCCAAGCCGGTGGGCAGCAAGCTGAGAGTGCCCTTGGTGTTGGGCTTAATGTTCTCGAGGCCGATCACGCACTTGACGTGCGGGATCGAGGTGCTTTGGGTAGCCTGCGGAGTGCCAAGCATCCGACTGGACGCTAACGCCGCAGTCGCCACGAAGACCCCCGCGACGACGAAAACGACCAGACCGAACAGTTGCAGCGACCGCCGGACAATTTCCTGTTGCTTGCTCGACACTCCTGGATTGATTTGGGCACGTCTAGTTTTCATCTGCTTGTTCCTTTCTTCTGCCTGAGCACGTCGAATCTGTCACCAGACCGGGCTCAAGTGTGGGCGTCAACCGAAAGATAACCTGGGATCTCCTCTTTAGCCCCAAAAACAGCGGCGAGCATACACCCTCACGACCTTCGGCGGTACGATGAAATCATTTTCTACGGGAAGTCTCCCGTTGCCGAACGCCAAGTCCGTTGGTTCAACCCTAGTTACGAAGGACAGACGTTCCACAAAATCCTGGTCATCGGCGTCGCTCAAAACCCGGAGGTGCGTGCCGACTTCGAAGATGAAATGGCCGCCCAGATTGCGCGTGCAGGCATCGAAACCATTCCGGGCAACCACATCCTGTTGCGCCCGGACCCTAAAGTGAAACTTGACCTTGACTACTTACGTGCGCAGATCCGTGACAATCACATTGACGCTATAGTCGTCTCCCGTCTGCTGAACGTCGACAAACGGCGGATCGATGCAAAGTGGCCAGGTCGTGCCTCTGAAATCTGGACAACAGAACGCTTCCTCGGTTGACTCAAAATCGCCAATGCACTCATTGAGCTTCGTACAAGCTCAACCCTTCTCGCCTGCAGCTTTTACGAGTGTGATTCAAGGAATTGGCCGGTAATAACGGGCAAAGCGGTAGTAATCGGCCTTGGGCGAAGGAACCAAGACTGGTCGCCTGAGAATTTGCTGATCAAGTGGAGAAGTCATGCTGGCTGCGGATTCAATCATTCAATCTGTCAACCATGTGTTTCCTCTGACGCTTACACTACGCTGGGGAGCGTTGCTCTGGACAGCGGGACTGCCAGTTACACTACAACAAAGCTGGCGGAGACATGCCACTCCATCACGGCAGTGTACTCGGGAAGCAAAGACAACCTTGGAGCAACCTCAGCGGTGATCACGCAGAAAGTAGACTAAAGCTTTTTTAATACAATGGTTAGCAACGACTGTGCCAAGGCGGCGCTACCGCCTCCGTTTGCACCCCAACCACCGCTTGGGGTGCAAACGGTGGTGTCCCCTATGTTGTAGGTCTAAATTCGACTAGAAGTAGATCTTCCCTCCTAATTGCCACCATCTTGGCAAAGTCTGGGCGGTCACCTGGCCGAAGTTGCCCTGGGATAAATTATTCTGGATGCTCTGGAAATTGGGGTGGTTAAACAAGTTGTAGAACTCAAACCGGAATTGGAAAACAAGTCGTTCAGTTATATGTGTGTTCTTGTATAGAGTCATGTCGGTCTCTATAAAAGGTGGATTGCGGAATTGGCCAGTCTTCTCGTCGCCGTTCGTGCCGGCGGTAGGCACAGTGAATTCCCCAGCCGTGAACACCCCGGTAGTATAAGCGCTCCGTGAGGTTCCCTCTTGATAACTGGTGGCATTCGGATAACTGAAGTTGTCTCCGTTCGCAAGGTAGTCCCCCGTAGCGGCAGTGTGCGCGTCTTCACCCACGACATAGTTTGCGCCGTTGTAAGCCGCTGACGTGGAGACCGTAAACGGATATCCAGTCTGGTAAATACTCGTCCCACTTATGCCCCACCCGCTAGTTACGTGTCCCACGAACCCCGCACCACCGTTCAAACCTGGTTGCTCATAGTTGAAGGTTGCCGAGAAACGGTTGGGAACATCCCAAGGCGAAGGTCCGTAGAACTGACCAGGATTCACGGCGAGCGGATAATTGCTGGCATCATCCTTCGAAGAAGAGCGCGTGTAGGAAACGTCAAAGAACCCGCGCCTTGCTCTGGCTCTGAGGTCAAACGTCACGCCCTCATAGTTGCTATACCGATCGTTCTGGGTGTAGGTGATCTCGCCAAAACTCGGATTGGGTCGCGCCGGAGCGGAGCCGAAAGGTTTTCCGATCAAGGCACCCTCCTCTTGATTGATGTCAACGCCGTAGGAGACTATCCCTCCTGCGTTGCCATTTCCAACGAGGTTATAGTCGTGAGATGCGCTGTACAGTACACTCGCGACGAAATGACTACCTAGCCTATGCTCGAGCGTGCCCGACCAAATCACTGCGGTAGGGGATACGATGGTCGGGGTGATTCCGCCAATCCCCAAGCCCGCACCCACGATTCCTCCTGCGGAGTCAAGACAGGGGGCGACAGGACACAAGGTTGTGCCGGCCAGTCCGGGGAAAACGAATCCAAATGGGGGTACGCTACTAGTACCCTGGACGAAAACGGGTCGGTTGCCCGGCGCATTTGTCGAGTAAAAGGTAGGATTGATTAGACCAGGCGGATTGCCCCGGAATTCTTCCTGGACGTTGGCGGGTGTGAGCCAATTGGTAAACATTCCTATACCGCCGCGCAATACCCAGTCTCCCTTCCCGTTGATATCCCAGGCCGCGCCGATACGTGGACCAGGGGTTATAGGTGTTCGAAGCAGGGCGTTATGCGTGGGATGCGCAGAGCCGTTGGCCACTTGCTGCTCGAAAGTCGATCCGGCGCCAAGATAGTAGTTCCCAAAAACCGTCGTGGGTGTCTTCGAATACGGGTTTCCCTGATCGTCAAAACGGAAGCCCAGCGTTAAAGTAAGATTTCTCCGCGCTTTCCACGTATCCTCAAAAAAGAGGCCCCAGGTTTTGGAAGCAGCGTCCCAACTCCAAAGCTGTTGCTGGCCAGTGTTGGGGTTGTACATTACTCCACTTTCCGTAAGGGGTGCGTCTTGAGCCAGAGCTAACAGGTTATTGAAGCTGAAAGCGGGATGAGACCAGGGCCCCTGGAACGGCTCCACATCATCGCCGTACCAACCTTCGTAGCCTACCTTTATCACGTGAGCGCCTTGGACATGGGTCAGGACATCACGCCAGTGATAGTTGTGTTGAATGAAATCGCCCTGCGCGAACCCTAGGCCGTATCCGAGACTTTGTCCAGTCACGCTGATTCCCGGAATGGTAAAGTCACCCGTCTCGTCATTCTTCCCCTCGATGCGATTCTGCGCAAATATTGCTTCGTTCAACGTATTCGGGCTGAAAGTGTGCGTCCAGTTGACTTGCAAGGCGCGCTCCCAATAGTTGTTCGTGGTTGAGAATTGCGGAATGGCATTGGATGTGGGGGTAGATTGAAGCGTGCGGAAGAAACTGCCGTAAATACGGTCTTTCTTGAAGTACTTGTCCACACGAACGAAATATTGGGTGCCATTAATGATGTTCGCGGAGTTGAAAGTACCGCTGTCAACCATCGGAGTGGCACAAGGCAGGAAGTTTGTGGTGGAGGTTCCGCAGGTACCCGGGAAGACCTGGCTTGCATTCAACGATACGCTACTGAAGGTTACTCTTTGGGGCACGTAGGTGGTCAGAATCTTGGTCCCAAAAGTGGTGGGATAGTTGGCTTCCGCCCACGAGTCAAACTCCGGGGCCGCGTAAGTCACTACCGCGTTACCCGTAGAAGCAGACGAGCGCAACGCTTCTATGCCGAAGAAGAAGAAAAATTGGTGATGAGGAATGATTGGGCCACCGATGGTTCCGGAGAGGTTGTTGCTATGGAACGGACTGTAAGAATGGTCGGAGCCGGGCAGAGAATACTTGGCAAACATGGGCTGGTAGTTAAAATAATCGCTTGCCAAACCGTGGAATTCATCCGAACCCGACTTTGTCGTCATTCCGACCTGGAGGCCACTCCCGTGTCCGTATTCGCTTGTATATGTGTTGACCTGATCGGTGGTTTCCTGAATGAGGTCGGGGTTGGGTACTAGGTTCAAAACTCCTTGCCGGACGCTGCTGGTGACGTCCAACCCGTCGACGACCCACATATTCGAAACTGTTCCTTGACCGTTGGCACTGACGTCAACTGCCGTCTCTGTAGAGAAGTTGTTCACGCCGGATCCTGGTGTCCCAGAGGCAACGCCGGGCCCCCCGGCGAGGCCTAGCCCGGAGACGCCGGGGGCCAAAGTCATTAGGGAAAGCATGTTGCGTCCTGCCAGTGGCAGAGACCCCAGCTCCGGGGTTTGAAGTGTCATTTCGTTTCGTGTCTCGGCAGTGTTGAAAAGCGGATTTTCAGCACTGACTTCGATTGATTCCGTTGTCGCCCCAACTTTCAGAGAGATGGGAATGCTGAGGTTTTGGTTCGTTTCAAGCGTGACCGTCGTTTCTGCCTTTGAGAAACCTGGCGCTTCAACAGAGATCTTATAGGAGCCCGGAGCAAGGCTCACAAACCGATAGCTTCCATCGCCATCGGAGGTCGTCTCCGCCGCCACATGGTTTGACAGGTTCTCCAGTGTGATCTTCGCTTGGGCGACCGCTGCGCCACTCGGGTCTGTAACGTTGCCTTGGATACTTGCGGTGAACTGCGCTCTAGTCGAAACAGCCACCAATAAGACGGTAAGGAGCAGCCGAACAGACCATCCAACAAACATTCTCACTTGCATGAAGTTTTCACCCCCCGATCGCAAGAAAAGACATTTACAGAGCGATTCAGTGTAAACGTTTTCTCAATTGAATAATTTTATAGACTTTTTGAAATTGGCTGTCAAGCATTTTCTAGTAGTTTCCTACTAGGGGGTGCCTGGTGGCAGAGAAAGGCCAAATAGGCTAGGACTATGCCTCTATTTCTTGGACCAGCCGAGGTTTGGCACCGGTCCCACGCCCTCTCGCAGCGTGATTAGTTGATTGACTGGGAGATGTTTAAAGGACTCCAGAAGCCCGCTGGGCCAGTGCACTTCTAAATCGACCGAGGTATTATTCCCCAGGCCGAAGTGCAGACGAGGATCGTTGCAGGAATAAAAACTGCTCTGGCTTAACACGCTCTGCGCCTGAGTTTTCCCGCCATAATGAGCGAGGACCCTGGCTCCAATCGCGCTACGATTGGACTTAACCCCCGCAAGTTTCACTTTGATCCAATTCGGTTTTCCACGGATGTCATTCCGCAACAAAGAGGGTGGCTCGTGCATGTTTATGACGAGAATGTCGATGTCACCGTCGTTATCGAAATCTCCAAACGCACATCCCCGGCTGCTGTGCGGCGCGGCAACACCAGGGCCGGCTGCCTCGATGAGTTCTTCAAAGGACTGGTTGCCGAGATTGCGAAAAACCGCGCGAGGCGTCTTGTAAGGGTATTGCGGGAGCTTTTGTTCGACTTCGGGGTAAACGTTGCCTGTGACCATAAAAAGATCAGGATAGCCGTCGTTATCGAGATCGACGATTCCGGCGCCCCAGCAGACATATCGCGTCTCTACTCCAATGCGAGCCTGCCGGGTGACATCGTCGAAATTCCCTTTGCCGTCGTTGCGGTAAAGAACGCAGGAGTCGTCGGTGAAGTGCGTCTTGAACAGATCCAGATGGCCGTCGAGATTGTAATCGCCAACTCCGACGCCCATCCCCGCCTGTTCTTCTCCGTCGTCACTGAGCGCTACCCCCCGCAATACTCCTTCTTCTCGAAACGTACCGTCGTGGTTATTCATGAAAAGCAGACTGGGAGTCGAATCACAGGCAACGTAGATGTCTGGCCAGCCGTCTTCGTCCAGATCCGCCGCCACCACGGTCATGCCGTAGCACTGTGTAAACTGCGCAATGCCCGCTTGTTGGCTAACGTCAGTAAACGTTCCGTCACCGTTGTTTCTGTAGAGCGAATGTCGTCCCGTAGGAAGCCCGCGTGGTCCGCACTCGACGGGAACCCCCCTAAAATTGCAATTGGAGCTGGCACCAGGGACCGGTGCATGCTCAAACGAGAAGCGCACATAGTTGGAAACAAACAAATCGAGATGTCCGTCACGGTCGTAATCCAGGAAAGCACACCCCGCGCCCCATCGCGGTTGATCATCCAAGAGCCCGGACGTCTTCGCGACATCGGTGAAAGTGCCGTCACCATTGTTGCGGAAGAGCATGTTTTGTCCAAAGTAGGTGCAAAAAATGTCGTCAAAGCCGTCGTTGTTGTAGTCCCCGATGCAAACACCATTGGCCCAACCGACGGCGTGCAAACCGGCCTTCTCGGTTACGTCTGTGAAGGTGCCGTCACGATTGTTTTTATACAGCCGGTTCGTTGCGCCGGGGGGAGCGCCCTCCAGGCGAGTGCCCGAGAGCAAAAAGAGATCCATCCATCCGTCATTGTCATAGTCGATGAAGGCGCAGCCGCAGCCATCGGATTCCAGGATGTATTTGTTAATCTTTTCACCACCATAGATCGTCGGTGCATGCAACCCGGCTGCGGCGGCAACGTCGACAAAGTGCGCATTGAAGGGACGGCCTGAAGGGGCCTGCCGGGCCATGGGCTTGGCTGCGTGCCCTCCCATGCCTTGCGCCAGTACTCGCTCCGCAGTCAGGGAGACCGCCGATGCGAGGGAGACCCTCATAAATTCGCGCCGCGAACAACTCATTTCGACAGATATCCTTTACTTGTTATTGTAAGGTCTGGTTTCAATTATCGCCCGTACCACACTCTGAGTAAACATTTTCACGGTGCCCCTGCAAAAATCGCGGATCGGAAGTGCGTCGCGGTTATGGCTGTTTCGCTGGTGTTTGGTCTTCAAAAAGTTTGTAGCGGTAACGTTCCCGTTCGTCTTGTGTCGCCTGTTCGCGAAGCTGTGCGAGACGCTGAAGCAACTCGGGAATTTCTTTCTTCTGTCCTGTTTTTCGTAACGCTTGAATCAGGCGGTAGACCGCAGTTTGATCTTTGGGGTCGATGCTCAACGCTTTCCTGCACTGCTCAATTGCTTGCTGGTACTGTCCGGCTTGCATGTACAGTTTCGCCAGGACAGCGCGAGAGGCAGCAAGTGTCGGCTGTAGTGCCACCGATTTTTGTGCCGAGCGCATGGCGAGTTGAAAGTCGGCAGTGCCTGGATCCACCCCTTTTTGCGAAAGCAGATCCGCTTGCAAGTAGAGAAGTAGCGGGTCGTTTGGTTTTAGCTTAAGTTTTTCCTGTATGGACACCAAGGCGTGATCGAGATCATTCGCCTGTACCGCGGTCAACCCTTGTGCCGCAATGCTCAAGGACTGATTCGGGTTCAATGCGTAGGCCTTCTCGAAGTCAGACTCTGCTTTGTCATACTGTGCTAGCTGCACATAAAGAACTCCCCGCGCCACGTAAAGGTCGTCCGCTTTTGGCTGCAACGACAGTCCTTCAGTAATCACATCAATACCAACCTGAAACGATTCGTGGGCAAAGCAAATAGTCGCAAAATCCAGATAGAGGCTGACATTGTGCGGATCGAGCAAGAGAGCCTGCCGAAGCGTGCTGACAGCTTGGGGCGTGTCGCCGGTATCTTCGTAGGCTCTGGATGCCAACTCCAGGGTATTCGAATCCACATTTTGGGCCTCCAGAAGGGGCTGCAATGTAGCAAGGGCATCTTGAGGCTTGTGCGCCATGAGCTGAATGGATGCCAGGACGTGACGTTCCCGCGGATCGTCCGGGCGAAGTGCCACGGTTTTTTGCAAAGTAGCAGCCGCGTCGTCGAGTTGTTTCAACTTTACAAGGCAGGTGGCGTAAGCATGCAAGGCATCGAGCTGTGAGTCGATCAGTTGGCCCGCTTTTTCAAAGTGCTGTACCGCCGCAGGGCAGTTCCCTTTTCGAAATTCCAGCACAGCGAGCATGGCGTGGGCGGTAGGGTCTCCTGGACGCAATTCAAGCAGACGATTCAACAGCGCCATGGCAGCCTGGCTTCCCGCCTGGTATTCAATCTGTGCCGCCCCCGCCAGCGCCGCGACATTATTCGGGGAAATCTTCAAAGCTTGCTGAAACGCCGTCAAAGCGTTCTTGCTGTCACCTTTGCGGATAAAAGCAATGCCCTGCAGGGTCCACAATTGGGAATTGTTCGGAGATTCCTTCAGAGCGGCCCGACTCAGTTCCACAGCCTTGTCGAACTCTCCCGCACGCAGCGCCGAACTGATCGTTTCAATCTGGTTTTCGGAGGTCTGGGAATAAGCCGGGAAGTAGCAAGCGAACAGGGCAATCGCAAGAACAAGCTTCCTCAATAGAACCATCCTGGATATCGACGGACCTAGAATCACGCCAGAAACAGGATACTTCATTCGGGAAATTCATGACAGGTTGGGTTTGACGCCGAGCGCTACTCGCGCTATAGATAGGTTCGCCGAGAAAACGCTTGCTCAGATCATCGGGCGGGGAAGCTTGCTGGCCAGGCAACTCTCAGAGTCCGAGAATTGATCTCATTAGAGTAAGCCCAGGAGAATCGCTATGAAAACCAAGTCTAGGAGGCAATTCCTTAGTTCGACGGCTGTTTCGACCGTTGGCTTATTTGCGGTGGGTTCTCTTCCCGCCTGGGCTCGAAAAAACGCAGAAGAGCCAGCCACGCCTCCACTGTCGGTTTTCGGCTATTCTCAGGTCCAGCTGCTCGATGGACCTTTGCGCCTGCAGTTCGACCAGAACCATAAGTTGTTCTTGAACGTTGACGAGGATGGGTTGCTCAAACCGTTTCGCCAGCGCGAAGGATTGCCGGCTCCGGGCCCGGACCTGGGGGGTTGGTATGACAATGCCGATGACTTCAACGAGAAGGATAACTTTCATGGATTCATTCCAGGACATTCTTTCGGTCAATACCTTTCTGGCTTGGCTCGCGCTTATGCAGTAACCGGATCGAAACCGACGCAGCAAAAGGTTCAACGCCTCGTCCGTGGCTTCGCAGCTACAGTAGAGCCCTCGGGGAAGTTCTACATTGACTATCGGCTGCCTGCTTACACTTTTGACAAGACTTGCTGTGGTCTTATTGACGCTCACGAATTTGCAGCGGATCCCATCGCACTGGAAGTGCTAAAACGGAGTACGGATGCAGTTTTGCCGTACTTGCCGGAGAAGGCCCTGAGTCGCGCCGAACAGGAAGCCCGGCCTCACAAAACCATCGCCTATACATGGGATGAAACCTACACGTTGCCGGAAAACTTTTTCCTTGCCTATCAGCGGAGCGGGGATCAGCGTTATCGCGAGTTGGGGCGGCGCTTTATCTATCACGAGTACTATGATGCTCTGGCCGAAAACCACAATGCCCTTCCCGGCAAGCACGCTTACAGTCACGTCAACACCCTGAGTTCCGCTATGCAGTCTTATTTAGTGCTGGGCGATGAAAAATATCTTCGCGCCGCAGCGAACGGACTCCGCATGGTTCAGGAACAAAGCTATGCCACGGGAGGTTGGGGACCGAACGAAGCGTTCGTGGAGCCGGGCAAAGGACTGCTTGCTGCAAGCCTGGGCAGCACTCGATCCAGTTTTGAAACTCCGTGTGGTGCCTACGGACAGTTCAAGATCACCAGATATTTGTTGCGGCTCACCCGCGACTCTCGCTACGGGGATAGCATGGAACAGGTGCTTTACAATACGGTCGCCGGGGCCAAGCCGATTCTCCCTAACGGCACCAGTTTTTATTACTCCGACTACAATAATAACGCTGCCAAAAGAGTCTATTACAAGGACAAGTGGCCTTGCTGTTCTGGCACTTTCCCGCAGTTAACCGCCGACTACGGGATTAGCTCCTACTACCCTGCCAAGGAAGGCATTTACGTGAACCTTTTCCTCCCCTCGCGCGTCACGTGGCAGCAAAACGGCACGGAATGCACTCTGACGCAGCAAACCAGCTATCCGACGACGAATACGACGCAACTGCAGCTTGCGATGGCTCGACCTGAGAACTTTACTGTGTATCTGCGAGTACCGGCCTGGGCGGATGCAAAGACGAAAATCTCCGTGAATGGCAAACGAGTGGACGGGGACGTGGCCGCTGGGAAATTCTTTCCGATCGCACGCACGTGGAAGAACGGCGACCGCGTGGAGTTTGAGATCGGCATGCCGCTTCGCCTGCAGGCCGTCGATGCACAAACTCCGCAAGTCGTGGCTTTGGTCCGGGGACCCGTTGCACTATTTGCTGTTGGGAAACTGCCTGCCTCTTTTTCTCGCTCGCAATTGTTGGCGGCTTCTGCGGCAGGTACTTCTTCGGACGATTGGATCGTTCAAGGCGATGCGGGGAAAGTGACGCTTCGACCGTTTGCGGCAGTCGGGGAGGAAGATTACCGCCTGTACCAGAAAGTAAAAGGCTAGGGACTTACGCCAAGGCACATGCTTGTGTCCGAGGGCCATTCGTTGGAGTATGGACCGCGTGCAAAACCTTGCCATGGGATCGCGGCGGCGGTCATTGGTTGATAGATTCACCTCCGCGAGGCACACAAAGCAATTTGCCTTCACGGTCTTCTTTGCCTTACTCGTTCTAGGTTGGATTTCCCTGGCCCGATCGCAAGAGGTTCGCGGGGCAGGTGCAAAGCCTCAGACGGGAATCCCCGCGCTCATTCAATCGAGTGAACCCACGGGCGCGGATCGTTGCGTGTTCTGTCATCCCAGCGAGGTGCAGGGCTTTGCGCGCTCGGCGATGGCACATGCACTGCGACGCGCCGGTCAAGAACCGGACGGTACGGTCACGGCACATGGCAGCACGATCACCATGCACTCTTCGCCGGCGGGGTTTTACCAGAGCTGGCAGAATGGAGCCGACCGAAGCGAGTACCGGGTCGAGTATGTGATTGGCTCGGGCGAACATGCCAGCGGGTATCTGGTGGATATCGGCGGACATTTGTTCCAATCTCCCGTGGCCTATTACACAAGCCGAGGCGCTTACGATCTTGCTCCAGGCTACGAAAATCAGCCCGATCCTGATTTCACTCGCCCCATCGCTGAAGAATGCGTTCTGTGCCACTCGGGAAATGCGTTGCATGTTTCAGGGACTCTGAACGAGTATCGATCTCCCGTATTTGCGGCCGAAGCCATTACCTGCGAGCGCTGCCATGGTCCGGTGGAAAGACACCTCGCGGATCCTCGCGCCAGGACGATCGTTAATCCATCGAATCTAGAGCCCGTAGCTCGCAACAGCATCTGCGAGCAATGCCATTTGTTTGGAGTTGCTCGTGTTGCAAACCCGGGAAAGAAGATCAGCGACTTCATTCCGGGGCGACCGCTGGAAGAGACCTTTACGATTTATCGCAATGTAATGCCTGCCGGCGCTCCGGCCGGGGATTTCAAAGTCATCAGTCATGTCGAGCAGCTGGCATTGAGCGCGTGCGCCCGCAACAGCGGAGGCCGCCTGTGGTGCGTGACCTGCCACAATCCTCACGAAAAACTGGTTCAATCCGTGGAATACTACCGTGCGCGATGCCTTTCCTGCCACACGGCTAATTTCCCTGCTTCTCATCCCGCGAAAGACAGCGATTGTCTAGGTTGCCACATGCCGCGGCGCAATGCCAAGGATGGTGGCCACACGGTTTTCACGGACCACAGAATTCAGCGCGTGCCCGACAGCCCGCACGATCTTCCGCCGAACAGCGGTATCGCGGCTTGGCGCGAACCTGCTCCCGGATTGCAAAAGCGAAATCTCGGAATCGCGTATATAGATGTTGGAATGCAACGGCATTCAGCACCGTTCGTCGTCCAAGGGTACCGCGACCTTACCGAAGTGCAGGCGCAGTTCACGAATGATAGCGATTTTTTCAAGTGGATTGGCGAAGCGCTACTCCTGGCGAAACAAACATCGGATGCCAAACTGGCATTCGATCGCGCCCTGCAGCTCGATCCTAACTCCGCGGTCACCGAAGCCAGCGCGGCTTCGCCTTACATTCAGGAAGGGGATGACGCGAAGGCGATTGCCAACTTGGAGCGGGCCGTCCGTCTGGATCCATTGTTTCTGCCGGCCGCCAGCACCTTGATCGGGCTGTACGAAAAACAGGGGAAGGCCGCGGAGGCTGCCGAATTGTCGGCGAAAATTAAGACAGCGATGGCTGAACGGCCGGATGGCGATCAAACCCGCATACAGAGCTCCGCAGAGGTTTCGCAAAAAGCGTCCGAAGAAGTTTTCAAGAACATTCAAGTGCTCCGGGGAATCCCGTCAGAGCAACTGATTCCCTCCATGCAATTCATGGCCAGTTCACTCGGCGTGGAATGCGATTTCTGCCACGTGGAAGGGCATTTCGAAAAAGATGACAAGAAGCAGAAGAAAACCGCGCGCGAAATGATCAACATGGTGTCTGCGATCAACGGCGACTTCGATGGCCGCCGCGAAGTGACCTGTTACTCGTGTCACCGCGGCATACCCAACCCTGTTGCCGTCCCTCTATTGGAAAGCGGGTCGCAGTTTGGTGCCCATCCGGCCACCTCGGAAGCGCAAAGCCTTCCGACGAGCTTGCCCAGTACGGACCAACTGCTCCACAAGTACGTCGCGGCATTGGGTGGAGCAGCGGCGATCCAGAAGATCACCAGTCGCACGGAAAAAGGTGCTACTACGCTATCTGGCAAAACCGTGAGTGTGGAAATTTTCACGCAATCGCCGGAAAAATGGGCGCTCGTTCGGCACCTCCCTGAAGGACAGAGCGCCGCAGTCTATGACGGCCACGCAGGCTGGTACGGAATTCCGGGACGGCCAGCTCGCGCAATGCATCCTGGAGACGTGGAAGCCGCGCGTATGGATGCTGACCTGCAATTTCCTTTGCATTTTCAGGAGAAATTTCCGGAATTGCGCGTGGAGTATCCGGAAATGATTGGTGGCCGTGAAGCGTATGTGCTGTTTGCAAACCGCAACGGTCAACCTGCGGCGAAGTTCTATTTCGACGAACAATCCGGGCTGCTGATTCGCGTGATTCTTTATGCGGAATCACCGCTCGGACTCAATCCTTCACAAGTCGACTACGCGGACTACCGGGAAATCGATGGAGTGCAGGTGCCGTTTCGCGTAACGCTTTGTGAACCACAGGATACTTCGACCATTCAGTTTGAGGAGATTCGGCAAAATGTGCAGATCGACGAGTCTGTGTTCAGCAAGCCTGCCGACCCGAAACATCAGTAGTAAAGCGGTAACTGCGCCGGAATTACTTCAGGCGCGGAGGAACGGCGTCCAAACTTGCATTGGCGTGGGTGCGCGGTTTGCCCAGGCATAGTAAGGGATGAACCTGAGTTCTACTGGGCGAGCTTGGGTGGGGTTCGCTGCGTACGGATAGTAGAGCTTATCCTTCGCATTGGACTTCTCGATGGCTGCGCCTAAGTGATTGATTACCACGATTCCGCCAAGCATATCTCTCTGAAACTCCTCTTGGAACTGCGCTGAGGTCTTTTGACGAAGATCCAGTGAAACGTCATATAACGGCACACCCTGTGGCTGATCCAGTTGTTCGAGGCAATAGACAAGCGGGCCGCGCTGAACTGCCACACGCCCGTAGTCATCCACGACCCGGGTATTCGCCTCGATCACCTGCGGGGTCATATTGAGTTTTACGTGAATGACGTCACCCGACGTCCAGTGGCGGCGCAAAGCGAGATACTGGCCGGGAGTTGCTCCAGAAACAGAATTTCCATTGACCTTGACCTGCGTAGCATCGGACCACCCTGGAATACGAAGGTAGAGCGTAAACTCCGTCGGCTTCGCGGGTGCAACCGCAATCTCCGCGGCGCCATCCCACGGATAGTTCGTCTTCTGCACGACTTTCAGGCCGGTGCCATCTTCCAGCTGCCAATCGAGTTCGGAATTGTCGTAGAGATGCACATAGAGCCCGTCTTTGCTCGTGCTGTAAAAATAGCCAGGCAACGAGGCAAAAGTGCGCTCCAAATTGGGAGGACAGCAGGTGGTGTCGTACCACGGATTGCGAATCTTGTCGCCGCCCGACGGATCGAACGCCAACGGATTGCGATAACAATATAAGGTGCCGTCGAGCGACATGCCGGAATTGATTCCGTTGTACAAAGCGCGCTCGATGATATCAGCGTATTTCGCTTCGCCGGTTGCAGTCAGCATGCGCCAGTTCCACATCATGTTGCCGATGGCCGCGCAGCTCTCGCCATACGCAGTGAAATTCGGCAGCTCGTAGGAGTCGCCAAAGGCTTCGCCCTGGCTGCGCGCGCCGACGCCGCCTGTAACATACATTTGAGAAGTGACCAGATCGTTCCACAGGACATTCAAGGTTTTTAGATAGGATTCGTCGCCGGTTTCCATGTAATAGTCCGTGGCACCGCAACACGCATACATGGCGCGCACCGCGTGGCCTTCCAGATGAGTGCGTGAAGTGAACGGAATTCCGCAAAAATGATAGACGTAAGCGCGTTCCGGCACTTTGATGCGATCGTCGCCTTGCAGAATGTAACCCGCCAACGTGAGGTACTTTTTCTCCCCAGTTGTCCGGTAAAGCTCGATGAGTGCTAGTTCAATTTCTGGATGTCCGGAAAAGATGGGCTTTTTGCTGGCTTCCGGGCCGAAATTGGGCAGCAGATACCCGTCGACGAAGTGCATACTGGCGTCCAGCAGGGTGCGGTCACCGGTCGCGCGATAATACGCAATCGCACCCTGAATCATGTGGCCGAGGTTGTAGAGTTCGTGACCCCATCGTTGGACGTCGGGAGTCATACGATCCTTGACGCGATCGTCCACGTAGTAGGTATTGAGATAGCCGTTGGATTCCTGGACCGCCACAACTTCCTTGATGATTTTGTCCGCTAGCGCGTGCAGCTCCGGACGGTCCCCCGACTGAAGCGCAAATCCGACTGCCTCCGTCCATTTGTACACATCGGAATCGGAATACACCGGGCCGCTCTGTTTGGCATCGCTCTTTCCCGCAAGGCGCAGAAAATTTTTCATGCGGCCATTGGCTTCGAGCAGTGTCTCCATGGAGGGAATGCTTTTGTCGACGTTGATCTCGCGGCGCGCTCCCCAGAAACCTTGGGTGATAGTGACGGCATGCACAGGAACGTTGTGCAGCTTGGCGTAGGGAGATTTATCCACATAAAGTACGCCCTCGTCTTTCCAGACCGGATCCGAGGCGGGCGAGCCGCTGGCCTTTGAGAAAGCCATGAGATTTTGCAGAGGCAATGAACTCGCTGCGGCTGCGGTCACAGCCGATCCCACGAATTCACGCCTCGAGATTTTCGATGGATTTGTCATAGGACCTCCAGAGTGTCATTCGACAGAAGTTTTCGCGGTAGAATGCGCGTTCTCAGCCATCTTGATCAGTGTTGGCATAAAACTGCCAAACGCCGCGTCGTCTGGCTGCCCAAAGACGAAATAAAATTTCTTATAGAGTGCGTAAAGCGCGTCGTAAACTTTCTGCGCCGCAGGTTCAGGGACAAATATCCGATGTTGCGGGCAAATCTGATCCTGAGCCTGTTCGACGGTTTTGAAAGTGCCTGCGGCAAGAAACGCGAAAATTGCGGAGCCCAGGCTGACAACGCTTTTGCTGGGAACGAGAACCGGTCTGCCCAGAACGTTGGCATACACCTGATTAAGCACATTATTCTTTTGCGGAATTCCGCCTGCATTGATGACGCGATTGATATCCACACCGTGTTCCGCCATACGATCCAGGATGATTCGCGTATGGAAAGCGGTGCCTTCGATGGCGGCGAAAAGCTCGTCCTGAGCGGTGCTTTGCAGATTCCAGCCGAGAGTGACGCCCCGTAAATTCGGATTTACCAGCACAGTGCGATCGCCGTTGTCCCAAGTAATGCGCAGGAGGCCGGTTTGCCCGGCGCGATACTTCTCCAACCCAGCGCTCAATGATGGCACATCGGTACCTGCGCGCTGTGCGATCGCGTTAAATATGTCGCCGACGGCCGAAAGCCCCGCTTCAATTCCAGTGCGCCGCGGGTGTACGCTTCCCTGCACAACTCCACACACTCCTGGGACCAGGTTGATCGACGGCGTGATACCAATGATGCAGGTGGAAGTGCCAATGACGTTTACCATGTCATGGGTCCGGCAACCGGCTCCGATAGCATCCCAATGGGCGTCGAAGGCACCGACAGGTATGGGAATTCCCTCTTTCAATCCCAATTTTTCAGCCCAAACAGCAGAGAGCCTGCCAGCAATTTGGTCCGAAGTGGCATATTCACCCTGAAGCTTTTCTCTTACACCCGCAAACAAGGGATCCACTTTGATGAGGAATTCCTCGGAAGGCAAACCGCCCAGTTCCGGATTCCACAGCCACTTATGGCCCATCGCACAAACACTGCGTTTCACTTTCCGGGCATCGGCAATTCCGCAAAGCGTGGCAGCTGCCATATCGCAGTGTTCGAAGGCGGAAACAAATTGGGCGCGCTTCTCTGGGTTGTGACGTAACCAATGCAACAGCTTCGAGAAGCCCCATTCGGACGAATACACTCCGCCACACCATTGAATGGCTTGAAGTCCCTCGCGGTGGGCTCCTTCGGTTATCTCCGCCGCTTCCGCTTTCGCACGGTGATCGCACCAAAGATAGTACTCATCGAGGGGCTGAAGATTGTTCCCGACCGGGATTACCGAGGAACCGGTGGTATCAACGGCGAGTGCTTGAACCTGATCGCCGGAGATATTTGATTTCTTTATTGCCTCGCGGGTGGCAATCGCCAAAGCACGCATCTGATCCTCATGAGACTGCGTGGCGTACTCCGGGTCTTCGCGCTTGCGATGCAATGGGTATTCGGCCAGAGCCGTTGCCAGCAGGCCTCGTTCGCTGTCCACAATGGAAACGCGAACGCTCAATGTTCCAAAATCGACTCCTGCCACGATGGCCATGAGATTTACATTTGCTCCGTTTCGTTAATCTATCATCCTGCGTGGGCGTACATGTCCCAGCCCAGGTAACGACTGGCAGCTTCGTGAACGGCGGGAGCCACCGAAGAGAAGTTGGCAGCGACGTGATGCTCGAAGCCGTTTTCGCAGATATAGCGGAGGAGTTTCTGGAGGCCAGGAATTTCGACTAC
>Ga0181526_10002135_pt1 | contig 17605 bp, 10 predicted proteins | sample PEATcosm2014_Bin_35_FD_119750 | JGI IMG/M metagenome (GOLD analysis project Ga0181526, IMG submission 119750) | Peatland microbial communities from MTU Mesocosm Facility, Houghton, MI, USA - PEATcosm2014_Bin06_30_metaG | ecosystem: Environmental > Terrestrial > Soil > Wetlands > Peat | place...
GCGATGGGTGGGCGTGCAGGTGCACAGGACAGGGCGCTGGCGAGGCCGTGCTGCGAGTAAGGAGAACTCTATGAAGTCATGCGGAATCGATCTCGGCACGACCAACAGCTGCGTGCATGTTGTGTCCGACGGCAGCCCGAAGTTGATCAGGGATGCGCAAGGCAACGTTACCGTGCCGTCGGTGGTGTACCGGTCGCGCGACGGTAAGACCATCGTCGGTTACTCGGCCAAAAACCGCATGGGTGAAATGAACGGGCCAGTGGTGGCCATCAAGCGCAAGATGGGCTCCGATGAGACGGTGGCTCTTTCCGGCGAAGCAAAGACGCCGGTGGAGATTTCGGCCATCATTCTGCGCCATCTCAAAGAGATGGCAGAGAAGGCCGAGGGTGAAACCGTGGACCGGGCAGTCGTGACGGTTCCCGCCTATTTCGCGCATATTCAGCGGCAGCAAACCGACGATGCCGCGCGGGCGGCAGGATTTGTCGAAGTAACCACGCTGCTGGAGCCGGTGGCCGCGGCGCTTGCCTATTCGCTGGAAAGTCCCCGCGAGACCTTACGCGTTTTTGTGTACGACCTCGGTGGCGGAACCTTCGACGCGACCGTGCTGGAGAAAGACGCCGAGGGCGGTCTGAATGTTCTCTCCTTTGGGGGCGATCCTTACCTGGGCGGGGATAACTTCGATTCGAGGCTGGTGAAGCAGATCGTCGCGAAGCTAACTGCGAAGGGCTACAAGCTCGAACTGGATTTAAGCAGGGCGGAAGACTACAGCCGCTATCAACGCCTGAAGTTTTTTGCGGAGACGGCGAAGATCGGGCTTACCGACGCCGAGTCGGTGATGCTGGTGCACCAGGGACTCTTCAAGGACCAGGACGGCGAGCTGATCGATCTGGATCTCACGATTACGCGAGAGGAATTCGAGGGCTGCACCACGGACCTCGTGCAGCAGAGCATCGACGAGTCGATCCGCACACTGCGGAAGAAGCAGATCGATCCGGCCTCCATTGACGACGTGATCATGGTTGGAGGTATGTCGTCCATGCCTCTGGTACAACAGCGGCTCAAGGAGGCCTTCGGCAAAGAACCGAAGCTGGTCGATCCAGCGCTCATTGTTTCAAAAGGAGCAGCCATCAAAGCCGCGCAGCTTTATCCGGAGCGCAAGCGCGGAGAGGGTGGACTCACGGTCGATCTGCGCTACGATCGCCAAACCGCTAAGCGAAGCGCGCGCGTTTTGGGAGTGCTGAATCGATCGATGGTTTCCGGGAGCGCTTACCTGCTCGGCGAGAATGAGGAGCGATCTGCCGATTTGGCCGGCAAGGACCGCTTCGCCTTCGACAATATTCCCCTCAGAGAAAATCGCACCAACTCCTTCACCATTTCGATTGAGGACGCAGCCGGCGCCGCCATCTTCGGCGAAGAGATTCGGATCACACACGACCCCAGTGTCACTACCGTTCTCGTATCTCCAGGATCGGTCGTGACCAAGGGCATCGGCGTACGAACCCTGGATGGTCCGCAGGTCCTGTTCGCGGAAAACACCATACTGCCGAATTACGCCGTCCTGAGTCTGGCAACCGCCGATCAGGGAGGCGTGATTCGCCTGCCGATCATCGAAGGCGAGCAGGAAGTGCAGCGCCTGACGATACAGGACATTCCCCGCGATCTCCCGGTCGGCGCCGAGGTGCGGATCGAGGTATCCATCGAGGCGGACTATCACATCAAAGCGCAGGCCAGCGTGCCGTCCATTCAGAGAGAGGTAGCGATTGCCTTCCGCATCGAGCCGTTCGTCACCTCGAGTCTGACCACGGAGTACATCCGCAACCGATTGGCCGAATTAAACGCCGCCGCCGGCAAGGCTGCATCCGAGTGCCCGCGTTTCAGCGAAGTGGAGATCTTCCGCGTCAGGCTTAAGGGCCATGTCGCAGACATCGAGATGGAACTGACCGAGCACGAACCGAATCGGCTGAAAATTCGCGAAAAACTGGTGGCGATCGAGTCGCTGATTCACGATATCTCCCTCAGGGAAGAAGAAGTAAGCATGCCTGGCGCGACGTTCGAGCAGTTCACCCAGCGCCTGACAGAACTCGAGACCGGAGCCATTGAAATCGGGCACTCAAAACTCGCTGAAACAAGGCCGAAAATTGAGCAGTTGCGCCGGGAAGCAGCCGAAGCATGGAAGACCCGCGATCGCATTGCATGGATTCGCGCGAACAAGCAAATCGCATCGATCGCGTCCGCCCTCATGCCCGAACGTCCACCTGAGGAATGGGCCGAGCTGATTGCGGGCTTCATCGTCGTGGTCCAGTTGCCCGAGGTACAGGCCATCTCCGGACCGAGTACCGAGATCGGCGCCATCGAGCGCGAAGCGAACCTGATCTTCTCCGCCATGAAGACGGGTTCCGTACCCGCGGAGGTCGCCGTACAACGGCTGCGCCATCTCTATATCAACCGGGTCGATCCCCTGCGGAAGAAATATGGACTGGAAACCGTCGAACTGGATCCGGGCAAAATGACCCGCGAAACCAGCGGGCTAACCAAACGAAAGACGTAGGAAGGAAGCAATCCCGATGGCCAAATGTCCTTATGCTGCGCATCGTCTTGTCCTCACCAGCGCCGGATACTGCCAGCGATGCGCCGGCGATCTTCGTCTCTATGCAGCCATCCGCTGGCTGCCTGAGATTCTTTTCAACGACGCACACCGTCTGGCCCAGGCCGGAGACCATAATGCGGCCCTGCTTCTTTTGACGCGCGCTATGTCCCTGAGGTCTGACTTCACTGAGGCGCGAATACTCGCCGCCTTCATCGAAGACCGTCCACGGGCGACCGAGGCGGGGCTGCAATCATGCGAGCCAGCGCCTTGTTCCGAAGTGCCGGACAGCCCCACGGAGGCGCTGGCTCTTTCGGAAACGGCCGATCACGTAAACGGCGAAAAAGCGGCTGGCGCAATAACGCAACTGCTGTTCGGCCCGCAAGTGCCGCCCGAATCGTCGGACGCAAGCGCACCAGGGGAGAGGCAAGCGAGGAGGATCGGATCAGCAATGCAGCAAGCACCCCTCCTCCAGAATGAAGGCTCATAAGTTTCGATTCCGTCGTGCCGACGGGAAGATGCGCGCCGGGTTGTTCGGGTGACGTAATCAATGCTCCCCGACGACGGTGGGATCGCTCAATGAGGAAAGAGGAAATCATGGAACAGGAAGTAGTGATGAACCTTTGGCTGTTCACACAATCGGTGACGCCCGGTGCGCTGTTTTCTGATCTTGGTCATCTGAGCATGAAGATGCAGGTGATTTATGAGCTGGGTGTGCGCGCTTACATGATGAGCGGGAGCGATGATGAAATGACGAAGCTCCTGAAGGAACTTTCAATCAGCGAATTTCATCTGGCGGACCGCTTTCCGCTCCCTAACCGATACTATGTACAGGTTAAGGAAGAATCCGGCCAGTTTCGCGCATCCAGCGGCGATAACGAACCAGACTGGGCGAAGGTCATGCGAGGAGTAGCCCTGGTGCGGCCGGATATTTCCGGCATGCGTCAGTTGGAGTACTTCACAGAGGCTCTCGATGCCTTCGAAAAGACGCTACCTGCACGCAAACTGGACTCGGTTGGCAGGGAAACGCGCACGCCCGAGGTCAACAGGCGCAATCTCCTCTCGGTTATCACGACTGTCGATGTATCCGAGGACGGGACCCAAGTTGCGAAGGTTGAAACCCCTCCCCGGAGTGCGGCGCCTTCACCGATTACGAACCTCTGGTTGTCTCACGATGAAAGGACAGGTGCCATTTACTCATTATCGGGAAGGCCTTACCTCATTCACGGTTCCGATAAAGACAAGGCTCGTGTTCTCAACAAACTCGCGTACGATTTTTCGCTAACACGGCAGGTTCCCATACCCGCAGGCAGTGTTCGGCCGGACTCAGTGTACAGCAAAGACCTTTTTCAAGAAGTCTTCGCGACAATTGAGGGCGGCACTCATACCCATAGTGCTGTTAATGGGAAAACCACGAATAGCATTCAGATCACGCCCCAGCAATCTTATCTGGAGGCGATGCAGGTCAACGAATCGACGAGCCGCCTCACAAGAGTGAAGATTGGACGGGCATCCTGGTTTTCTTAGCTATCTGATCGATGTAAGGAGCGAGGACGAATGACGCGATGAGATTACTGTTCCCCATCTGCTGGATCAACCGACTGTTCGGAAAGAGCTTTCATGCTCGGCACGATTGGTCAGGCGGCCAGTGTCGCCGATGTGGGGCGAGACGCCGGCATGTGACATATGAACGAAGGCTCAACTAAATGACATTTACTTATGATCCCAGCTCACTAAGAAAGATGTGATCGACACGTTGCTGGATTGCCGTAAATCAAAGCGAGCTGGAGAGCCCACATTAAGCGAAAGGAGCAATTTATGGGATCACTGGACATCGATTTCATCCGAAAACAATACCCTGGTAAATCTGACAGCGAAGCGGCGAAGTCATTAGCCGAGAAACATGGATACCTCGCGGTCGTCGGCTACAAGCGCTCATCAAGCGACGATGGTTTCTCGAACTTCGGAACATGCTCCAACGAATCTGAAATCCGAGGTTATTTAACAAGCCCATACTGCCACGGCACGAAGGTCCTTTTCGACGCGCGTTCCTCAGTTTTCCACCTCAGCGCTGAACACGTTCTCAAAGGAAACTGCGCGTCATGCGGACGTCCGTCTACGCGGGAATCACTTCAGATGGGTGCAGGAAACGATTTTTACTTCTGTCCAAAATGTGGGAAGTTGTTCTGCGATAACTGTTATCCGAGGCTGCCGCTTACTGCATCGCCAGGATACGGAACCTGCTCAAGCTGCAGGGTCGAGGTGAAGCGAACGCTGCCAAGCTTCTTTATCAGCTAATGGCAGGTTGTTCGGGTAAGCCCGACGAGTGCTGAGCTCGATGTCCTGAACTGGCTCCCCTTGTGCAATTCCAGAGCAAACGAAAGGACAACCCATGGGATTCATTCGATCGCTCTTTGGCTCACGTACCAAAGTTCTCACCGAAAAAGATAACGTCGGTACCCGCTACGACACACATGATCGCGTTCAGGCTTTCTGGGCGCCATTCATCCTGAGTCGGCCGAAATTTCCGTATATCTTCTTCGACTTCCCGAATCGTCAGGACGCGATGGACGCCATGCTTTCGATCCCGCCTGTCAGGAAGGCCTCCGATACAGGACAACTCATCAGCACTGAGATCCTCCAATTCGGCGTCTATCCGCTCGAAGACCGCGCCGGCAAATGGGGATTTTTCCTCGCTGGCGACCAGATTTCGCCCGAGTTATTTGATGCTGTTGTTGTCGCTTGCCGGCGACATAATGGAGCCAACGAACGCCTGGGCGACAGGCCGCAATCGGCGGCCAAACCCGCTACCCCTTCCGTAGGCGTCTCTGGCGTGAAATTCGTTCGGGAAGAGCGGGTGGACATGCTTGCTCAGATGAAGGCTCGCGGCATTGAGATCCACGACCTCTCAGGGTGTGGACCTACAGCCAGTATTGCCATTAAGCGCCATTTCAACGCTTCTGGCAAAGCCGCTGCCATGGCCTTCCTGCGGGAGAACCCGGTCGACAAGCCGTATTATTTCATCGTGGTACATACCCCTGAGGGCGTCTTTGGGCGCGACAAGGATGGTATCTACGAGCAACCCGATTAGCCGGAAAGTCGAAGGGCAGGTATCCAGTATCACATGACGCATGTTTGGCGGGATAACAACGGCGATGGGGATTTGCTATAAAGTCGAGCGCTTTAGCCCATGAGGGGTGGTTTTCCAGCCCGAAACCCCCCGTTCCAAAGAATATTTCAAAAAGCTCTTAGTTCGAACTATTCCGCCGTGAACTCTGGGAACGATGGAAGGTTGCACCCTGTGGCGTAGCCGATGACGCCATCTTTGACAGCGCCGGGAGCATCGCCGTTAAGGCTCTATTCCTGTGAGAAACCGAAAGGCAAGGTTCTTAACTGCCTTAAGCCACGATAAAGTTAGTTTGTCTTTTGTAATCGATGCCGAGGAGCGCGTCCCGCCGTTGGCGCGAGAACATGACGCAAAATATGACATGGAACATGACGCACGCTCCTGCAAGTCCTTGAAAAGCAAGCAACAGTTTGCAATAAGTTTAGCGGTCGTTCTATGCGGGCTGCCGAGTTATTAAGTGATTGATGAGGTGAGGTTTAGGTCCGCACCTCACCCAGATAATTGAGCGTGACTCTGGATCAGCATATCGGGGTTCGAATCCCTGCAGCTATGTTGTTGAACAAAAAACAGCTTTATCCTATTGCTCAGCCACTAGGCCTCTGGCCAGTCTCGCGGGCGCTTTCGTATGCCTTTGAAGAGAAGCAGCTTGCGCGAATGCTCATGACCATCAGTCAGCTGGCAAGGCCCGAAGGTCGGCAAGTCATTCTTTCCAAGTGACTTGTCGAACCACTTTCTCTGATATGACCTGAAGATCTTGGAGAAACGTCGCGGTGGCGACTTGTTTCGTTACCTTATCGACTAGTTCGCTTCGTTCCTGCCGGCTGGCCGAGGACGGACTCGCGCTGGTCATCGACCGCTTCGACCTGCGCCCGGATGGCACGTATCGGGGCTTCGAGGATTTCTGTGTGCTCAACGCCCGTCGCACTGACGACAAATACAATGGCAGCTATGAAACTTCGATCATGAAGCGCTTTGCAGATTTTGCGAACTCATCGCATCTCGGAGAAGACCTGGAGCGCCTCTTCCTCCTCATCGTTATCAATTGCGCGGTGCGCAACGGGGACGCTCACCTGAAGGACTTCGGAATCGTCTATGACGATGTGCAGGGCGAAGCGAGGCTGGCTTCGGTCTATGATCTGGTGACCACTACTGTCTACCTTCCTAAGGACAGTATGGCTCTGACCCTCAACGGCACGACGAAATGGCCCGGAGCGAAGTCGCTCAGGCGCCTGGGCCAAACGCACTTAGGTGGATCCCCGGCCCGCGTCAGGGCGACGCTTGAACGCGTCGCGGATGCGATTGCAACCACTTCAACGGAAGTGCGCGCGTACATGAAAAGCCACCCTGAATTTAAGGACATCGGCGAGCGCGTGCTTCAACAATGGGAGCAAGGTATTGGGCTTTCCCTGAAGGCTACGTAAAGCGCGAATGCCTCGCAAAACGACCTGAAATGAGAAAGCTGTCAGCTATTACAGTCCCTTCCGTCTAAACGCGAGCGATCGGGTGGTCGCGTTCGAGACCGAGGTTTGCGTTGCAAAAGTATTCAAAGCGGATACCGAAGGTGCGATGGGTGGTCTTCCAGATCTGGCGGAATCGCGGGCTGCGCGCCCAGCGCATGAAGAGAATGGACCAGCCGCGATAATCCGGATGCTCCCAGTATTCGTCGAGCTTCAGATCGAGGAACACATTCTCCATCAGCTGGATGAGCTCGAGGCCCATGCAGAACTCACCATCAGTGACATCACAATCGCCCGCGACGATGGTGGCAACATTCCCGTCACGAACCCGGCTCACCGCAGTGCCGAGTCGCTGGATCGAGGGCGCGAGCAACTCCTGCATGAACGGCATCAGTGCAGGCGTTTTACGGAAGTTCTCCCATAGCTGGTTGAGGGTATTGGCGTGCTGGAGGAATTTATCGCTGGAGACAGCGGCGGGAGTGAGCACGTCGAACATGCGGTCGCCGATGTCAATAGGGTCATCGCCGGGGAGATTGCCTTTGAAGGAAGAGCGGACCATTTCGAGGCCGAGGCGACGGTAGCTCTCGAACTGGTCTTCGGAATAGAACTGGTTGGCGGTTGATTCGTGGGGGAAAGTGGGGTGCTGGCTGCGGTACTGGGCGATGCTGACATCTTCGTCGCCGGTGACAGAAGCCTTGAGATAGATAAGGCGGCCGATTTCTCCGGTGCAGTACTTGATGGTTCCCACAGCGCAATGGGCAAGGCTGAGGCCGTTTTTCTGGGGGCGGAGGGAGTCGACGCGGATATCGATCTCGGCGCCGAAGTCGGTTTCACAGATGCGGATCATCTTGCCAAGACTGGGGAACTGCATTTGCGGATCGCTTTCAGCGTCGCAGGCAATGATGAGCCGGCAGCGGCGGCGGATGAGCTCGTAGATGGCGAGGTTCTCGAAGTGTCCGCCGTCGGAGATGTTGACAAAGCCGCGGTTCTCGTTGGTGGCGCCGAAGAGTTCGGCGAGCAGATAAAAGAGGCTGAAGCTGAGGCCGCGATCCGTCCAGCTTTTCTGGCCGGGGTTGGGAAACCACCAGCCGAGGCGCACGTTGAACATAGTGAGAAGAAAGGCGACCAGAGAGGAGGTGTTGTAGCCCATGTTGGAGCTGACCGCGGCGCCGGAAACGGCCACGGCCTGGCCGAGATCGACTCCGTTGGCAAAGTCGCCCTTCGCGGACCGGGTTGGGGCATAGCCCACGCGGGGACGGTCGCTGCCGCAGCGCAGAGGCGTGAGCGTGAAGGAGGCTCCGTGACGGGTGTTGAGGACCAGGTCGGAGCTGCCTGCAAGATTCAGGGAGCAGTTGATGAGCGGGAATGGGCCGCGGTAGGGATCGCAGTCGCGGGACTCGGTGGGACGTTCGCCGGGGGAGTCAGTGCGGAACCGCCAGAGCTTCATGTCGTCGCAAAAATCAAATTTCATGAAGGGATTCGGCTTGCGTGCGCCGGCCATCCAGCGCGTGGCGCCGAGATAGCAACGCACCAGGCGGTTGCGATAGAACTGGCTGAACCCGAAGATATTGATCTCGAACCGGCTGGAGAAGAAGTAGCCGATGCACGCGCAGGCAACAAACGTACCGATGAAGGCGGGCCAGCCTAACTTGCAGAAGTCGCGCAGAGGATCGGATACGGTGAGGTTATAGCTGGACCCAAAGATGTGAAACATGAGAATGTAGAGCAGAGTCGAGCCGAGCAGGAAGCTGCTGATGATGAACACGACGCCGCCGACTTTTGCCAGGACCTGGAGCAGGCGGTCCCTGGCGCTTTCGCCGCCGCCGGCGGTCTTGCTGCTTTTGCCCGCGAAGATGCCGCCGACGACGGAGCCGATCCAGCCGAACACAGTGGTCCAGTTGGCAACAGGGTGGAGATGCAGCCACGCCGCGGCGAAGAGGACGATCCAGGGACCGAAGAGGGCGACGCCACAGACGAAAAGGCCGGCGCCGGCGAAGATGGTCAGCCAGGTGCCGTAACGGGTCCACCATTCGCGCTGGGCCTCCGTCGTGTCGTTGCTGCTGAAGCCGATGAGCAGGAGGATGGCAACGGTAAAGGCGACCAATGCCAGGGGAGGACCGAAGACAAAGGCGATGCTGTTGGCGACGTCACTGTGGGCGGACCAGGAGCGGAAGGCATAGAAGAGCGCAACCAGTTCCAGGTAGAGAACGCCGGTGCAAACCAGAGTGATGACAGGAACCCACAACCGCTTATGCAGCTGCAGGGTCTGCCACGCGAGCAGGGCAACTCCGAGGGCGGAGCAGACAAGAAGGAGCAGCCAGGATCTCCACGCCTCCAGGAGCATGTCGGCGAACGAATCCGAGTTCTGGAGGCAGGGCCAGATTGTGGAAGTGAGATGCGCGGCGGCCCAGAAGCGGGAGGCGAGCGCAGTTGCGCCGATCCATGCGGGAAGTACGGCGAACTTGACGACGACTTCAGTGTCACCGAATCGGTTATCGAGCGGTTGCCCGGCCAGATGCGCCAGATAGAGGAAGAGCGAGAAGACGACCACGGCGGCAGAGACGGAGAGGACGCTGAAGTCAAGCCAGGGGATGCTGCCCGCCCACAGAAAAACCCGCATACCCCCAAGTGCAGCCGAGAGCAGGAAAAAGAGCCAGACGAGCGCGGTGAGTTGAATGAGGATGGTGTTGCGAAGCCAGGTATTGGCGATGTTGAGCGTGTCGGGGCTGAGGAGGCCGGTGCGGGGTGCGAGGTAGTTGGAGTATTTGCGGAGATGCTCGATGGAGGGGCCCCAGTCCGTGAGGCGGCCCAGCCAGTGAGCACTGCGGCGCACGTTGCCGATGAGCCATGAACCAATGAACCCACCACCGGAAACCGTGGAGATGTAGTCGAAGTGGCGGAGAAGGTCGAGTTCCTGGAGACCCTGAAGCACGCCAAGGTTGAGGGTGGCGCTGCGGATGCCGCCTCCGGAGAAGGCGAGCCCGATCAGACCGGCGGGACGAGGCGATCCGAGCAGCCTGCGGCTCCAGCGGTGGTCCTTGTCGAGCTTTTCAGCGGCCTCTGAGGCTTTGGCGGCGGCGATCGCGGCCTCAATGCGAGCGGCTTCGCGCTGCTGGGGGGTGGAAGGGACGTAAGGCGCGCCTTCGCGCGCGGGGGCGGACTCGGCCGGCGCGATGTCGCCGCTGGTGGCCTGCGGGGCAAGAGTAGGATCGCGGTAGTGACGGACGCCGCGCTCAACCTCGATTTCACTCAGTTCCTCGTCGAAGGCCTCACGCCAGGACACGGTGGTCGGGGGATGATCCTGGGGTGAATCCATGTCGTTGTTCAACTGGGTGACTTCGACGGAGTTCTGGATGAGGTCGCAGACGAAGTCGAATACCGATCGGAGCACATCTTCGGCACGATTGAGCTGCCTGACGCGATCACTGTTCTGATCGAAGATGGCGCGGAAGCGGATGAGGTGAATCCAGTTGTATTTTTGATAGGCGACGGCGCCGCCGGAAGAGACGTCGGCGCGGAAGATTCTGGCGATCCAGTAGATGTCGGCCAGGGCCAGGCGGGCAGCGGCGGGATGACGCACGGTCCAGCCACCGGGAGGCCGCTCGTCTTCGGATCCAGCCTCAGGAGCCCGGTCCCATTTTACGGTCGCTTCTGCCGGCGGATTGAGATTGAAATAGAATTCGGCCCGCGCCCAGGCCCATTGCGTGATGCCGTCAGCGATCCGGATGAAGCGATCTTCCAGATCCCTCTGCGTTTCGGGCCTGAGGCCGCGAAGCCACAGCTCGAACGCGGTGGGCTCCCTGAGGTCGAACAGGGCGGGTTTGGTGGTGAGGTCTTCGAAACCATCGAGGAAATCGAGGGCAGTTTTAACAGGGTCTTTCTTATCTGCAGCGAGCAGGGCGTTGAAGTCATGAAGGATGGTTTTAGCGTTGGGGAGGGTTGTGAGCGGGGGAGGATCTGCCAGGGCGAAGCCCAGCGTGTTGACTTCCTCGCAGCGCGGGGTTCCGGGGGCCTTCGGATGAGTCTTCGCGGTTTTGGTAGGAGCCTCCGCCGCGGCTTTGGCAGCAGCCTCCGCAGCGGCTTCGGCGGCAGCTTCGGCGGCAGCTTCCGCGGCGGCTTTAGCGTCAGCTTCCACTTCCGCAACGGCCTGGGCGGCGACGACTTCCGGCCAGGCCGCGATAAAGCGGATGCCGAAGTAATGATAGGCGTTCAGGTAGCGCAGGAATGCCTCGGAGCGAAAGAGGATCAGCAGCCGCTGGAGCACTTCCGGGGGCAGAGTGTCATAGGACAGACTTAGCTGGCGGTGAATTTCGCGCAGCGTGAGTTTGCCCAGGGCGGCGTCCAGGTCCCGCCGCCACAGGATCATGTCCTTTTCGTCGGTGCCCGTGAAACCGGCCTCATCATGGGGACGGAGGACACGGCGGAGACAGGCCTCGCGGTCGGGCTGCTCGGTCTCCGGAACGGGTCGATCCTTAAACTGCCTGCTGGACAGCTCGGTCAGCGTAAAGAAGATCTCCCAGTCGCCCCAGTTATGTCCCGTTGTCATGACGGTCCCTTTCTGACTCCCGCTATCGCTGTTTCGTTTTCATATCTCAACGAACTTCGGAGACAGGACACTAGTGCACCAACTGGGATCCAACCCGATCCATTTGCTGACCATTAGGCGCGAAGAAGGTGTCGATCAGGAAATGGATGAAACGTTCCGTGAAGATCGTGCTGTGGTCCGGCACGACATCGGGATCGATTTCCATCATCCAGTAAGGGGTCCCGTTGCAGCGATTCGGCCGTTCCTGAATCGCGAAGCAGGCGTGCGTGTCGTAAAGCCGGAATGTGCTCACAATGTTCAGATTCTCCGCATTCAGCAGATCGCGGTTACAGTTGGCTATCGCTTCCGGGTTATGGATGGTGATCTTCTCCCCGGTCGATGCGACCTGCATTTGTGTTGCGCCGATGGCCTTGAGCATCACATGGCTTTGCAGGATCGGCATGTGGGGCGCGGTGCTCATATAGTAGGAACTCTGAGGAACCGCCCCATCCTCTTTCCTTGTGATTTCCCTGCTGGGATGTGCCAGGCGAGGGTCGAAGCACGGCAGTTGATAGTGGCCGTTCGGCTTGTCGCTTAGATCGCGAAAGCTCCCCGCCATATTGAACTGGAGGTCCGGCACGGCGTGACCAATGGGAAGAGCGAGTTTGGTGGCCAGATCGGCCGTAGAAGTCAGCGAAACGATGAGGGGCCGGTCCGCGGAATTGTCCGCCGCCGGTGCCGGCGCCCCGCAGACCTGAGAAACAAACGGCTGGTACCGGTACTGGTTGTAGGCCAGGAAATCCAGCATCTGTCTTGCTTCCGTTGCAGCTCCAGCGGGATTGATGAAGATCACCAGATCGGCACGCTCGTTGGCGGCCGCGTTTGCCAGTTTGCATTCTTCGCTGGCGTCCTGATGGCTGGCAAGCAGTTTCTCCGCCTGCTGCTCGTAGATCGTGGCCTGGGCGATCTGCGCGGCCGTCGCCTCGCTGACCGCGCGTTCCAGAAGAAGCCCGCCAAACGAATGACCGATGAAGATCGCCAGCCCGTCTTTGTTTTCGTGCGTACGCGCCGCAATTTGCGTTAGCGCACTGGAGAGGGTGGCGCCCGGGATGCGGATGGCCGCCGCTTCGCGGTTGAAATACGATAACTGTTGCGCCACCGGGAAAGATTGGTTGATCAGGTTGCCTCGCCAGCCGATGTAAACCCCGATTACGTGCCGGGAGCCGCCAACCGCACTGTAGACGTCCCACAGAGATTTCTTAAAGCCCTCGACGTTGTCGTTGCGCGGCGCGGCGTTGTTCTTCCAGCCATGGACAAAAGTGATCACCACAGGTGCTGGCTGGCCCGAATCATTGGCCACGTCGGTCGCTCTGCGAATAACCGCCAGAGCGGTATCCAGTTCTCCCTTCATGAAGAGCTCGCCCATATCGTCGACTTCGATGAAGGCAAGACACACTGGCGTCGCGGGGTTAACGCAGTTCTGATCCGGTGGCGACGGGGCAGCCTGGCCTTGGAGGGCGGGTGGCGGCACTATGATGGCAGGTTGCCCGAGGCGATACGGTTGCAGGGGGACCTGGCATCCCTGCAGTGCAGCAACCAGCAACAGCAATGGCAGCAATCCTCGAAGACGGCTCATGGCTTGGCTCCGGCAGCGGCTTTTGACTGATTGCCGCGGCGAAAGATCTTCCCTGCCAGATTGGTGATGTCTGGCTGGTACTCGGTCCAGAACGATGACAGTACCGCGGTGCCGAATGCCCCTGCGGCGCGCTCACCGACCTGGGGCAGTTTGTTCTCCGCCGCCGGATACCAGGGATAGCCGGCATAGGCGCCGCCGATCTCGCCGGCAAAACGGGAAATCGCTGGTATCCGCCGCCCGTTGCCCTTCCTGGTGGAATGGCGCACGGTGATCGCGTCATACCAGGCATGACCGAATCGTTGCCAGCCGTCGTGCGTCAGCGCGTCGAAGCTTCTGTCTCCCTGCAGCAGCGCCGTGACCGCCTTCTGACGCCGTTCAATGACGGCCGGATCGGAACGATAAGCCAGAAACCGCGGGTCGTCGTGCAGCAGTCCACCGACCAGAAACTCGGCCGTCCCCTTGCCCAGGTTCTGCGTGTAACGCGATCCCACACGCTGGCCGTACCCATACCACGTCCTTGGCCATTCCGATGGGGACCGGATGATCTGTGCACCCAGCCCGAAGACTGTCGCTCCCAAAACCGCCTGGTCGGTCACCGAGCCGGTCAGAAAATCCTGCAGCCGCTGGCCAGGCCTGTAGCTGCAATTGTCCATTGCCATCAGGTCCGTAGGAAACGCTCCCGGGCAGACCAAAGTTTGGCTGGGCGGTGGCACGGCGATGTTCTGCGCCTGCACAGAAATCGCCCCGAGACCCGCCAGCGCAATCAGGAACCTCGAGATAGCCATCCGTATCACCCGTCCTTGTTACGCCAGCAACTGGCGGAAATAGTCGTTGAGCAGGCGGTTGCCCGGATCGTACTGGAGCCTCGCCGCCTCCAGCGTTTTCAGGCGGTCGCCGAACACGGACTGCACCATCGCCGCGGTCAGACCCGGAGTCTGGTTGAGCAGGGGCATCCCGCCGCGTTCAGTGCAGAACTGGTTGTAGGCGCCGAGAAACTCATCCCACCCCGGATTCGCCGTGGAGACCGGGTCGATGGTCATGACGTTACCGTTCCAGGAGTAGGACAGTAGAGATTTCTGGTCCTGCGCAATGCGGTAACCCACATACAGGAGATTCGACCGGTACCCTTTCTGTGAGTAATAGGTCTTACAGAACTGAAAAAAATCGGTCAGCGCCGCCGGATACTGATCTTCCGGAAACGCAAACAGACTGAACGTGTATCGGCTGTCGTTGGAAACCGGGGGATACTGGATAATCTGGTCGGCCGGAATGGTGTAGTCGCTGGAGACCAGATTCTCCAGTTGCAGTCTCCACGCGGCATTAAACGTATCGATGATCCCATAGCGAATCGAGGGGATCGCCACATTTTGTTCCACATCATGGCCCAGCTTCGGCCCGGAAGTGCCCCAGATGTGGTTTCGGAGCGCCCACGCCGAGCGATTCGGTTGGCCCGTGGCGCCGGGATTGTATTTGCGGAACTCGACCGTGACTTTGCCGTCAAACGGAAATATGTAATACATCATCGAGTAGTCGAGAGCCTTCAGATCCGGCAGCGCCGCGATAAAATCCTCGAGACTGTAAGTCGTATGGTGCACGTGCATGGGCGTCAGCGGCCTGACCTGATAAGTCACTTCGCAGACGATCCCGAACAAGCCATAGCTGGAGCGAACCTTCTGCATCAGGTCCGGGCTCCCCGGTTCCGTGACCTCCAGCAGGTCGCCGGTGGGCAGCACCATCTTGACTCCTGTGACGTAGGATCCTACCTGGCCGTACTCGCCGGGAAAAGACGCGTCTTTGGTTCCGGCACAAGCCGCGCTGCCGGCGGAAAGGCTGCCGATCTCGGTGTTGACGTAGAACTGGAGATTCTGCGCTTCGAGCGCCCTGGCCATATCCAGATGGAACGCGCCGGCCTGCACCGTAAGACCCTTCGCACCGATGTCGAGAATCTGGTTCATCTTCATGCGGATCAGCGTGCCGCCATCGGCCACACCGCAGGGAGCGGTGGAATGGTTGGAGCCGACTGCGCGCACGGGTGAGGGATATTTCACCGGGTCTTTCATCACCGCTGCCACGTCGTCGATGCTGTTGGCGTCGACGATGACGCTCGGGTGGGACACGATATTCCCGAACCAATTGGTTACCGTATTCGTTGCGGAGGGTGCGGTTGGAGACGCCATCTGCTCACCTCGTTGCCGTGCATGGTTACGAAAGCGGGGCCTGGTTCAACTGATCGTGATCCGGAGAGCGCGATCGTGACAACAAATTCGTAGCCGGGGCGGGACGGCTCTTTGGCGCACTGCTGGATGGCCTCGAGTATCGTCACGTCCCAGGGCGCGGCATGCTCGGCCGATCCGGCCGCCCGAGTAACTCAAAATGTCTTGAGGAACTCGATCAGCGCCATCTTTTCCTGGTCGCTCAATGGCGGCTCTTCCCTGAAGTAGCTGGTCCCGAAATAGTGGCCCCGATTGACAATGAAATCCGGGCATTTGCTGAGCTGCATGAGAGGCTGCACGAGATTGGCAAATACCTTACGCGCATCCTCATCGCTGGGATTGGAGCCCAGGGCATTTAGATCGTGCTGCAGCCGGAGCAACAGCTCGAGCAGCTTCTTGTCATGGCCGATCTTGCCCGCCAGGTCGGAATCATCCGCCAGCAAATCCAGATTGGCGAGCAAATCCACAGGGGTACCCGGCGGTATGGGACCGATCTGAATGCCTCCCGCGGGAAAGAGATTGGGAAACAGGTCCTTTCCGATATCCGCTAATCCCTTCAGATTTGCGGGCACGTAGCCGGGGGCGACGCGGATGTAACTCCGGGTTGTGGTGCGATCGATCAGGCTTCCGGCAACACTGTCGCCAACCAGGTTCCCAATGGTGGGATCTTTGTCACGTCGCTCCGGCCACAGCATCTTGACAATCGCATCCTGGAAAGCCGCCATGCGATTTTCCACCGACGGGTTCGGGTTCCAGTCGTCGTTCGCAGCCGTCGGGTTCAGGCGGCCCACGCTGTTGTTCAACAGGAATGGAGCGGTAGACCAGAGGCTGATCAGCGAAGGAGGACGCGTATATCCCCTGCCTCCCGCCGGCATCTTGAACGGATGCGGCTTACCGTCGAACGGGTCGTAGTAAGTGATCTCGCCGACCGACGGCAGCTCCTTATAAGTCTCCGAGGAAAAGTTATCCCAGATGCTTCCGCGAATCGCGTTGGTCGCCAGCGGGCTGCAGGCGTTGGTCTGAAGAAGCGTGACGGGGACGCGGAACTCCGCGGACAGGAAATTGTCATTGAGGAAATCAGGAGCCTTGACCATCGCTTCCATGGCTTTTTTGAACTCGGGCGTTTTCGTCCAGTTCCAGTAAGCGCCCCAGCACTGCATGTAGTCGCGGCCGGAACAGCCACCCGGATCAAGGCCGGGAACCTGTTTCGGAAGCTTGCTCGAATGACACCGCGCACAGCGATCCGCAAACACCGTTTCGCCCAGATCAAGAGTGGCCGCGTCCGCCGTAAGATACTTCGCTCCGCCCGGGGCGTCCTGCAACTTGTGTGGGGCCGTACTGGCCAGGAAGAACAACGCCATGTTGGGCGATTGCGCCTCGGTCGCCTGCCAGTAGACAGAGTTCTTACGAGCGATTGCGATCTGGATCGGCGTCGTGGGCTTTCCACCCACCAGCGCGTTGAAGTGCAGGAGCCACTCCTCACTGAACAATCCGATGTTGATGTAAACGCGATTCAAAGCCCCCAGTACGCCGACCGAATCGGCACCGTCCTTCAAGACGCGCGGAGAATAAGCGGTTGCGGGTGCAGTGAAGTACCGGGCCAGCGGCGACGAAGCCGGCACAAAGTCATTCAGTTGCTTGTTGATCAGGCCCCCTCCGCTCAGTGTTTCCCTGCCGAATCGCAGAGCCTGGTCGAGCCGCGGGCCCACGTCATAGATCGCATTCATCGTGCGTGGGTTATTGATGTTATCCGTCGACACCAGAGAAGTGTCGAGGGTACCGGGGCGCTGGCTGTGAAACAACTGAAACACGTAGTTGCTGGGATCGGCCTGCCAGTCGAAGATACGATCGAGCCAGAAGTACTGCGCCCCGACGTTCGAGGCTAGATCGGCCCACTGAGGATGCTCCGGATCGGCTGGCGGATGGACAGGGCTCGGTCCCAGATGACAGAACGCGCAGGACATCCCTACGCGGTATGGTCGGATAAGATCTTTGTTGTTGTAATAGCTGGGGTCGGTGTAATAGCGTACCGGATCCCACTTCTTCGCCGCAACGGCATCGAA
>Ga0181526_10002137_pt1 | contig 17582 bp, 13 predicted proteins | sample PEATcosm2014_Bin_35_FD_119750 | JGI IMG/M metagenome (GOLD analysis project Ga0181526, IMG submission 119750) | Peatland microbial communities from MTU Mesocosm Facility, Houghton, MI, USA - PEATcosm2014_Bin06_30_metaG | ecosystem: Environmental > Terrestrial > Soil > Wetlands > Peat | place...
CATTGAATGCTTCTATAATCCGAAACGCCGGCACTCGACGATCGGATATCTGAGTCCGGTGGAGTTCGAGATGCAGGCGGGATTAGCTTAGGCGGGTGTCAACCAAACCGGGTACAGGCCAAAGTGTATGGAAATTGCGAACGTCGCGATGACCGAGTGCGGCCTAGAATTTGATCTCGTTGGGAAACTACCCGTAAGGTTTAGATAATTTCCTTATCAGTCCGTCTCCGCCCCGGAGTCGCATAATGACAGGTCACGGAATTAGCCACCATTGCTAAGACGGACGATCGAGCGGGCGGCGATACGAGCTTGGCTATGTCGCGGACGTCGCGCTGCTGATTCGGTCCAAGATAGGAAGGATGTATTTACGAAACTGCTGAGGATTTTCGGCCATTGGGAAATGGCCAAGCTGTTCCATGACCGTCAGTTCGCACCCGGAGATGTTCTTCGCGGTGCGGGCGGCATCCTCCACAGTGCAGGAGAAATCGTACTCGCCGTTCAGCAAATAAAGCGGACAAATATTTATATCGATCTTAGCGATCCGCGAACGAAGGTCCCCATCGACGCGGTAAAAATAGAGGTCGCCCTTGAAGACGCCAGGACCGCTCTGCATATACATCCAGAGGACTTCGTTGCGCATGCTGCTTGGGCTTTGAGGTGCGATGAGCCCAGACACTAAAGCGGCGCAGACTTCGCCACCATGCACATCAGGACGGTTCAGCCAGGATGTATCGTACCATGGGCTCTGAAAATCAGCGGCCTCAAGACCGATAAGCGCGCGGAACATTGCCGCATGCTCGATCGCCAAATTGAGTACGATCCGGCCGCCTATCGAGCACCCCATCACGACCGGCCGCTCAAGTTCAAGCGCGCGGCAAAAGGCTATTATCATGTCCGTATAGGCTGCCGTGGTCAGCCGGTATTCTTCGTTTTCCCAGCCATTCGGGGGGGTCGATTTTCCATGCCAAGGCATGTCAAAGGCAAGAACACGAAACTTCTGGGTCACCTCCTCGTCGAGCATTAGATGACGAAATTGGCGCCCGTCGGCCCCAGCGGTATGGAGACATACCAGCGGAATCCCCCCGCCGGCTTCTTCGAAATAGAGGCGATGTGGGCGGCCGTTCAGGTCGATCGACATATAACGCCCGACGATTGGCTCGATGACGGCGCGCATATTTACGATGCCTTTCTCAGCCGGCGAGGAAGGACCAGCAAATCTTTCAGGTATTGAAGGTTGGCCATGGCGGGCTGCAGATCGCCCTCCAACGTCATGCAGCCCCTTTTTGTCAGTGCAAACATGTCGTGCCAACCGGGCTGTGGCATCGGAGACCATAGCGCCGACCATGCTTCGGCAGTGCCCCGCACGACAAAACGCCAGGGTCGCATGAGAAAAGGGCCGCGATCAAAGGTGACAATACGACCGCCGTCGACTTTCACATCGAACGGAATCTCGCCGATTTCAATGCGAAATCGCGCATCGAAATATTTCCCCCGACGGATTAGGTTCGGCTCCTGATCGAGAAGCCGGGGGAGTTGCGCAAATTCGTCGGCCAGCTGGTCGCTGTCGTGGACCGCCGCAGGGGATGGCAGGGTAGAAGATGTGTCATGAGGCGTTGAGTTCTGCGTCATCCCGGCCTCTGGAAAAATTGAGTAAATTGTCCGCTGTGGGACGAGTACGCAATCGCGGCGCGAAGAGAGGTACGAGCGATTGAAGCAACGCGATGCTCGCCCGCGTCGGTCGCGGTTGTCAATCCTCATCCAACCTACACGGGATCATGATGAGCGCGATCAACGCACCTCGCCTATACGTCTGCGCCAGTCGATTGCTTGCCAAGATCCCAGGCCGCCATTCACAGAAATCCTTTGCTTGCGTTCCAACTGGCGGAATATGCTGATTTTGTCTCTAAGCAGTCCGGCACGAAATGGGAGGAAGAAGAATGATCCAACGGCTAGCGTCAGCCTATGCTCTGGGGCTTGCTGCGGCATCGTTCTTAGCCGTGTGCAGCGCCGAGGCCGGATGGCCCGAACGGCCGATCCACATTATAGTGCCATTTCCGGCAGGCTCTGCCGCCGATACCGTGTCGCGACAGATCGGCTCGAGGCTTGCCGAGAAGCTCGGTCAACCTGTCGTCGTTGACAATCGCGAGGGGGCGAGCGGCGCGATTGGCACGGCCAAACTCGCGAGTTCAGAAGCCGATGGCTATACAATCGGTATGACCACAACGACGCCGCTCGTTACGGTGCCGCTGCTCAATAAAGATGCTGGATATAAAGTGGATGATTTCGCGCCGATCGCGATGATCGGCTACTCGCCATTTGTGCTGGTTATTCACCCATCGGTGCCCGCAAAGACTATCGAAGATTATATAGCTCTGGCCAAGGCGAAGCCGGGGTCGCTGTCTTATTCATCGGATGGGGACGCAAGCCTGGCGCGGCTTGGCGCCGAATTGTTCGCAAGCATGACCGGAATCGAGCTCACTCAGATTCCCTACAAGAGCTCCACACAGGCCGTAATTGATCTGCTCGCTGGCCGCATCGATTCTCAATTCGGTATCCTGACGACCACGCAGCGATATATCCAGAACGGCCAATTGAGGGCGCTCGGCGTTACGACCCTTCAGCGCCTCCCGGAATTTCCAGATTTGCCGACGATCGCAGAATCAGGCCTCCCGGGATACGAAGTAACGCTATGGATGGCGATGGTTGCGCCTGCTCAGACGCCGCAAAGCGTCGTTGACAGATTAAGCACAGAGATTAATCACATCGTGGCCCAGGACGAAGTGAAGAAGGCTCTGCACGACCAAGCGATCGTTGCGGATCCGCGCGGGCCCGACGAGGTCCGCGCGGCAATTCAAAAGGACCTAAAGAAATGGACCGACCTCACGAGTAGCCAGACTTGGACCGCGAAGGTGCCCCCGCGGTGAATGCTCGATTTCCGCGATGGACACTCTGTTCACTCACGGAATGGCTCCACTCTATCATCGAAAGGACGAAGTCGTTGCATGACCGAGACATCCAAGAAGGGCATTAGCCTCGATTTCCAATCACATGTTGCAGATCTCGAAAGACGCGGTCTCCTTATCCGTATCGACCACCCCATCAACAAAGATACCGAATTGCACCCGCTGGTGCGCTGCCAATATGTCGGCGGCGTTCCCGAAAAAGATCGCCGAGCGTTTCTGTTCACCAACGTTATCGACTCCACCGGCAAGCGATATCCCATGCCGGTAGTGGTGGGGGCTCTCGCGGCGACGCCGGAAATTTATGCCATCGGGATGGGATGTGGCGTCGACGAGATCAGCGCAAAATGGGCGAAGGCGATTGCCAATCCAATCCCCCCTGTGGAAGTTCAATCGGCCCCGTGCCAGGAGGTTGTTTTGACCGGCGCGGAATTGACAAAGGCGGGCGGTGGACTCGCAATGTTACCAGTTCCGGTATCGACGCCCGGCTTCGACGCTGCGCCGACGCTGACCGCGACGCTTTGTATCACCAAGGATCCTGAAAACGGCATCCCCAACATGTCAACGAATAGAGCGGCGCTCAAAAGCACCAACCGGCTTGGCGTACGCATGGCGTCGCGCCTTGGCCGGACGGGAGGCTATCAGCACTGGCTTAGATACCAGAAGATGGGAAAGCCGATGCCCTGCGCCATCGTCGTAGGGTGCGCTCCCGTGGCCTGTTACAATGGGCCGCAGCGCCTGCCTACCGACTTCGATGAAATGACAGTAGCGGGCGCCCTTGCCGGGCAAGCTATTAGGGTCGTTAAAGCCAAAACGGTCGATCTGATGGTTCCGGCTGACAGCGAAATTGTCATCGAGGGATTGATCGACACCAAACTTCTTGAGCCCGAGGGACCATTTGGCGAAAGCACCGGCTATGTGGCGCTGGAGGACTACAACCTCTCGATGGAAGTGACCGCGATTACGCACCGAAAATCTCCGGTCTTCGCCTCGATCATCAGTCAGGTGACACCCAGCGAATCCAGCGTGTTGCGGAAGGTCGCGCTCGAGCCACTGTTCTTAACGCATCTGCGCCAGATCGGCGTCGGCGGCATCCGCAAGGTTGTCATGCACGAAGTATTGAGCAACCTGCGGCCGTTGATATTTCTTCAATTTGCCAGAAATGCCAATCGCACCGAAGTGTGGCGCGGGCTTCACGCCGCCTCGTCGCGAATTGCCGATTGCGGAAAGATCGTGATCGCGGTTAGCGAAGATGTCGATCCTAACAATACCAATGCGGTATTTTGGTCGATGGCTTATCGCTCGAATCCTATCGTGGACGTCCACGTCATGCCTTTCCGTGCGCCCGATCATGGCCCAAGCTCCGATAGCGCGTCCGTCGAAGGGGTAGATGAGGGAAGATCAAACTCGACGCTGTTGATCGATGCCACGCTCAAGCATGTCATGCCGCCCATCGCGTTGCCGGCGAAACCTTATATGGAGCGGGCACTCGAACTGTGGACCATGCTGAAGCTGCCACCAATCTCTTTCCAAGCCCCTTGGCACGGCTATCAGCTCGGCGATTGGCGCGACAGCTGGGAAGCATTTGCGCAGAATGCAACTGCCGGGAAATGGGAGGCCAACGGCGCAGATACGTTTGCGCGCCGCCGTGGCGGAATGAAGCCTGAAACCCCGGTGCGTTCACTTGAGGGGTGATCGCCCGTGAGCATTTAGCGCAGAGAAATTTCCTGCTCAATTGCGTCCGGCTCTATACGCGAACGTTGCGCCTTCCCGTTGATGGCGCGCCAAATCCGTTCCGGCGTCGCGGGCATTTCCATTTGCGTTACGCCGAATTCGGATAAGGCATCGACAATCGCATTGATCACAACGCCTAGCGCGGGCGTCGTGCCACCCTCGCCAGCCGGCCGCATACCAAGGGGGTGCGTCGTCGAAGGCACCTCGCTGATGTTGGCGTTGAAGAACGGCAGGTTGTCGGCGCGCGGCATGGCGTAATCCATGAACGAGCCAGCGAGCATCTGGCCCGAATCGGAATCGTAGAAACAATGTTCAAACAACGCTTGGCCTACGCCCTGGGCGATGCCGCCGTGGGTCTGGCCATGGATGATAAGCGGATTAACGGCGCGGCCGACATCATCGACGGTGGTATGACGAATGATCGTGACCGTTCCCAATTCTGGATCGATCTCGACTTCGCAGACGTGGCAACCGTAGGGAAAACCGGCCTCATTCACGATTTGGTCGCTTTCGCCGATCAGAGGTCCGCGGAACTCCTGAGGCAAGTCGACACGCGAATTCATGGCTCCGGCGACGTCCGTTAGAGTCATGCCCTGACCAGTATCGGCAATGAATGTGCCGCCTGCAAAGCTGATGTCTGCCGCACTTTTTTGTAGGAGGAGCCCCGCAACCTGCTTGCCCTTCTCAATGATACTGTTGGATGCGTTCCAGATGACAATGCTCCCCAACCGCATACCACGCCCGGAATGTGTGCCGCCGCCGACATCGACGATATCCGTGTCACCGGTAACAAGCCGTATCTTGTCGAACGACACGCCGAGCCATTCGTGGACAAGCTGAGCGAAACTCGTTTCGTGGCCTTGCCCACTTGAAACGGTTCCGATCACGAGATCGGCGCTGCCGTCAGGATAGATGGTCAGCTTCGCCTTCTCGCGTGGAATGCCGGTTGCAGTATCGACGTAATTAGCAACGCCGATGCCGCGATATTTTCCGCGGTGGCGTGCCTCGGCCTTGCGCGCGGGAAAACTGTTCCATTCGGCGAGATCGACCGCTTGTTTCATCACGCCGATATAGTCGCCACTGTCGTAGACAAGCCCGAATGGGTTTTTATATGGCAGTTCCGATTGTGAAATCAGGTTGCGCAGGCGCAACCCCACCCGATCGAATCCAGCTTGGCGTGCTGCGATATCGATCAGTCGCTCCATAACATAGATGACTTCGGGCCGACCTGAACTGCGGTAAGGCCGCGTTGGCGCGGTATGACTGAGCACGGCGCGCGCGCGGAACGATGCCGCCGGCATCCGATAGATGCTCGACATGATCTCAACGCCCTTTTGCACCATGGAGAAATTGCCGGTGTGCGAGCCGAGATTGCCGACATTGGAGCCGCGCATCGCGAGAAAGTTTCCGTCCTTGTCGAGCGCCAGCTCCGCATCGACGGCAAGATCGCGGCCCTGATAATCGCTCAACAAAACCTCGCTGCGCTCGCTGGTCCACTTGACAGGACGCCCGACGCGGCGCGCCGCCCATGCCACCAGCGGCTGCTCTGCAAAGATGGCGCCGCGCGTGCCGAAATTGCCGCCGACGTCGCGGGTGACGAGACGGACATTCGGTTCGGGGACGTTGAGAACGATCGCTAGATCGCGGCGCAGCCGCAGCGTCGAACCGCTACAGGTGTAGATCGTGTAGCGTCCCGTTGCCGGATCGTAATCGCCGAGCGCGGCGCGCGGTTCCATCGGCGAACCGGCGACCCGGGGAATCCAGGTCTTGATCCTTGCAATATGTGAGGCCGCACGGAACGCCGCCGCGGTTGGCTCGGCCTCACCGACCTGCGCGTCGATGCAGATATTGGAAGAATTCTCGTCGCGGACGCGCGGCGCATCGAGGTCGGCGGCATCCACGGTGAACGTTACGCTCTCAAGCGGCAGGTAATCGATGACGACGCGCTCGGCGCCGTCCTTGGCGGCAGCGATGCTCTCGGCAATGACCATCACGATTGCTTCGCCGACGAAGCGTGCCTTGTCGGCCGGCAGCGGATAGTCCGGAATGTTGAACGCCGGCGTTCCGTCGGAATTGACCAGCGGCATTTCTGCTGGATGCACAGAGAATGTTTTGTTGGGAATGGGATTGAGCTGATCGGCAATGAATTCGGCGCCGGTCAGTACGGCCAAGACGCCGGGAACGGCGCGCGCATCTTCAGTATCGATCGAACGGATGACGGCATGAGCGTGCGGAGAGCGCACCATGGCCGCGTAGGCTTGGCCTTCCAGATTGAAATCGTCGGTGTAGCGACCCTTGCCAGTGATAAGCCGTAAGTCCTCCTTGCGCGGAACCGGCTGACCGATGCGATTGCTTTTTGCGGGAGCGTGCATCGCCATTGTGCCTTTCAGAGCGTCAAGAAATTCCGAACAGCGCGGCGGCGGTGCCGCCCGTGATCGCGGCCCGATCGGCCGCGGCAAAGCCGCAAGCATCGATCAGCTTGACCGGCTGCTGTTCGGCAATGGCGAACGGTTCGTCAGTTCCCATCAACACGTGATCGGCACCCGCCATTTCACAGATAAAACGGATCGTCGATGCGTCATAGACGACCGAGTCGAAGTAGAGCTTGTGAAAGCCCAATGCCGGATCTGCGTTTTGCGCTGGCGCGGTGGCGAAGCTGCGCTTAAGTCGGCCGAGAATCATCGGCAGCGCCGCGCCGCCGTGTGAGACGACAAGGTTGATTCCCGGGTGGCGCACGAGATGTCCGGAATAGAGCAATCTGGACAGCGCAATCGTCGTGTCGGTGATCCGGCCGACGGCGCTGACGAGGCCATAGGCCTTGAGTCGGTCGTCGCGGGCACCGAACGTCGGGTGAATGAACAGCGCGGCCTTCCGCGCAGACGCCGCCTCCCAGAAAGGTTCGAGATCTTTATCGTCTAACACTCCACTCGCGCCTTTGGGCTGGGTGCCTATCATGGCGCCATGAAAGCCAGCATCCAGCGCCTCTTCCAACACTTGCGCGGCGAGTGTGCCCGATTGCATCGGTAGGGTCGCTAGCGGCACAAGAAATGGAATTTGCGACGTCGCCTTGAGCATGTGCCCGTTGAGGAAGCTGCTCCACTCCAGCGCTTCCTCTGGAGGAAGATCATAGCCAAACATGTCGAGCCAACCGCCGACTATCTGCTTGTCGATGCCGCGATCAAAGAGCCATCGGCGCCGACGTTCAACGTCGCTCATACCGGCGGGAACCGGTCGCTTGGGTTCCTGCCCGGCGAAGGCAAAGCGCACGGCGCCATTCTCGTTGATCACTTTTACCGAAGGAAACGATCGCTGTACCTCTGCCGCGTCCAGCAGAGACTGCGGAACGAAATGTGCGTGTGCGTCAATAATCATGATTGCCTGCTCAGTTGCCCGCCGCGACTGCGGGTCCGTCCGGATCCGGACGTTGCGGCGCATTGCCACTGCGGTAGTCAATTCCTGCGAACGGCACTTCCGGTTGGGGCTAGTGACCGCTATGGGTTTTGGTCAATGCCGGCAACTTCCTTATCGGCATGGCGAGTGAGTATATTGCAAGTCTGCCTGTCAAAGTCGATGTTATCGGCGTGGCGAATTCAGACCATAACCGGTTCGCGACGGCCCTTCGAGAGGTCCATTCGATGCGTTCCATTGCCAAAATACTGATCGCGACGGCCATCCTTGGGGTCGCCGGACTACAGGCCGCCATTGCGGACGATTTTCCGACCCGGGCTATCCGGGTGATCGTTCCCTATGCGGCAGGCGGTCCTAGCGATACTGGCGCGCGGCTGATGGCGGAACCACTGAGCCGTGAACTCGGCCAGCCTCTTATTATCGAAAATCAGGGCGGCGGCGGCGGTCTGAATGCGACCGAATCCTACGCGAAATATCCGCCGGACGGCTATACGATCCTGCTAGGGGCTATCGGGCCATTTACGATTATTCCAGCCGCGCAAAAAGTTAGCTACGACCCTCTCCACGACTTCGCGCCGCTCGGCCTGGTATGGACTTCACCACTGACGCTCGCCGTCAGCCCGACACTCGGCGTCAAGACGTTGAAGGACTTTATTGCCTACGCCAAGGCCAATCCCGGCAAGGTTACCGTCGGCTCTGCTGGAGTGGGTTCGGTCACCCATCTCGCCATCGAATTGTTCAAGCACGAGGCTGGACTCGAGCTCAACCACATACCGTTCCGCAGCACCAGCGAGAGTCTGCCGGCGCTGATGGGCGGACAGATCGATGCGCTTTTCGGCGATACGCCGATCATCGCCACGCAAATTACTTCGGGACAGATCGTCGGTATCGCCGTGGCGGCGAAGAAGCGCGAGGAAGCAATTCCGAACGTGCCGACGATGGCGGAGGGTGGACAACCTGATGTCGAAGCGGCGAGCTGGTTCGGCTTCGTTGTCTCCTCGAAGACACCGCCCGCAATCGTCAAGCGGCTCCAGGACGCGATGATCGCGGCCCAGAAGAATCCTGATTACGTGGCGAAGCTCTCCAAACTTGGGGCGCGCTTTGGCGAGCCCGGTCCCGACGCCTACGCGGACCTGATCAAGACCGACGCAGTGAAGTGGAAAACAGTAATCGACGAGGCCGGTATCAAGCTTAACTGAACGCGCACGGGGCGACACCGCGCTCGTCTATAAGTTCAGACGTCCGCTTCGGCGAACGCCGCAGCGGCTTCTTGCGTGGCGTGATTGCCGGCGGGCGCGCCGCAGTAGACCGTCGCCATCAGAATGATCTCTTTGATGTCATCCTTGGTAAAACCGTGCGACAACGCGGCCCGTATGTGGAGCTTGAATTCGTCCCATTGATGCAGCGCGATCATCATCGACATCACCATGTAGCGCCGCGTCTTGTGGTCGATCGCCGGGCGAGTCCAAATATCCCCCCATACATGGCGGGTGATCATTTCCTGGAATTCTGTGTTGAAAGCGTTGCGGTTCTTCAACGTTCGGTCGACCCACGCATTGCCGAGAATCGACCGCCGTACTTCCATTCCTTGTTCGTAAGATTTGTCGGCGCTCATGTTCTAGCTCCCCTTGTGCTGAATTCTTCGATCTTATGTCGCGCCTGCACACAACGCACAATGGCGCAATTGGTATGGTCGCATGCCTCTAGTTCGCTTGTGGGCTGACGGGTGCGGTCCGCTTGTGTTAATCAGCGCATTCCGGTCGGAGCCCTATCGGAAAGTATGGCGTTAAGCGGCGAATTCCCAATCCATAAAGTTTCTATCGAAAAGCTGGTGATCCGGTTCGTGTTTCCAGGCGTATCACGCGGGACACAGCCGGCCGCTGGCGTGCGGGAACCGCGGGGTACCCGATGAGATTCTTTGCGGCGTACTTCTCCGTGTTGGTGGTATTCGGCACCATCGATGCCGGCTGGCTCAGTATAATGGGCAATATTCTCTACCGGCCTGTGCTGGGTGGCATATTACTGTCCGATCTGCGTCTCGGCCCGGCCATCGTATTAGCAGACGCCGTACCAATGCGACAGCAAGATTGATCTCGATCAATGCCGATCTTCGCTCCCGCTGTCTTGGTTATGGTGGCGCGTCCGCCGATATCATAACCGCGGTAGATTAACGGGCATTTCCCGTGCACAGACTTAGCATGGCGGATATTTGGCTATCGTTGCCGACGATGCCGAATTTGTGGCTCAGTCGTTGGTTTGTCGCGCGGAGAAATAAATGAAAAAAATAATGCTGCTTCTCGTCGCCATCTGCGCGCTTTTCCCACCAGTCCATGCACAGGCACAAAGCTGGCCAACGAGGCCGGTACGGCTGATTGTGCCCTATCCTGCGGGCGGCAACGCCGACATCATTGCCCGTATCGTCGCGAACGCCTTGCAGACCGAGCTGCATCAGGCATTTGTCGTCGAAAATAAAGGAGGGGCAGGCGGCATTGTCGGCGCCATGGCCGTCACCCAGGCCGCCTCGGACGGCTACACGCTGCTGCTTTCCGCAAACGGCCCGATCTTGTTTGCGCCTGAATTGGCGCCGCAGCGGCCCTATGAATGGGACAAAGCCTTCGCGCCGGTCTCCTTGGTGTCCGTCACACCTCTCGTTGTCGTGGTCAATCCGAATCTGCCAATACAAGATTTCAAACAATTCGTCGATTTTGCTCGGAAAGAAGGCGACAAACTCACCTTCGCCGCGGGCGGCCTCGGTACCATCAACCATCTCTTCAGCGAGTATATGCAGAGCAAGCTGAACTTGAAATGGACGACCGTTCAATATAAGGGCACGGCACCTGCGATGATGGACGTCATGGGCGGGCAGGTGCAGTTTAGCATCGACCAAGTGTCGAGTGCGGCTCCCTTTATCGGGCAGGGAGCCGTTCGCGCGCTGGGCGTCACGAGTGAGCAACGCCTTGCGGTCCTACCGAAGATCCCAACCTTAGTCGAACAGGGATATCCGGACCTTGTCGGCAACACCTTTACAGCGATGATGGCGCCGGCCAGCACGCCGGCGGACGTCTTGGCAAAACTGCACGCCGCTTTGGTCGAAGCCGGCCAGGACCCTAAGTTCCGCGAAGACATCGAACGACTTGGCGCCGAGGTAACTACAATGACGCCGCAAGACTCCAGGATCTTTTTAGAACGGGAATCCGCGGTCTGGACTCCTATCGTGCGAAGGCTAAACGCTACCCCGAACTGACGTTGCAGTACCTGGTGTGCCGTACCGACTTTGAGACGAACGCGCCGATCAGAAACGAAAGCCCCGGCTATGCCTGACCCATCTTCCACTATCGGCACACCGACTAGCACCGGAGAGCTAAAGCCGCGACTAGATCTGCAATCTCATCTGCGCGACCTTGAAGCGCAAGGCCTTCTGCTTCGCATAGATCGTCCGATCAATAAGGACACCGAACTGCATCCGCTGGTGCGGTGGCAGTTTCTCGGCGGCATGCCTTCCGACGAGCGGCGTGCATTTCTTTTCACCAACGTCATCGATTCCAAAGGCCGCAAGTACGATATGCCAGTTGTGGTGGGCGCGTTGTCTGCCTCGCCTCGAATTTACGCGCTCGGCATGGGAAAGAAAGTTGATGAGATTGGTAATGCGTGGCTGCGCGCCATCCAGCACCCGATTCCGCCGCTGCGCGTCAATCATGCTCCTTGCCAGGAGGTAGTAATCAAGGGCGAAGCATTGAGGGAGAAGGGCGGCGGCCTTGCCACGCTGCCAGTGCCGGTCTCGACGCCGGGATTCGACGCCGCACCTTATTTAACAGCGACGCTTTGCATCACGCGCGATCCGGAAACCGGTGTCCAGAATATGGGCACTTATCGCGCCGCCTTGAAGGCGACCGATCGTCTTGCAGTGCGCATGGTCGCTCGCCCCGGCGGTGCTGGTGGCTACCTGCATTGGCTCAAATACCGAGACTTAAAGAGGCCGATGCAGATCGCGATCGTCGTTGGTGCCGCCCCGGTGATTGAATTCACCGGCCCGCAAAAGCTCCCAGTCGATCTCGACGAAATGGCAGTTGCCGGCGGTCTGGCCGGGCGGCCGATACCGATCGTGTCCTGCAGCAGTATTGACATCGATGTGCCGGCCGACTCCGAGATCGTTATCGAAGGCGTCATCGACCCTTCTGTTCTCGAACCTGAAGCGCCCTTCGGCGAAAGTAACGGCTACGTCGCGCTCGAAGCGTTCAATATGCCAATGCAGGTGACTGCAATCACCCATCGCAAGCATGCGATATTCACCTCGATCATCAGTCAAGTTACACCGAGCGAGTCGAGCGCCATTAAGCTCGTTGCCTATGAGCCAATCTATCTCGCCCACTTGCGCGAGCAACTCGGCATCAGAGGCGTTAACCGAGTGGTCATGCACGAACCGCTCACCAATTTGCGGCCGGTGATTTTCGTGCAATTTGCGAAAGGCACGGCGCGGACAGAGGTCTGGCGCGCGCTTCATGGCACTGCCAATTTCACGGCCGGCGTCGGCAAAGTGTGCATTGCCGTCAGCGAAGATATCGATCCCACCAATACCGACGCTATTTTGTGGTCGATAGCGTATCGATCGAATCCGATCGACGACGTACACATCACGCCGTGGCGCGGCGGGGTGCAGGGATCGCATTATACCGGCCGGGGCGCGGATTCGACGCTGCTTATCGACGCCACGCTGAAGCACGACATGCCGCCTTTGGCGCTGCCCGCGCGAGAATTCATGGAGGGCGCACGAAAGATTTGGGAGGAACTCGGCCTCCCCGCGCTCACGGTGCGAGCGCCTTGGCACGGCTACACGCTCGGCGAGTGGACAGACACTTGGGAGACCTTTGCGCGGCGCGCTATTGCCGGTGATTGGGAAAAGAATGGCGAGGAAACAGCACGACGCCAGCGGGGCGGGGTCGAGCCAGAGACCCCAGTATGGCTCGTGGAAGGCAAACAACAGAGATAACCCTGGGAAATGCCATGACAAACGAAGCAGGAGTTACCGCGCCAAGTGCGACGAAGGTCTTCGACATTGGTATTCACGAGAGGCTGACGTTTACGCAGTATGCAATCCTGGCGTTTCAAAACATCTTCGGCATGACCGGAATGTTCGTTTTTCCCGGTATTTTAGGGCGCTCGTTCCAACTGCCGGTCGAGCAAATAGCTTATCTTTATGGCATGACCTTCCTGGTGGCCGGTCTAGTCACAATGTTCCAGGGTATCGGCTTCCTACGCTTGCCGATCGTGCAAGGTCCTTATGTCGGGAGTTTCATTGGCCTGCTCGTGCTCGGGCATACTCCAGGCTTGGGGCTGGGCGCCGCATTCGGGTCGTTTTTCGTCGCTTCGCTGATTTGGGCAATTCTCGCTGTCCCGATCCGCGGATTGAGCTTCCTTGCTTTGTTTGGACGCCTTTTCAAAGCTCCGCTCATTGGCGGAATTATGGTCCTGCTGTTGACGATGCAAATCGCCAGCGTCTCGCTACCGAACTGGATCGGCCTGCCGTCGAGCCCAGGTTTTGCCAAGATTAATTTTTTGGCGGGCTTAGTATCCGCCGTGGTCTTCATTCTGCTGACGCTTTGGGGTGGCAAGTGGTTCCGCCGATCCGCGATTCTGGCCGGTCTCATTGTCGGTACGGCTTGCTATTCCGGCTTTGTGCCGATTTCCTTTGCGCCTGTCGTAACGTCACCGTGGATCGTGGTGCCGCGCGTATTTCCTTTCGGCTTCGAGGTGCGGCTCGATGCCGTCGTGATTTTTGTTTTCCTGCTCGTCCCTTCAAGCATCGCGTCGATGGCGCTCTATCAGGTTGTCGCCAACTGGGGAAATGAGAAGATCACCTCTCTTCGGATGTCGGAAGGCTGCTTTGCAGTCGCGATCGGCGCGATAATCGCCGCCGCGGTCGGAACATTCAGCACCACAGTTTACCCCGACAATATGGGCATGCTGCGTTCGACCCGCGTCGGTAGTCGCTATGGTACAGCAGCGGCGGGAGTTCTCCTAGTCGTCCTCGGCAGCTGCGTCAAATTCGATATGCTATTGGTTATGGTGCCAATCGTGGTGCTGGCCGGCGTCGCGACAGTGTTATTCGGTATTGTCATGGTGCATGGTATTCATCTGCTGGCGGGAACCGAGTGGCACGACCGCAATCTCATCATTGCCGGTGCGGCAATAATGGTGGGACTGGGCGGCCTTTTCGTCGATCCGGAGACGGCGAAGGCGCTCCCGCTGACCGTCCAGCTGGTTTTGAAACAATCGGCGGTTACGGGAGGGTTTACGCTCCTCCTGCTGTATTGGCTCCTTGGCGACAAAGCTAAGCAGCAAGCAAGTTTAGAGTATCGCGGCGCGGAATTGAGTATGCCAGTTTCCGCACAAGATAAGGCGGGCGGAGCTTGACGCGGATTGTAGGTACCGTGCCACGCTGTTCAACGCGGTACGCCCTAACGGTCAGCTATTCAAGGAACGAGTCATGAAGCCGTCCCGCTTTGTCTACCATGACCCTACGACCATTGCCGAGGCGATTGACTTGTTCGGCCGGCTTGATAATGCGCTACCTCTGGCTGGTGGGCAGTCGCTGATGCCGATGCTCAATTTCCGTGTCGCGGCACCGGATCATCTGATCGACCTCAATAATATTGCATCGCTGTCTTATATCGACGTCAACGACAACGGTCGCGGCCGGTTTGGGTCGATGACACGACAGCGTGATCTTGAGTTCTCCGGCGACGTCGCTCGCGTTTTCCCAATCTTCCAGGAGGCACTCTCGCATGTAGGGCATCGGCAGACCCGCAACCGGGGCACCTTCGGCGGCTCGCTCTGTCATATCGATCCCTCCGCCGAACTCGTGAACATGGCTGTACTGCATGACGGCCTCTTGCTGACAGCCAGCAAGGCCGCCTCAAGGACGATTCCGGCGTCGGAGTGGGTTCAGGGTATCATGACGAGTGCGCTCAATCCCGGCGAACTCCTGACTGGAATAGAGTTGACCGCTTGGCCCGAGGGGCATGGGTTTGCGTTCGAGGAGTTTGCGCGCCGTCACGGCGATTTCGCCATCGCCGCAGTAGGCTGCTTGGTGATAATGGACGCTGCCGGTCTAATTGAACGCGCGGCGCTTTGCGTATCTGGCCTCAGTCCGGGGCCGGTACGGCTCGTCTCTGCGGAACAACTTCTTGGTGGGCAGAGACCATCGCATGAGGTATTTCGCGCCGCAGCGGTCGAGGCGGAAGGGCTGGACGCGACCGATGACGCTTTCGTCAAGGCATCCTATCGCAAGCATCTCGCCCGGATATTGACTTATCGTGCTCTCGAGCGAGCGACAGGTGGGCGAGTGAGGAGAGCGGCGTGATCGACACGCGGAAGATCAAAGTCACGGTCAACGGCCGTGCTCATGAACGCGAAGTCGAAACCCGCATGACGCTGGTCGACTTCCTGCGTCACGAGCTCGATCTCACAGGCACTCATGTGGGGTGTGAGCATGGCGTCTGCGGCGTGTGTACTGTGCTGGTGGACGACCTTTCAGCGCGAGCATGTCTGATGCTGGCGGTTCAGGCCCATGGCAAGTCGATCACGACGGTTGAAGGGCTGGCGAATCGCGACGGCACGCTCAACATGCTGCAGCAGGCGTTCCGGGAAAATCATGGCCTGCAGTGCGGCTTCTGTACCCCCGGCATGCTGACGACCCTGACCGAGTTCCTCGCCCATAATTCGGATCCGACCGAATCCGAAGTGCGAGTGGCGATCTCGGGAAACCTGTGCCGCTGCACCGGTTATCAGTCGATTGTCGCTGCAGCCATGCAGGCCGCGCGGGTGCTACGCGAAAGGAAGACCTGAACATGGGCGCGAAATGGTTTGGCGCCAGGGTATTGCGCAAGGAAGATCCGGCGCTGCTCACCGGCAAGGGCCGATATGTTGACGACATCAACCTGCCGGGCATGCTGCATGCCGTGGTGTTGCGTAGCCCGCATCCCCATGCCGAAATCCGCGGCATCAACAAAACTCGCGCGCTGGCGTTGCCGGGCGTCCACGCTGTCGTGACGCACGGCGATCTGCCGGAATCGATGCGCAATCAGAAAGTCCCACTGTTGGTGCCAAATCCGGCGATCAAACAAGTCTACATGCCATATTGTCTGGCAAAGGACGAAGTCTGCTTCGTTGGCGACCCGATCGCCATCGTTGTCGCTGACAATCGCTATCTCGCCGAGGATGCGGCGAGCTTGGTTGAGATCGATTTCGAGGTGCTCGGCTCAGCGTCGGACTGCGCCGCGGCGCTGGAAAAGGGCGCGCCAACGTCGCACCGCGACGCCAATCCGGCGCTTGGCAATTTGGGAGGACTGATCCCGCTTTCTGTCGGCAATGTCGAAGCAGCCTTCGCTTCGGCGACCCACGTGTTTCGCGAGAACATCTTCCAGCATCGCGGCGGAGCATTTTTCATGGAGTGCCGCGGCATGATCGCTGCGCCGGATCCGGTGCAAGAAGCCCTTACGATCTATGTCTCAAGCCAGGGTCCGCACCGCCATAAGCGCGCTCTATTGGATCTGTTGGATTGGGCGGACCATCAACTGCGCATCGTCACACCTGATGTCGGCGGTGGCTTCGGACCTAAGGGCAGTTTCTACGCCGAATACGGCGCGCTCGCTGCAACCGCGATGCTGCTGCGACGCCCCGTCAAATGGATCGAGGACCGGCAGGAGAACTTTCTGTCGACGCAGCAGGAACGAGATCAGTACTGGGACTTGGAAATCGCGGTAAACGGGGATGCGAGGATTCTCGGCATCCGTGGCAAGCTCATCCACGATTCCGGGGCCTACATGCCCTGGGGTGTCGTCTTGCCATGGATTTCAGCAACCACGGTTCCAGGACCGTATGTTATCCCGGCCTACCAGATCGATGTCCATTGCGTCCTAACCAATAAGGTCCCGACGTCTCCGGTCCGCGGCGGCGGCCGTCCGGAAGCAGTTGTGGTGATGGAGCGCCTCGTGGATCGAGTCGCCAGGGAGCTTAAGCTCGATCGTACCGAAGTGCGACGACGCAATTTCATCCAGCCCGCCCAGATGCCGTATAACGTCGGAATTATTTTCCGCGATGGCCGCCCGGTGACTTACGACAGTGGCGACTATCCGACCGCTCAAGCCAAAGCACTGGAGTTCATCGACTATGACGGTTTCGCGGCCCGTCAGGCCGAAGCACGTAAGCACAGCCGCTATATCGGGCTAGGGCTTGGCAACGCTGTCGAAGCAACCGGCCTCGGACCGTATGAAAGTGCGACCGTGCGCGTATCCACCAGCGGCAAGATCACGGTCTATACTGGCGCGACGCCCCAAGGGCAGTCGCACAAAACTACGCTCGCGCAGGTCGCCGCGGACCAACTCGGTTGCGCGCCCGACGACATCGCGGTGGTGACCGGGGACACGGCCGCGACCGGCCTTGGTGTCGGTTCATTTGCCGCCCGCACAGCCGTCAATGCCG
>Ga0181526_10002138_pt1 | contig 17579 bp, 12 predicted proteins | sample PEATcosm2014_Bin_35_FD_119750 | JGI IMG/M metagenome (GOLD analysis project Ga0181526, IMG submission 119750) | Peatland microbial communities from MTU Mesocosm Facility, Houghton, MI, USA - PEATcosm2014_Bin06_30_metaG | ecosystem: Environmental > Terrestrial > Soil > Wetlands > Peat | place...
CGTATCCGCTCCCGCTGAGCCTCGCACTGCGGTCCCAGCACCGATAGCGGTGTCACCGATTCTTCCATTTTCTTTTTCGGGCGAATTCCGGGAACCAGACCTGGGCGGGGCGAGGACATGTTCGATTTCAGAGCGCGCTTTCGCCTCGTTCCTCATTCCTTATCCGGATCGCTTCCTCGACCCGCGACAAGAATATTTTACCGTCACCGATTTTACCAGTCTTCGCGCTCTTCAATATCGCCTCCACTGCGCGGTTCACCAACTGGTCCGGCAACACCACCTCTAGCTTCACCTTCGGCAGCAGATCCACCGTGTACTCTCGCCCGCGGTACACCTCCGTGTGCCCCTTTTGCCTTCCGTGTCCGCGCACCTCGGTCACTGTCATTCCTTCCACACCGATTTCCAGCAGCGCTTCTTTGACCGATTCAAATCTCGACGGCTGAATGATTGCTTCAATTTTCATCATACGAATCTCTGCTCCCGCCTCGAGTTGTCAACCGCCCTGCCTCATCCCTCAGGATTCCAGGTTATATCCTTCTTCACCGTGTTGCGTAATGTCCAGGCCAGCCACTTCCTGCTCTTCGGTAACGCGCAGCCCGGTCGTCACATCCACCACTTTTAAAATTATGACTGTGCCGACCAGTGCGAGCGCCCACGCGATCAGCACGCCAACCAGCTGATTGCCCACTTGGCCCCAGTGTCCGTCCAAACCTCCCACCGCTTTGCCTTCCCCAAAAATCGGGTTAATCACTGCGCGCGCGCACATGCCGGTCAACAACGCGCCGATGGTACCCCCGGCTCCATGCACTCCAAACGCATCCAGCGCATCGTCGTACCCGAAGATCGCCTTAAACTTTGTCACCATCCAAAAGCAGAAGATTCCGGCAAGGAATCCGATCGCCAGCGCTGACCTTGGCCCTACGAATCCCGCCGCGGGGGTGATCGCCACAAGTCCGGCCACCGCTCCCGAGATCGCGCCCAGTGCGCTGGCCCGCCCGTTCTTGAACCACTCCGCCACGCACCAGCCAATCGCCGCCGCCGCTGCTCCAAAATGCGTGGCCACAAAGGCGCTCGACGCCAGTCCATTCGAGGCCAGCGCGCTTCCTGCGTTAAACCCAAACCAGCCCACCCACAGCAGGCAAGCTCCCGTGAAACTCAGTACCAGGCTGTGTGGCGGCATCGGCTGTTTCGGATAGCCCACGCGTTTTCCCAGATACAGCGCGCACACCAGCGCCGATACGCCCGAGGTAACGTGCACAACGGTTCCGCCCGCAAAATCCAAAGTCGGGAATCGCCCGCCGAGCGAAGCATTCAGAAAACCACCCTTGCCCCACACCATGTGCGCCATGGGCGCGTATACCACCAGAAACCAGAGCGTCATAAACAGCACAGTCCCTGAAAATTTCATGCGTTCTGCAGTTGCCCCCGTAATCAGTGCGGGCGTGATGATGGCGAACATCAACTGATACACCATGAATGTTGTCTGCGGAATTGTTCCGGCGTAATCCGCGTTGGGCAGCGCCCCCACTCCACGCAGCAACGCCATCTGGAAATTTCCTATAAAAGGTCCGCTGCCCCCGAAACACAGGCTATATCCCACCAGTGCCCACAACACCGTGATCAACGCCATCAGCGCAAAGCTTTGCATCATGATCGCCAGCACGTTCTTCTGCCGGACCAACCCGCCGTAAAACAGTGCCAGCCCCGGACCGGTCATCATCAACACCAGCGCCGCACTCACCAGCATCCAAGCATTGTCGGCCGAAGACTGCGCCGCCGTTACTTTCTGCTCTAGTTGATTCAGTCTTTCCCTGACGGCTGGAGGAACTTCGGGAGTGGAAGCGCTGGCGGCGGGAGTTGCCGGGGAGGCCGCTGCAGGGGATTGCTGTGCCAGCAGCGGAAAAGCAAGCAGCACCAGGGTCAATACGCAACAACAGACGATGCCCATGCGCTTCATCGAATTCTCCGGGGCGAATGGATACGACTCCACTCTGTTCTTCTCATTCGCGTTAACAATTGGGGGCTTACACCGTGTAGGCCCGATTATACTCACCGCTTGCGACTCTTCGCACTTTGAAATTTTTCTACCCCGGATTCATTTTTCGGATAGTTCTCCTCCTAAGAGCTTCCGTTTGATTTCGCTGGCGAAATGGTCCGCCTCGCGGGTCGGCCGCGGGATCCGATAACCCTCCACTACCCCGAGCGTCAATCGCACCGCGGTTTCCAGGCTCACCCGGTGCCCTTGCGACACATACACCGGCCTCACTCCGTCTCTCGTTCGCACCACAGCACCGATCCGTTCTCCTCCGGCCTTCTCGTCGACCAGTTCCGTCCAGCTTCCTGCCCTCTCTTTAAGCGCGCCGTGGCTACCAATCAGAATACTCTTTGCGCAGCCGACTGCCGGCTTATCAAGCAACACGCCCAAATGGCTCGCCAAACCGAACCGCCGCGGATGCGCGTAACCCTGCCCATCGCAGAACAACAGATCCGGCATGTCCTGCAATTTTTTCAGCGCCGCCAGCAATGCCGGTAGTTCTCGAAAGCTCAGCAGCCCTGGAATATAAGGGAACCCCAGCGCCACCACCGCATATGCCCGCGCGAGCTCTTCCATCTCCGGGAACCGGTAAACCACTACGCAGCCAATCGCTCGATTCGCTTCTCGCAGCCGGTTCCATCGACTGGTTTTCTTCTTCGGCGCCTGAGAAGCGGTCAGCACGAACGCTGCATCCAGCCCTGCCACCGTTCGCATCTCTCCCAGCCGATCTTTCCCCTCCCACAACTCGCGAAGTTTTTCCTGGATCGCGCGCGCCTCTTTTGGGGATACAGCCCATCCATGCCGCCGCGCCGCTATTGATTTGTTCTCCATACTCTTCATCGTATAATGCAGATGCCGCAAACGTCCCCGTGGCTGTTGACGCGGGCAGCCGGCGACATCGAGCTGAGGGGAAATTTCATGACGCTCCATCCACCACTGGAAGTTTCTGCGCGCGAAGCTGGCGGCATCCACTACCTGCAGGTTCATGGCCGCCTAACCATCGGCGAACCCAGCGAGCACCTGACCGAGTTCACCCAGAATCTGGTACAGCGCGGCGCCCGAAAACTTGTCGTCAACCTTAACGACATTCCGCAAATCGACAGCTCCGGCATTTCCGCTCTCGTGAAACTTTCCATTTCCCTCGCCCGCCAGGGCGGTGGATTGCACCTCGTCTGCGGTCAAGGTCGCGTCCGCGACGCTCTCACCGTTACCCGCCTCGTCGAAGCTATCCCCACGTTCGAATCTGAAGCCGCCGCCTGCGGCGGCTTCTAATCAGACCAGTTCACAATGCGGCTTTTCCGTGGTTCCTTTCTGACCGCGTTACTCATGTTAACTAGCCGATAGTGCGAGAAACCTTTGCGTATCGTTGAGCGTGACTCGTTTCTGATCTATCTTCTGAGCCAGCGGCTTTCTTCTCGGGTCCGGCATGAGTCGCTGTTGTTGGTGAGACCGCAAACGTCGCAGACACTTCCATTGAACTTTCCGTTCGTGTCCTGGACGGTCTCGAAGGGAAGAAGACAATGACAATCGATGCCAAGCCGAACTTCCCCATCCCGCTCACTTCACAGGAAATGTTCTGATAGATATTGTCATATGGGCAGATGCGAATGTGCAGCCCCTGTTCATCCTTCATGGCGCACCGTACGGCCTCAATGAGAGGACGCTCCAAACGATGGTCACTGGGAAGTGTCAACCAGCCAAGCTTAACGGGAAGCCGGTTTCGACGATGGTGCCGTTTGAGGTAAATTTTCGCGCATACTGAATGACCTAGCCGCTCTTCTTCAATTCCGCCAGCACCATCTTCGCCAGCTCTTTCAGCGTCTCAAACACTCCCTGTCCGTTGATCGCGATTCCCTCGATCACCGGCTCGCCCTTCTTCTGGAGTTGCTTCGTCAATTCCTCCACCGTCAGCACGTTCGGCAGGTCGCGCTTGTTCAACTGCAGCACGTACGGAATCGTCGTAAAATTCAGGTTGTGCTCTTTCAGGTGTTCCTGCAGGTTTTCCAGTGTTTCGAAATTCGCGTCCAGTCGTTCTTCCTGAGAATCCGCCACGAAGACTACGCCGTCCGCGCCCTTCAAAATCAATTTCCGGCTGGCTTCATAAAACACCTGCCCCGGCACGGTATATAAATGAAAGCGGGTCTTGAATCCGCGCACCGTCCCTAAATCCAACGGCAGAAAATCGAAAAACAGCGTGCGGTCTGTCTCCGTTGCCAGGGACACCATCTTTCCCTTTTGATTTTGCCCAGTGTGGTCGTAGATCCATTGCAGGTTGGCGGTCTTTCCGCCGAGACCGGGACCGTAGTACACCAACTTGCAATTAATTTCGCGCGCAGGAAAATTGATGAAAGGCACGAGTCGTCAACCTGAGTTCCGTCTTGAACTTATAACACACGCGCTCGGGCAGGCAAGTCTCCCGATGCGCGCTTCCGTCGAAAGGTACTCTTCTAGTTTCCCGGAGAAGCGCGTTTCCCAGGTAGCTTATTTTCGCACATGCTGCCGGACGGTAAAGACTATTCAAATGCGCACTTTCCACAGCCTTTTCCCTTCCGTTGACGTATGCGCACGCGTTTGTTAGCATTCGCGCCATGGCCAAAGTCCATAAGTCTTCTTCCAGCCGATCCAAGCCGTCGGCCTCTCTTAAGGCTAACGCAAAGAAAAAAAGTGACTTACCTGCTCCTCCGCACCAGCGGGGTGGCGTCGAAATGGTGGACCCCCTGGTCCAGGCCCAGATGAAACTTTACGAAGAAGCCATGGGCCTCTTCCATCAGCAGAAATTTCAGCGTGCCAAACAAGAGCTGGAGCGCGTCATTGCCGGTCCCAGCAAAGAACTTGCCGACCGTGCCCGCACCCATCTTCGCATTACCGAACAGCGTATGAAACCCTCCACCGATCAGAATCCCAGGGGCTCTGAAGACCATTATCAGCGCGGCGTCGCCATGATGAATTTGGGCCGCTGGGACGAAGCCCGCGAGAGTCTTGAGAGAGCGCGCAAACTCGCGCCCAAAGCCGACCACATTCATTATGCTCTAGCCGCTCTGGATTGCCTAACGGGCGAAGCCGATTCCGCTCTCGCCAATCTCAAAATTGCCATCGAACTGCGCTCCGCCAACCGCTACCACGCGCGCAATGATGAGGACTTCAATTTCCTCCAGGAAGACCCGCGCTTCACGGAATTGCTGTATCCCGAAAAAGAAGGCTATCCGGGCTAGTTTCGATCCATGGCCTTTTCCAAGGTTGTGTTTCAGCGCAATGCTATTGCGCCTGATTTACTGCTGCCACATCTCCAGTGAGGGAACCACACGAGATGTCGCTCCTGGTCTCGTTGCAGAGTATTGGAACTTGGGTCTTTCATGAACAGGTCTCGTTTAAGAAAAGGCGGTTCCGGAGGCTTGCGCGTTGTCGCCTTGGGCGGCGGCACTGGTCTTTCCGCTTTGCTTCGCGGCTTAAGGGAACACGTCACTCGCCAGAGTGATCGTCATCCCGCGCTCCAACGTCCCATCGCCGACCTTGCCGCTATCGTTACGGTCTCGGATGACGGCGGTAGTTCTGGCCGCCTTCGCCGCGAAAATCGCATGCTCCCTCCCGGCGACATTCGCAACTGCATGGTCGCCCTCTCCAAGGACGAACCACTTCTCAGCCGGCTTTTCCAATATCGTTTTCATGCGGGGCGCGGGCTTCGCGGCCACAATTTCGGCAATCTTTTTCTTGCCGCTCTCACTCATGTCACCGGCGACTTTGCCGAAGCCGTCCGCGTTTCCAGTAAGGTTCTCGCCGTGCGTGGCCGCATCTTCCCCTCCACACTTTCCCATGTGCACCTGGCGGCCACCCTCGCCGACGGCAAGCGCGTTCAGGGCGAAACTCGAATTTCCCGCAGCAGAACTCCCATTCGCAAAATTGAGATGAATCCGCGTCGCGTTCGTCCCCTCCCCGCAGCCGTCGAAGCCATTCGGCAAGCCGACCTCATCTTCCTCGGGCCCGGCTCTCTGTACACCAGCGTGATCCCCAACCTTCTCATCCCACAGATTGCTCGCGCCGTCGCTCGCTCCAAAGCTCCCCGCGTGTACATCGCCAATCTCATGACGCAACCCGGCGAAACCGCTCAGTACTCTCTCAGCGATCATCTTCGTGCCATCACCCGACACGTCCGTGGCCGCGTCATCGACGCCGTCGTCGCCAATCGCAAATCTGTCTCCCCGCAAGTTGCTCGGCGTTACCGCGCCGAGGGCGCCGAGCCCGTTCTTATCGATCGCGACAATGTCCTCAAGATAGGAGTTCGTCTCATTACCGGAAACCTCCTCGAAGAACACGGTGTCCTTCGCCACGACTCTGCTCGTCTCGCTCGCCTGCTCGTAGAGGAATTTCTCCTGCCTCGCGGCACCTGATCCTCATCTCTCGTGTTTGCAACTTTTTCTCTCATTCAGTCGTATACTCGCTAGCACTAGAATTCCTCATAAAGGTGGTCCATGAAAAAGCGTCTAGCCTCTGTCTGCTTCGCTTACCTTCTGTTCTTCATGGCTCTTGCGGTCCATGCGCAGGAAAAGGCCGATCTCTCGCAGAGTCAAATGCCTTCCGTACTCTCTGTTCCGCCGGAGGCCTTGCCTTCCGACCATTTCGATGCCGATGCCGCCACCAATGCCTACCTTGCGCAGATTCCCGCTAACGCTCGAGTCCGGAGTGATGCCTATTTTGAGGGCGGCTACTGGCTCATTGTCTGGGATTTCCTGATGGCCGCAGTCATCTACTGGGTTTTGCTTCGCTTCGGCTGGTCCGCCAGGATGCGCGATTTTGCCGCACGCATCACTCGTTTCGCTTTTCTGCAGGACCTTGTCTATTGGGTCCAGTTCTTAATCCTGACCACGCTTCTCGGTGCGCCCCTGGCCATCTATGAAGGCTACTTTCGCGAGCACAAGTACGGTCTGGCCACGCAATCTTTTGGCCCCTGGCTCGGTGATCAGATGAAAGCTCTTCTTGTGAACATGATCTTTGGTGGCATTCTCATCGCCATACTGTTCTGGATTGTTCGAAAGCTTCCCCGCACTTGGCACCTTTGGGGCGCCCTGGTAACCATCTGCTTGACCATGTTCTTTGTCATGATCGCCCCGGTGTTCGTTTTTCCTCTCTTCAACAAAATCACTCTCCTGGATGACCCCAAAATTACCAAGCCCATCCTCTCCATGGCCCACGCCAACGGCATTCCCGCTCACGATGTTTTTCAGATTGATGCTTCGAAGCAATCTACGCGTATGAGTGCCAATGTCAGCGGCTTTGGCAAGACCATGCGCATCACTCTGAACGACAATCTCTTGCGTCGCGGCTCCCCCGAGGAAATCCAATCGGTGATGGGCCATGAGATGGGTCACTATGTCCTCAATCATATTTATAAGGACACGCTGTTTATTGCCGTTGTCATTGTTGTGTTCTTTGCAGTGCTGCGCTGGGGCTTGGATCGCTCGCTCGCGCGTTGGGGGCAGGCTTGGGGAATCCATGGCATCGGTGACGTCGCGGTTCTTCCCCTCGCGTTTCTTATTGTCAGTGTGTTCTTTTTCCTGTTCACTCCGATCCAAAATACGCAAACGCGCACAAGCGAACACGAGGCCGATATGTTCGGTCTTAACGCCAGCCGCCAGCCCGACGGCTTTGCCCAAGCCGCCATCCACCTCGGCGAGTATCGCAAAATGAGTCCCGGCTCTGTTGAAGAATGGGTTTTCTACGATCACCCGAGCGGCCGTCGTCGCATTCATGACGCGATGCAATGGAAAGCCGAGAATCTCCAACTCTTCCAGAACCAAACGAGCCAGTAAAACCCCTAGTGTCAGACGCCGTTTGCGCCTTGAAGGGACTCAACCCGTCTGGCCATCGCGCTCTATCCGCCGATTCCTAACCGCTTGCTGGCATCTGATTGTCTTAGAGGATCGGAGCTTCAGCTCCGACATTGGCTCAGGTTCGATTGTGGGCTTTGGCCCCTGAGCAAACAGAAGGCCTCGGTCTCCACATTCTTCACTTCAACGCAAACCTTATCCCAGCCCTCACAAATATCGGTGGCCCCACGACCAGTACTGGCGTTGCTTCAATGCCAAACCGATCATTCGTTAAATTCTGCACCGCGAAGAACAGCGAAGTCCGCTTCCCCAGCCTTCTCGAAACCTGCGCGTCCAATGAAAACGCCCGCCCCAGGGGCAGCAGGTTTTGGTCGTCGTCAAACTCGTTCCCCAAAAAACGCGCTTGCACCCCCACCATCCATTTATTCCCCGTGTAGCTCACTTGAAAACTCAACTGATTCTGCGGTGCCTGCGGCAGGAAATTTCCTTGCAGCGCCGGATTCTCCGCATAACTCAACACCGTGCTGTTCACGAACAGATAGGCCCCCGAAACTTGCACCTGCCTGGTCACCTGAATCTGTCCCGATAACTCAAATCCTCGCGCCTGTGTTACGCCCAGATTCTCCTTTTGCCGCGTGATCAACGTCGGCGTGGTCGTCAACGTCACATTGGCCACCGGATCCGCAATGTCACTCCAGAAAAAATTCCCGCGCAAAGTCAGCCGGTTCTCCCACAGCAATTGGCTCACGCCCGCTTCTCCGCCGGTCAGATGCTCCCCTGTCAATGCCGGATTCGCCAGCGTCAGTACGTCTCCCACTCGAAAATTCCGGTATAACTCATCGAGCGTCGGCGCGCGAAATGCGCGGTATACCGAAGCGTTCAGCGCCGTGCCGCGCGAGAAGCTTTTCAGCAGCGATACCCTCGGGCTGAACGCTGACTCCGTCCGGTCCGGAAACGTGGTTGACGCCAGCGTGCCGCCGGGCAGCGGTGTTCGGTTCTGATAGCCGGTGTTGTTGTTCCAGGTGTCTACGCGCCCCCCAAACGTAAGCAGCCAACTTCGCGCGAACGAATAAGCGTCTTGCGCGAAAAATCCGAATACATATTGCCTCCCTCCCGCATCCACAAGCGCCGTTTCCTCTCCCAAGTGGAAGTTCGTCTCTTCGCTGTGCCCTCGCACGTCCTGTGCTTCCAATCCCGCGGTAACCTTGTGCTTTTCTGCAAATAGCCGCGACCACGTCCCTACGAATCCGATCTGTTGCGAAGGGTTTCGCTGCACGTCCGTCAGGGATTCGCTGTCACGATCCAGTGCGACGGACGAAAATGTCTGGTGGTATAGTTCTCGCGAGCCGTAAGTGCGGGCCGAAAAACTTCCCAGCTGTGCCGAACTCCAGTCCGCGCCCAGATCTAACTCCGGTATCGTTGTATCGTTCTTTTGCAGCGGTGTTCCGTCCTTTGAACTCTCCCCGAAATCGCTTGCTCTCACAAAAAATCGGCCTCGCTCTCCGAGATTTCGCGATGCCTCCAAAAAACCCGACAGCGCACCAGATCCCAGGCTGCTATCCACCGATCCGCGCTGATCTGGCGGCACGGATATGTATCCCTGTGTCTGATACGCTTGCCCGGCCCCAGCCAGCATCCATCGTCCCACCGGTGCTCCCGCCGCGAACGAGACATCCGGTGTGCTCATGCTTCCGAAGGATAATTCTCCGGTCGCATATGCTGCCTCATCCGTGCGCGTCCGCAGATTCACCACACCGCCCAGCGCTCCGCCACCGTATAAATCCGATGCCCCTCCGTTCGCCACTTCCATGGTTTCGATGGCTTCCTCGGGCACCCGCGACCAGTACACCCATCCCCCAAAGGGATCGTTTAACGGGATTCCGTCCAGCAACACGGTCGAGCGGCTCGTCGCGCTGGCTCCCACCCCCCGCAAGGACACGCCCTGCGATGTTGGATTTGCAAACAGACTGCTCGATCTCCGGTAGGTGCTAAACCCCGGCACTTGCCGCAACATATCGTCGACAACCATGCTTCCGGACTGATCCATCGCTTCCGAGGAAATTTCATACTGGCTCGTGGGCAACGCCGGAATTCGATCTCCCGCGCTCCCTTGAACTTGGATGCGTTGCAAGCCTGCCGTTGGCGTCAGCACAATCTGAAGATTTTCCACGGACACGCGCGGTCGAATCTCTCGCGTCACCGTCGCAAATCCAGGAAAACTCACCACCAGCGTTCCCCCTGTTCCCAAACCTTCCAGGCGGAAATGCCCTTGTTCGTCGCTGCCGGTCAGCGCGATTCCTGCGGAAGAGCGAAACTCGATCTGCGCTCCTTGCATTGGCGCTTCCGTCACATCCAACACCGTCCCGTTCAGTGCCGCATGCTCCTGCCCAAGCCCGCGCCCCGCCAGCCCCATCATGGCGAGCAAAAAGCACAACCACTCGCGCCCCCAGTTCGCAAGTAGGCTGACGCAAGGTTTCTTCGCCTTTGCGTTAGCGCTCATATTTTCTCTCAGATGCAAAGGGCTATGATTCCCAGGGTCACGAGTTTCCCTCGGTCATTCTCTAGATGGGGGTGGGCCGGCCTCAGGTTATCCGAATTTCTTCGCTCTCGGTTGGCAGCATGCGCCGCGCGCTGCGTAAATTGCAAGCCTCGCCTGGGCTCGGGCCTTCTCTTACAGTCCGCTGACTTTTCCCGTCAGCACGGTCACTGATGCTTTCGGCAACAACACCTTTTGCCCGTCTCTCCACTCCACGCTGCTCCGCTTCGCCGGTCCATCGGGATCGGCGTGACTCGTTGCTCCCGACGAATGCCAGACATATTCCGCCGCTCCGAAGGTCACCACCTTTGCCGGCCCTGCAAACCCTCCGGTCAGTTCTTTCCCGCCATTTTCAAACGAGATCTTCACCTCATGCGCGTTGCTTGGGTCCTTGTTAATCATCAGCAGCGACCATTCTCCATCCGGACGCTTCACCGCATACGCCGTGATCAGCTCGTGTTTCGCCTCGTCCTGTACGTCCCCTGCCGCCGGATACAACTGATGCGTCCCGCTGCCGTGCTTCACCCAATCCAAGTTCAGCAGTTGGCTCGCAAAATACTGCGCGGTATGCTGCTTGATCTCCAGATTTTCGTCCGCCACAAAATTTCCATACGTGCTCCATGCCTGGCATCCCGGCCGCAACGGCTCGGGCTGAATCGGTGAGTGGTAGTACACCCCTCCGGGTCCTGCTTGTGTCAGGAATGTTCCCACGCTGTCCGCCAGCCACAATCCCGCGAACAAATCCTGCATCGGATCCGTCAGCGCCCACGATACGTTGCTTTCCGTGTTCATCAGCGGCACATCCGCCGGCACTCCATCGTCTCGCCACGCTTGCAAAGTTCCTTCCACCAATTGCGGCTCGCGATACAGATCCGACCAGTTGATCACGCACGGGTCCAGCGGGTAGTGCTCAAACGAAACAAACGCCAAATCCCCCATCCGCCCGTGCGCCTTCAAATAGTCCAGGAATCGCCCGAGCCACGAAGTCCGTCCCTGCGCATCCGGCCATACCTTGATGTCTTCATTCTCGCCTGTAAACACCGGCCCACCCAGCTTCAGCTTCGGATCGAACTTGTGAAGCGCCCTCGCCCATTGCAAATACAACGCCGCATAATCCTCCGGCAGGATGTTAGCCCCGTCCGGTTCTTCGCTCATTTCCACATAGGAAACGTCATAGCCACGCTTCTCGATGTACGCCAGTTCCGCCGCGCTGTCTTCCGGCGTCGCATAGACCATCGCGATCGGAATCATCGCTGGCAGGTGATTGGTGTAACCGCTGGTGAAAAACAGGTCGAATCCCGTCTGAATCCGCGACGAAACAATGTCTTCCGACGTGTGCCACGAATCCACCGAAGAAACCTGCGTCACCGTCTGCGCCTGTCCTGGCGTGTGTTTCACGAGGTCCACAAACTCCCCACGCGTAGTGAAGTTCCCCGCGGAAATTTCGGATATCGCATAGCCCACGCAATTTCTTGGATCATCGCTCCCATGTGTGTCGCAGGTATTCGAAGACTCCGTCATCCAGATCCGCAGAAACCGCGTTGCCACCGGATGATCCGCCAGTCGTTGCACCTTGCTCCCGCCCACTCCTGTAGCCACTGCACCCTCTGGAAATTGCTCCCATATGCCTGACGTTGGCTTGCTCAACGCATCTTCTTTACCCGCCCAATACTCCACCACATACTTCGTTGCATACGGATTCGCCCAGGCTATCTGGATCGCGTCGATCTCTTGTGGCAGTGCAAAATCGATCACCACCCACTGCGGATTCGCGGAATCCGGTTCGCCCGTAAACTTCCCGCTCAGGTACGGATTGCTCTTCCAGTAGCTCGCGGGGTCGCCATCCGTCATTCGCGAATACTCGGTCTGTCCGGAGTCGCTCCGCGTCGTACCTCGATGCGTTAGTCGATAGCCAAACGATTCGCGCAGAAAATCTTTCGGTTCCGCGCTGCCTAGGAAATATCCGCTTTTGTGTTTCTCGTCACTCCACGTTCCATTCGGATTCCAATGCCACGCGTCATAGGTGAGTTCGGTGTTCTGCCGGTATGTGATCGGCCCCCATCCCGCCGATAGCCCTTCTTTGATCATCGACTGGCTATACACTTTCTCGAAGTCCTTCGCCGTCAGAATATCCATTGAAGTCCCCATCGCCTTGTCGGGATCAAACGCTATTGCCTTCGATGCGGTAACATCCACGCGCACCGTCTGCGCCGCCACCGGCAACACCCAAGCTCCGCAACCGCAAGCCAGGATTACCAAGCTATTCAAATTTTTCTGCAGAGCGGGGAAGTTCATCTCGTCCTCCTGATACTGCCCCTATTATATCGATTTAATATTCCATTGGCGCGACACTTTCGCCAGCAGGATTTTGTCGCTCCGAGCCCATCCGAAGAGGATGGGTGTAGGACCTGCACGTAAAACCTCGTCGACCCAGCCACCTCTTTCCACAGCTTCCTTGGCAGCAATTCCAAATTCCGGCTAACATTTCTTCCGCACTCATTTCGGATTACGGAGCAAGCTCATGTCTACTTTCGGTCTCATCGAATACAAAGACGCCACCCCCAGCGTCAAAGCCATATACGACGACATCATGGCCACGCGCAAAACCGAGTACATCAATAATTTCTGGAAAGCCATCGCTCACGACCCCGTTCTGCTCAAACGTACCTGGGAGGATCTCAAAGCCATCATGGGTCCTGGCGCACTTGATCCGCTCACGAAAGAACTCCTGTACATCGCCGTCAGCGTCACCAACAATTGCCAATACTGCATTTACTCTCACACCGCCTCCGCCTTCAACAAAGGCATGACCCCCGAAATGTTTAAGGAACTCCAACAAGTCATCGGCATGGCCAACGAAACCAACAAACTCGTTTCTGGTTACCAGGTCGCTATCGACGCCCGCTTCGCGCCTCCCCTCAATCTCCAAAAATAATCGGGCCGCCACTACCTTTGCTGCACTTCTCCCGATCCATCACCGGATGAGGTCACCAATCCGGCACATACCCCGCCTCTGTTTCCATCGTAGTACCCACGTACTATAGGACCACCTCCTCACCCACCCCACCATGGATAAGTACAAAAGGAGAGCTCTGTCTTGGCAGGGCTTTCACTCTAATGCCTCTCTGAGTGGGTACTCTATGGCACCTATCTTGAAGGAAGTTGAAGCCCCCGTTGCGGCCACAAACGCCTCCGCTACTGCCGCTCCGCACACAAAATCCCCCAACGAAGCGCCGCCACGTCCTCAGCCCATCGCGCTGGAGATTCCTGTTACCGTCAATGGCGCTCGTACGGTCGATGGCTCGGACAAGCGCGTTCCTTTTTCCGAATCAACGCAGACTGTCCTCGTCTTTCCGCACGGCGCCGTTATCCGCATCGCCGCACCCCTTGTTCCTGGCCAGCTCGTTTTTCTGACCAACGAGAAAGCGAAGAAAGAAGTCGTTTGCCAGGTCGTGAAATCCAAATCGACTGGCGCTGCGGGTGCCTACGTCGAACTCCAGTTCACGGAGCACTCCCCAACTTTCTGGGGTTTGCAGATTCCGGGTGCTTCCGCCGCGCCGCCAGCTCCTCGTCTGGTCCCCCCCGCTGCGCCTGCGGCTCCCAAGTCCGCTGCTCCAACCGCTCCTGTCGCCGTGAAACCTCCGGTTGCCGCAAAGCCCGCGACGCCAGCCGCGATCTCCGCTCCTCCTCCCAAACCGGCTATTCCACAGCCACCGCCTCCGGTCGCCCATCCTGCGCCTGTTGTTGCCGCAGACTCCGCACCTGTTGTTCCGGCCAGTCCTGTTCCTCCGGTTTCCGTGGTTGCTCCTCCGCCACTGGTTGCCGCTCCGCACCCGGAACCCGTAAAATCCGTGACTGTCCAATCCGCTCCGGTTTCCATCGTTTCTGATCCGCACGTCGTGCCTCCTCCACCTGCGGCCGCAGTGGTTCCTCCGGCGACGGTCGCTCACACTCCGGTCGTACCTGCTCCCCCACTTCACGATTACTCGAAGGAAATTGACGCTCTTTTTTCCGTGCCTCAAGCTCCTTCCTCTCCCGCAACACCCCAGTCTCATCCTGCCCCGGTATCTTCCGGGCCTTCCTCTCAGGAGCTCAAGCTGCAAACTGCCCGCCTCCAATCGCAGCTTGGCGCTCTGCTCTTCACGGAAGCTCCTCCCGCGTCGCCAGCGCGGCCGATCGCTCCCAAACCCGGAACTCCCGTCGCGGAAGTGGCCAAGAGGGTTGTGGAGATTGCTCACGAAGAGCCCAAGCCCGTTCTGCCTGTGCGTACTGCTGCTTCCCCATCTCTCGGCGTCGACGAAGAGGTTAAGATTCCTTCCTGGCTCGCGCCCCTTTCACAAAGCCCGGATACTCCTGTCGCCGAACCGACTGACTCGACTGAAGCCTCTATCGGTCAACCCGTTTCTGTGAATTCCGAGGAGTCTTACGACGCTCTCGTTGCCGGAGGGCCTCACCGCTCTCATTCCGCCGTCTTCGGGGGACAACTGCTCGGCGAATCTGCCGCTCCCGCAAGCGAAGTCACTCCGACTGGCTCGAAAAAAAGCCTGTTCCTCGGACTTGCTGCCGCTGCGCTGCTCGCTCTGGGCGGCGGAGCCTGGTACTTTCAACAAACCCACTCCGGCCCGGCTACCGTTGCTGCCGCGCGTTCGACTGGCGTTCCACTTTCGAGCCAGCTGGCACCAGCTTCCAATTCTCCCGCCGCTCCGGCGCTCTCCACTTCCGCGCGCACCAATGTGAATTCAACTGCCGCACCGTCTTCTCTAGCTCCCAAGAATTCCGCGCCAGTTCCCATTCCGGCAGCCGCCGCTCAGCCCAAGAATTCCAAACCAGCCTCGAAAGACCCCGAGCCGGCCGAGGCGGAAACGAAGCCCTCCCTTGGCGACGTTCGTCTTGCCGCTCCAGTGGTTAATCACAGTTCGGGCGCGTCGCAGGACAGCGACACCTTACAATCCATTGACACCAAGACTGTTCCTGGCGACGGGGATCCTTTGGCTACTGCGGCCGCTCGCCATAACCCGCCGGCCGCTCCCCTCCCGATTGGTGGTGAAGTGCAGCAGGCACAGCTCCTCAAGTCTGTTCCACCCCAATATCCGCCCATCGCCAAGGCTCAGCATCTTTCCGGCAAGGTCCAGATCGACGCTCTCATCGATGCTTCTGGCAACGTCGCATCCGTCAAGGTTCTTTCGGGGCCGACGCTTCTCCATCAAGCTGCTCTCGATTCCGTCAAGCAGTGGAAATATTCGCCAGCCATGCTCGATGGGCAGCCCACTACCATGCATCTGACTGTTACCGTCGAGTTCCGGAACCAATAATTGTTTTTCGATTTTCTTGGCAACTGGCGAAGGCTTGAATGCGCTTCGGGCTAGTTGCCTTGTGCAGGCAGGAGTGTTTGCGCAGCGGCCTTTGCCGCGCTTTCCTGCACCTGTTCGTCCACTCGCAGAATCATGATCCACGACAAGTGCGGAAAGGGCAGAAGCCGGTCGATGGGTCGCACCACTGGCAATAATGTATTCAGCAGTTTGATCTGCCAAAACCCAAACGTCTTTCTCCTCAATATCCGCCCGTTCCACCACCATCCCGGAGCTCCAATCCGGTTAAACTTCAATATCTTCTCGACGCGGAACCCTGCCCTCTCGCACGTTTCCTTCAGTTGTTCCCTTGTGTACCGGCGGTAATGTCCCAAGACGCGATCCAGCGATCCATATAGTCCCGGCCCGTTCGGCACCAGGATAATTGCTCGCCCATTTCTCTCCAGCGCGGCTCGAATGTTCCGCAGAGCCTTTACGTCGTCCTCCAGGTGTTCGACCACGTTCAGGCAGATCACCGTATCAAAATGTTTCTCAGGATAGGTTTCTCCCGCGCCCGCATCCGTGTACTGCACTTCCAGATACGGCCGCGTCTGTTTCAACTTCTTTAGCCGGTCCAGGTAATGTGGGTTGATGTCGCTCGCCCAGTACATCGTCCGGGGCACCAGATTTGCCGTCAGGTTCCCGATGCCCGCTCCTATCTCCAGAACTCGCTCGCCCAGGTATGGCCGGATCGTGTCCGCCATCCACTTTGTAAATCGAGGCGCGCGGTTCAATCGCGCCAGGATTTCGCTCCCATGCTCGTCAGCCACGTAAATCCGGTCGGATATCCCGTACTTCAACAACGCCCCCAGCGCCTTTACGCCGTCCTTCCAAGTAATTTTCTTTCCTTCTGTGTACGTTCGACCCGAGTATCGGATCGGCATTTCGAATATTCTCGCGTCCCGTTTTGCCAGTTTGATCGTGATTTCCGGCTCGAACCCGAAGCGATCGCTCTCTAGCGGTATGTTTTTCAGCAGTGCCGTCCTCACCATCTTGTAGCAGGTTTCCATGTCGGTCAGGTTTAGGTCCGTCACGAAATTGGTCAAGACGGTGAGCAGCTTGTTCCCCAGGCTATGCCGGAAAAACAGCACGCGCCGGTAATCGCTCGCCAGAAATCGCGAACCATACACCGCATCTGCATCTTCCCTCGCAAACAAGGGAATCATCTTCAATAGGTCTTCTGGGTGATACTCCAGGTCCGCGTCATGAATCACCACCAAGTCCGTATCCGCATATTGCAGTGCCGTCCGGATGGCCGCACCCTTTCCCTGGTTTTTCTCGTGTTCTTGGAAAATCCACTCCAGCCTGGTTACCCCCGGCTGCCCCAATCTGTCCCGAAGACTCTTCAACACTTCGCCCGTCTGGTCCGTCGATGCATCGTTAACTACGATGACGCGCACTCTATTCAGCCAGACCGATTCCGCCAGCACTTCCAGCCTCTTCATGCTGGACTCGACCAGGTACTGTTCGTTATATACCGGCACCAGGACCGATAAGCTCAGCGTCGATTCCATCGCTCCATCTTTCTGTCATCTCCCGGGTTCAGCCCGCTTGGCTGCTGTCCCGTAGTTTACCGCCGACCTCTCCATCCTCCCGCACTTTTTCCACTGTTGATTCTTGTGTGCTACAACCTTGCTCTCTGCCATTCCACTTAATATACTGACGACCCGGCCATTTGGCAGGTCCGGCGGGTGGGTAGCCCGCTGAATTTCCCTCCTCTTGGCCTTTTTTTCGCGCCTGCTCGTCTCTCACAGGCCGAAGGATGCTGCGCAGCCAATCGCTCCGCGGGCTGTTCGCGCAAAGGAGACTTTTGCATGCCCACTACGCCTGTGCCGGAA
>Ga0181526_10002139_pt1 | contig 17567 bp, 12 predicted proteins | sample PEATcosm2014_Bin_35_FD_119750 | JGI IMG/M metagenome (GOLD analysis project Ga0181526, IMG submission 119750) | Peatland microbial communities from MTU Mesocosm Facility, Houghton, MI, USA - PEATcosm2014_Bin06_30_metaG | ecosystem: Environmental > Terrestrial > Soil > Wetlands > Peat | place...
AAGGGGCTCTCAAAACGACTTAGGTAGCCTGGGTCGCTAACTGGGTGCAAACCAAATACTGCCCATCCCCCAGATACCATTTGATACATCATCTGAGTACGAACGTCTTTCTGCGAAATTCCATATACGTTTGCAATTGCTTGGGCTACGAGGGATGATGCGAGCCCATACCAGTTATTGCAATCAAACATCGAGAGAGTACCATTATAACTCTTCTGACGCATAAACGTTCTCGCCCACGCATAACGAGTTGCCCAGAACATGCCATTCCATACTTCGTTCGCGGCTTCGTAGCGCGGTATTAAGCCAGGATTCAAATGTTTCTTTACGTAATCTGCGAGTTTGCTGACAAAATCTGGCAAGTCACTGGTCGTCGGAGTATTTGGAGCCCCGTCGCATGCCATAAACGGTATTACGAACCACGGATGAGCGCCCACTTCATTGCATAGCGCAACCATAACCTCGATGGGGGCAAGTTGCATCTGCGTGTTAAGTTGGGCGACACTTGTATCGCTGATACAAGCCCATGCGTTCATTCCAGCATCGTAAGTTAGAATAGAAACACCATTATAGGGTCCGGCGGCCCAATTTAATTGTGAAGACGAGGGCCGATTGTTGCTGTTTGCGATCAGGCATTTGAAGACTTGTCCGGGCACATTGGTGCTATCGCAAACTACGTAATTTTTAGCGTAGGTGGTGCTGTTATTCCAAGCAGGCGCACCCCAACCTCCAAATGGACCTGAGATGCTTGGCTGCGCCCAAGGTCCGGCGATAGGAATGTCGCCGGTATTATTGACATTTAATGTCTGGACAACACCACAGAACCAAACCGTATTGGGATAAGAGTAAACGGGCTTAAATCCGGTCGAATTTAGATTGATCGTGACGTTAGCGCCATTAATATCAATGATCATGAAAGTCTGATAAAACATCTGCGCCGGAGCAGCGTTGCCATACGCATTAAAAAACAATTTGTGACCAGTCGTCCACCCGGGCGGCACGGCATCAAGGGTCAAAACCGTCGATGCACCATAGGATATGGCCGTGATTTTGGCGCTAGCCAGCTGAGCAGTATCAAAATTACCATACACATGACACTTGTCAGTTAACTCGAAACCCGCAGGCGGTGCTCCGCACGTGTACTTGGTTATGTTGCTACCGTCTCGCTTAATTGTGCCAACGTAAAGTTTCGGATCTAGGTGGCCTCTCCATTGAGCGTAGCTTATCGGTGTAAAATCTGAAAAGTTCGAAGCATTGGTGAAATTCATGTCGTTCCAGTTAAGGAATCGTATGACTCCAAACGTTTTGCACAGTTCAATAAACTTCGTCTGAAAAATCTTTCCTTGCAACTCGAGCAGATCATAATCGTCCACATGACAGATGCGAATATTTCTGAAGTAATTAGGCGCTTTGGTCGCTGCAATATAAACATGAATGTCGCCATCATTATTGACATGATCGGGTGTGAAGCGGAATTTCCACTTATCCGCTTTCGGATACCACGTATTGACACCTAAGCCAGTAACGCCAATTTGCCCATACCCATCACCCATTATAAAATAATCACCAGGTCTTTCTTTCCATTTCGGAATAGACATGAAGCAAACGATGCCACCATAACCGCCTTGAGTTATATCAGTCACGTAACCATTGGAATCGAAAACGCTAATGTCAGAAATGGGGGCTGACCGACCGGCCCATGGTGTTGCGTTTTTCATTACGTTCAGAAATGGCCAATCGCCACCGCCCATAAAATCGAGATTAATCTGGGTCTTGTGGCCGTTGAATCCGCCACTGCTCTGCGCGAGCGAAGAGGTCAGAGTTGTCGTCGACAGTAATGCGGTGGCACCGGCTGTTTCTATGAAAGTGCGTCGACTAACAGTCATTTACTACCTGGACTGCAGCAGAAGCTGCTTGCGACTGACATTAAAGTTTCAAACAGTGTGGGGAAGTAATCGGGTTGTCCTTGACTGTTCGCGCTCAAGAGCATACGCCGCCCTCAAGTCGTAGCAAGAGCAATCTGGCACGGGAAAAACCAAAGAGTCGGTAGATTATATGATCTCGGTTTGCATGGAACACGCTGGTATCCTCAGGCCACTAATTCAGCGCGCCTAATATTTCGCCCAGTCTTAGAGAAAGTAGTACGATAGTCGTCGTCGGATTTCTGCCGCCGCATGTGGGAAAAACTGAACTGCCGATGATGTACAAGTTGTGGATCCCGTGAACCCGGCAGTTCTGGTCGACGACCCCGTAACGAGCGTCGGACGCCATGCGGGTCGTGCCCATCTGATGCCCCGCCACACCGATGTCCGTAATTTCAATATTTGGGTTCAAAACAAACGGCGCCAAGTGAATTCGGGCACGATCAAGTCTAGCCATCTCCTTTGCAGATTCAATTGCAAGAACTCGTATCGTTTTAAAATCACGTTCGCACAGTCGCCAGTCCAATTGGCTATATCGCAGGCCAAAGGAGTCAATATCGTCGCTAAGAGTAACACGGCTATCGGGATTGGGCTCTTGTCCTATTAGCCCGATAACCAGTCCGTCGCCAGGGCAATCAAAATCGACGATTCGGTTCGCAAGTTCTCGAAGGCTAGGCAAAAAACAGCCAGTTTCGCGCAAGAAGTCCTTTAAAACTCGAAGGCGGCCATAATTAGACAACCCAGACACGGGCACATCTGGTTTGTACATTAAGTAGCCTTCAGCAATATCAAGTTGTCGTATCAAGGCCTCAGTTGGAGTAATCGAAACGTTACCGTTTTGCCAGAAATTCGGGTCGGTGACAAGAAAGCGGCCGAGTTCAACGCCAAGGCTTTCCATAAAACAACGTCCGACCATTCCGCTGTGATTACCGATGCCTTCTGGCACTTGCTTGTTAGCGTTGAGCAATGTCCTCGCGTTCTCAATTGAGCCCATTGCTAGGACGTATTGATTTGCGGATACTTCCACCGTCTTTCCATTGTAATTCCGAACCTGAATGTTTTTTACTCCCGCTAGGTCATCGGTAAGTCGTAGATCAACTAAGCTTGCATTATAAAATGCGTCGATTCGCTGTGACTGGCGAATTTCTCCGACGTACTTTTCGCCAAATCGCGTTGGCGTGCTCATTGCTAAGCCGATGTGATCAAACCAAGGAGAATCGAAGCCCGGTTGTTTGGTTATTGCAAAATCCGCCGTCGGGATATCGAGGATTTCTTTTGCTTCATCAAGATCGCGGAGAACTTCCTCCCGCGTGATAGGCCAACCTGGGAGGCCCAAGTAGGTGTGGGGCTGAAAGGCGCTAGGATCGAATATATTACAGAGGCCTGACCACAAATTCGAATCCCCACCAAAATATCTAGCCCTCCCCCATACCAACCCCCAATTCTTTCGACCCACGTCTTTTGTCTTGTAATGTTCCTGGGATTGTTCGCTCTCGGAAAGTCCACCAGCTTCGAGCAAAAGAACGGTCTTACCTCGAGCCGCAAGTTTTCTTGCCGTGGTGATCCCAGCCGGACCTGCGCCACATACACAAACATCGTAGGTTGATTGAGTGGCTCGAGGCCAAGCTTCATTAAAGTCGAGCAACATGATTCGATATTTTACGCCCAACAGTGGCCCGTTGGTCAATATCTAACTGTCGGGCGCCCGAAAGTTCCGATCCCATTTCTTTACGTCCGCCGACTGCTCGGGGGATCGCGCAGGCGAGTGTTGACGCGGACGGAGCGGCGTTGCTCGCCTTGGGCCGTTAGCTTCGGGGTGCTGATTCCACCAAAAGAAAGTAACATAACACTCCCAGGGGACAATGCCACGAAATGCCGCATGGCCGTCCATTTCGACACGCAAGCGTCCCCGGGCGCCTCAACATCGCTCTCTGGAAGCGGTCCCAAAAATCCCCGACACAGAGGCTCTATGCTAAAGCTAGCCGTTGAAGTTATCGACATGCGGTGGCCCAATTCCTGCCGAATCGATGTAGGCAAGCTTTTAGCCCAAAGTAATCCACCAGAGTCGCGATTGGGTTTGCCGTCTCCCCGGCATAGGTGTTCCCGCAATGTCCGAGTCGAGAATAGAAGCTTGCACGCTGCCAATCCTTTTCATGACGTGAAAGTACAAGGGAGCACGAGGAGCGATAATGCTATTTAATTCCCTCGATTTCCTGTGCTTCTTTGCGATCGTCTATATTGCTTACTGCATTTTGCCTTTTCGTGGGCAAAACTGGATGCTGCTGGTCGCCGGTTATGTATTTTATGGATGGTGGGATGTCCGCTTTTTGTTCCTAATCGCATGCTCGACAACGGTCGACTTCACCATCGGACTTCTATTGGTGAATGCAAAGATGCCATTGCGAGAACGTTGGACAGCGTCCCTGTTTCTGATCGGGGCTGCCATCGTTTTTCTATGTCCCAACTGGTCGGCACTGCGCCTCAAAACGTTTGAAATTGTCCACTTTTTTACTTTCCGACCCTTCGGGCTCGAAGTAGTGGCAGGATCAATAGTTTTTGTTCTCGCCGGGAATCTACTGATTGACCTCAGCACGCGGTTGCCCGAAGAGCGCCGACGTCGCCTGCTGATTGTTAGTTCGATATTCGTCAACCTCGCGTTCCTCGGTTTCTTCAAGTATTTCAATTTCTTTATCGGCAGCGCCGAGGATGCGTTCCGTATATTTGGTATCGACCCAAGCGGACTGCGATTATCAGTTGTACTGCCGGTAGGCATTAGTTTCTATACATTTCAATCGCTCAGCTATACGATCGATATTTACCGGTGCAAACTTGTTCCAACTACGAAATTCTGGAACTTCGCGCTGTTTGTCGCCTATTTTCCGCCAATGGTAGCCGGCCCGATCGAGCGGGGCAGGCATCTACTTCCACAACTTTTGAGTCCGCGACGCATAAACCTCCAGCAGTCGATGGACGGTCTTGTCTTAGTTCTTTTGGGCTTGTTCAAGAAGATAGCGATTGCCGATGGTATCGCTCCGTCTGTCAATTCCGTGTTTAATTCGAGTGGGGTGATATCGCAGATCGATGTCGCGCTTGCGACGCTTCTATTCGCGTTTCAAATCTTTTGTGATTTTTCGGGATATTCGGATATAGCGCGCGGAGTTAGCAAATTACTGGGCATCAATCTGTTGTTGAACTTTAATCTGCCATACTTCTCGAAGAATCCCAGCGAATTCTGGCAACGTTGGCACATCAGCTTGAGTTCTTGGCTACGCGACTATCTCTACATTCCGCTAGGCGGTAACCGGCACGGCCGTCTCCTGACTTATCGCAATCTAATGTTGACGATGCTTCTCGGAGGACTTTGGCACGGTGCGGCCTGGAATTACGTGTTGTGGGGCGGCTATCAAGGTGCCCTACTTTGTGGGCATCGCTTACTGACGCGTCACGATGAGCAGCCATTGATGCTCGGCACTAGGGTGAACGCCTGCAGGAGTCCTGGCGTCAACTCATGGCGGCGTGTTATACACTTTCTCCTTGCCTCATTGTCGCCCTCCCTAAAGATCGGTTGTTTTTTCTTGTTCTGCTGTTACGGCTGGTTGTTATTCTGTGCGCATTCTTTTCAACAGATCATTCAATTTACCGCGGTACTATTTGGCTTCGGCGTCAACGTTGCGCCGATCATTTCGAAGCCCACCTTATCTGCACTTATGGGCATTCCGATCTTGGTCTTACTCCAATTGTGCGATTATCGAGCGGGGCGCCTTGAGAGCTTTCAACGCTGGCGGCCTTCATTTCAGGGAGTGCTTTACGCAACTCTGTTCTTCGTTATGATCATGGGGACGAGCAATGCTCCGGTCCAATTCATCTACTTTCAATTTTAACGTGCTGCGTCGGCCACGCGTGCTATTGCTTGGACGCTCCCGATACCGCCGTCGCGTCATAGAGATTCTGCTTTGGTTACTTTTGACATTGTTTCTGCTAGACGCCGCGATCGGCATTATTTTTCGCCTGCCCACCGATCCCAGACGTGCGGGATCCTCGCTGGAGACCTATTTTGATTATGGCCGGTCGGTGGAAGGAAAGCTTCGGCGCATAGTCGGCGCCAACGCTGAGGAAGACGCTGCGATCGTACAGGCGGGCTGGATCGGACGCGAATGCGACGTTGGAACCCCTCACACTCCGGGTAAGAGTGATGTCGACATTTATGGCAACTCCTTTTCCAACCACATTGCCGATCAGATGGAGCGGCTCGATTCTAACCTCGTATTCCATCGCTTCGCGGGTCCGGCGGCGCCGGTCAATCACAGCTATGCCTGCTTCCTCCGCCGCGATGAAGCAGGGCTCAAACGCGCACCCTTGCAAATCCTTGGCGTACTCGGGTCGAGCCTACCGCGTATGCTTACCCTTGGCGGACTTACGACTAGCTTCGAGGCGCCTCAGCCCTTCACCTATCCGCGCTATTCGCTTACACCCGATCATCATCTCGTCGCTCGGTGGCCCACGATTCGTACGGAGGAAGATTTACGCGCGGGCCTTGCCGATCCGGCAAAATGGCAATCGTTTCTCGATGAGCTCGCCTCTGACGACGCATTTTACAGTGAGGCTCTCTTTCGGGGAAGAATTTTCGATCGTAGCGTTGTCGCGCGGATGATTCGCCGCGCCTGGGCCCAGCAGCTTGTGCGTAATCGAACCGCCGCCCTCCGGGCGACAGACGGGTTCGCAGGGGCGCCGGAAATTCCGAGCGTCCTACGGGCAATCCTGCTGGATTTTGCAAATCGCAGTCGTACGATCGGGGCGCGGCCGATCGTCCTGTTGATTGAAGATCGTGGCTATGGCGGCGTGCTGTCTTCGTCGGTTGCGCCTGCTCTGCAAGCGAACGGAATAGATTTCATTGTGACGTCGACAATTGCATCACCAAACGACACTAGGAATTTCCTCCCTGACGGTCATTTTACGCCCGCTGTCGACGCCGAGTTCGCGCGCGCCGCGCTCAAGCTCGTGCGATCCGCGCCATAGCTAAATGGCGCCGCTGAGGTATTGGTCCCACTTCAGGATGAGCTCAGGATCACCAGTGTTGGCTTTCTACCCCCACACTTCGGAAGAACCGAGCTTCCCGCATTATAGAAATTTGGTGGATTAGTCAGTTGCCAACTACTTCGGTGTGCCGAGGATCGATAGGTATCTGAATCCGAAAGCCCGGAAGCGGGTCGGAGTCCCATGGAGTTCGAGATGCAGGCAGGGTTAGCTTAGGCGGGCGTCGACCGAACCGGGTGCAGGCTAATGCTTCATTGAAGCCTAGCAGCCTGCTTCTCCATTGTACTCCCCGCCATATCCTCGCGGGTCAACACCCAGCCGTTAACTACTAGGAACTCTGGACTAGATTTCTTCAGGGGAAATGGCTGTTCGATTGCGAGCGCTTGCCTGGCGAAGATCTCGCCTGCAGCCCACCCGGCGATGGTGCCGATAAAGCGTCGGCGACAGAAGATGTTTAAAAGTGGACGGTGCGACTTGTTCATCGGATACCCTTTAAACAAATCTGGGCTCTTATTGCAAGAACGATAGCCGCAATTTTAATATGAGTAGGCAGCCAAAGTGGTCGTATAGTTTCTGGTAAACAGAGGTGCTCTCGGCTATCATAATGTGGTTATATTAAAGATGTACGCGCCCTCCTTTACAGTCATTTATCGTGGCGAATATCCGAAGTTGGAGGAGGAGTAAGTTAATGGAGGTGCGTGCCAGTAATAGCTATGATTTCGTTCGTTTTTGCGCCGCTTCCGGCGTTCTATTCAGTCATCATTTCGCTCTGGCAAAGCTTCCGGAGCCGCCGGTGCCGGGTTATGGCGAGGATTTCGGGAAGCTTGCGGTCGAGGTGTTCTTTTGTCTCAGTGGGTTTTTGATTTGCGGATCGCTTCAAAAATCAACGGATTGGGCGCAGTTTATCTCGGCGCGTTTCTTGCGAATCTTCCCGAATTTAACCTTCGCGCTCATCCTTACGTCGGCCACGACCCTTTTCTGGTACGGAAACTATGTTAACTTCACGTTCCACGTGAAGTATGTCGTCAGAAACCTTCTGATGTTCGTGAAGGGAGTTAGCTACGTAATACCCGGCATATTCACAGATGCGGCGTATCCGGCTGTAAATGGGCCACTTTGGAGTTTGCCGTCTGAACTTTGGCTTTACGTCTTGCTGTTTCTGTTCTTCGTTCTCGGGGGACGCAGAGTTGGGGGGTGCATCATCGTCGGCGCGCTCTTCCTAAGCATCGCCTGGGGAGTGGCACCACTCACTGGGGACCTTATTTTGCCGCCTTTTGACACTTTTCAGTTTTTTAGACTTGGGTCCTTTTTCCTGTCTGGTGCCGTGCTGGCAGTCTATTGGTCCTATATCGAAAACCGCGCCATGACCGTTGGCGCTATAGCTTTGGTAGCAATTATTTTGATCCGAAATCTGCTGCCGATTGAGACAATCCTTCACTCACTCGCGCTCGCTACTGTCGTCGTGGGTCTCGGAAGTACTAAGGCGATGGCGTGGTTCTCGAAGGGCGGGGATGCCTCTTATGGAATGTATATTTTCGCCTGGCCCATTCAGCAGTTTTGCTTGCTGTTATTCCATACGTTCTGGTTGTCTCTACTTGTGGCCTTTCTAACCACCGTGGCATTGGGCTACACGACGTGGCATACTTTTGAGTATCGGGCTATGGCGTCGCGCAAACGAGTTGCGGAGAGCCTTCGGAAACTGACCTCTGTGGAGCTATGGACCTAAACCATCGAGACTATACGGGTGAACAACGGCGGGCTTCGGTCACGATAATCGTCGCTCACCAGCCAGAATATTGTTTTAAGCTATAATTGGGTTTTCTTGATACACGCGTCGTGTCGTGACTGGTGCCTGATATGCGATGCGAATGAGCGCGACGCACAATCCGCCAAAGGCCCAGTAAACATGAGAGATAAATTCAATCCCGCTAGCCGTACCGATCGTTACAAGGATACCAAGCAAAATTCCAATTGCAGCGCGAAGGCAAGTATTTAAACTTCCATTTTCACGGGCGCGCAGTTTCAACGCTCGCCGCAGTCCAATCAAGATGGCCGCGAAGAAGCCGCAAAATAGCGTCAATCCAACGATCCCCGTATCAAGTGCTATTTTCAGATACACATTGACAATGTCGATGATGCCCTGACCTTGCGTGAGTTCCAGCATTTCCGGTGTCTTCAGATAATCCACAGAGCCGAACCATAGATTGCGTTCAATAACGGTCATCGTGTTCTCGAATAGATGTTTTCTATATTCCACGTTGGCTTCATCGGTTGTGCCAACAAATGGTAATAAGTTAATAATCTTTTCCCCGATCGGTGTCAGCTGCATGAAAACTCCCAACAAAACTGCGAAAAAGACGACTTTGCTGAACTTCGATGCGCCTCCGCGCGCTGTTGCCGCAAAGGCAAAGAGCATTATTGCGGCCCCGATCCAGGGGCCGCGCGACAAGCTGGCGACAAGACCGATCGAAAGAATCACCAAGGCAGCTCTTTGAAGCCTTTGTGGCGCAATCGCTTTCCGCACAGCCAAAAACGAGCCGATAGCAACCATGCAGATGTAGCCAAAGACAATCGGACTTGTCGCTGTCACGGATGCGCGAAGAAGTCCGCTTCTTAGAATGTAGCCTCCTCCAAGTGCTACGCCGCCCCAATTATCGATGATATTTGAATAGGTATGCCAAGCCTTGACCACCTCAAGCGCGCCTATTAACGACAGCGGTAGAATGCTAATCACGATAGCCATGCAGACTTTTTGAAAATCTGCAACAGTCGTTATTGTTCGGGTGGCTACAAAATAGGGAACTAAAATATCGAGGATTTCTGTAAACCCGACACGTGCGACATTCGTAATTTCAGAACTGCGAATTTGCAAAGACGTGTCCAATAGAACATAAGCGACGATTAGCCGGTCCGGAATTGTAAAGGCGTTCCTACTTCTGTGTATCGGGAGGGTAGGCGCAAATAAAGCCGGAAGAAGAACAACAATTTCCAGCAACCGAGCATTGTCGAGGTCGAATAGCTTATTGACAATGCCCATTCCGGATATTGGAACTTCAATGATTGGCACTGCAAAAAGTAGCGCGAAAAACAGCGCAACCGGCGCGGCGCCACTGGAACGCCCATATACGTATACGACGGCTGCCGCCGCCGAAAAAATAAAAAAATTGCTGAACAGAAATGCGGAAATTGTGACGAGGAACCAGCAATTTCTCCAAACCACGAATTCAGTCCGCGCCACCGCAGATGCGGAAATTCGCTGGCTTAAGTACAATGCGGGTACCGCTAACGCCAAAACATAGATTAGAGCTTTGATTGCTTCGTTCATCACGTTTTCCGCAGATCGAGGCGGCCCGTGAGGGGGGCCTTTGCTGATCACCCGAGCCGCCACCACCTCGCGACCCGGGGGCGCGCCCAAACACGTCTTATCCTTTCAACATCCAGACGACCTCATTAAACAACTTTCCCACAGCTAATCCGGCCAATACCACAGGCAGCAAAAGCAACTCTTTCTGTAGGTCAAATATTCTGTATTTGATTTTGTAATAAAAGGCCATCGGTACCCATGAAAATTGACTCAGTACAATTCCCCATATGGCTCCAACGAGGCCGAAAAAATGAAAGCCAGCGGGAACGAAAAGGAGGAGAATTACGAGTCGGACTAGGCCCAAAGAGGATAACAGCCTCACCTCTCCGAGTGCTACGAAACATTGGGTGGCGATGTGTGATGGAGTCGTAAGAAGAGCTACAGCAAGACACTGTAGCATCCAGCCGGCTTGCTCGTACCTTGAATCGTAAAGCAAGCTGATGAGTGTGTGACCTGACATAATCAGGGCGCCAGAGCATCCATATGCGATGGACCCGAGAACAATGCGAACGCGGTAATATCTTGATTTAAGGTCCCCGGGTCGTTCTTTCACGATTTCGCTCAATGCCGGAAAAGAGACATCAGTGATGATTCTCACTAGCACCTGTTCAATCGTCGCGTAGATCGTATACGCGATCATATAGACACCAAGGACGCTGGAGCTGATTAGACCGCCTAACAACAGACGGTCACCATTATTCACAACGAATCCGATAATCGAGGAAATGAAAATCCATCGCCCGAATGTGATGATCTCCCGGAATGCCGCTTGGTCCCATTGCCAGCGATTGGAAACGCCAGGCAGCCAAATGTAAGACAGCGCGACCGATACAATCCGTGAACTGATATAGCCGGCGACGAGTGCCCATATCGAACGATCGATATACGCCCAGGTCAGCATGCAAATGAGGCTAAACGATTGGCCAACAAGCTCGATTGCCGTCAACCTGCCGAGCAAAAGCTTGCGATTTGCCTCCAGCACCTTGGTCGATTGCAACCCCTGCAAAAGAGCGACGCTCGATATTATGGCAATGACGTAGGGGAGGCTCGGATTTGCATAGGTGCTGTCCTTAGGCACAAGTCCAGTCCAATCGAAAAGGACAACAAGAAGGGCAATGGCAAGTCCGATTAGGGACAGCACCCCGCCGCGCATAATTTGGGCGACCCAGATAGTATTTAGAAAAGCCGGGTCGTGACCGCGCTGGCTATAAACCACATTCTGTTGCAGCCCTATATCCGATAGTACGCCCAGTCCGATCATTACGACGTTGGCAATTGCCATTACGCCAAACATCTCTGGAAACAGCAGGCGCGTCATCAAAAGATTGCTACCGAAGCGGATGGTCGTGCCGATCCCGAAGCCAACGAACGTCCATAGGCTCGCGTTCAGGACACGCCGCTTAAGTAATGCTCTATCAGGAAGTTCCATAAACGCGTGGCCTCGTCGGCATGCTTCTTCCGTAGCATTCAGGACGCTAAATTGAAAATCCCGGTATCAATGTGCGGGTTTGCGCTGAGAGCGCCAAGAGCAAAACGTTCCCTAAGAAGAAATCGCTCCCACGGGAACACCGCGCGCCACGCTTTCCATGACGTGTCCGAGGAAAAGGTAGAATCAGAACAAAAATTGCGAGTTCATAAAGTCGGCGTGTGCGCCGATCGTCAACTCCTCTCGCTCTCGAGGACGCTGACGAGCTTCGTGATCTAGGACATGGCAAACGTACATCGCCGAGTACCATTGCTCTGCTTTCGTGGGCCTACGCCCGGGTAGGCTGCGATCGCGCCCGATTTTTCGTAATTCGTGCGCGGAGTTGAACTCGCTAATCGCCAAGAGCTCACCAGACCATTCGTTAGCAAAAAAAAAGCTAACGTCATCAAAGTACATACTGACCGCTGGATTATAATTTTCGGATCGTCCAGTTAAGCACTGCAACGCTGACTTCGTGGCTGAATAGATATCGACATCGACTGAAATAAAACCTAATGGAGCCTCGGGATCGATTGCATCGGTGAACGGTCCAATGGTCTCTGCAATATCACCCCAAATAATTTCGGCGCGGCCAGCCAATTTGCGCATGAGCCCATCATGATCCTCCATCGCAAAATCACCCGAATTCCAAAGCTCTGGATGGTCCTTGTATCCCTTAACTGGAGGCAGGCCCTTTCCTGTATCAAAGCCCACGATGCGCAGTTCAACGCCAGTCTCCTTTTCGATCTCGGGTGCAAGGTTAATCATGTTTAAGAGGCCGTTGCCGCTGGCTACGCCAAACTCAACAACCGTAACTTGTTTTTTGCCGAAATATTTAGCAACGTCGGCTGCGCGCAGCATGCCGTAAAGGTAATTTGACCGAGCGATTAGGCCGTGGCGCTCGCGTTCCCGAAAGCTCCCCTTGCAATTGATCCAGGACTCCTCTCCTAGGAGACGCGTCCAAATCCTTCGCCTAAATTGCGCAATCATGTCGGTTAAAATTCCCATCTCGGCACGCGCTTCATGCGCAGCCAGCCTCTGACCGATTCAGCAGAGCGAAATCCGCCTGTGAGCGGGAAAGACTATTAAAATTTGATGTCAAAGGCAATTTTGCCGGTTAGAGAAGGTGGGACGCTTGAGAAAACGATTCGGCGGCCGCGTCTAGTAGCCCATAGGGCACGCCTTGGGAAGCGGCGCGCTCACGGGGCCGCTGCGTCGAACTGTCCCGCCATAGTTTAGTCGCGTATCGGTTTCGTTGGCGCCGCCGTAATGCGTGTCGCAGATCTCGCCCTAGGCGGATGGCTGACAGGTTGCCCGAAACAATCAAGCTTCCGCATGCGGCTCAGGAATTGTTGTGAATTTAATACGCGCGGCGCATATCCGCCGGAGGCGATCTTCTTAGATTGCTGGGAATTAAAGAACAGCACGTATTGTGCGCCAACATCCCACGCGCTACGGCGGGCAGCCGCGGCGCGGCCGAGTTTGCGTGTCGATCGTGCAAATCGAAGGTGGAAATATAGGTACGGTAGCAGCAGGCACATTTCTATTCGCGCGCCTACGAAGTAGAACCATCGCAGCAGGGCCGGAAGCGAAAAAGGGAATTCGCTCTTGGAGCGCGGAGTTTCCGTATTGGGAGTATCGTTAGGTAGTCGATGGTGCGGGATTATATCGTTCCAACCTCTTCTGTCATATTGCGCCGCGTGTTATCGTGAAATTCAACGCTGGAGACTATCGTGACTAAATGGATCGGCGCCATAGTCGTAATCTGTTTGGCGGCTTTGATCGCGTGGTTGTGGGTTCCGCGCTTTTTCAATCGGACAGTGACATTTAATGTGTGCCAAGGCCCCGACCGGCCGGGCTGCAATGGTAGCGAACATTTTATTTCGTGTGAGACAAACATCATTGAGTGGGCGAAGTCGATTCGCTCTGATGCATGCATCAATGTCATTACGAAGAAATTGTCAGGCCTTCCAGGTAATAACTGCGGATACACGAACTATGAAGTTATGTGTTCCTCTCGATAGCATCAGAATCGCAAAAGCGAATTTTAAACTGCATCACCGAAATCGCGCGCCATTAAGCTTCCCGGAACGGCAACCGAAGTCGAGGACGGCGCGGTTATTCACGCTTTCTCGAATCTCGCCGGCGCGCATATCGGCGAGGGCGATTCGGTCGGACCGTTCGCGCGGCTGCGGCACCCGGCTCGGCGCCGGCGCGCGCATCAGCAACTTCGTCGAGGTCAGGCAAGCGGTTGTCGAAGCCGGTGCCAAGGCCAAGCAGTTGAGCTGTATCGGCGACGCCTTCGTCGACGCCGGCACGATCACCGGCAATGACGACGGCAGTGCCAAGAATCGCAGCACGATCCGCAAGGACGCCTTCATCGGCTCCAACTCCGCGCTGGTGGCGCCGACCGGAATCGGGGAGGGCGCTTATGTCGGGCCCGGGGCGGTCATCTCTGCGAACGTGCCGGCCGACGCCTTGGCGGTGGCGCGCGGCCGCCAGGTCATTAAGGAAAGTTGGGCAACGCGCTTGCGTCAGCTCAAATCGCTCGGCAAAAAGAAGTCGCCGCCGCATGAGTGAGCCGACGCGCCGGATGCGCTGTGACACCGGACGTCGCAACCGTGTCACGGCACGAGACGTTATTTGATTTTCGCGCGCATTGTCGCCCGGTTTAACGGTTAACGGCCGGGCGGGCATTGGCCGTCGTACCGTTAAGGAGGCCATCCACACGGATGTGCGGCATTATCGGAATCATCGGGCATGAGCCGGCGGCGCCGCGGCTTATCGATGCGCTCAAGCGGCTGGAGTATCGCGGCTACGATTCCGCGGGCGTCGCCACGCTCGAGCACGGCGCGCTGACCCGCCGCCGCGCCGAGGGCAAGCTGAAAAACCTGGAACAGCGGCTGCTGCGCGAGCCGTTGTCGGGAACCATCGGCATCGGCCACACCCGCTGGGCGACCCACGGCCGCCCGACCGAAAACAACGCGCATCCGCATGCGACCGAGAAATTGGCGGTCGTCCACAACGGCATCATCGAGAACTTCGCCGAGCTGCGCCGCGAGCTTGAGGCCAAAGGCGCCAAATTCCTGACCGAGACCGACACCGAGGTGATCGCGCACCTCGTCTCGGAGGAGATGAAACAGGGCGCTTCGCCGATCGCAGCGGTCAAGACGGCCTTGCCGCGCCTGCGCGGCGCTTTCGCGCTCGCCTTTCTGTTCGCCGGCGAGGACGATCTGCTGATCGGCGCGCGGCGCGGCTCACCGCTGGCGATCGGCTTCGGCGACGGCGCGATGTATGTCGGCTCCGACGCCATTGCGCTGGCGCCCTTCACCGACATGGTGAGCTACCTCGAAGAAGGCGATTGGGTGGTCGTCACCCGCGAGGGCGCCGAGATCCACGACGGCACCGGCGGCATCGTGCAGCGCGCGGTGCTGAAGTCGCAAGCCTCTGTCATGCTGATCGACAAGGGCAACCATCGCCATTTCATGGCCAAGGAAATCCACGAGCAGCCCGAAGTGGTCGGCCATACGCTGGCTAATTACCTCGACATGGGTGCCGAGCGCGTCGTTCTGCCGATGCGACTACCGTTCGATTTCGCCAAGATCAATCGCATCTCGATCGCGGCCTGTGGCACCGCCTATTACGCCGGCATGGTGGCGCGTTACTGGTTCGAGCACTTCGCACAAGTTCCGGTCGAGGTCGACATCGCCTCGGAGTTTCGCTACCGCGACGTCCCGCTCGCGCCCGGCAATCTTGCCATCTTCGTCTCGCAGTCGGGCGAGACCGCCGACACGCTGGCTTCGCTGCGCTACGCCCGCGCCCACGGCCAGCACGTGCTCTCGGTCGTCAACGTGCCGACCTCGAGCATCGCTCGCGAAAGCGACGTCGTCATGCCGACGCTGGCCGGGCCGGAGATCGGCGTGGCGTCGACCAAGGCCTTCACCTGTCAGCTGGCGGCGCTGGCAGCGCTGGCGATCGCGGCCGGCCGCGCCCGCGGCGTGCTCGGCGCCGACGAGGAAAAGGCGTTGGTGCATGCGCTAATCGAGATACCGCGTCACCTCAACGAGGCGCTGGCGCTCGAACCGCAGATCGAACAACTCGCCCATGACCTGACGAAGTCGCGCGACGTGCTCTATCTCGGCCGCGGCACCAGCTACCCTCTGGCGCTGGAAGGCGCGTTGAAGCTCAAGGAAATCTCCTACATTCATGCCGAAGGCTATGCGGCGGGCGAACTCAAACACGGCCCGATCGCGTTGATCGACGAGAACATGCCGGTGATCGTGATTGCGCCGCACGACAGGGTGTTCGAGAAGACGGTTTCCAACATGCAGGAAGTAGCGGCCCGCGGCGGCCGCCTCATCCTGATGACCGATGCCGAAGGCGCGCGCGCCGCCTCTGGGCAATCGACGATGACGCTGACCTTGCCAGCGGTGGATCCGGCGGTGGCGCCGCTGGTCTATGCCGTGCCGGTGCAGCTCCTCGCCTATCATACCGCCGTGCTGATGGGCACGGATGTCGATCAGCCGCGCAATCTTGCGAAATCCGTGACAGTCGAATAGGCGGCGGACGTGCGGTTGGTCGCCGAATGCCGACCTCGCTCCCGCGGTTTGCGACGATCCAACGCATCGATAGCAAACAGGATCTGGCCGGCCTGGCGCCAGAAGATGGCTCATATCGACCGAGCCGTTCCGGCGGGAATGCACTTCGCACAGGCTCCAGGGGGGGGTAACCCAAGCGCAACGATTTGACGCCGGGGGACAAATAAATGCTAAAAGTCCCTATCAGACGATTAGATAGAGACGGCTTAAGACGACGTTAATCAAAAGGACGGCTAGCGAAGCGTGTGGGTCATGAGAGGTTTACGGTCCTCTTTGGGTGACCATCTTGAAATTGCTTCAAGGTCGTGCGCCACGTACATCATGTCGATGTATTCTTTTTCAGGAAACGGCCGGCCGTTTTTGAATCCGCGAAGCCGGTCGATCTTGATTTGATTGTTGAGCCGATTGAATTCTTCAATCGCCAAAAGCTCGCCGGCAAACGTGTGGCAAAAGATCATCTCAACATCGTCGAAATAAAGAAATGTGCGATGCAGCTTTTTTGATCCCGGTAAAGAGAGGACGGCGAGTGCCTGTGCTGTCGATGAGTAGAGATCAACATCGATCGAGATGAACCCAAGTGGGGGCGTAGCGTCCTTGACAAAGGCCGGTACCGTATCGCGAACATTGCCGAGGATGAGCGTGGTGCGCGGTGCCAGTTTGGCGCGAAGCCTCCCTTCGTCCATCGGATAATCGCCGGGCTGCCACGCGTCGGGATGGTCACGAAAGTCGCCAATGAATGGCGGGAGACCAGCGGGACCGTTGTCAAAGCCGAACACTTTTATCCGAACCGACGTTGATTTTTCGACGGCCTCGGCTTCGGTCTGCAGGGCGACGAGGCCATTTCCGCCAGCTACGCCAAATTCAACGACTGCAATTTCTTCGACACCTTGGCGTTTGGCTTGCTGCGCGGCCAGCAAGACGCCGTTCAGATAGTTTGGGCGAGCCGATACGTCCCATAAAGCCCGCTTCTCGATCGAAACAGGTAGGGCCGTGTAAATCGCTTTGAAAAGAAGCCGAAACGGCGGCTCGTGCGTAAATCTGTCAAGTCGCATGCTGTAATCCTAGGGTTAGGACCTAATTAATCGTCTTCGGATTCAAGGGTTTGGTCAACCGATTTGGAGACCAACCCGATGAGCGCAGATTTGTTTTGGTTCGACGATGAGCAGTGGTCGAAAGTGGCCCCG
>Ga0181526_10002140_pt1 | contig 17564 bp, 14 predicted proteins | sample PEATcosm2014_Bin_35_FD_119750 | JGI IMG/M metagenome (GOLD analysis project Ga0181526, IMG submission 119750) | Peatland microbial communities from MTU Mesocosm Facility, Houghton, MI, USA - PEATcosm2014_Bin06_30_metaG | ecosystem: Environmental > Terrestrial > Soil > Wetlands > Peat | place...
ACTGGCGACGTTTGCAGAGGAAGTCAGAGGATGAGAAAGCGGTTGAATGGAAATGTTCGCCTGACGCGCGTTGACGGCAACGCGTTCGCCCAGTAATTTCATGAGATCGCCTGCGGCATCGACGCGCAGGTGAATGGGATCAGCACTACCCGCAACATTCGCGGGAAGGCCAGAACGAATCTGCTTGGCACGCTCAAGGTTCATGGGAATACCGAAGAGAAAAGCATATCCTGAGAGCCACTGCGGCAAAAGGGTCGTTGCGGGGAGTGCTTGCCTTTGAAGCAACACGTTGGCCATGGTGTCTCGATCGAGGGCAAGGTCGAGAGCTTCGCGCAACTGCGGATCGAAGGCGGCGGACTGGGCGTCATCAAAGCGCAGGGCGAGGAGCGTGGCCGGCGGCGAGCTCCAGACGCGCAAATTATCCTGGCGAGCTTTTCGGACGAGATCGGGGGGAATGTCGATGATATCGGCGCGGCCCACCTGGAGATTGAGAATTTGGCGTAGGGCCGGATCGCCCAAGGTGACCTCGATGGAATCCAGAAAGGGGCGGCCAGCCCAAGAATCCCCATTCGCGAGGAACTTCAAATGCGCAGGTCTGAGCAGATTGGCTTCTGCGGGAGCGGCAGGCACGTTTTCGGCGAGGACGAACGGACCGGTGCCGAGAAGCGTGCCATCGGATTGGGCGCGGAAGATAAAGTAGCGGCCGGAAGCAAGTTGCTCAAGGAGGTCGGAGACAGGGTGCATGGCGCGAATCACAACGCCGTTTTCGATTGGACTGATCTGTAAACCGGCAGGGAGGAGAGATTGCAGGGCCGTGGCGACGTCTTTTGAAGTGAGAGGGGAGCCATCGGAAAACTTCACACCAGGGCGAAGCTTGAATTGCCAGTTCTTGGAGAGGGCGTCGTGGGACCATTCTGTGGCGAGAGCGGGCTGGAAGCGGCCGTGGTCATCGAGAGTGATGAGACGGTCAAAGACGAGGACGGCGAGCTTTCCATTTTCTGCGGCAGCCACGGAGCCGGTTTTCCACTCGCGAGGATCGAGAGAGACCTTTGTAAGCTGCATCTCAAGGCGCAATGCGCCGCCGTACTTCGGATGCTTGGTGGCAAGGAGGCGGGCGGGCGCGAGCAGTCCGAAAACGGATGCGCTAATTGCCGCAAGCGAGAGTGATTTTGTAAACCTCATAGTTCCCTGTTCGAAGATTTTTCGTGACCACTAACGCGCTGGCCGGATCTTGTTCGCCATTGATACTCAAGATCGGCCCAGGAAAATCGCTGAGCAGAGCGGCACTTCCTTCGCGCCGTGGGCCATCGGGCACAACCTGCATAACATCGGGCGTGGACCAATCAGATGTGCCGGTGAGCAGCTTCCAGCCGCCAGCATTACAAGATGGAGATAGAACGGTGGGGGCACGCCAAGCCGGTTTGGCAGCATGGCATTTGGCATCGGCGGATGTAACCCAGGTGAAATCGCAGCCTTTGGTTGGCAAGAGGACCGTGCCATCGCTCGCGCGGACAGTGAGTTCGCCACGAGGATCGCGGGAGGGTTGAGCACCTGCGACGGTGAGCGAAATCACTTGCGCGATTTGTCCGGAGGAGTCGAGGCGAAGAATGGAGAGATCGGCATTTCGGTAATCGAGCAGGGCCATGCCGCCTTCGGCGCCATCCCAGATCGTGGATGCGTCCAGAATGCGATCAGGACTTTGATAGACGAGCTGCCGTTCGATGCGGATAGGAGCAACTGGGAGATTGGCGGCACGGAAGGCGGATCGAGGCAGGCTGAAAAAACAGACCTCGTCCTTATCCGAAACGCGAATACTTGCGGAGAGAACCAGCTGGGTGGGAGTCTCACCTAAACCGATGCGGAGAAGAGGTGCAGCAGGATCATCGGTCAACGCAAGATGATGGTTTTCGATTTCCTTGCGAAATGTGTCCTGCCAATCCTTGCCAGTGTCCGCCGCGAAACTGGCATCCTGAAAAAATTGAGGGCGCAGAGGGCCGCGGAGATTCGGGATGGCAGCAACCCGTTCAGCAAGCTGGTGGATGGCTTCGTCGAGGGAGGTGCTGTCTGCAGGCGCAGAGTGCCCCGGCTCTAAGGAAAAGGCAATGAAAAGCGAAAGGAGGAGCGAACAATTGCGAAGCAGGGGAAGGTCTAAGAAAGGTCGCACGGCGTTCTGAGGTGATGATAACACGCTTGCATGAGGCGATAACCAACGCTTCAATGCTGGCGGCATTCTTTGAAGAGATCGAGGTGATTGAGCATGCCGATCATGATCTGCGTGTAGGCGAGGTATTCGGTAAGGCTTTCGTCGGAGACGTTATACAGAGATCTTCGGCGGGCTTCGCGAATGGCAGCAAAATCGTCAGGCTGGAGCGTGGCAACCGCACTGGTTTGGAAGGCGGTGTGGTCAGCGACGCCATAGATGGGAAGGCTATCGGCGACGGCCTGAGCGAGTTGCTGCTGGGTGACTTTTTTCTCCCTCATCTGCTGGTCGAAGGCCGCGCCTTTGGTAGCCATTACATCGTCGAATTCCTTTTGGGTATGCGGAAGCGAAGCGATCGTCTGCAGGACTTGTTCCCGGGTAAATTTGGGGGTGGAGTAATCCGCGGGATTTTGCGCCTGGAATTTCATGATCGCTTGGATGTCGTTGCGGCGAAAATCTTCCTGAATTTTGGAAAAACCGTCCCACTTGTTAAGCGTGCGGAAGCTTTCGCCGGTCATCTGTTCCGCGAGGAGATGGGCCGCGGCTGCGCTGACATACGGTTCCGGAGTGTCGAGCAACCGAGCCAGGGCGTTGCTGGCTTGAGAGGGGTCCATGGTGCCGTACAAGAAGAGCGCGGCGGTGTCCGAATCTAGATCCAGGGCGTGCTCGGAAATGTGGATAACCGCATTGGGGTACAGGAGAAGCTTGGCGGCAAGCGGGCGAATATCGACACCCGCCTGGCCGAGCTCCAAGGCGAGGGAAAGATAATTTGCGGGATCGGATTCCTGGAAATCGGCTTGGGAGAGGGAGTCGCGGATGAGATTTCGAGCTTCCGGTGAAGGATCGGCGGGGAAGAGCATGGTGGCGGCATCGACCTGGAAGACGTGATCGGTTTTTTCTTCAGCGAGGAGCGCGCGGATACAAGTCACCCCGGTGGGCCCGGCCGCCTGGACCTGTTTCCAGAAAGCATCCAATTCCTTGGCCTTGGCTTCGAGTTGAGTTTCGTCCAATCGGGTTAGATGGAAGCCATAGATTTTGGATTTTTCGGCGCGAAGGTCGGCGCAGGTAGGTGGGTTGTCCGGAGAAGGAGGAGGGAGAGGCAGCGCGGACGCGAGGCTTCCGCTGATGGTCAAGGTGAGTAACAAGCCCGGAAGAGACAGAATCATTCTCACTTCGCAGACTCCGTTCGAAATGACAAATTTAGGTTTTGCGGCAACTCTCTGAACCCTTGGCATAGTAACACTACACGGAAGCAAATAAGATGCCGGGCGGCGTGGTCAGTGCCGCCCGGCTGGTCAGGAGAGAGTTGTCTTTGTATTTTTGTTTGGTGGAAGTCGATGCATCGCTTCAATTCTGGGTGTCGCGAGTAATGATCTCAGCGGATTCGGGGATCCACACAATGTGGTGGATCGAGCCGGCCGAAGACAGAAGGTACAGGTGACGGCGAAGGGTAAGGCGACAAGTGGTGCGGCCGTCGAGAGAGTGGAATGTGTAAACCAGCTTGGTTTTTGCGCTGTGCTGAAGTTCGGGAGAGAGCGACGCGGATTCAGCTTCGGAAAGACCGGGAGAGATGCGGCGCAAGGCTGCGGTGGCGACTAATTGAGGGTCGCGGCACCAGGAGTCGTGTCCCGCGTTCACCCAACGCTGAAGATCTTCTGCCCTGGCACGATCAACGGAAAAGTTGAAGACGATGCGATGCTCCGTTGCTTGAATTGGAGTGACACGAATATCCATGGCCGCGGCGCCCAGAGTCCAGAGGAAAAGGCTGAGAGTGATGCGGAAAATAACGGCGAGAATCGCTTTGCGGTTTCTGCGCGGGAAATGCCGGTTAGCCGGGTTCATGGTGTCCTCCTTGTAGCAGACGTTGAGTCTGGTGGACTTCATGGTGCATATCGCTGAGACTTGGCCGCAGGCCTCAGGGGCTAAAGCGCAATCTTTGCAAGCCCTAATGGGAGCGGTTGAGGCGTTGCCTGGAGCGAAGTCGGCTGTGCCGCAGCCTTCGCGCGCGGCCCGCGATAGGTAGTGCAACATTCTGGCGTTTCGTTGCATAGAGCAGTGCATTGCACTGCTTCTTGCGCCGGCCGGGTGGCGCGGAGCGCGGCGCTGGTTTTGGAGAGGACCCCGGCGAAGAGAATCAAGCGCGGCGGTGCTTGTCTTTTCGCTTATGGTCTCTCCTCCAGCGACGCGAACCGAGCCACCCGTCGGGGTTTGGCCGGTGTTCGAGGGAAGCGGCTGTTGCAGGAGTGCCGCCCCAACTGCTTGGCCAGCTTTCTGCATCGGTAAGTTGCGGCGATTCGATTTGTGAATCATCTGCGCCTCCGATGCGATACGTTGCAGCGGCACTAGCCGCTTCCCCGAAAGTCTTGCTTACGGCCGCCTGCCCGACCTTTGCTGTGCAGTAGTTGATGGGAGGGCCCCGGAACTGTCGGAATCATCGGAACCGTCCGGCGAAGCGGTGGCACTGTTGGCATTGCTGTTTCCGTTCTGGAAGGCGGAACGCAGGACGTCCGCCGCGAAGAAATTCTTGCCGTCCATGGGCACCATCATGATTTGGAGCTTGTCGGACAGGCGTTCCGCGATGATCTTCTGAATGAGCATGGGATTCTGCTTCAGGACTGCGGCTTCAAACTTCATGCGTTCGGAATCGGCAGCCGCAGTGACGCGAATGCGATTAGCCTCTGCGTCGGCGGTGACGCGAATGCGGTTGGCTTCGGCATCAGCAAGATTTCTCTGGCGTTCGATTTCGCCTTTACTGTCTATGATTTTTGCCTGAGCAGCTGCTTCGGCGTTCTGCAGAGTGGCTTCCTTGCGAGCTTCAGCTTCGAGCTTGGTCTGTTCAATTTGCTTCTGCTTCAAGGGCAGTGTGTACTGCATGGCGTCCGACTCGGCCTTGGCTTGAAGGACGCGGACCTGTGCTTGCGCCTCGGCCTGCTTTACATCGCGGGCTTTCTGGGCGTCGGCTTCAAGTTCGGCAATCTTGACTTCTTTCAACTTAATGTCCTGTTCGGTGCCGAGACGCTCGTTCTCCTGTTCTTTCAGGAGGAGACCTTCAAGTCCCTTGGCGTAATCGGGGGGAAGTTGAATATCGCGGAGGAGGACTTCGCGCACGAGGATGCCATCGCTCGCAAGGCGTGTCTTGATGGCATCGGCAGCCTGGGTGCGTAATTCTTCACGTTTGACTGCGAAAATTTCGCGGGTCTCGTAATTGGGAGCAAGCTGACGGTAGATGGACGAAACCACAGGGCCGACAACCTCCTCGCTGACGGGTTGCGGGAGGTTCTGGTGGATCGTGGCCAGCCGCGAAGGATCGAGGCGATAGCGGACAGAAACAGCGATGCCGAGGTTGAGGCCCTCACGGGCTTGGACGGTCAAGACTTCGGCCGCCGGCTTTGAAGTGGCGCTGGCTGCGGTGGAGTAGACCTGTTCGCGCGTATCGTAGAGAACGATTTTATCGATCAGTGGAGTTTGCAGGTGAACGCCGGGATATAAGGTGCCGGGGCGCACCCCGGAAAGCTGACTTACGCGGATCCCGGCGAAACCGTCGGGCACTACGCAAATGCTGAGGGCTAGGAGTACGGGCAGAATTCCCGCCAGGGCCAGATTGCGCGGCAGAGTCCATCGCACGGGGCCAAAAGGGCGCGGCTCGATGGCCGCGATTCCCTCCTCGGCAGATTGGTGCAAGAGCCAACGCAAACGGGTTGCGACATAAATGTCATAGGCGATAACGACCGCGGCGCCTCCGAAGAGGCCAACGCCGAGGATCATGAGCAATAGCTTCAAAGCAAGCATGGTGATTTCCTTTCTCTCCTAATTCCCGGTGAGGCTGCCGCTTCCCGACGATCGAGCCGCGGCATGCTTGCGCCAGGAAATCCGTGCGCTTGGTCAGCGGGCCTTGGCGAAGGCGCGCGCTGCCAACTGGGTGCCCGGTTCAATCGATGGCGAGGGGCGGGCAGCGGTGGCCAGTTGCATTAAGGCGAAAGCAGCGCGCAGAAGAAACGCTTGAAGAGCTAGCGCGGAAAATAGGGCGACGATTGTGGTCATCACGATTGCGGCGAATCCAATAAATGTGTCCATCGGTCTTCTCCTTTGTGTGGACCGGGAATTTGTTTTAGCGATTGCCCGGCTGTTCGTTCTCGCGGACGGCAGAGGTTTCGTTCTTGGCCTGCAAGGTCTCGTAGGTCTGGTCCAAGATGGTCGCTGTGCCGAAAAGACGGGCGATTTCGTCTGTGCGCTCGGCAACGAGAGAGACACGGTCGCCAACCTGAACACGAGCGAAGAGGTCCTCGATATCCCGATTGCGGAGGCGGATACAGCCGTGAGAGGCGTTTTTTCCGACCGAGTCAGGACGGTTGGTGCCGTGGATGCCGAAGCCCTTGACACTGAGACCAATCCAGCGGGGGCCAAGAGGATTGTTCGGACCGGGACCAATGGCGACACCGGGTTTGTAGTACGTGGGATTTTCCAGGCGCTGCACGATCTGCAATTCGCCGGAGGGGCTGGGGCTCATGGTTGCGCCAACGGCGACGTCGTAGATTTTGAGTACGCGGTCACCTTCGAGGAGGGCAAGTTTGCGGTCGGGAATACTGACGACGATACGGCGGGCGGGTTGCGGGCTGGGCCGAGAAGGAGTTTGGGCTGCCGCAGCGACGGTACTCAGGGTCAACGCGACGAAGAGGGCAGCGTAGCGGGCGAAGTGAACGTCGCCTGTCTTGCGGGTGGCTTGCTTGGCTGGCCGTTTCATGGTGTGCTCTCCCTGGGCTACGCAGAGAGTCATGGCACACTTCTGCCCATTTATAAGTTACTGAAAGTATTATAGTTAGCGGAACTGCAAGGGACAGAAAACGTGGCCCAACAGACACAGCGTGTATTTGAGGACGCGGATGATGGTTTTCAGGAGGCGACTGGGCGGACGGCCAGGCAGTCTATGGGAGGTGGCAGGCGACCCACTGTTTGGAGATCGCCCACGTTCGACGGTGCAGCGGGCGTAGATGGTGACAGTGCGAGCAGTGCGAGCGCTTAGATTTTGAGGTTGCGGAGTTCGGAGTTAGTCTAAGAAGTTGCCCAGAACGCGAGGCTGATTTTCATGGCGCAAATACAAGGGATTCGGATTGGACGAATCCTGGGAATTCCCATCTACCTGGATTTCAGTTGGATCCTGATCTTCGGGCTGGTAACACTGTCGCTGGCGCTGCAGTTCACGAAGGAATTTTCGCAGTGGAGCACGGCGGAGCACTGGGCGGTGGGGATCCTGACGAGCCTGCTGTTTTTTGCGTCGGTGGTGTTCCACGAGCTGGCGCACAGCGCGGTGGCGCAGCATTACAAAATCAAGGTACTTTCGATCACGCTGTTCTTGTTTGGCGGGCTGGCGCGGATCGGGCGCGAACCGAGCAAGGCCATCCAGGAATTCAACATTGCGATTGCAGGCCCACTGGCCAGCGGATTTCTGGCGCTGATGTTTTACGGGCTAAAGCTGGCGTTTCCGCGGCACGAGATGCTGGGAGCGGTGACGGAGCCATTGATCCTGACGAACAAGATGCTGGCCCTATTCAATTTGTTACCAGGATTTCCGCTGGACGGCGGACGCATATTCCGGGCCATGGTTTGGGGAGCAACCAAGGATTTCGGGCGCGCGACACGCGTGGCCGTGACGAGCGGCAAATTGATCGCCTACGTGATGATTGGATTGGGCATCTTTGCGGCGGTGGCCGGGGGTCAGGACAGCGCTGTGGTCGAGTACATCGGACGTTGGCAAGGGATCTGGCTGGCATTTATCGGCTGGTTCCTGTTGAGTGCCGCACAAGCCAGCATGAGCCAGCTAACGATTCGCGAAACGTTGACGGGACTGTGTGCGGCGGATGTGATGAGCCACGAGGTGCCCACAATTCCTGGGAACTTGAGCCTGGAGGAGTACAGCGGCGAAGTACTACGCACAGGGCGGCGGATTCATATTGTGACCATGGATGACCGTCTAGTGGGGCTGATGAATGTGGCGGCGCTGAACCAGGTGCCGCGGGACGAATGGTCCATGAACTCGGTGCAAGCGGTGATGGTGCCGAGGGATAAGATTTTGTGGGCGTCGCCGGAAGAACCGCTGCAACGGTTGCTGGAACGCTTGATGGGAGCCGATGTAAATCAGATGCCCGTGGTGCGGCACAGTGAGGATGGAGCGGCACACATCATCGGGATGGTGACGCGGGACGCGATCCTACGGGTCATTCAGACGCGAAGCGAGTTGAGCGCGGCGCTGAGCAGTAAGTAAGGGGAGAAGGTTCTCAGCTCAGCTCACCGCAGCGAAAACTCCGCACTCATCTAGACCAGATTATTGCTCACAGTGGGTTCCCGCATTGGGGCGGATGGCTGTGAGGCGGAAGGCACCTTTGCGGACGTCGAGGACAATCTTGGAAAACCCGGCAGCGCTGAGGCGTGGAAGAGCCAAGCTAGGAACCAGGGGCGTAAACGTACTTCGGATGTGACCGACGCGATGAAACCAGCTGTCGTGAATTTCGAAAGCGATGAAAACCCCGCCGGGGCGGAGGACACGAAAGGCTTCGGCGAACATTTGATCCTGGAGTTGTGTGGATTTCAGGTGGTGTAGGACGAGGATAGCGAGAGCCGACGAGAAGGTCTGGGACGCGAAAGGCAAGTTCGCTGCATCGCCACGCACTGCGGCGGCCATTCCATTGATTTGTGATTTCAATTTAAGCGTTGAGCTGCGATCGTACTCGAGACAGGTGACGCGAGTGACGTGTGTCGTCAAATGAGAGGTTGCGGCGCCATAACCGGCGCCAATTTCGAGGAGATGATCACCGAGGCGCGTGCCGGAGAGAAGCCAAGGAAGCAACTGGCGGCGCGTGAAGCAGCGCCACAGGGACGAGGAACAGATGAAGTGTTCAGCGGCGTTCATGGGCTGTCGCGTCGGAGAGGTAATCAGTGTAACTCAGGGGCGGGCCGGGGTAGTGGTCGAGTGTTGTTAGGGTGGCGGAGGGTTTTAGAAAGCGGTTCCTACGGATGCAACTCCAGGGTTTAGTGGAAGAGAGGACGGAGCCGGCGGAGGGCGGAGGCGAACTGATCGGCGTTGTATGCAGAGGGATCTTCGAGCTGCTGGAAGAGGGAGTTTATCGCGGCACGGACTTCGGCGTCGTTGGAGGGTTTGGCGTCTTTGCTATAGGCGATATAGAGGGAATCGAGAGCCATGGCGGCCTGTTCGGCGGCGCGTTCGTCCGAGACGGCTATGTTTTCCGCATCGTCAGTAATGCGTTGGAGCATTCGGAGGGTGATGGCCTGATCGTACTCTGTGGTGGAGAGACGGTCAGCGATCTGCTGAGCGAGAGGAGCAGCGGCCAGAGCTGCGCTCGCGACGACGGATCGATCGGGATTGAGTTTGCTCATTTCGGTGGAAACGACGAGCATGTGGCGGTCGAGCTCCTGTGCGGATCCGGAATCGATCTGCTTGGCGAAGTGTCGGAAGACGGCGTAGCGCGAAGCGTTCCAGGGCGGATCACCGGGACGGCGACCTTCATAGCCATGTTCCTGACGCCAACTGTCTTTTGCCGGACCGAGAGAGTGGTGACAAGCGAAACAGGAAAGTTCTGCGTACTCGGGCCAGACGTCTTTCTTGTCGGCGCGTTGGTTGTTGGCGCGCCAGGCGAGACGTTCCATCGAGGCGCGGAGTTGCACTGCTTGTCCAGTGGCCCAGTCGCGGACGCCGGCCCAGGCAGGATCTTCGACGGGTTTGCCGGGAGCGGATTCACGGGGCACCTTCCCATGGCGCGGCATGACCGCGGAAAACGAATCTAATTCGAAGTAGAGGTCGGGATGGCCGGCAGCAATCATCTCGTGGTCGACGAATTTTTCTTTTGTTCCCAGATGACATTCAAGGCAGAGATTGGCGCGGTGAATGACATTACGTGTATCGCGCATGCCGAGGGCAACGGATTTTTCATGCGGCCAATCGCGAGTGGCATGCGGGCCGAGCCAGGCGGAGGCGGGACCGTGGCAGGACTCGCAGGAGACTCCTTCGGAGAATTCAAAGGGGCGGCCGCGCTGCTCGGGCGAGGTGTAAAGAGCGTGGCAGGCAAGACAGCTGGGGGATTGTTCCGCTTTAGCGTCCAGCTTCAGGATGCGTGCCATGCGCTCGCCGGTATAGCCCGTGAGGGCTTGGTAGGCGCGGCTATGCTTGTCCTGAAGAATCCAGGTGGAATATTCGTTCTGGAGGATGCGGCTCCCCGCGACGGGCTTGACACTGCCGTGGCAGCTGGTTGCGGCGCAAGAACCGGGCCCGATATATTTCACCGGCTCGCTGGAGTCATTGGCCGTGGAAACAGCAGCAGAAGAAACGAGGAAGAAAGCGGCGAGGATGAGCTCGCGTGGGGCGGAGTTGTTGTTGCGACGCAGCATGAAGTGAGGCGGAAAAGGTTCTTTTTGCTTATAGCTTTGGGGAACGGGGCAAGTCAACGGGAAGGGCCGGCCTTTTCCTGGGGATTGTGCGAAAAGACAACGGGCGCGAATTAGGACAAGCAGCAGAGCCGCGAGTATGCGGAAATAGTAAAAACCCGTGGAGTCTGGTCGGCGTTTCCCCGGAGGCGCTCATTCGCGAGACATTCCGCCGTGATCTTTGACGAATTGCGTGCCATCCAATTGTGCCATGGGTATCTTCCAAAGGCGGAACTCGAGAGCCTTTCCCAGCGCACCCAAATTCCGCTCTATCAGATTCATAGTGTTGCGAGTTTCTACCCCCATTTTCATCTGGCGCCGCCGAGCCGGGCGGAGGTCTTTGTGTGCGCGGACATGAGTTGCCGACTGAATGGCGCGTGCGAGCTGCGCGCGGAGTTGGCGGGGCGGTTTGCGGGGACTCGGCCGAGGGATGTGCAGATCAAGGAGGTGAGCTGTCTGGGAAGGTGCGACAGGACGCCGGCTGTGGCGATCAATGACGCCATCTTCGAAGAAGTTTCCGCGGAACAGGTGGAGCACTTGGCACGGCGTGCAGCGCAGGGCGATGAACAGCATCCCGAGCATCCTGAAACCAGGCAAGTGGCTTGCGCTTCGGATCCCTACGGGGAGGGCGAGAAGTATGGAGCGATGCGGAAGCTGCTGAACACGCGAGATTATGACGGCGTGCTGGAAACGTTGAAAGAGGCGGAACTGCGTGGGATGGGCGGCGCGGGATTTCCAACGTGGATGAAATGGGACTTGGTACGGAAGCAAGTTGAGGCAGAAAAATATGTCGTGTGCAATGCCGACGAGAGCGAACCGGGAACGATCAAGGACCGCCACATCCTGAGCCACCTGCCACATCTGGTGGTTGAAGGAATGATGATCGCCGGACTGGTGACGGGAGCGAAAAAGGGGATTTTGTATATCCGGCATGAATACCCTCTGCAGGAAGAGATTTTTGGGGAAGAGTTGCGGCGATGCGTAAAGGCAGGGCTTGTTGGCAAAAAGATCTTGGGTAGCGAGCTGGATTTCACGCTGGAGGTTTTTGTTAGCCCCGGTGGATATATCTGCGGGGAAGAAAGCGCGTTGTTGGAAGCGATGGAGGGGCATCGGGCAGAGCCACGGAATAAGCCGCCATTTCCTGGCGTAGCGGGATTGTGGCAGAAGCCCACGGTCATTAATAACGTGGAGACGTTCGCGAATGTGCCACAGATTTTGATGCGCGGGGTGGAGTGGTACAAGACGGCGGGCGTTGGGGGATCGCGCGGGCTGAAATTTGTGGGCGTGAGCGGGCACGTGGCGAGACCAGGGGTTTACGAGGTGCCAATGGGTACAGCGATGCGCGACGTGATTTATGGAAACGCGGGAGGGATTCGCGGCGGCCGGGCGTTAAAGGCGTTCGCGCCTTCGGGACCTTCGTCGGGATACTTGCCTGCGTCGATGGTGGACGTGCGGCTGGATTTCAAGGCGCTGGCGGACGCGGGTTCAATGCTGGGGTCGGGCGCCATTGTGGTGTGCGACGAAACGGCCTGCATGCTGGATATGGCACTCACGGCAATCAAATTTTACCGGAACGAGTCGTGCGGGAAGTGTGTGCCGTGCCGGATGGGTTCGCAGAAGATGGTGGAGTTGTTGAAGCGCTGGACGCAGGGAAACATGAGCGAGCCCGCATATCGGGCGGACTTGACGCTACTGGAAGAATTGTCGCAGACGATGAGCCTGACATCGATCTGCGGGCTTGGGCAAATTGTTCCGGCGCCAATTCAGAGTGTCCTGAAACATTTCCGGGGGGAGATCGATGCGCATGCGCTGAAGGGGCAATGCCCGAGTGGGATTTGTTTTTCGGCGGCGGGGAGGATGCCGGAATTGGCACGGGTGGGGATTCGACCTTAACGGAAATTTTTCCTGAGAATTTGAGTATGAGCACGATGGGGATAGCCTTGGTGGAATTGACGATTGATGGGCGGGCGGTGCAGGTGCCGGCAGGCACAACTATCTATGATGCCGCGAGGCTAAGCGGAATCGCGATTCCGACCTTGTGTCATCTCCAGGACCAGACGCCGGTGGGGGTGTGTCGCCTGTGCGTGGTGGATACCGGGGCGCGGGTGCTGAGCGCGTCGTGCGTGCGGCCGGTGGAACCGGGAATGAGGGTGAGCACGAATTCGGAGAAAGTGCTGGCCGCACGCAAGATCTTGTTAGAACTGCTAATGGCAGATCACGCGTCACCATGTGCGCGGCAGCAACATTCCGGGGATTGCGAACTGGAAACATTGGCGAAGCAAGCCGGCTTGGGGACACCGCGATTCGCGCGAAGAACAATCACAAGAGGAACGGACGATTCTTCGGGGGCGATTGCCGTCGACCACGACGCGTGCATTTTGTGCGACCGCTGCATCCGCGGGTGCGACGAAATCAAAAACAATTTTGTACTGGGAAGGATGGGTAAGGGATATTCCGCGGGAATTGCGTTTGACTTGAATGCGCCGATGGGCGATTCGACGTGCATTTCGTGCGGGGAGTGCATGGTTTCTTGCCCCACAGGAGCGCTGACGAATAAAGGTCTGGCTGGAACGGCGATTGTGGGGGGAGCGGGCATGCAATCGCTGACGGCGGAGGAACTACACGGGCTGCCGGTGTTTGCGGGGGTTTCCGGAACATTCCTGGAGTTGAATCGCGGGGCGATCGTGAAGCGGCGGTATCAGAAGGGCGAAGTGATTTGCCGGGAAGGCGACTTTGGTTCGACGGCATTCTTCATCGTGGAAGGAATGGCAGAAGTAGCTATCTCCACTTCGATTGCGCACGTGAAAACACGAGAAGGTGCGCAAGGATTTTTCAAGCGGCTGACCAGCGTGCTGGTGGGGCGTGAGGAGGATAAACGCGAGGAAGAGGCGCGTGACCGGACGATTCCGATCGATGCGTCGGTGGACCTGTCGTATGGACATCCGGTGGCGGAACTCGGGCCCGGCGATCTGTTTGGCGAAATGACCTGCATGAATTTTTACCCGCGGTCGGCGACAGTGCGGGCAAAGACGGATGTCGTGGTGTTCGAGATGTTGCGGAACGTGCTGGACATCATGATGAAGAACAAAACGTTCCGAGCCCAGCTCGACGAAAATTACCGGCGACGGGCGCTAGAGACGCACTTGCGCGGAGTGCCCATGTTCGCGGGGCTCGCACCTGATTTCATCGAACACTTGAAAGGCAGCGTGGAATTGGTGCGCTACGCGCCAGGGCAGGTAATCGCTCGGCAAGGCGAGGCGGCAGACTGCTTTTATCTGGTGCGCATCGGGTTCGTGAAAATTTCGGAGGAATATCCGGGCGGCGAACTGGTGTTGGCGTATCTCTCGCGCGGCGATTATTTCGGGGAGATTGGGCTACTGGGCGGCAGCGTGCGGACGGCCACATGCACTGCGCTGGACCACGTGGAACTGGTGAAACTCTCTGGGGACGACTTCCGGGGGATGGTACGTCAGTTCCCGGGAGTGCGAACGGGACTGGAGACGGTGGCGGCGGAGCGACAGGCGGCCAATGCGCAGCGAATGCAGATGGTGCAAAGCCTTCCTCTGGATCAATTTTTGTCGCAAGGGCTGATGGAGGCACAGAGCCTATTGATTCTGGATTTGCAGAACTGCACGAGGTGCGACGCGTGCGTGAATGCTTGTGCCGACGCGCATGATGGCGTGACGCGGCTAGTGCGCGAGGGATTACGTTTCGAGAATTTTCTGGTGGCCACCTCGTGCAGGCAGTGCCGCGACCCGCTGTGCATGGTGGGATGCCCGGTGGGAGCGATCCGGCGGAGGAATTCGCTGGAAGTAATTATTGAGGATTGGTGCATCGGGTGCGGATTGTGCGCGCGGAATTGTCCGTACGGGAATATTAATTTGCACCCGTTCGAAGTGCGGGTGGAAGACCTGGAAAATCCGGGACGCAGGAAAGCCGTGGTTCAACAGAAGGCAACGTCGTGCGATTTGTGCACGCACTTGAAGGAGCCGAGCTGCGTGTATGCCTGCCCACATGATGCGGCGCACCGCGTGGATCCAAAACAATTCTTTGCGGGATTGATGGGGCAGGTGCCACGCGCATGAGGATAGACCGCTCACACCGCGGCTGGACCGTGTCATCGCTGGGAATCCTGGCCGTAAGCGCGATTGCGTATGTCGCGTATGCGCGGCAGGCGCCGGCGGGACCTCGCGGCGGAAGCGCAGCCGGACTTACATTCGGGGTTGTGGGATTCGCGTTCATGATTTGCGCGGCGTTACTGGGAGCGCGGAAGCGGGTTCCCACTTGGCGGTTGGGTCGGGCGCAAGCATGGATGCGAGGGCACTTGTGGCTGGGATTGTTGAGCTTGCCGCTCATTTTGTTTCATGGAGGATTTCACTTCGGCGGCACACTGACGCGCGTGTTGTTGTGGCTGCTGATTATTACAGTTGGGAGTGGCGTATTTGGGGCAGCGCTGCAAAATTACGTGCCGAGGATCATGACAACCGAGGTGCCACTGGAAACGATCTATGCGGAAATTGGAAATGTGCAGAAGCTATTGCTCGAAGAGGCCGACCAAGCCGTGGAATCAGTTTGTGGGGAAGTGGGACTTGCGAAAGGTGGAGCAGAAGGGCAACGAGCCGGGGGATTCACGGCATTGAGACCAATTTCGGCATCAGCTGTGCCGTTGCGGACTTCGGCGGCAGTGAGTGCGGGAGCAAGCGCGGCGGTGGCGCCAGCGGCTGAAACGATTCTTCTGAGTGAAGCGGAAAGCACGCCATTGAAGAGGTTTTACTTGCAAGAGCTACGCGTATTCCTGGAACGGCCGGGGCGACGGGGACAGCGCCTCGGCGACAAGGAGAAGGCAAAGCTGGCGTTTGCGGCGCTGAAGGCGCTGTTACCGCCGCCGGCGCACGGAGTGCTGAACGACCTGGAAGAGATTTGCGACGAAGCGCGACAACTGGTGCGGCAGGAGCGCTTGCATCGCTGGTTGCACGGGTGGTTGCTGGTGCATATTCCGCTTTCGTTGGCGTTGATGGTATTGGGCGCGGTGCATGCGGTGATGGCGCTGAGATATTAGAGGTGAGGAAGACGAAGTGACGAGTGGTGTGTGACGAGTGGCACGGACGAGAACAACCAAGAAGCTGGCGCAACGAGTTGACCTGAATTATTTCAAGAGGGCGACTGCGTACAAGCGCGCGATGATGTGGCTCAGCGTGGTGGTGCCGTTGCTGGCAGTGGGATGGATCGCCTGGCGGGGATTTACAAGGGATTCGCGGGTGTACTCGAGCGGCCGGATGAGCCAGGCCCATGCGGTGCTGGAAAAGGAATGCGCGGCCTGCCATATCCAAAAGACGGGCGAGTTTTCTTCGCATGCTGCAAATAGCGCGTGTCTGGCGTGTCACGACGGCCCGGTGCACCACGAAAACGAGGTGGCAGCTGCTGTGCCCGCCTGTGCGACGTGCCACATGGAGCATCGTGGGCGGATCGACCTCAGTTCGACGAGCAATCAGAGCTGTGCGGCTTGCCATGGAAGTTTGCGAGTGGGGAGTGGTCAAGTACATTACGCTGCAAAGATTCACAGCTTCGAGGATGGACACCCAGAATTTGCCCTGCTGCGAGATGGCGCGAAGGATTCCAGCACGATTCGCCTGAACCACGCGATTCACCTGAAGCCTATTCGCCAGGGGCCAAAGGGGCCGATCGTGCAATTGGAGTGTGGAGATTGCCATCGCAACTACGCGGCGGAGTGGAAGTACGCCGTATCTCCAAATCCAGCGTCGGCTTCCTACGAGTTGCTGCAGGACAACTCCAGTGGCCATGCGGTGCAACCAGTGCCAAGCCTAAAACCTTATGCGCCAGGTAATGGGAGAGAACCGATGCGTCCAGTGAGTTTCGCGACGGCATGTTCGGGGTGCCATCTACTGACATTTGACAAGCGTTTCGACGAGGGTGTGCCGCACGACGAACCGGAAGTGGTTCACGCGTTTTTGGTGAGGAAATTTCGAGAATATATTGCCGCGCATCCAGGAGAAGTCCGAGTAATACGCGATCCGCGGAGGGATTTGACTGGCGAGCCGCTGCCGCCTGATGTGCGGGTGTTAACACAGGCGCAATGGGTGGCGGAGCGGACTGCAGCCGCGGAAGAACTATTGTCGAGGAAGACTTGCAAGCAGTGTCATGCACTGTCGTTGCACCAGAGTGCTTCCCTGCCCTCGATTGCCCAAGCGGCAGTACGGGAACGATGGCTGCCGCATGCAAAGTTTGATCATGATGCGCACCGAGGATTTTCGTGCGTAAGTTGTCACCGAAAGGCACTAACGAGCACGCAGACCACGGACATTCTGGTACCGGGGATTGCGAACTGTAAGACATGTCACGCACCGGGACCGGAGCATGCGGAATCGCGGTGCTTTGAGTGCCACACGTATCACGACTGGGCGAGACGAAAGGAAGTGCGGAGCACGTACACCCTGCCGGCGTTGCAAAACGAGAGAGATTCCTCGCTTGGCTCGGAATGACGGTGATCAGTTGGCGAGCGCAGCTCAGCCATTGACCAGGTGCATCATGTGTTCCGGGTATCGGAGGCCGGAGGCTGCGCCCTTCGGGGCAACCTCTTCGAGATGGCGTAAGTCATCAGCCGAAAGTCTCACGTTAAGAGCAGCGACGTTTTCTTCAAGGTATTTGCGGCGCTTGGTGCCTGGGATTGGGATGATGTTATCGCTCTGGGCGAGCAGCCACGCGAGAGCGAGCTGGCCAGGGTTGCAATTTTTTTCCTTTGCGATCAGTTCAGCGCGGGCGACGAGATCCAGGTTCTTCTGAAAATTCTCGCCCTGGAAGCGTGGAGAGGATCGGCGATAGTCATGGAGAGCGAGATCGTCGAATTTTTTGATCTGGCCGGTGAGGAAGCCGCGGCCAAGCGGGCTGTAGGCGACGAAGGCGATGCCCAGCT
>Ga0181526_10002142_pt1 | contig 17528 bp, 17 predicted proteins | sample PEATcosm2014_Bin_35_FD_119750 | JGI IMG/M metagenome (GOLD analysis project Ga0181526, IMG submission 119750) | Peatland microbial communities from MTU Mesocosm Facility, Houghton, MI, USA - PEATcosm2014_Bin06_30_metaG | ecosystem: Environmental > Terrestrial > Soil > Wetlands > Peat | place...
CGACGAGCTGCGCGTAGCGCGTGCGGACGCGGTCGCGGATCTCCGCGTCGTCACAGGATGCGTAGGCCTGGTGCTGGAGCAGCAGGTAGTCGCGATGGGAGTGCAGCAGCTCGATGTAGGCGACCCCCATGAGCTTCAGCACGTCGACGTCCTCCGGCGCGCTCGCCGGGTCATAGCCGGCAGCCGCGGCCGTGAAGGTCTCGGTGACCAGCTCGAACGCGCGCTCGACGGCGGCCAGGAACAGCTCGCGCTTGCTCGCGAAGAGGCTGAACACGTAGGGCTGCGCGACGCCGACGCGCCGCGCGATGCGCTCGACCGGCGTGCCGTGCAGCCCGCTGATCGCGAACTCGTGCACCGCCGCGTCGATCAGCGCATCGCGCCGCTCGGCGGCGGGAACCCGCTGGCGGTGGCCGCTGCGGTCGTTGATCGAGGTGGTGGACATGGTCGCCGCGATGCTATGCGACGCTCAGGCGGTCCCGCCGACGAGTTCCCCCGCGCCGCGCGCCGCCGACGCCGGCGCCTGCGCCCCGGCCGCCTCGGCGGCGCCATGCGCGGCGGCGGTTGCGCGCGTGCTGAACGGGAAGGCCGCCGCGATCAGCGAGCCGGCGCCGAGCACCGCCGTGCCGACCCACAGCGCGGGCACCAGGCCGTTGACGAAATCCTGCGATGTCGCGTAGCCGCCGTGGCTCGAGAAGACGGTCGCGAGCACGGACACGCCGAGCACGCCACCCAGTTCGCGGATCGCGTTGGTCGCCCCCGACGCCTGGCCGGCCTGATCGGTGCGCACCGAGGCGAGCACCGCGTTCGCGGCGGGCGCGAACACGAGCGCCATGCCGCTGCCGGCGAGGATGAACGGCCCGATCGCGCTGGCGTAGGTCTCGTGGACTCCGGCGAGGGCGGCGAGCCAGCCGAGCGCGATCGCCTGCAGCGCGAGCCCGGCCACCATGAACAGGCGGCTTCCCCACCGTTCCGAGAAGAACCCGGCCAGCGGCGAGACGATCATCGTCGCACCGGTCCAGACGAGCAGCTTGAGCCCGGCCTGGAACGGGGTGTTGTGCAGCACGTTCTGGAGGAACTGGCTGAGGAAGAAGATCGAGCCGAACATCCCGAAGTACATCGCGAGCGACACGACGTTCGTGACGGTGAACCCGCGGCTGGCGAAGAAGCTCAGCGGCAGCATCGGCTCATCGGTGCGCAGCTCGTAGCGCACGAAGGCGGCGACGAGCGCCACGCCGAGCGCGAGCGAGACGAGGATCTCCGGGCTCGTCCAGCCCTGCGACTGCACGCGCACGAGCCCGTAGACGATGCCGAACAGACCGGCCCCGCTGAGCGCCAGACCGCGCAGGTCGAGCCGCCGTGCCGAGCCCCTGCTCTCGCCCAGGCGCGCCGCAGCGAGCGGCACCACGACCAGGCCGATCGGCACGTTGATCCAGAAGATCCAATGCCACGAGCTGAGCGCGATCACGCCGCCGCCGACGAGCGGCCCGAGCGCCACGGCGATCCCGCTGATCCCCGACCAGACGCCGAGCGCGATGCCGCGCCGCTCGGGCGGGAACGCGTCCGCCAGCAGCGTGAGCGTGAGCGGCGTGACGATCGCCGCACCGACGCCCTGCGTCGCGCGTGCCGCGATCAGCAGGCCGATCGTCGGCGCGAGCGCGGCCGCTGCCGAGGAGGCCGTGAAGAGCGACAGCCCGGCGATGAACATCCGCTTGCGGCCGAAGCGGTCGCCGAGCGCCGCGCCCGTCAGCAGCAGCACGGCGTAGGAGAGCACGTATGCGTTGACCGTCCATTCGAGCGTCTGGATCGAGGCGCCAAGGTCGCGGTGGATGCTCGGCAGCGCGATGCTGACCACCAGGTTGTCGAGGACCACCATGAACAACCCGACCGAAACGAGCCCGAGGGTCCAGCCCCTGCGGTGGTGATCCTGTGTGCGCGCCATCGCCCGATCCTTTCTTAGTGAGTGCTAACTACGCGAGAGCTTAGCAGCCGCTAAGAACTTGTCAAGGGACGCGCTTCGCGCGTCAACGGGATCTCGTTCGCGCTGCCGGCGGCCGCTCCTCGGCGACGGGGCCTGCCGGGCGCCGGATAGGCTGTGCGCGACCCAACCCACCCCCCAGCGGAAGCGAGGAGCACCAGAGATGAGCGTCGACGGGACTTGGAAGATCACGGTGCAGACGCCGATGGGAGCACAGGCCTCGACGGTCGAGCTGGTCAGCGACGGCAGTGCGCTCACGGGCACCCAGAGCGGGAACGAGGGCACGAGCGCGATCTACGACGGCAGCGTCGACGGCGACACGGCGACCTGGAAGGTCGACATCACCCGGCCGATGGCGCTCACCGTCACCTTCACCGCAACGGTCGAGGGCGACACGATCTCCGGCACCGCCAAGGCCGGCATGTTCCCGAAGTCGAGCTTCGCCGGCTCGCGCGCCTGAGCGTTCAGCCGTTCGCGGCGCCGGGTGCTCGGGGCGGCGGCGGGAGCGTCGCCACTCCCGGCGCGCCGTTCGGCCAGATCAGCAGCACGCGGCAGGGCGCGTGGTCCACGACGAAGCGCGCGAGCGGGCCGAGGCTGCGCGGGCCGAGTCGCTCGCGGTCGCCGTCGCGCGCGAGCACCAGCAGGTCCATGCCCGCGGCCGCCGCGACCACCTCACGCTCGACCCGCCCTCGACGCGCCTCGAGCGTCGCCGGACGCCCGAGGCCGGCGAGCGCTTCGGCCAGCAGTTCCTGAGCGGCCTGTGCGGAGATCGCGGGCAGCGGCTCGGCGCCCGCACGCGGCTCGCCGTGGGGGCGACCGAGCAGCGCGTGGCGCGCGGCCGCGACGACACCCTCCGCCTGGGCATCGGCGACGTGCAGCAGCGTGACGTCGGCGTCCGCGGGCAGGTGCGCGGCGGCCTCGGCGACCGTGGCCTGCCAGCTGTCTTCGGCGATCCAGACGAGGGCGCGCATTTCAGATCACACCTGCAGGCACAACCATAGAAGCACCGTGGCGGTGACGAGCGCGGCGGGCACGGTGAGCGCGCCGAGCGCGACGAAGGTGCGCAGCTCCGCGTCGGCATCCTCGGCACGCAGGACCCTTCGCCACAGCAGCGTGGCGAGCGAGCCCACGTAGGTCAGGTTCGGCCCGACGTTGACGCCGATCAGCACGGCGAGGATCGCCCCGGGCCCGCCGGCGACCGCGACCGGGATCAGGATCAGCGTCGCCGGCAGATTGTTGACCAGGTTCGCGAGCACCGCACTCAGCGCGGCGATCGCCAGCAGGTCGGGCAGCGATGCTCCGACCGGCAGCGCGTCGCGCACCGCCGAACCCAGCCCGTTTGCGCTGGCGGCCGCCACGACCACGCCGAGCCCGAGCACGAACACGAGGAAGCCCGGCTCGACGGCGCGCATGAGCGCCACCGGGCTCGCGGCCCGCGAGCGCAGCGCCGGGACGCTGATCGTCACGGCGCCCGCCGCCGCAACCCAGACCGGGGCGATCCCCAGCACCGAGCTCAGCGCAAAGCCGGCGAGCGTGAGCGCGAGCACCGCGAGCGCGAACCGCGGCAGCGCGGGCCGCGGCGGCGCGTCCGTCTGCCGTAGCGGGCGCTCCAGATCGACGGCGAAGAAGCGGCGCATTACGAGCCACTCGACGGCCACCACGCCGAGCGTCGGCAGCACCATCAGCGCGGCGAAGCGCGCGAACGACAGCCTGCTCGCGTGAAAGGCCAGCAGGTTCGTGAGATTCGAGACCGGCAGCAGCAGCGAGGCTGAGTTCGCGAGATGCGCGCAGGCGTAGACCTGCGGGCGCGCGCTCGTGCGCATCCGCGTCGCCGTGACGAACACGATCGGTGTGAGCAGCACGACCGTGGCGTCGAGGCTGAGCAGCGCCGTGACGGCGGCCGCGATCACGACCACGTAGGCCAGCAGCCGGCGCGGGCTGCCGCGCGCGCCGCGCGCCATCACCGCGCCCAGCGCCTCGAACAGCCCCTCGCTTCGAGCCCCTTCGGCGACCAGCAGCAGCGCGGCGAGGAAACCGACGGTCGGCGCGAGCGTGCGCAGCGCGTCGCCTGCACGGGTTGCCCCGATCGCGCCGACCGCGACGAGCGCCACGGCGCCGCCGGCGGCCGCGACCGCCTCCGAGAGATACGGCGAGCGCAACACCGCCGCGGCGAGCGTCGCCGCCAGCACCACGAGCGCGAGCGCCAGCGCCAGGCCTTCAGGCACGAGATCGCACGGTCCTCACCCGCGACAGCAAAGCAAGCTGGCGCCTGCGGCGCGCGCGTGGGAGAGTGCGCGCATGGTCTCCGACGGCGCCGGCGTTCAGATCGAGGTGGTGACCTCCTCATCGCCGGAGATCGTCGCGGCGGTCGGGGCGCTGGTCGGTCAGCTCTCCTCCTCGGCACCGGCCCCGAGCGCCGCCCAGATCGAGGCACTGGTGGCCTCGACGGCGACGCGGCTGCTGCTCGCCCGCGACGCGCAGGGGCGCATCGCCGGCATGCTCACGCTCGCGGTGTTCCCGATCCCGACCGGCGTGCGGGCCTGGATCGAGGATGTCGTCGTCGATCGGGGTGCGCGCGGGCAGGGGATCGGCGCGCTGCTCACACGGGAGGCGCTCGCGCTCGCGCAGGCGGACGGCGCGCGCACCGTGGACCTCACGTCGCGCCCCAGCCGCGAGGCCGCGAACCGCCTCTACGCGAGGCTCGGCTTCCATCCGCGCGAGACCAACGTCTACCGCTACGACGACCGCTCGGGCGCCTCCACATGAAAGTGCGCGGAGCCCCGTTCATCGTCACCGGCGCGGCCTCTGGGCTCGGCGCCGCCACCGCGCTGGCGCTCACCGCCGGCGGCGCGCGCGTGCTGCTCGTCGACCGCGACGGCGAACGCGGCGAGGCGCTCGCCGCGAGGCTCGGCGCGGACGCCGCCTTCTGCGCCATAGATGTGACCTCCGAGGCCGACGCGGCCACGGCCGTGCAGACCGCGTGCGAGCGCTTCGGCGGACTCCGCGGCCTCGTCAACTGCGCCGGCGTCGCCATGTCCGAGCGCGTGCTCGGCCGCACCGGCGTGCACGAACTCGAGACCTTCATGCGTGTGCTGCGCGTGAACCTCGGCGGCACCTTCAACATGACGCGCCTGGCCGCCGCGGCGATGGCGCAGGGCGAGCCCGACGCCGGGGGCGAGCGGGGGGTCGTGGTGTGCACGGCGTCGGTGGCCGCCTTCGACGGCCAGATCGGCCAGGCCGCCTATGCGGCTTCGAAGGGCGGCGTGGCGGCGATGACGCTGCCGCTCGCGCGCGAGCTGGCCGCGCAGGGCATCCGCGTGGTGTCGATCGCACCGGGGGTCTTCGACACGCCGATGCTCGCGGGGATGCGCCCGGAGGTCCGCGAGTCGCTGGCCGCCGCGGTTCCGTTCCCGCCACGCCTCGGACGTCCCGAGGAGTACGCCGCGCTGGTGGTCGCGATCGTCGAGAACTCGATGATCAACGGCGAAACGATCCGCCTCGACGGCGCCCTGCGGATGGCGCCACGCTAGGGCGCGGCCGGCTCGTGTCGGCGGCCGCCTGCGGGCGCTGCGGCGAAGACCTGCGACGATGCGTAGAGCAGCGCCGTTGTGCCGGCGCTGCTCTACGGGTCATCGCTCTCGCTCCCGTCTCGGCGGACGATAACCGCTGGCAGCCGGGATTGCGAGCCGGAACCGACACCGTCCGATGAAAGCTCTCAACACCGTCACGCCGCTCGTTCTCGCCGTCGCCCTCGCGGCCACGCTCGCCGCCTGCGGCTCCGGCACGCCGGCAACCGTCACGGTCACGCGGACGGTGCCGGCGAGCACGACTTCGAGCACCACCGCGGCGGCGCCCTCGCACACCTCCAGCTCCTCCTCCAGCTCCTCGACGACGGCCGCCTCGACCACCTCATCGAGCTCCACCAGCACGACGAGCACCACCACTTCGACGAGCTCGACGCAAACGACGCGCACGCAGACGGGACCCGCCTTCGTCGGCACCAACCCGTCGAGCGGCGCGGCGATCGGCCACGACCTGGCGGCGGCGATCGCGGTCCTCGCGCGCCACGGCTACGTGCCGATCGGCACGGCGAGCTACGGCTCCGACGACACGCTCCGTGTGCTGATCGGCCGCGAGCCGGGGACGGCGGTCGAGCACGCCTTCTTCTTCGACCAGACGATCTACCTTGGCACCGACGCCTCGGCGCCGAGCGAGCAGATCAGCCTCGTCAGTCACGGCGACACCGAGGCGGTCCTCGCCTACGGGATCTACCAGCCGGGCGCCTCGGCTCCCAGCGCGGAGAGCACGGTTGACTTCGCGCTCGACATGGGCCAGCTCAGCGCGCTCGACCCGTTGCCGAGCGTGGCTAAGCGCCGCTGACTACGGAGCCGCGACGCCGCCGGTGGCGCCCACGGCTCCGGTCGCACCGGTTGCCCCGGTCGCGCCCGTCGCCCCGGTCGCGCCCGTCGCGCCGGTCGCCCCGGTCGCGCCGGTCGGGCCGGTCGGGCCGGTGCCGCCGTTGGGCTGTGTCGCCCACTGGACGGGGATCGGCGTCAGCGCGAGCAGCGCCGGCCATGTCGCCGCGTCGGCGATGCCGGTCGCCGGCAGGCCGCGCGAGAGCTGGAAGGCCTCCAGCGCCGACTGCGTGCTAGCGGCGAAGATCCCGCTCGTGGGCGTCTGCGGCTCGGCGGCCGCGAGGTGCTCCTGCAGCCAGACGACCTGGTCGCCGCGCGAGTGCAGCTGGAGCAGCGGCCAGGACTGATCGACCGTGACGGGCGCGGTGTCGGTGATCGGCGAGATCAGCGCCCCCCACATCTTCGCGGTCGCCGACTGCCAGTCCCACCATGACAGGCCGGGCGCGCCGTAGGCGGCGGCGACCTGGCGGAAGCGCTCGATCTGCGACGCCGGCACGCCACCGTAGAGCTGCCCGAGCGGCACCATCGGCCGTCCGTAGATGCGGTTCTGGACGAAGGTGTGAGCGTAGGCCACGTCGGGGCTGTCGCCGATCGCGTGCCAGTAGATCTGCGGCACGTCGTACTGCGCCCCGCCGGGTCCGAGGAAGACGGAGTAGGGAACCGACTCGTGGTAGTCGACGTAGGGGAATGAGGCAAGGCCGATCGGATAGTTCGGCCCGACACCCGCGCGCAGGTCCTCCATGTAGGTCTGCGCCGCGGCGTACTTGCCGTCGTATTCGACTTCGGCGTCGATCACCAGGCAGTCGGCGCCGGCCTGGACCGCGCGGATCCCGAGCGCCGCCTCCTCGGCTGGACGATTGCCGTAGACGTACTGCCAGGCGCAGATGTCGAGACCGAGGGCGTGGACCTGCGCGACCAGCGCGGGACTGAACTGCGACCAGTAGTTCGTGCCGCCATCGGAGCTCTTGACATAGAGCGTCTTGATGCCTGCGGCCTCGGCCTGGGCCGCGATTGTCGCGAGGTCGCCGCCGTCGGACTGGTTGAGGTACCAGATCCACATGCCGGGAGCGTCGAACGCCGAACTCGTCGGCGCGACGGTGTCCACCGTGCCGCCGGGCGCCGGCGGCGGCGGCGCCGGCGCCGCGCGCACCGCGATCGGGCCGTAGAGCCTCGACCTCACACCGGCTGCAGCGGCCACGTAGATGCGCCCGCTGGAGGCCCCTTGCGGAATCGTCACGGCGAGCCCGTGGTTGGTGGGGCGCAGCACTGCGCCGAGCGCGTGCGTGCGGGACGCGCTCGCGTGAGCCACGGGAAAGAAGACGATGAAGCCCTGCCTGAGGTTGTGGCCACGCAGCACCAGCTCGCCGCTGATCTGGACGACGTGAGGGTTCTTCGCGCAGACGGTCCTGCGCACCTTGTAACAGTTGGCCGCCGTGATGATCGGCGTGGCCAGGTGGCGAGCGAGTGTCGGCGCGGGCGTGCTCGGCGTCTTCGGCGTCGAGGACTGCGAACCGCCGGCGGCGGGGGCGGTGGCGCCGCCGGTCGGGGGAGCGGCCTGCGCCGAGGCGCCGGTCAGCGCGAGCGCGGTCAGCGCGAGCGCGAGCGCGAGGTTCCGGAATATCCGCGTCGAAGAAGTCATCAGAAAGATGCCCTGTCGAGGGCCCCCCAGATGAGCTGAACACGCCAGACTTGGCGACGTCGCGGTGGTGGCGCTTCCCTCTCAATGCTTAACGGCGCCCGCGCAAACGACCTGAAGAGCGTAGCGCCGGGCTGAAACATTCGTCTCACGGTCGGCGCGCGCTCCGGCGCGTTGTTCAGAAGCGGAGCCGCAGCCGGCGCCAGAGGCTCGGCTTGCGCGGCTGCGCGGCCCGCCAATCCTCCTTCAACGGCAGTCTCCCGGCGGCGCGCGCGCGCATCACGCAGGCGGTGTGGGCGTGGCGGCGCAGGCTGTGGTCGCCTTCGGGGAAGAGCAGCATGTGCTCCGACAGCGCCGGCAGATGACGCCCGCAGATCGGGCAGCGATAGGTCGCGGGCTTGCGGTTCGCCGCCGGACGAACCTCCCACCACGCTGCGGCAGGGAGGCTCATGACCGCGCTGCCCGCGCGTCCCGAGAGGTGGGTCGAGCTTTCACAAATAGACTCGTCGGCGAAGCATGGCATCCCGCAAGCGCATCCTCCCCTCACCGGCTCGGCCGGCCTCCCTCGCGTCGGCGAGCCGGGCAGGATCGGACTACGGCGTCAGCGACCAGCCCGATTGGCGCACCGTGGCTTGGCGCAGCCACCTGCGTGCCGTGACCGTCGACGGCCGGCGCGTCCATCTCGTCGATATCGGCTCGAGCGCGCAGACGCCCGTGCTGTTCGTCCACGGTCTCGGCGGCCGCTGGCAGAACTGGATCGAGAACATCCCGCGCATCGCGCGCGACCGCCGCGTGGTGGCGCTCGACCTCCCCGGCTTCGGCCGCTCCCAGCTGCCGACCGCGCCGATCTCGATCACCGGCTACGCAACCGTGCTCGATCGTGTCTGCGACCTGCTGGAACTCGACTCGGTGGTGCTGGTCGGCAACTCGATGGGCGGAGCGATCGCCGCCGAAACCGCGGTGCATTTCCCCGCGCGCGTCCAGCAGCTCGTGCTGGTCTCGGCGGCGGCGCTCTCGATCGCCGACTTCAACCCGGCACCCAGCGCCGCGTTGATGTCCGCGATCACGCGCACGCCGCTCGGCACCCCCGCGGGCGTGCGCTCGGTCATCGGCCGCCGGCGCGGGCGCCACCTCGCGTTCGCCGCCCTCGTGCGCCACCCCACGCTGATCCGCACCGACACGCTGTACGAGCTCGTCGGGGGGCGCGGGGCGGCCGGGCTCGTCGGCGCGATGGCGGCGATGATCTCCAATCAGCTGCGCGGAGAGCTGGCGGCGATCGCCGTGCCCGCGCTCGTCGTGCACGGACGCAACGACATGCTCGTCCCGGTCGCGGACTCGGTGTGGCTCGCCGAGCACCTGCGCGACGCACGGCTCGAGATCTTCGAAGACACCGGGCACCTCGCGATGCTGGAACGCCCGATTCGCTTCAACGAGCTGGTGCTGGACTTCGTGTCGAACTGATCAGCTCGACGAGCGCAGCGGCACCGACGTGTCGGCACGATCGCGGTTGCTGAAGTCAGGCCCGTCGCAGATCGGCAGCGCGCTCTGCGGCAGCACGTCGGAGAGCTCATCGAGCAGGCCGACGCTGTTGGCCGACAGGGTGACCGTGACGCCGACGCTCTGACCGCAGGCGTCGAACTCGAAGACCGCATAGTCGGCCCCGGATTGCGTGTACAGGATCTCCGTCGTCGAGCCGGGCTCCCCGCCCGGGAGCGCAATCGTGTAGGTCAGCCCGAGCGCGACGCCCGGCGTGTTGCGGAGGTTGTTCGCGAGCGCGTCGGCCCGCGAGTGCGGTGTGCCGCCGGCGGGCGTGCTCGCCTGGATCACCTCGGAATCGTCCGCCTGCGACGAGTTCACGAATCCCGCGACCGCGGTGCCGTGAGGGCCCGCCAGCAGCTCGTCGCTGTAACCCGACGGGACCAGGGCGACGAGGTCCGAGCTGCGGTAGGGCAGGTAGCGCAGGCCGCTGTTGGCGGCGTCGACGACGATGCGCGTCACGAACACGGCGACCGCCACCGCGGCCAGGCACACCAGGAAGCCGCGCCAGCCGAGGATCGGCCGGTAGCGGAACTGGCGCGCCCCGCAGTAGGGGCAACTGGCGCTGCTCGCGTTGATCTCGACGAAGCAGTTGCGGCAAACTCGTGTTGGCGGCGCCTCGGCCGTCAGCTCCTCGGTGCTCATCGCGAGTTGGAACTGTACGGACGCGCGAGGTAGCTCGTGACATCAAAGCGGCGCAACGCAGCGCGGAACCGCCGCGCCGAGTCCGGCCACAGGATCGAGTGGCCGCCCGCGTCCAGATACCAGCTGGCGCAGCCGCCGCTCTCCCACACCGTTCCGCGAGTGCGCCGGCGCACCATCGACACGAACGCGGCCTGCGCGCCTTCGCGCGGCTCGAGCGCCTCGATTCTCCCCTCGTCCATCGCCGCAAGCGCCCCGAGCAGATAGCCGATCTGGCTCTCGATCATCAGCAGCACCGAGGTGTGCCCCAGGCCGGTGTGCGGCCCGAGCAGCATGAACAGGTTCGGGAAACCGGCGATCGTGGTGCCCTTGTAGTCCTGCGGGCTTCCATTCCAATACGCGGCGAGCGTGCGGCCGTCACGCCCGCGAATGTGATGCGCGGCCGGCGGGTCGCTGGCGCGAAAACCGGTCGCGGCGACGACCACGTCGGCTGCACGCTCGACGCCGTCGGCGGCCACCACCGAGCGCGCGCGGAGCTCCGAGACGGCGTGCGGGACGAGCGTCACGCCCGGCCTCTGCAGCGCCGGGTAGTAGCGGTTGGAGAGCAGGATGCGCTTGCAGCCGAGCCGGTAGGCCGGTGTCAGCTGCTCGCGCAGCCGCGGGTCGGCGACCTGGCGCTCGAGGTGGCGTCGCGCGAGCGCCTCGCCCGGCCTGCCCAGCAGCGGGTGGCGAAAACCGAGCACGAGCGCTTCCCGCGACCACGCGACAGACTCCCGCACAACCCGCTGGGCGAACGGGGCAGCGCGGTAGAGCGCCCGCTCGCCCGGACGGATCGGGCGATCGGGGTGGGGCAGGATCCACGGCGGCGTGCGCTGATAGACGACCAGTTCGCGCGCCACCTGCGCGAGCTCGGGGACGATCTGGATCGCCGACGCGCCGGTTCCCAGCACGGCGATGCGAGCGCCGCGCAGGTCGACGTCGTGGCGCCACGCCGCCGAGTGAAACAGCGGGCCCTCGAAGCGCTCGATGCCGGGGAGGGCCGGCAGCGACGGCTCCGACAGCCCACCCATCGCCGCGACCACCACTTTCGCGCTCAGCGTTCCCGCGGAGGTCTCGAGCCGCCAGTGCGCGACCTCCTCCTGCCAGTCGCACTCGCGCACCTCCACGCCGAGCCGCAGGTGAGGGCCGAGATCCCAGCGCTCGACGCAGGCACGCAGGTAGTCCCAGATCTCGCCCTGTCGCGAGAACGTCCGCGTCCAGTTCGGGTTCGGCGCGAAGGAGTAGGAGTACAGATGTGACGGCACGTCGCACTGGCAGCCGGGATAGGTGTTGGCGCGCCACGTTCCCCCGATCTCGCCGGCGCGTTCGAGCAGCACGAAGTCGTCGATGCCGGCCTGCCTCAGACGAATCGCGGCGCCCAGCCCCGAGAATCCGGCGCCGATGATCGCGATGCGGTGACCGGCGCTCACGGCCACACCGTAGTCGGTCGGGCCGGCCCGTCTGCGCCCGCCTGGCCTGAGCCCGAGAGTCGCGAAGTGCGACCGCCCGCAAGGTCACCGCGTACGATGATCGCAGTGGGGAGCCGCAAGCTACGAACACCGGCGTGCGCGGCGCTCGCCGCGATGCTCGCGGCCGCGTGGCTGTGCGCCGGCGCGTTCGGAGCGGGCGCCTCGCCGCCGCTGATGACCTACATCACGGACCTCGACAGGCCGGCGCCGCAGGTCTGGGTCGCAGCGATCGGGGGCGGCTCCGCCCAGGACCTCGGACCGGCGAGCAGCGCTCTGATCAGCCCGGACGGCGTCCTCGTCGCGGCGGTCAGCATCGCCAAGGGGCAGGCCGCGAAGACGTCGACGCTGTCGCTGTACACGACCGACGGCGGTACTCCGGTGACGATCCTCTACAGCCAGGAGTTCATTCAGCTGCTCGCCTGGTCCCCCGACGCGAAGAAGCTGCTGGTCGCAATCGGCGCGAGCCCGGCGCAGCTGCGGGTGATCGATGCGGCCACCGACCAGAGTCACACGATCGCCACCGGCGTGATCGACGGCGCAGGCTTCGCGCCGGGCAGCTCCGACCAGGTCGTCTACGCGCGGGCTGCGGTCAACACGACGCGAGTCAACATCTACACCACGTCGGCGAGCGGCACCGGCACGCGTCAGCTGACCCGCGACGGACTGAGCGAATACCCGGTCTGGGGCCCGCACGGCATCGTCTACTCACACGAAACCCCCAGGCCGAAGAACCCCTACCCGGCCCTGCAGCTGTGGTTCATGAGCAGCTCCGGCGCGGGCGCGCACCAGCTGACCGCCACCAAGGTGACCGCGAGCGAGCAGGGCCTGACGCCGATCGCCTTCTCGGCCAACGGCAAGCACCTGCTGGCGAACCTGGTCGGCCCGGAGGGCTCCGACCAGGCCGAGGCCTACGTGGTGGACCTCAGCGGGCCCAAGCCAACCGCTCCACGCGACCTCACGGGCCAGGGCAACGGCTACATCGGCGACGCGATCTCCTCCGACGGAGGCACGATCCTGTTGACCAAGGGCGTCGCGAACAACCTGGCGCCGCTGTCGATCGAGACGATCCCCTGGGCCGGTGGCACACCGACCACCGTCATCGCGCAGGGCGCCTACGCGAGCTGGGATCTGTAGCGACCGGGCGTCAGGGCGCCGGCCAGCGGCCGTGGCGCTCGAAGTAGCGCCTCGCCCGCTCCTCCTCATCGCGCGCGCGGTCGCCATCGACACCCACGCGGTAGAGCCAGGAGATCAGCCACGTCGCGAGGCCGGCGCCGATCAGCCCAGCCCCTCCGATCAGCGAGGTCTCCGTGTCGAAGCACATCGCGACGACCCCGGCCAGCACCGCCAGCGCGGGAATCCCGTGGCGCGTGAAGCGCAGCAGCGCGGGCGTCGGCTTGGAAGTCGGGCGCGATGGCGCATGAGCGCGTTCGGGCGCGCGCAGCGGCGGCACCGGCCGCGCGCGGGCAGGCCCGCGCGTGACGTGCGGGCGAACGCGCTTGGGCAGCCTCGAATCCATCGCTCGAGGCTACACCCCGCCGGTGCTATCCGAGCGCGGAGAACGACGCGTCAGTGCCGGCGAAGGCGAGCTCCACGGCGCCGGCGCCGGCGGTCGCCGATACCAGCGAGACGCCGAACGGCAGGTCCCCCAGTGTGCGCGAGCAGCGCGCGTCCTCGCGGGCCAGCGCCAGCTGCGCGGCGTCGACCGCCTTACCGTCCTGCTCGAGCCCGATGATCGCGAAGCGCAGGATCGTGCCCGAGGCGTACGGGCGCAGGCGCACCTCCACGGCGCGCCCGTGCGGCGGCAGCAGATCGATCCGACCGGGGAAGAGATCCACGCGCGGGGTGCGGGTGAGTCCGGCGAGCGTGCCCTGCGGAAGCGAGTCGAGGCACGCCGGGGTGGCGAGCAGATCGCGTACGCCGGCCGCCGGCAAGCTCGCCTCGACGCTCAGCGATCCGATCGCGCCCTGCAGGCCCGTCAGGCTGCGCAGGTGCACATCGCGCAGCGTCGCGCGCAGAGCAAGCGGCGGCAGGCCGTCGATGTGTGCGCCGGCGGCGCTGACGCTGACCGCGCTCAGCCTGCCGCGGACGATCTGCAGCAGCACCGGTGTCGAGCCGAAGCCGATTTTGGGGGCCACACCGATCCGGGCCTGGATGGCATGAGCGACCGCGTCGCCAATCAGCTTGCGCGCGACCAGCTCGCCCGCGATCAGCGGGATCGCGAGGAAGGCGGCGAGCAGCAGCAGCCGGCGCAGGATCGGGAAGAGCAGCAGCGTCAGACGAGGTTCTGGCTCGCTCACGCCGTTTCCTGCATCGACGCGCTGGCCTCAGCGCATGCGTTGGCCGGCGAGCGTCAGTCGTTGTGGCGGATCGGGCCTGTCTGGACGACCTGAAAGGCGCTACCGGGGACCGACTTCAGGGTGTCGAGCGCGGCGTCGTTCCAGCGCGGGTCGGTCGCCCCCTGGAAGTACCACGGGCTGCCGTTGTCGGCGAGGATCAGGCCATAGGTCTTCATCGCCGTGAGGATGATCCGCGCGACGCGCGGGAAACGGGCGATGTCGAAACCGGCCTTCAGGCGCAGGCGCAGCCCCATCGGCGGCAGGTCCGGGTTTGTGGAGCTCGAGGCGAAGTGGGTCGCCGGGTGGATGAAGCCGGCCTGCGTCGACGGCGCGGTGAAGCGGATTGCGTGGTTGATGTAGCCGCGCTGGATCTCGTCGTAGCGAATCAGGCCGGCGAAGATCGGCAGGCCCGCCGCATCGGCCGAGGTCCAGCCGTCGGGTCGCAGACGGTTGGAGCGCAGGTTGAACACGGCGCCCGAGGCCGCGTTCCATGATCCATCCGCGTTGGGGTGGGCGGAGTACAGCTCGTAGAGCTTGCAGACACCCGCCTGCACGACCAGCACGTGACGGTCGCCGGTCGAGTTCGCTCCCCCTTCGACCGGCGCTCCCGGCGGGATTGGATACGGGCCCGGGTCGGACTGGTCGCCGTAGGCGGTGAAGTGAATCGGCACCTTCGGCTGGTTCGCCGGGACGACCGCGTAGGGGATGCCGTATGTCAGGTTCGAGCCGAAGTCGGGGTGAAGGTCGAGGTGCGCGCCGATCGAGGCGATGTAGGCGGTCGAGAGCGGGCTGACCGGCAGCTTCGAGATGTTCTCGTGCCAGGCGTTGTTGGCCGGGAAGACGGGGCAGCCGCCGGTGGTCGTGCCGTACGGGTAGGGCGCCGCCGCGATCGCGGCGGCGCCGGCGGTGGCGGTGGCGAGCAACGCTGCGGTGATCACGACACGGCGGCGGCGTGACATTGGAGAGATGGTCGCAGGCGTGGCAGGCGCACTCAGCGGGTGTTCGAGCGGTGGCCTCGGCCGGTCGCGGGCCGGCGCGCAGCGGGCGCGACGCTCATCGGCTGGGCGGCCTGCAATTTTTCGCGGACGGCCGGCCCTCAGGCTGTCACGCTGAAGTGCACGGTCCGCGTGGCGGTGCTCGAGCCGCGCAGCGACACCGTCACCGTGTAGCTGCCGGGCGCGAGCGATGACCGCGCGGCGCCGAACTTGATCTGCCAGTGGTTCGCGCCGGCCCTGCCGGGCCCGATGAAGCTCCCGAGCGCCTGCGGCTTCGACTTCGCGCTGGTCCGGCGCACGACCTTGACGACGATCGTCGCCGGTGCGCTGAGCGTCACGACCAGCACCATCGGGCGACCCGTGCGGACCGGCGCCGAGGGCGCCCTGACGGAGGTGATGCGCGGTTTGACGGCGACGTGCAGCGGCGCGAGTGCTGTCGTGGCAGACGTCCAGGCCGGATCGGAGTTGTCGGCCGTCGGGTTGTTGGTCAGGTCGGTCGCGCTTGCCGGGAACGTGCAGCCGTTCGCGACGCTGCAGCTCGCCGGGATCGTGTAGATGTCGCCGGTGGCCTTCCCGTTCAGCTGCCGGTGCGCGTCGAAGACGATGTTGGTGCCGGCGAAGCGCGCCTGACCGAAGGTCCAGCCGGCCGGCTGGGCGACGACCTCGGTCACCGGCTTCGTCCCCGGGACACCGGCCACCGCCGTCGTGTAAATGCCGGTGTTGGGCGCGGTCGCGTCCACCAGCAGCAGCGTGCTCCCGTCGGCGGAGAGATCGAGCGACGTCGGTCCGCGGCCGTTCGCGGCGACGAACTCGTTGTCGTAGATGACCACCGGATCGGCGAGATTGGACGCCGTGCCGAAGTGCACGGCGTACTGGCATGAGCTCTGCTGCACGTTCTGGGCGTTGGGGTAGAGGTGGGTGCATCCCTGCGACTCGACCCACGCCGCCATCGTCGGGTCGGCCGGATCCGTCGCGGGGTCGAACCCGGCGGGGGGCTCGCCTTCGGCGTTCGTGTTCGACCACTGCGTGACCGTGGCGTCCTGTGCCAGCGGGCGTTCCACAAGCGCGGTCGCGGGGGCGCCCGGAGTGCCGCCGGCGATGCCGGTGTAGAGCGCCGAATCGAACAGCTCCTGCCCGTCAGCGGTGATCCGCGGCTGGGTTTCGTAGTACGCGGCACCGGCCGCCGGCGCGGCGGCGGGCCCAAGCTCGGTGAGCACCCCCTTTTCCAGCTCGAAGGTGCCGGTGCAGTCGGCGCCGCAGGCTGCCGGCAGGCTGGGGTCGGAGAAGGCGCCCGTGCTGCCCAGGAAGAGCACCGCCGTGCCGCCGGCCTGGAAGACGTCCGGTGCGCTGAGCGTGCCGGACGGCAGCAGGGCCGCAAGCGGCGGCGAGGCGGCGGACAGCAGCTCGTGCGGAGCGGTGCCGTTGTCGTTCATCGCCCAGATGCCGTTGCCCGCGCTCCACACGATCTGCCCGCCGGCGGGCGTCGCCGCCGCCCGCGCGCTCCCGCCCGCCGCGAGCAGCGCGGCGAGGCCGCAGAGGAGCGCGAAACACCCTGCTAGCCCGCGCCGCAGCGCGCTCGCAGGCCGTACCACCATCATCATCCGAGCTTAGCGGGCCGGTGGCGGGCGGGCGTCGCACACCAGGGCGACGCGTCGCGACCGCCTCAAGCGCAGGGCGACATAAACCGATAGCCAAAGGGATGAGTGACGCGGAGCGACGCAAGTCGACCGCACGCGAGGAGAAACGACGCGCGATCAATAAAGAGACCGCCCGCCTGTTCGCGAAATACGCGGTCATCAGCCTCGTCCCCGTGTTCGCGCTGGGAGCGGCTCTGGCCGCCACGAGCCCTGACAGCCTGTATCTGGGCCTGTCGATCGCGCTCACGCTGCTCTACGTGGCGCTGCTCGGGCTCGTCTCATCCGTCAGCCTGGGCCTGCGCCGCCAGCTGCTGGTGAACACGCTGCAGGCGGAGCAACTCAGCACGGCCGGGCGTCAGTACCGGCTGCTGTTCGAACAGAACCCGCAGCCGATGCTCGCCTACGCGCGCGACACGCTGCAGATCGTCGCCGTCAGCAACTCGATGATCGCGCGCTACGGCTACTCGCGCTGGGAGTTCCTGACGATGACGATCCGCGACCTCTCGCCGCCCGAGGATCTCGAAGAGCTCGGCCGCTACATGGCGAGCATCAGCGGAGACCAGCGGCGCGGCCTCGTGAGTCACACGCGGCGCCACCGTTTCAAGGACGGCACGATCATCGATGTCGAGATCACCAGCGAGGATCTGACGCTCGACGGGCGCGCCTGCCGGATCGTGCTCAGCCAGGACGTCACCGAACGCAACCGGACGCTGGCCGAACTCGCCGTCGCGCGCGACCAGGCGGTCGAGGCGTCGAAGGTCAAGTCCGCGTTCCTCGCCAACGTCAGCCACGAGATCCGCACACCGATGAACGGCGTGATCGGCATGAACGACCTGCTGCTCGACACC